>ERZ773267.136-NODE-136-length-55556-cov-10.200933_pt1 | contig 55556 bp, 51 predicted proteins | sample MGYA00511959_ERZ773267 | MGnify/ENA primary metagenome ERZ773267 (study PRJEB29015, sample SAMEA2738165) | human oral metagenome | biome: human oral; feature: human-associated habitat; material: saliva | place: China | collected 2240 ...
CTCAAATATAATGGAGGTTTTTCGACGGTTCCCCTCCTAAACCCCAAATTTCTTGGACTCTCGATTACCCAAGAAATCTTTTGAACCAACCAGGGATCTTGTTAAGAATGAAGAATGTTCCAAACACTCCCACCCCCACAAGCATGATGTTTGGTCCTACAGAAAGAGCAGTTTTAGCAATTCCAGTAGCAACATCCTTCAACCCAGTTACAATTGATTCATCTAGAGTCAATCCAGCAGAAGTCATTTTTGTTTTTGTGGTTTTTGTTTTAAAAGTTCTTGCAAGAGATATAAAAAAAGAGGAAAGTTTTCGTTTCCTCCTATGTTTTTACTAATTCAGATCTTTTATTTCTCTATTTTGTGCGAGGTTTTTTTGAAAACAGAGAATAGTAAAAAAAACGAAGGTGGAATGCCACCTTCGTTTTGGTTAGGATTGTTGAGTTAGAAGTTCAGCAATCTTAGTAAGAGTTTCCTCTCGTTTAGAGGCTGAAATGGAACGAGACCAAGTCTGAAGAGCAGGATACTTGTTGTTTGCTCGTTCTAGTGCGTTTGGTTTGTATTGCGTAGCCAAATACAGAGTTATTACATTCTTTTTGCTCCAAATGTAAAGGAAACCTTCTTCGATCGGATCGTTCCCAAACTCTCCATGGAAAGGAGGAGGAAACCCCCAGTGCTCACGCATCTCAAGAAGTATTGAGATTCCTTCAGTCTGATCTGTGTTGATGGGAATGCGGAAACTTCCGATCACATCAGTAGTAAGTGCATTTATGGTGATTGTTTTCATACACAATTTATACATTTTTGTTTTAGTAGAGGCTATTTTATATATTTTATAATAAAAGTCAAGGGAAAATTCTGACTTGAAAAGTGTGAGCAAATCAATATCTTAAATCAGGATTAAATTTTTTAACTTTTTTCTTTGATAATTATGGAAAGAAAACTTACCCCAAGTCAAAACTCAAATTACCAATTGACGGTTACTTTTACAAATGAAGAAAAACTTGCTCATAAACCTCACGTACTTGAGCATTTTGCAAAGGATATGAATTTGCCAGGATTTAGACCAGGACATGCTCCTTTGGCAATGGTAGAATCTAAAGTAGATGCTGGATATCTTGATATGGCTCTCAATGAGCATCTTATCAACAAGGCTATGCATGAAATGCTCAATGAAAATGCAGACATTAAATTTATCGGAGAGCCTTATGGATTTGAGACAAAGTCTGAAGGAGATCAGACTACGGTAACTTTCTTTATCGATACTTACCCTGAAGTACAGGTTTCTGGAAAAAAGTGGGAATCTGTAAAAATGGATGCGCTTACTCTTGAGGCTAATGAAAAAGAGGTAGAAGATGCTCTTCTCAACATCCAGAAAAACTATGCAGATTACAAGGACGCTGAAGCTATCGCACTCAATACTATTTCAAAGCTTGGACTTGAATTCTTTGATGCAGAAGGACAAAGTATAGAAAAAGGAACAACCTATCTTGGAGAAACTGAATTTGCTGAAGATAAGTTTTGGGAAAAAACTTTCAAAGGAGCAAAAAAATCTGATACTATTGAACTTAAATATGATGAGAAAAAGCTTCCAGAAGTACTTAAGTCTAAAAAAGGTGGAGCTGCTAAGCTTGTAGTTACTGTTCAAGATGTAAAGGAAATCGTACTTCCTGAGCTTACTGATGAAATGATCGTTAAGCTCTTTGGAAAAGATGCTGAAGTAAAAACAAATGCAGAACTTAGAGCATACATCCAAAAAGAAATCCTCAAACAAAAGTTTGAATCTGGACTCGTAAATACCGTGGAAAAATATGTAAATGATGTAAGAGCTGCAGGAATTTCAATTCTTGTACCAAAAACTATGGTAGATCAAGAAGTTGCTGTAAGAGTTCAAAATCTCAAGGAAAGAATGGGAGGAGAAGATAGAGTTCAACAGTATTTCAAACAGCTTTGAGAAGAAAAGGCTAGAGAATTCCTTGATGGAATCACTACTGCTGCCAAGGAAAGTCTTGAAAAGTTCTTTATTCTCAATGAAGTTGCTAGACTTTTGGGTGTAGAGATCAATTGGTCAGCTGAACAAGAACCGCTCTTTGTAGAAAAGCAGCTTTATACTAAGCTTGTAGGAGAGTTACCAACAGTGGATGCTCCAGCAAAGAAAGCTCCAGCAAAGAGAACAACAAAAGCTAAAAAAGAAGAAAAATCTGAATAATTTCCTCATTCGCCCCGAGAGTATTTCTCGGGGTGTGTTTTTACATTTGATATATTGTGATGCTTGATTTTCTCTTGGATATGTTGCGTTATCCTTTTGATGCTTCAGAATCCAATAAATTTCATCAGTTTCTCACTACAATATTCAAGGATTATCCAGCTTTTTTTTGGAGTCAGCCAAGTCGGAAAAAGGTATTAGTTTTTCCCTTTTTGATCATTTATGCAATTTTCAAAAAGAAGAACTAATTCAGATTTTTTCATGCTTTTTTTATACAATAGGAAGTATAGCAAAATCTTCAATTTTCGTTTGCATTTAAAATGCATTTTACTATAGTAGAGAGCGTCAGTCTAGATACTACGCCACTTGTGGTGAGGAAAGTCCTGGCACGAAAAACTGGCTATCATCTAACGGATGTTGGAACTCTGCGTTATGCAGGCAAACGAAAGTGCCACAGAGATTAAACTATCCCATTAGGGAGAAAGGTGAAACAGTAGGGTAGTCAAAACTTACCTACACTCAATCAGTCTGATAGGCTGATGAGCGGTAAACCGTAGCTCGTGCAAGCTTGTCAAGCTCGACTTGAAAGTGCAAATGATCGCTATAAGTGATCTTAGATAAATAGTATCTCAATACAGAACCAGGCTTATTGGATTGACAAAATATGGGGGGTTGGTGTAGTGGTAACACATCGGTCTTCGGAACCGCTGTCGGGGGTTCGATCCCCTCACTCCCTGGACAATAATTATAGGGCTGTAGCTCAGTGGTAGAGCGGGAGTCTCCAAAGCTCCGCGTCGCGAGTTCGATTCTTGCCAGCCCTGAATCAAGTTGAAAATGCTGAATTGAGTCAGTATTTTTTCTTTATTATAATTTTTTAAATTGTATGCTGTCTAGGGGTATAATGATGTATATTGCGAAAATAATAAAAAGATTCTCAAGTGTGGGGGAATATCCTATCTAACGATCGCCATTCCTAAATGTCCGAAACGGTCATCCACAATATCTTGAGACTCTTTTTATAGAGAGAATGGTATTCAAAAAAATACAAAAATCAAGCATACAATAAAAAGATCTGTAAAATGACATATCTCTTGATTTAGGTAGAGAATCTTGCCCAAATTTCGTACGATACTTCTTGCGTCAGTGAGAAATTATTTATAAAAAACTCTCTTTAGATATGACTAAGGAGAGTATTATCCCTTTAGAAATACTAAGGGAAATGTTTCGATAGTATGCTAATTTTGACTAAGTAATCTTATCATACTTATTCCCATAGGTAATCGTTATGCTCGTATTTTATAATAGAAGCTCCTGGTGTAAGACTATAACCATGAGCATCTTCTGCTACAAGGTAAACATATGATTTATTTGCACGGGCATAACCGTAACTCCTTTCATAACTTGCATAAGCATATGAATTTTCTGCTTCAGCGTAGGCATGAGATCCATAATTTTCTGCGTATGCATAGGTATGGTTTTTCATTGCGTAAGCAGCACTATACTTTCCCATAGCATATGCAATAGCTTCTTCTTCCATAGCATATGCATATGATCCATGTGCTTCAGCATAGGCCTTTGATGCTATACCGATCGCATAAGCATATGAGAACCTTCCCTTAGCATAAGCATATGAGAAACGTATCTCAGCATAAGCATATGCATCCTGTGCAGTGGCATAAGCATGAGAGCCTTCAGCAATAGCATGTGCTATCGTATCTTTAGCATCAGCATAAGCATGAGAGCCTTCAACTATAGCATATGCATGTGCACCCTTGACAAGGGCGTGTGCTTTAGCGCCTTTGAAAGAAGCATATGCTTTAGCCCCATCTACTTTAGCTAAGAGAATACAGCCATTACCTCCATAGACACATACCGCAGTAATAATTTCAATAATAAGTTTATCACACGAAAATTCTTTAGCCGTGAAAATATGCCCATCAAAGAGTAATTTTTTAGTAGAGAGAGACTGCAATTCTTTCCCCTTATTATCTACTAAAAAAGATAACTCATTTTTAATGATAAGTTTTTTAGTCTGGTGTTCCATATTATCCTTAAATATAAGTTGGTGGTGAATTATTATAAACATTAAATCGAGCAAGGGTTATCTCTACTCAGATATTTTGATAAGATTTCTTATTAATGAGCACACCTCTATCATTAAGATAATGTTTTCCCTATAAATGTCAAGCTATTAAGATCTTTTTAAAAAAATTGACAATTAGAATGAATGTGAATATAATAAGGAAAGTTTTATCTAACATGTTTGAAATATGAGAAATTCATCACTATTTCTAGATTCACAAGAAAGAAAAGAAAATAATAGACAAACAACCTCAAAAGAAATCTCAGCAAAAACTTCAGAGGATCTTGTACAACTATTAAACGCAGAATCATATAAAGAAGAAGAGATTAAAAAGATTTATGGGCTTGAGGGGAATTTTGTTTCTCGTATGGATAAAAAATATATAGAAGAACAAAATAAGCCTGAAAATCTGATAGCATTGAGCGAATATTTTTTGAAACATCCAGAATATGATGAAGATCTTAGTTTACAGCATGTTAGCAAACTTCCTAGAGGGTTTCATTTCCCCAAAAACCTGAAAGGTACGCTTTCATTCCCAAATTTAGTGACTCGACCTGAAGGTGTAAATATTCCGATCTGAGTAACAAACCTTAATCTTCCAAAATTAAAAAAATACCCTAATAATAGTATTTTCCCAGAAAATTTAGAGGAGCTAACTATTGGAATAGAAGAGCTATTGGATCCTTCACCAATTTCAAATAAATTAAAAAAATTACAAATCAATCAATTAAAATCGCTGCCAGAAAATACGGTTTTCCCAGAATGATTAAGATTTTTGTCTTGTAATAGTATAAAATCTCGACCAAAATCAGTACTTTTCCCTCAAACTATAAAAAATTTCTATAGTAATCTTTCTGAAATTGAGGGAGAAATGATATTTCCTAAAGAAATGCAAGCATTAGAGCTACCAAATTTAAAATCTTTACAAAATATTACATTACCTGAAATAATTACAGGTACCTGCTTTTTAGATAATATTGAAATCATCACTAAAGGTACAAGAATTCCAAAAGGTGGCACCTTCCGTTTCACTGGATTAAAAAAGATTGAAAAAGATGTGATATTCCTTGGGGAAATTGATATTCTTTGAGTACAAAGTTTAGAATCATGGGAGATTGAAAAATCAGATTTACCTACTATTTCAAAGATTCTTTTCCCAAAACAAGATTCTTCCTATCGAAGAAGAACACCTATTAGTTTATTAGCAGATTACTTTGAAAAAAATGGTACTAAGATAACCTGGTGGTAATAATAAACATATAACTCTAAAAGTTTCAACTGATATAGTTTATTTGTATTGAGTTTAATATTCCCTATTGACAAAAAGAAAAAGAGCTAGTATCCCTAAGAGAAACTAGCTCTTATTTTTTTAGTATATTATTCAGCAGAGAGTTTTCTCTCATCTTTTTCAGATGCTACCTGAGCGATGAAATCTTCAACAGACTTTTCATATTGAGCTTTTGATCTAAATTCACGAACTGAAACAGAGTCAGAATTTTGTTCTTTTTCTCCTACGATAAGAGTATACGGTATTTTCATCAATTCGGCATTACGGATTTTCTTTGAGAAAGAATCTGATCCATCATCAACTTTAGCTCTAACATCAAGCTGATTGAGCTGAGATTTTAGTTGAAATGCATAATCATTGAACTTCTCAGCCACAGGAACAATTTGAACTTGAATTGGAGCAAGCCAAAGAGGAAATGCTCCTCCAAAGTGCTCGATCATTACCCCCATAAATCTCTCTAGAGAACCTGAAATCGCTCTATGAATTACTACTGGTCTCTCTTTTTCCCCTTGCTCATTGGTAAATGAGAGATCAAACCTAACTGGAAGATTGAAATCACACTGAATTGTAGCAAGTTGTCGTTCTCTACCGATTGCATCCTTGAACATAAAGTCAAGCTTTGGTCCATAGAATGCAGCCTCATCAATTCCGATCTTGAATGGAAGATCAAACTTTTCACAGGCAGCTCTAAGAGCACCTTCAGCTTTTTCCCAAACTTCATCAGATCCGAGATATTTTCCTTCTGGTCCACGAACTGAGAGACGAACCCAGTAATCATTGATCATACCAAGAGTTGAGTAGAATTTTTTGATAATTTCCACGATAGTTCCCACCTCTTGCATGATTTGATCCACACGACAGAAAAGATGTCCATCATCTTGGGTAATTGATCTCACACGAGTTAACCCAGAAAGTTGTCAGGTTTTTTCATCTCTATACACAGTCGCAGGTTCAAAGTAACGAACTGGCATATCACGATAACTAAATTGGTTATCCGCAAAAATCTGCATATGATGAGGACAGTTCATTGGCTTCATAAAAAAGTTTTCTTCCTTACCCTTTACTCTAAAAAGTTCATCTCCAAACTTTTCTGCATGTCCTGAAGTTTTATAGAGATCTTCTTTGGCAAGGTGAGGAGTCCAAACTCTCTGATATCCTTTGTCCTTGTGAAGTTGCCAAAGGAAATCTTCGATTTCTTTTCTAATGATCATTCCATGAGGCTGTAAAAGTGGCAAACCTGATCCAACCAATGGAGAAATAGTAAAAAGTTTAAGTTTTTGTCCTAAAATTCTATGATCTCTCTTTTTTGCTTCTTCCATCATAGTAATGTATGATTGAAGTTCTTCTTTGGTATCAAAAGCCAGTCCATAAACTCTGGTCATCATTACATTATCAGAGTTTCCTCTCCAGTAAGCACCAGCAAGCTTTTCAAGTTTGAATGCGCGAGGATCAATCTCTTTTGTTGAGTTTACATGCCCTCCCTCACACATATCAAGGAAAGTCACAAATTTACCAGCAAACTGTTCTGGGAAACGAGACTGCAAAAAATCAGTCACAGTCTGATAATATGCGAGATATTCAGGATTAATACCTTTTAACAAAGCATCTTTTGCAGATTCTACAATGGTATTTGCCCAAAAAGTAATCTCCTCCCCAGCTGCAGCAAACTCAGATCTCATCTCCTCTTTATATTGCTGTTTCATAAGATCAAGTACAAGCTTTTGTGATTCAGCATCTGGCAAAGAAAAACCAATAAAATCCTGATTCTCTTTGATAATTTTTTCCATTTGAGACTGAATTCTCTTGAGATCTTCTTCCTTAAGTTGTTTGTCTTGAGAGAACAAAAAATCATAATAAAAACCATTGTCAATCGCAGGTCCAATCGCTACTTCTACATCTCGCTGCTGTTCTCTTTGCATCGCCTGTGCAAGAATATGTGAGAGGGAATGCCTCTTTCTATAAAGTCCATCTTCCATCGTGAACAAAAAAAAACTAAAACTTATCTGAGATTTTAGTATTTTTTTCACCTAATGCAAGAGAAAGTCTGATTTTTTGTTTTTTACTTACTAAATAGAGAAGGGATAGTTATTTTCAATAATCTAAGGTTGTTAATAAAGTTTTAATTACTAAATCTGATATAATGGAGCTTTTAACAAAAATACTTATAGTCTGTTTTGATCAATTTTAGGAGATGAAAATGGCAATATGCTTGTAGTATTTGCAACGGATAATTTTGGAGCGGGTGAGTCCAGAACGGTAGTTAGCGTAAGATGACTATCACAATAAAATAATATTGTAAATAAGTCTATTTACTTTAAGCTAAAAAAGAAAAAGAAATCAGACTTCTTTTCTCTTTTTTACATTTCATAGATTGATAAAATACTTTTAATCTTGCTTTTTTTGAGAAAAAAACTAAAATTTACGCTGGTTTTATTTTATACTTATTATAAGTTATGTCATACACAATTAGTAAAGTTCATGCGAGAGAAGTCCTCGATTCTAGAGGAAATCCTACTGTAGAAGTGGAAATCACTCTTGATAATGGTATTATGGGAAGAGCTTTGGTTCCTTCTGGAGCATCTACAGGAATTCATGAGGCTTTGGAGCTCAGAGATGGAGATAAGTCAAGATATCTCGGGAAGGGAACACTCAAAGCAGTAGAAAATGTAAACACTACTATCGCAAACGCAATCCAAGGTCAGACTTTTGAAAATTTTAGAAAACTCGATGAGGTATTGATTGCTCTTGATGGAACAGCAAATAAATCAAATCTTGGAGCAAATGCAATCCTTGGAGTGAGTATGGCTTTTGTAGTAGCGTGTGCTCAAACTGAAAAGAAATGGGTATATGAATATCTTGGAGAATGAAAGGGAAATACACTCCCATTCCCTATGATGAATATCCTCAATGGAGGTTCTCATGCAGACAATAATGTAGATATTCAAGAATTTATGATTATCCCTACAGGAGCTCCAGATTTTAGAGAAGGTCTTAGATGGGGCGCTGAAATCTTCCACAACCTCAAATCTATCCTTAAGGCAAAAGGTCTTGTAACTTCAGTAGGAGATGAAGGTGGGTTCGCACCAAATCTTGGATCTAACGAAGAAGCTTTGCAAGTAATTATGGAAGCTATCGAAAAGGCAGGTTATACTGGTAAAATTTCTCTTGCCCTTGATGTCGCTTCATCAGAATTCTTCAAAGATGGAGTATACGACTTGGCAGGAGAAGGTAGAAAACTCAATGCTGATGAGCTTGTAGCGCTTTACCAAGATTGGGCAAGTAAATATCCTATCATCTCTATCGAAGATGGTATGGCAGAAGATGATTTTGATGGATGGAAAAAGCTTACTGATGCACTTGGAGACAAGATGATGCTCGTAGGAGATGATCTCTTTGTGACTAATATTTCTAGACTTCAGATGGGAATTGAAAAAGGAATTGCAAATTCAATCCTTATCAAACTTAACCAAATCGGTTCTGTTTCAGAAACGCTTGATGCAATCAATATGGCTCATGAAAACGGAATGAGATCAATCTCATCTCATAGATCTGGAGAAACTGAAGATACTTTCATCGCAGATTTAGCAGTTGCTCTCAATACTGGATTTATCAAAACAGGATCAGCATCCAGAACTGACCGTATTGCAAAGTACAATCAACTTTTGAGAATCCAAGAAAATCTTGGAGCAAATGCAAAATATGGTAAATAATTATAAAAAAAGAGAGAAGTCAGACTTCTCTCTTTTTTATTATAATTCATTTCATGTTCAATTGGATCTTTGCTTGATTTTATTAATATGATAATTTTTAATCGGAGACTGTTTTATTTACTTGAGATCTTTGGTTTTTTTTGATGTTATTTTCAATTTTGCAGAGTTTATTGAGATCCTTAAAACTTACTGTTGCAAAGTTTGGACTGGTATCATTGACTCCTTCTTGATAAAAACTAAAGCTCTCGCTCTCATTAGGATCTTGATTATGACGAGTAAGTGCAATATTTTTCAAAACTTTCGGAATAGTAAATCTTCTACTTTTGCTTCCACGTTCTCTATGAAGGATATCAGGACTAACCAATCAAAAGTGGCAAGTATTCTCCATATTGCTATACACAAGTTTATTGCCTTTGATAAAATAATTGATAACATGACAAATTAAATCATCAAATCTCTCTGAATTTGCGGCATTTCTAGAAATAAGATCTTTAAGGCTGATTCTTTTCCCATCAATCTCTAGATATTTGTAATTGTCATTTCTTGGAGGGACTAATAGGCCTTTTTTAACTTTCTCTTCATAGAGATCAATATCAAAACTGATATCTTTGATAGTGGTTTCAACAAACCATCTTAGTCTGTCAAGGCTGATACTTTTACCGAGTTTAGAGTCATTCATGTTGCTCACTCTTGTATCAATTTTTTTCTCAAGATCAAGGAAATGATGATTTCCCATATTGAGATCATTGTCTATTGGATAGAAAGAAATCTCTTGGGATAGGGTAATAGTTTTTTGTGCTTTGCTTGCCTCATCTTGAATTAGTGGATAGAGATGTTCCTCATTTTGATATTCATTTTTATCAATTTCAAGATTAATTACTAGTTTAAAATCTTGATAGTCCCCATTGCTTCCTCTCGCAATTTTATCACTTGCAAGTTCATATGCACGTTTTTGAGCAGGAGAAAGAGGCATATTAAGGCTAGATTGGGCAACCTTTTCAATAAGAGGTAAAAGATCTTGTCATTCAGCTTTTTTTTGTCTTTTCCCAATTTCTGGTATTTGATCATTTGGGAGGTCCGAAAAAAATCCTCTAAGTTTATTTATAAGATCATTTTCCTGATCAGAACTGATAAAGTTTCATTTTCCTACGGTTGAGATTGAACGGATGGTAATACCTGGAGTATTTTTGATATCACCAAAATAATTCATACTGACTGTATCAATATGGTCAAATATTTGTTCTTTATCTTTGTTGTCACCATAATAGGTTGATCTTAAGCCAGATTCATCAGTGATAGAACCGATTCACTTAGATGCAAGTTTACTAAGTCTAGAGGCTTCTGTTTTATATCTATTGACAGGGATTCGGTATTGTGAATATGCAGTATCTTCTTTATGAGCTTCTACCCATTGATTATTGAGGTTGTAATGAATGCTCTCTTTATCTGGGAAACTTTCTTTTTTTGTTTCCTCAGTATAAGAGAGGGTTTTGTAAAGATTATTAAGAAAACTATTTTTTGAATTATTCCATTCTCTTTGTCCATCCGATCCATTTTTTCCAAAAGGATTCAATCAATCCTGATTCATGAGATACATGATTGCTCTAATATAATGATCAAACGTAGCTACTTTTGGACTTCCATCTCCGTTTTCTACTCTCAAAAAGTGAAAATCTCCATCGTGAAAGATGTAATGAACTCCTTTAGAAGATTCTAGTGTATGAATATGCTTAATCGCTCTTAGAAATACCTTTGCAATAAATTTTAATCCTTCTTCATTAACTTCTCCATTTTCATTGAGAAAGTTATGGGATTGTTTGTATAAAATACCAGAAAGAATGTAGCTAATATTTTTATAAAGTTCTTTTTGTTCTGGACGGTATCATCTTTCTTCAGCTTTTTCCTCTGCGAGTTTTTTATTATGTTTAAAATAATCGTATTTGAGAGTTTTATTAAGCCTTTTCTTTTTGAGCTCTTTTTGAGGTTTGAGAAATCTTTCGTAGATAAATTCCCTGATAGCAGCCTTTATCTTTATTTTCTCTTCACTATCCATATCTCAGTACTCGTCTATGAAATGAAAAAGCTGATCTTTAGTTTTGAGAATGTCAATTTTAGTGAGGTCACCACTTACATCTACAGGGTCTCTTTGAGATTCAGACGTATCTTTTGTTTCTTGGATTATATCTTTTTCATCAAAAGAAAGTTCTCCAATAGAATCTTTTCCACTTCTACTGTAGATTAGATTATTCATAATAAGAGCATCTTGGAGCTGAGAGGTGATTTTACTATAAAAATCATTATGTACTAATTGTTTGATTTGAGAGGGAGTGAGTAAAAACTTTTCCTTATTATTCATTTTAGACATGTTTTTTACTAAGATTCTAAAAAAGGATTTATAATGTAGCGTTAAAGTATGTCATACCAGATGAAAGCTATATTGTCTTTGTACAATACTCTAGTTGAACGATTCAGACTTTTGATCTATTTTCCATTCTTGTCTGCGGTATAATTTTCAATAGTATCTTCCAAATAACATAGCTCTACTCCAGCATTTTTCAGAAGTTCTTCGCTAAGTTTTGCGTCATGAAAATGTTTTTCGCAGACCACTCTCTTGATTCCACTACTTACGATTAAATGGGCGCAATGTCTCACATAGCAGGGAGTCATTTTGGTATAGAGGGTTGCTCCATCAAGCTTAATTCATTGACGAGCTGCCGAGCAGATTGCACTAAGCTCTGCACAGCAATTTCTCATACAATGTTGGGTTGTTTCTCAGTTATCCTTAGTGATGCTTCGCATTTGATGTTCTTCTAGTTGATCGCAGCTAGGACTTCCTTCTGGTGCATGCACAAATCAGGTGGAAATAATTTTCCCTTTCCTAACGATCACGCATCCACTCCTTCCACGAGAGCAGGTTCATTTTTCCCCGACTACACGGGTAATATCCATAAAATATTCATCTTCAGGGATTTGATCTGGTCTGAGATGTCCATGGTCTTTAATACTTCCTTGTTCTAGTTCTGACATAGATGGAGAAAATTAGGAGATAAACATTCTCAATTATATTGATTCCCTCGATAAAAAGCAAATTTCTTTTCCTCTAAAAAAAGAAAAAAAGCTGAATTTAATCAGCATTTCTCCTTTTTATCTCAAAATTATTAATTCTCAATTCTTTGATAGAGGATTTCAGGTTCAAGCTTTACAGAAAACTCTCTTGTTTTAAGTGCCTTGCCTACTAGCTCAGGATCAAGATCTCTGCTAGTGTCAATTTGTTTCATCTCCTCGTATCCCAAAATATTTTTCATCTTGTCAAATCCTTGAGTCAAGATAGGTGCGGACAAAATACTTAAATTCTTCACTACATAAAGCAAAAATTCCAAAGTCTGAATTGCCTGTTCTCTTGTGGTCTCGTCTTTGTATTTTTTCCAAGGTTCCTCTTTGGTAATCAGTTCATTTGCAGCCTGGACATATTTATATCGCTCTTGCAAATAGCCTTGAAGATCAAAATTTTGTAGATATTTTTGATCAATAGTATCAAAAAAAGTTTCAAAATCCTGATCTTGAGTCAGATTTTTCCATTCTTTTTCAATAGAGCTATGAGCAATTCCTTTCTCAATTCCATATTTTTTACAGAGACTAATCACTCTATTTACCAGATTCCCCCAAGCTCCGATCAGCATACTATTATATACATTTTCTAGTCTTGAAACGGAAAAGTCTCCATCAGCATTGAGTGATACATCATAGAGCAGGTTGAATACAAAGGCATCTCTACCATACTTTTCAATCACTTCACTAGGGTCTATTACATTTCCAGTAGATTTTGACATTTTTTCTCCATTGAGCGTGAGATGCCCATGAGCCAATAGTGTTTTTGGTAAAGGGAGTTTTGCACTCAGAAGCATTGCAGGCCAAAAAGCCGCATGAAACCTCAAAATGTCTTTTCCTACAATATGCAAATCCGCAGGCCAAGATTTTTGCCAATCATCGTTTCTACCGAATCCTTGCCCAGTGATATAGTTAGTCAAGGCATCACACCATACATACATCACATGTTCATCATCTCATGGTACAGGAATTCCCCATGGCATTTTGTTTTTCTGACGAGAAAAAGATACATCCTCTGCTTTTTCCAAAAATGCAAGAATCTCATTCTTTCTTATTTCAGGTTCTATGCGATATTCGTCCGATTCAATCAGATTTTTGATTTGATCTTTATATTTAGAGAGGCGGAAAAAATAGTTTTCTTCTTGAATTTCTTGAAGTTGTTTCCCTGGATGATCAGGACAGTGACCATCGACTAAGTCCTTTTCAAGTTTCATAGCTTCACATCCCTCACAGTAAAGTCCTGTATAAGATTTTTTATAGATATCACCTGCTTCCTGAAGCTTTTTTCGCATAAGTTGTGCTCATGGATAATGCTTTTGTTCATCACTAGTATGGATAAAGTCAGTATAGCTAATATCTAACTGCTTATAAAGAGACAAAAAAAGCTGAGCATTTTTTTTGATAAACTCTCTGACTTCGAGTCCTTCTTTTGCTGCAGTATTTCGGTTCTTCATTCCGTGATCATCACTTCCAGTCTGAAATACTACCTCCTTACCAATAAACCTCTGCATTCTGGCAAGGGCATCTGCTTGTACAATTTCTAGTGCATGTCAAGCATGAGGAGCTCAGTTCATATAAGGAATTGCAGTCGTTAGATAGTATTTTTTAGCAGAATTATTTGTTCATGCTGCTTCATCAAAGTCCACAGCATCTCGGTTCTCTACTCTGAAAATATTTGGATTTTCTTCAGCTTTAAAGGTCGTATTTCGCTCCTTAGCTAGCAAAAAAGACTTGATGCCCTCTTGTGCAAGAGCCTGCGCATAGTGTAAATTATCTTCTACAAAAACTTGAATCCCTAAATTTTTGCATACCTCTTCTTTGCTGATCTTATTCGCTTCATGATAATTACAAAAAATCACCTCTTCAAAAAGATCTGGGAAGTGTTGATTGATTCGTTCAAGAGTCGCAGTTTTTACATTATCTCATCTAGCTGTGATTGCATAGAGTTGATGTCAGGATTTTTTAGCTTTTGTTAGTGCTTGTAATGCTCATTGCACAGGTTTAAGTGCTCATAGATCCTCTCCTAGAGCGTTAATCGCATCATAAAAAAAACTAATGGTGGTCTCTTGATCTAAGTGCTCAAATCAAGAGATATTTTTGATATAATAGTCAGTAAAATCTGATCTTTTGATCGGAATCCCAGCAATTTTGTAGTTTTGAAATGCTAATACATAGTCAATCGTCTCGCAGAGTACTTCATCAATATCAATTCCTATTCTCATGCTCGTTTGTTTCAAATAAAAGTTATGCTCCGCAATTATCGCTTTCTAATTGCATTTGAAAGTCGCTTCCTAGAAGAGTATATCTAGCAATATATTGATCTATATTTTCTTTTCATTCGGAGAGGAGGTTTTGGTAAGTGGTGTTTAGGTCTAGGAGAAATTGAGTATTAGAACATCATTTCTCTTCGGCTAGATGAATTAAGTCTAAATACTGTTTTTCCAAATTGTACTTTTGGTCAAGGAGAGCTCCGTCTTTCCCCAAAATATTAAAGTAAGCTACTTCAATTTTTTGAAAAATAAGATCAAAGCTTGAATAGAGTGCAATCTTTTCAGCGCGATTTTGACCTAGATAAATAAAACAAGTTGTTAATAGGATTATTCCAATAACCAACTTAAAAATATTTTCTTTGAGTGTTTTTTTCTCCTCGCTTGTCATTCCCTTTCTAGGTAAAACTGATATAAATTTTAAGCACAAAACCCCTTTTATAAAAGGGGGAGTTGTGTGTCAAAAAAAGTTTTAATAACCTGAATTATTTTTCAGATTCTTCTTTCTTTGGAGTTGATTTTTTTGCTTGTGCATTGAGCTTATCTCTAAGAAATTCTAGAGCATCATTTACAAAACTATTGAAAACTCCAGTTATAGAGAGAATACCCAATGTTAAGAGCAAGAGCTGCCAAAGGATCATTCTCAAGTTCCAAAATGCAACTGCAATCAATAGAGCACCAACAATAGTTGTAATGCGAGTTTCGATACTAGCATGAACTCGCCACTTTTCAACTCCATGAGCAATTTTTTGAGTTTCTTTTTTTGAGCTTTCAAGTTTCTCTCCAAGTTCTGAACTTACTTCTGATATCTTATTAGTCATTTCATCTACCTTTTGCCCGAGAGTCTTTTCGTTTTGTGTCATCGTTTGTTTATAAGGGGATAAAACCAAAGTTCTTTTTATATTTTTTGCCCAAATATGCAAGTGATTTTTTGCTAAAATATCCCTAAAAAAAGAATTTTTAGCTTGTTTTTTAAAATTGAAAAAAAATAAGTAAGCTTTTTGTAATCATTCCTCTACTTTTTTATTATTTTAAAAAGGAAATAAAAACAGGTGCTCCTTAAAAAAATAAAAAAAACTGTTTCTGATTTTGATCAATCTTTAAATTCTGATTTTTCTTTTCTTTAGCTTGAAAAAGCATTGTGTTTTTTTATAAACAAAGTTAGACTTTAGATTATTATGCATTATTTGATGTCAAATCTTGAACTTATGGAGTCAATCCTTGCCTTTTGGAAGAAAGATAATACTTTTAAAAGATCTATTGAGGAAAAGAGCGATCAGCTTCAGTACCGTTTTTTTGATGGACCTCCGTTCGCAAGTGGAACCCCTCATTACGGGCACCTTTTGGCGGGAAGTATCAAGGATGTTCTTCCTAGATATATGGCGATGAGAGGATATCAGGTAAAGAGAAAACGAGGTTGGGACTGTCACGGGCTACCAGTAGAGAAGGCTGTAGAAAAGGCTCTCGGAATCGATGGAAAAAAGGATATCGAAGAAAAAATCTGAATTGAGACTTTTGTTGAAAAGTGTAGAGCATATGTAAATCAGACTAATGCAGATTGGCATTGGTTTGTAGATCATACAGGAAGATGGGCAGATATCGAGAATCCTTATTTTACAATGGATTTAGATTTTATGGAAAGCGTAATGTACTGCTTTTCTTCTATTTATCGTCAAAACAAGGTTTATAAAGGCTTTAAGGTACAAGGGTATTGTCCAAGTTGTGCAACACCGCTTGCAAACAATGAAATTTCAGAAGGATATGAAGATCGTCAAGATACTGCTATTACAGTCAAATTTTCACTTTTCAATAAAAATACTGCAGGTTATGAGACTTCTGAAGATGGTTTTGTAGATGTAGTGGCAGGAGTACTCAAAAACGAGGAATGAGCTTATGCTATGGTACATCATGCCAAGGAAAATCTCCGATTTTTCCCTGGAGGAAAGGTTGAAGCAGGAGAATCTCTTATCTCAGCACTCAAGAGAGAAATGAAAGAGGAAGTAGGAGTAGATGTTGAAGAAAAAGCTTATCTCGGAGCAGTAAAAATCGTACATCTTGGGAAGCCATATAGGGTACATCGATTTGAACTTACAACAGAAGGAATTCCAACTATCCAAGAACAAGATAAGCACAATGCGCTTGTTTGGGTAAAAGAAGAAAAATCTGAAAATGCTCTTGGTTTCTGTCTTAATATTGCAGGAAATATTATCGATGATGAGAAAGAACTAACTCATGATTTTATTGATTTTCATCTCTTTAGAAATGTTCTCGATCCTCAAGAAAAAGGACTTATTGACTGAAATTTCAACTTCCTTGCATGGACAACAACACCTTGGACCTTACCAAGTAATGTATATTTGGCAATTGGAGAGGATATTGATTATATTACAGTGTATGATCCTACTTCTCAGGAGTATTTTGTGATGGCAGAAAAACTTTTGAAAAAATATTTTAAATCGCCAGATCAGTATCGTTTTATCTATCGTCAAAAAGGAAAAGAACTTAAAAATCTGACTTATCAGCCTCTTTTCCCTTATGTTCAAGATTCTCAGATCGATTCTCAATATAAGGATCAGTTTTTTCAGCTCCTTTCTGGGGATTTTGTAACTACCGAAGATGGAACAGGAATTGTGCATATCGCTCCAAGTTTTGGAGAGGTGGATTTTTGAGCCGTTGCAGAAAAACTTGGTTGAGAATTTGCAAGGGATTGGATCTTTATGCCAGTAGATGAGTATGGAACTTTTACAGATCTTGTGCCAGACTTTGCAGGTATGAAAGTGATGGACTCAAATAAGGCGATTATTGAGCAGCTTAAATCTGCAGGAAAATTGGTGAAGGCTGAGTCAATCAATCACTCTTATCCTCATTGTCGAAGATGTAAGACCCCTCTTATTTACAAGGCAATGTCAAGCCGATTTATTAAAGAAAAAGAGATGAATGCTCAGACTTGAGCTGATGCAGAGCAGATTAACTTCACTCCAGCAAGTGTAAAAAATAGATTTGTTAATGGATTGGCTTCTGCCCCAGATTGGAATGTAGCAAGAAATAGATATCGAGGTTCTCCATTGCCTATTTGGGAAAATATTGCAGATCCTGAGGATAGAATGAGTATTGCAAATCTTGATGAGCTTTTCCATCTCACAAAAACAGGTTCTAAAAATCTGACTAAAAATCTCTTTATCCGTCATGGAAGAACTGATTTTAATGATGCTAAAAAAGTCGATGCTCTTGGAGACTCTGTTTTGACTGAGCTTGGACAAGAACAATCTCAAAATCTTGTTGCAAAGCTTGAACACTTAAAAGCAGAAAAATCTGATCTCATCTTCGTTCTCTCTCCACTTCAAAGGACTCGACAAACGATCAAACCAACTTTGCTTTCACGATTTTCAGAATCAGAGGTAACTGCTCGAGAAAAACAGTATTATGTTATTTCTGAACAGTACAGAGCAGCTTTTGCAGATAGGACTCTTCAGGAGAGACTTCAGGGAGCTGATGATCAGGTGGTTTTTCAGCTGGGAGAGCAGATTTTTGTAGATTGGAGGTTAACGGATCATCTTTCTTTCGCAGATCAAGCAACAGTAAGACCGTGTGACCTCCTCAACCGAAAAGAGCCATCTAAACCTATAGGAATCGATGGAGAAACTATTACCCAGAATTCCTCAAGAGTAAAAAATGCCTTGAAGTACTGGAATAATAAGGCAAAAAGTCAGACTTTGATTTTTGTATCTCATGCAGATACTATTGGTTTGGCAAGACAAGCATTCCGTAATTTTGACTATGCAAAGCAGAGAAAAATTTTCCTTCCCAAAAATGCTGAGATCAAGGTGCATTACTGGGATAATGATAGAAATGCAGAGGTTGATCTTCACAAGCCATATGTAGATAACTATCGAGGAATTCAAAATGGGAAAACTTACAAGAGAACCTCTGAAGTTTTGGATTGTTGGTTTGAGTCAGGTTCTATGCCATTTGGACAGGATCATTATTTAGGAGGGGCTGATCATAATATTAGTTATCCAGCAGACTTTATTGCTGAAGGATTGGATCAAACCAGAGGTTGGTTCCGTTCTCTCCATGTCGTTGGGCATGCGATCAAGGGGCAAAATGCTTTCAAAAACGTTGTTGTAAATGGGCTTGTCCTTGCAGAAGATGGAAAGAAAATGTCTAAATCTCTCAAAAATTATCCAGATCCAAGAATGCTTATCGAAAAGCGAGGTGCGGACGCTTTTAGGCTTTATACTTTGAGCAGTCCAGTGGTAAGATCTGAACCAATGAGATTTGCAGAGAGAGGGGTGGAGCAAGCTTTTAAGGACTTTAATATCCCACTTGAAAATGTATACAAATTTTTTGAAACGTATGCCAAAATTGATGGATGGAAACCAAGTGGAACAGAAGTATACTTCATGACAAGTGCTTATTCTGATATGGAAAATTCTCAGAAGAAGACTTATCAATTAGAACAAATTAAAAGTCCTGAAAATCTAGAGAAATTTATAAGAATAAATCCAGATGTAATTGTTTATAATAGTAAAGATTTGATTACAGCTGCAACAGTAAAGGAAATAGGACAATTCATCAATAATTTATTGAAAGATAAAAAGGTGGAGTTTATAGATGATGAACAATGATCTTTTTCAATAACTGATTGCCAGGTATGAAAATGAGATCAAACAAGATCTCTTGTAGGCAAGAAAATTCTACTTATTGGGGATATAAAGAGCTGAAAGTGGCTACTAGAAAAATGTGGTATCGTTTGTAAGAAGATGGACTACTTAGAAATTCTTAAACTCCCAACTTACCAGATTACAAGTGATCTTGATAAGTGGATTCTTGCAGAACTTCATAAAACTCTTGCAAATGTAGATGAGGGATTGAGATCTTATGCAGTTGACGCTGCAATCAAGTCTGGAACTGACTTTATCGAAAAACTGAGTAATCGATATCTTAGAAGAAGTAGAAGAAGATTCCGAGAAAATGGGCTGAGTGCAGATAAGATTTCCGCATATGCAACGATCTATGAAGTCTTGACTACTTACTTAAAGATGATGGCTCCGTTTACTCCGTTTGTTACCGAGCATATCTGGATTCAGCTTCAGGCATTTTCATCAGAAAATAGAGATAAAAAGTCTGAATCTATCCATCTTCAGTCTTGGCCTTTTGCATCAGTTCACTATATTGATGAACAGATTATGCAAGAGATTGCTCTTGTGAGAAAGACGATCAAACTTGCGCTCTTTATTAGATCAAAAAATAAAATTGCGGTGAAGCAACCATTGCAGCGTTTAGAATTAAATATCGAAAATTAATGAGAAACTCAAAATATGTCTGGGTTTTCTGAGCTCTTTTGACAGTGTTTGGGTTGTTTGCAGTGTATAGTACGAGTATCCGAAAATCCTTTAACCAAGGATCAAAAGTCACTATCGTTCAAAATATTGATACGGTTAAGGCTTTTGATACCTTGCTTTCAGAAACAATTGAGCAAAAAACAGCTCAAGTAGTGAGTTCTACTGGGGAACAAGCTTTGCTTACCCCACCTATTATTTGAACTGGAGAAGACACTCAAATTTCAACCGGAGTAGAGCATACTTGACAGAGTGGAATGGTTGTTATTATGCCTTCAGAAGATCTTACCAAATTGGAAAAAGATCTTTCTGAAAGTAAACTTGTAAGTACCAGAACCAAAATTATCAAGACTCAAGATAATTACAAGTATTTTTCAAATCAGGTAAGAAGTCTGATTATTGCCTTGATCTTGTCTGTGATTGTATATTTTATTCCAGTATCTATCTTACAAAACAAAAAAGTTGTCTGGACAATACTCTGGGGAGTAACTGCTTTTCAATGATTGGTTTTTGCTCCTGCTTTTGAGGCAAGATATGGAACTGCGAGAGGTTGGGTTGATATTCCTTGACTCCCAAATATGCAGCCTTCTGAGTTCTTCAAAATTGGATATATCATATTTATGGCGTATTGGATCAGTAAAAGAAAGGAGATTATTGCAACAACTCAATTCTTGACGCAGTTTGCTGTGATCAATGGAGCCGTATTTCTTGTTTTGCTCTCAATTCCAGACTTTGGAACGATCTTTATCCTTGGAGCTACGGCAACGATAATGAGCCGATATTATGGCTTACCGATCAAAAAAATCTGAATTCTGGCTTCTATTGCAATGGTTGTACTCGTCATAGGTTCGGTGATTATTGGTCTCTTTAGTAGTAAGTATAGTTATGCTTTGATTAGGCTTACGACCTTTATGACAACAGACTCTCAACAAAAGCTCTATCAAGAACAGCATGAATGATGGCAGCTCAAACAGTGAATAATGGCAGTTTGAGGATGAGGATTCCGAGGACAAGGGTATGGAAAAGGCTTGCAAAAAATGGGAGCACTTCCAGAAGCCCATTCAGATATGATCTTTGATGCATTCTCAGAAGAGATTGGATTGTTTGGAAATTTATTACTCCTTGGATTGTACTTTGGTTTGTTTTATAACGTAATTAGGGGGCTTGAAGAAATTAAAGATCCTTACTTTAAACTTGTAGGAATTGGATTGATTTCACTTTTGATCATCCAGGTATTTGTGCATATTGGTGTAAATCTTTGAATACTCCCAAATACCGGTCTTACCTTACCTTTTGTGAGTCATGGAGGAACAGCGCTTATGATCAACTTTATCCAGCTTACCCTCATTTACAAAATCTTAGTCAATAAATAAGAGTTAGCACCTTGAGTTTTAGCTTAGGGTGCTCTCGTTTTTTCTTCATTTTTTATCCAAAAAAGCTCAAAAATGCTGATTTCTTTTGATGAAAATCATCTCCTCTCGATTCATAATCCAGATATCCCTCAGCTCAAGCCCTATCACTATACTTTGAGTGGATGGAGTTTTTCTAGTTTTGATAAGGAAATTTTTGTTTACTATAAAAGAAGTCGAAAGCTTATCAATTTTAAAAATCTTGGTGATGGGATGCAAGTCGCTTATCTCAAGTCAGATTTTTTACCTCTTTTGTCTTTTGATAAAGAGATTCTTGAGAAGACATTAGCAATGTTTCATGCTTTTGATGAGGAGACTGGGCAAAAATATGCCTTTCTTCCTTCATTTTCTAAAAATATTGCTTCTTTTCAATCAAAGCTTAAGCAATCTTTTGGAATTGACTGTCTGATAGAGAAAAAGCAGTGATGAACTTTTGTTTATGGACTGACAAAAGAGTTTGCAGTTCCTGATGGTCTTGCTGAGTTTTTGAGCTTTGTTTTTTCTTTGATTTTGCTTTATGGAAAATTTGATGAAAAAGATGGAGAAGTGTTGGGAGCAAAAGCTCATATCCCACTTTTTTGAGTGCGAAATACTCTAGAGCAAGAGCTAATAAGCAGCTTTGAACGCTTGGCAGAGCAGGGGATTTTTATCTCTCAAAATCTCCTTAGGAACCAAGATAAAACCACCTTGCAATTTTCAATCAATGATCCAGAATTGCTGAGACTTTTTTCTCGTTGGTGGAATGAGAGTAAGCTTATTTGAGAACAAGAATTAGTAACTCTAAAATTTGACCAAAAACAAGCTGAAATCAGACTTCAGCTATTAGATTTTCTTGATTCGTTAGATTCTACACAATATGATAATATCAATGAAATCAAAACTCAGATCCAATCAGGACTTTTAAAATTCCTTAAATAAGAAGATGAAAAAACTGGTTATTGTTGATGGTTCAGGATTCCTTTTTAGGGCATGGTTTGCATTTCCTCCTATGATCAATGCTCAAGGGAACAATCAAAATGTGCTTTACGGATTTACTCGTATGATTCTCAAGCTTATAGATGAGACATCAGCAGATTATTTTATCATTGCACGAGATAGCCCGGTCAAAACCAAGAGGCATGAACTCTATCCAGATTACAAGGGGACAAGACCAAAGATTGATGATGATTTTAAACAGCAAATTCCACAAGTACACAAGCTGATTGAAGAGCTAGGAATTGCAACCTATCAAGCTCCAGGATATGAGGCAGATGATATTATCTTTTCATTTGTGAGAGAATATCAAAAAAAATCTGATCTTACCTTAGAGGTTGTGAGTTCAGACAAGGATCTTAAACAGCTTTTGCAGGCTAATGTTGTTATTACCGATGCTGCAAAAAATCAGACTACTACGCTTTTGACTTTTCAGCAGGAATGGGGATTTTCACCAGAGCATATTGTAGATTATCTTGCATTGATTGGAGATAGTGCAGATAATATCAAGGGGGTCGCTGGGATCTGACCTAAAGGAGCAATGACCTTGGTACAAACTTATGGTAGTATTGAAAATATTTATGATCATCTCTGAGATCTCTCACCAAAACTTGCAGAGAAGCTTTCTGATGGAAAAGAAGATGCCTTTTTTTCCAAAAAACTTATTGAGCTGATGCAGGTTCCTCAGATTCAGGGAATTGACCTAGAAATATGGCAATCAAGCAAAAATATTGAACAGTGGGAGCAGATTCTCCTAAATCAGTATGGGTTCTCTAGTTTGCAGAAATTATTGGAATCTCTCAAGAAAAAATATGCAATGCCTCAACAATTAGGTTTATTTTAGTATAAATCTAGCTTCTTATCTTATAAAACAGAATAATTCTGACGTTCTAGGAGCCTCACTCTCAGGAGTCAGATTTTTCTTTTCCCTTAAAAAATAAGGCTCTTGGCATTTTTGATCAAAATCTCTTGAAAAAGTCTGCCTTTTTTTTATAGTAAAGGCGGTTATATTTTTTTATATTTCAACATATTTAACTATGGCAAATGACAAAAAACCTTTGGACAAGGTAAGAAACATTGGTATTATGGCGCATATCGATGCGGGTAAGACCACTACAACTGAAAGAATTTTGTATTATACAGGTAAAAAGCACAAGATCGGAGAAACTCACGATGGTGCTGCTGATATGGACTGGATGGAACAAGAAAAAGAAAGAGGTATTACTATTACTTCTGCTGCGACTACTTGTTTTTGGCATGACTATCAAATCAATGTGATCGATACTCCTTGACACGTGGACTTTACTGTAGAAGTAGAGAGATCTTTGAGAGTTTTGGATGGTGCTGTAGCATTGCTTGATGGTTCTCAAGGTGCTGAACCTCAGACTGAAACAGTATGGAGACAGGCTGACAAATATGGAGTTCCTAGACTTATCTTTGTAAATAAGATGGATAAGATGGGTGCAGACTTCTATATGTCTATTGAATCTGTAGCTCAGAGACTTTCAAACAAGGCAGTTCCTATCCAACTTCCTATTGGAAAGGCTGATACTTTTGAGGGAGTAATCGATTTGATTACTATGAAAGCTTACCACTTTGAAGGAGAAAAGGGAATTGATGTTGTAGAAGGAGAAATCCCTGCAGATATGCAAGCTAAAGCAGAAGAATATAGAGAAGCTATGATTGATGCAATCTCTATGTTTGATGATGAATTGGCAGAAAAATTCCTTGGAGGAGAAGAAATTTCAAATGATCTTATCAAGAGAGCAATTAGAAAAGGAGTAATCTCAAATGAACTTTACCCTATGCTTTGTGGAACAGCTCTTGGAAACAAGGGAGTACAGTTGGTTCTTAACGCGGTAATTGATTTCTTGCCATCTCCACTTGATAGAGGAGAAATGCTTGGACACAATCCTGATAAAGAGGAAGAAGAAGTAGTAAGAAAGGCTGACATCAACGAACCGGTTTCAGCTATTGCCTTCAAGATTATGACTGATCCTTTTGTTGGTACTTTGACTTTCGTAAGAGTATATTCAGGAGTTATTAAGTCTGGAGATACTTTGCTTAATTCAGTAACTGGAAAGAAAGAAAGAGTTGGAAGACTTTTGCTTATGCATGCAAACAAGAGAGAAGAAATTTCAGAAATTTCAGCAGGTAATATCTGTGCTTTCCTTGGTCTAAAAGAAACTCAAACAGGACACACTCTTTGTGATCAAAATAAACCAATTGTACTTGAAAAAATGGAATTCCCTGAACCAGTAATCCATATCGCTATTGAACCAAAATCAAAAGCGGATCAAGAAAAACTCGGTCTTGCACTTTCAAAGCTTATGCAAGAAGATCCTTCATTCAAGGCTCATTCTGATGAAGAAAGTGGACAAACTGTGATCGGAGGAATGGGAGAACTTCACCTTGATGTAATCGTAGATAGACTTAGAAGAGAACATAAAGTAGAAGTAAATACTGGAAAACCTCAAGTAGCTTACAGAGAAACTATTTTCGCTACTGGACAAGCTAGAGGAATCTTCAAAAAGCAGTCTGGAGGTAGAGGACAATTTGGTGATGTAGAACTTAGAATCGAAAAACTTCCTGAAGATAAGAATTACGAATTCGTATCTGAGATTAAGGGTGGTGTAATCCCTAATGAATTTATCCCAGCTATTGATAAGGGAGCAAGAGAAACTATGGCACAAGGTGTGCTTGCAGGATTCCCTATTATCAATGTTAAGGTTGTTCCTGTATTTGGATCTTACCATGATGTGGATTCATCTGAAGTTGCCTTTAAAGTTGCTACTTACAAGGCCTTTAGAGAAGCGTTTATGAAGGCTTCACCAGCTATCCTTGAACCTATCATGTCTGTAGAAATCGTAACTCCAGAAGAATATGTAGGTACAGTGATGGGAGATCTTTCATCTAGAAGAGGTATCATCCTTGGACAAACTCCTAGAGGAAATGCTACAGCTATTGCTGCAAAAGTTCCACTTTCTGAGATGTTTGGATATGCTACTGATCTTAGATCTAATACTCAAGGTAGAGCTGCCTTCTCAATGGAATTCTCTAACTATGAAAAAGTTCCTGGAATGATCGAAAAGAAGATCATCGAAGAAAGAGCTGGAAAAGTTAAGAAAATGGATGAAGAATAATATTCTCCAATACAAAAGACGCCTTTTTATAGGGCGTTTTTTCTTAACTAAAATTTTATAAAAAAATATAAAATCTAATCTTTCCCCTTGTTTTTTGCTTGAAAATCGTCACAATAAAGTCAGATTTCAACTTTTTTATTCACATCTATGCTTAAACCGCTTGATATCACGCATATCCCGCAAAAACCTTGAGTCTATCTTTTTAAAACTTCCAAAGATGAGATTCTCTACATCGGGAAAGCAAAAAACCTTTACAAGAGAGTTTCTCAATATTTCACTCCATGATCGGTGCGAAAGCAAGATATGCTTGCACAGGCAGATCATATTGATTTTATCGTTGTAGAAAATGAATCTGAGAGTCTCTATTTGGAGTCTAATCTCATCAAACAACATCTCCCTCCTTTCAATAATATGCTCAAAGGAGCCAATGCCTATGCGTATATCAAACTTACTCGCCATCCTGTGCCTCAGATTCTTATCACAAGAAAAAAACTCAATGATGGTGCAACTTATATTGGACCAAAGCATAATACCAAAGAACTCAAAAAATTTCTCCAATATCTTAGGCAAATTATCCAGTATAGAACTTGTCCTCTCGCTCAGTTCAATCAAAAAAAACTTTGTAGTGACTACTATTTTCAGTTATGTAAAGGACGGTGTGCAAAATTAGATTTGCCAGCTCCTGATTACAATAAACTTATTGTCTCTTTTTTCAAAGGGAATACCAAACCTATAGAAGAAAAGATTAAAAATCTGATTTTAGAAGCCGTTAATACTCAAAATTTTGAACGAGCTGCTAAGCTTAGAGATATTTATTATCAGATTGATCAGTTTGTCGAAAAGCAGACGGTTGAGTTTGCTAAGTCGATCACTGGATATTTGCTTCAAATCCGTAAAATTGGCGCACGAACCTGTTTTATTATTCTTAATTTTCGAGAGGGAAAGCTGGTAGATGTGATTCGTCACCATCAGGATAGTTCAGATATCGATGAAGGAACTATGATCGCGAGTTTTGCGTCAGATTTCTGAGACTTTATCGATCAAGGAACTTACTATGCAACGATGTCTTACAAATTTACCAAAGAGGAAAATACTCGTTTAGATCAGCTTTTTGATAACTTTTTTGATTCATATGTACTTGCTCAGACGATGAAGGGCGATAGTGTAATGAATGATCTCTTGAGAACTTTGCAATCGCGTTATCACTTGAGTAAATTCCCTTATCATATTGAGTGTTTGGATATTTCTCATTTGAGTGGAGATTATACGAGCTGATGACTTCCATGTATGATCGGTGGCTTAGAGGAAAAAAAACTTTATCGTAAATATAAGATCACCTCTGTCAAAAATGATGATTATCTCGCACTGCAAGAGGTCTTGACGAGGAGATTTAAGCTCAATGAGGAAAATCCAGACTTAGATCAGCTTCCAGATCTTTTTATTCTTGATGGAGGGAAGGGACAACTAGGAATCTTGTCTGATTTAGTGCAAAAATATCCTCATTTTCAAAAATTGCGATCTCAAGTCCAGTTTGCAGCGCTGGGAAAGGGAGAAGCGAGATCAACAGCTCATATCGGACAAAAAAGCAAAAAATCTGATGCTCTTGTGTGAGAGACACTTTATGTATGGGATTTTTGAGAAATTCACGAATATTCTTTAGTTTATGATGAGAGTGATAAACTCCTTATCAAGCTGAGAAATGAGGCCCATCGTTTTGCCAATTATTATCGTAAACAGCAGATGAACTCTGAATTTCAAAAGTCAGTTAAAAGTGCAACGAAAAAGAATAAATCTTAAAAAAAAGAGAGAAGTCAGATTTCTCTCTCTTTTTTTTAGTAGAAAAAACGCTTCAATGATTGAAGCGTTATTCTCAATATTAGTCAACATCAATAATTTCTGAATTTTTATTGGATGTTTGGGAAGATTTCGAAGTGGTATTTATTTCTTCAGTTTTAGCTCTTGATCTCTTGGCGATAAAGTAATAGAGGAGAGATCCCACTAGAGGGAGGAATATAATGACAAGCAACCAAGCAACCGTATCTTCTTTCTGATACTTGAAGAGATCAATAAGCATCCAGATTACAAAGATAAATCCTGCAAGTGAAATAAGTCCTCCAAAAATTGTAAAGAGCGCTATAAATTGAAAGAATCCATTCACATCTCAAAAAAGTCAGCGAAGTATTGGAGTTTGAGAGATAATTTGATTTCCTTTATTTATCAATTCTTGACAAGAAACAGGTACTCCATTGATTTCACAGGTATCAAAAAGATCCGCTGTATTGGCAAGTTGAGATAAGGTGTCTCCAGAGTTTGTTGTAGGAGAGTTATTTGTGCTAAGAGGAGTTTGCTGTGCTCTGTTTTTGTATTGAGCTTGAGCTCTAAGATACGCCTCTCTCTCGTATTTATCTTCTAGATAGTCATCATAATCATAGTCACTCTCGTAGCGATCATCGTCAAAATAGTCATCGTCATAGTATCTGGCTTGAGGCACTTGGTTTGCCAAACTAAGTCCGCCTGCCATCAATAACAGCGTCAAGACTAGCGTCAGAATTTTTTTCATAAGGTATTTGGGATTAATAATAAAAAGAATAATCGTTCTCAAACTGAAAGTGTAGAAATTCTCTTTTTAAAGTCAAGGCGGTGTTTTTTAGATAGATGAGCCTATTCTCTGTAAATATTGCTTCTTAATTGTAAAAAAGGCACTCAAAAATCTGACTCTAATCTTTCGCTTGACATTGATAGTATAATGAGTATAGTATCACGACAAAATTTTATATCAATTCTAATTGATGAATTCCAAAAAAATCTTGATTACTGGAGGGTTAGGATATATTGGGTCTCATACAGCGCTTGTTTTTGCACAGGCAGGATATGAGCCAATCCTTCTCGATAATCTCTCAAACGCATACAAAGATCAGGTTCAAAACTGATTTATTTCTTTGCTCGGATATGAGTTGCCTCTGTATGAGTGAGATGTGAGAGATGCAGATTTGCTCAAAAAAATCTTTGAAGAGCATGAATTTCTTGGAGTGATTCATTTTGCAGCAAAAAAGGCAGTAGGAGAGAGTTGTCATGATCCTTTCCTCTACTATGAAAACAATATCATGGGAACGATCAATCTCCTTGAGGTGATGAATAATGTTGGATTGAAAAATATTCTTTTCTCCTCATCAGCAACTGTTTATGATGCAGAAAAAAATATTCCTCCATTCACCGAGACCGATCGTACCAATACGACTAATCCTTATGGAACAACCAAACTTGTGATGGAGTATATCCTCAAAGATATGGTTATGCACAAACAATTTCGTTCTGTAGTGCTTAGATATTTTAATCCAATTGGTGCTCATAGTTCTGGACTTCTTTGAGAAAATCCAAAGGGAATCCCTACAAACTTGCTTCCGTTTTTGCTCAGAGTAGCCAAAAAGGAGATTGAAAAAATTACGGTTTTTGGTAATGACTATCCAACTCCTGATGGAACTTGTATTAGAGATTATATTCATATTGAAGATCTTGCTCAAGCGCATCTCGCAAGTTTTGAATACCTTCTCGCTCAACAAGAAGAAAACCAAGAAGAAAAATCTGATTTTAGTCTTTTTGAAGTTTTCAACATCGGTACAGGAATTGGAAAATCGGTTCAAGAAATGATTGCCTTGGTGCAAAATATTACTGGTGAAGAAATCCAAGTTGAGATGTGAGAAAGAAGAGATGGAGACGTGGCGGTTTCTGTTGCCAATCCAACCAAAGCAAAACAACTTTTGTCTCGAGAGGCTCAGCGTTCAATTATGCAAGCGATTCAAGATGCTCGAAATTATTATAGTCAACAATAATTATTGAATCTCGCACATTCTGCGGGATTTTTTGAAAAAGGGAAATCTTCGGATAAGCTTTCTCACTTGAATCTTTAGAGTAGATCTATAGACTAGAGCTGTATTTTATTATCATTGTATGCAGATGTTTTTTTCTTTTATCAATCTTTGATGTACCAAAAATCTTGTAGATACCCAATTCCTTTTAGGAAGAATCCTTGAGAAACGACCTGAAGATTTTTATTATGGAGTTGATCCTTATTCTGAGGAAGTGGAGCTTGTTTTCCTCAATACTTGCGGTTTCATCAGCTCTGGGAGAAATGAGATGTTTCAAGTTATCAAGAAACTTTTGAGAAAGAAGAAAAAAGTCTGTCTTTTAGGGTGCGCTGTTCAATATTTTGAAAAAATTGCACTTGAAGCCAAACTCTCTGACCAGGAAACTCAGGAACGAACGACTTTCAAAAATCATCCTGACGTATCTTTCCTTTCTCGAGGACAACTTGCACATTTTTCTCCTGAAATGCTGGATAAGAGTAAAGAACTGCCAGTGACAGAAAACTTTGAGTGGCCAGAGAATACCAGAGCCTATACCAATATTGATCTAGGTTTTGAATATCTCAAAATCGCGGAATGATGCAATAATTCTTGTGCTTTTTGTATTATCCCAAAGATTAGAGGGAAACAAACCTCTCTCTCTATCGAAACCCTTGTTCAAGAGGCAAAAAATCTGATCGCTCAGTGAGTTAAAGAGTTGATCTTGATTGCTCAAGACTCGACTAGATATGGAGTTGATCTTTATGGTAAAGCCAGACTTTTTGATCTTTTGGAAGCTATTGATCAAATCCCGTGAGATTTCCGTTATAGAGTCTTGTATCTCTATCCTGATATCCTGACCAAAAAACATTTGGAAAGACTGACTCAACTCAGCAAGTTTATTCCGTATTTTGATCTTCCACTCCAGCATGCCTCTCCCAAAATCCTCAAATCTATGGGTAGGTTTTATAATCATGAAATGACACTTCAACTCCTGTATTTTATCAAAGAGAATTTTGAAAATTATTATATCAGAACTAACTTTATTGTTGGATTCCCAGGGGAGACTGAGGAAGACTTCAGACTTTTGATGGATTTTATAGGGCAAGATTGGTTTGATAATATTGCATTATTTGAGTACCATGATGAACCTCTTGCTCCCTCAAATGCACTTCCTGATAAAGTCGAAGACAAACTGATTCGTTCCCGTTTCCTTGAAGCCAAAAAACTCGTTACCTCACTTTACGATGCGAGGCAAGAAGCTCAAAAAGGCACAGAAAAATTCTGAACAATCACCGATATTCGATCAACGAGCAAGGGAGAGCGAGCTTTCGCAGTGCGTCCTTTCTTGCATTGCCCAGAAATCGATGAGGAAGATGAGATCATGATGGATCAAATTTTGGAATCACTTGATGGGCAGGATCTCAAAGTGGGAAGTGAGATCCGTTATGTGAGGTAACAATTTTCAGTTGTTTTTATTGCTAAAAATAATAGACTAAAACTAATATTTTATATTCTCAATTTTCATCTATGCTAACCAAAGATCAAGAAAGAGCTCAGCTTCATAAATCTATTTGGCAAATTGCCAATCAACTCAGGTGATCTGTTGATGGATGGGATTTTAAGCAATATGTCCTTGGAATGCTCTTTTATCGTTTTATCAGTGAAAATCTGACGAAGTATCTCAATGATAGTGAACCAGATGCGGATTTTGATTATGCAAAACTTACAGATCAGCAAGCAGAATTTGGACGTGAAGAAACTGTCAAAGACAAGGGGTTTTATATCCTTCCTAGTGAGCTTTTTGCCAATGTAGTCAAAAATGCAAGAAAGAATCCAAATCTCAATGAGACACTTTCTAAGGTGTTCAAAAATATTGAAGCTTCTGCAAATGGTGCTGAAAGTGAAGATGATATCAAGGGGCTTTTTGATGATTTTAATGTAAATTCCAACAAGCTTGGAAATACCGTAGAACAGAGAAATAAAAAATTGACGGATCTTCTTGAGTCTATCGCAGATCTTAAACTCTGAAATTATGCGGACAATACGATTGATGCATTTGGTGATGCTTACGAATACCTCATGACAATGTACGCAAGCAATGCAGGGAAATCATGAGGTGAATTTTTTACTCCACAAGAGGTGAGTGAGCTCCTTGCAGAAATTACCACCCTTGGCAAAACTCAAGTCAATAAAGTGTATGATCCTTGTTGTGGGTCAGGTTCTTTGCTTCTAAAATTTGCGAAGGTACTGGGAAAAGAAAATGTCAGACAGGGATTCTATGGTCAGGAGATCAATATTACTACCTATAATCTCTGTCGTATCAATATGTTTCTCCATGATATCAATTATAAAAACTTTAATATCGCACATGGAGATACACTCTTGCATCCAAGGCATCGAGATCAAGAGCCATTTGATGCCATAGTTTCTAATCCTCCTTACTCTATTAGATGGGAAGGAGATGAAAATCCGATCCTTATCAATGATCCGCGTTTTTCTCCTGCGGGAGTTCTTGCACCAAAGAGTAAAGCAGATCTCGCCTTTACTATGCATATGCTTTCCTGGCTCTCAAGTAGTGGAACTGCTGCTATTGTTGAGTTTCCTGGAGTCTTGTACCGCTGAGGAGCAGAGCAAAAGATCAGAAAATATCTCGTAGAAAACAATTATATCGAGGCAGTAATTCAGCTTCCACCTGATTTATTTTTTGGGACATCGATCGCTACTTGTATTATCGTACTCAAAAAAAATAAAACCGACAATAAGACCCTCTTTATCGATGCATCAGCTGAATTTGTCAGAGGAAACGCCAAAAATACCCTCACAGAGCAAAATAGACAAAAAATTCTGACCGCTTACCGTGATCGTCAAGAAGTCCAATATTTTTGTACATTGATCGATAATGCAGCAATAGCAGACAATGACTATAATATCGCAGTGAGTAGCTATGTCGAGCAACAAGATACCAAAGAAGTAATTGATATCAAAGAACTCAATGCAAAGATAGCAGAGATTGTAGCCAGACAGTCGCAACTCAGAGTTGAGATTGATCAGATTGTAGCTGAGATTGAGGGAGATGGCTTGTCAAATCTTCCATAAATTCGAAAGTTCCGAATTTGTAGGCAAAGAGTGAAAAAAAATGATTTAGTTAAGTTTTGCATTTTGCATGAATGAAAAATGAAATATCCTTATTTATGAGGGGGGAGATGGAGCTTTTAAGCTGGAAGTTCAGCTAGAAAATGAAACTGTTTGGCTTACTCAAGAGCAAATGGCTATTCTTTTTGATAAAAGTGTAAAAACCATTAATGAACATATATTAAATATTTATCATGAATGAGAGCTTTTTCAAGAAGAAACAATGCAAAAAATTAGATTATCCGGGAATTCCGGATTTTCTACAAAACCAACTAACTACTACAATCTTGATGTGATTATCTCTGTCGGATATAGAGTAAAATCATTGCAATGAACTCATTTTAGAAAGCGAGCAACTGCAAGACTCAAAGAATATATCATTAAATGATTTGCTATGGATGATGAGAGGCTCAAGGGAAATGCTGGAGGGAATTACTGGAAAGAGTTGCTTGATCGTATCCGTGATATCCGTAGTAGTGAAAAAGTAATCTATCGTCAGGTTTTGGATCTCTATGCTACCAGTATTGATTATGATCCTAAAAGCCCTGAATCTATCAATTTTTTTAAGATGGTGCAAAATAAGCTTCATTATGCTACCAATCAAAAAACTGCTGCAGAGACGATTTATGAGCGCGCAGATGCAGAAAAAGAATTTATGGGATTGACAAACTTTGCAGGGGAGATCCCTGTAAAATCTGAAATAACTATTGCAAAAAATTACTTAACGGAAGAAGAGATTTTTCGTCTCAATCGTCTGGTTTCAGCTTTTTTTGATCTTGCAGAGATCAAAGCACAAGATCATATGCCTATGAAAATGATTGATTGGGTTCATGAATTAGATAAATTTGCTGAAATTTATGGGAAATGAGTATTGGAAAATGCAGGAACAAAAAGCCATAAACAAGCAGTTAAGAAAGCAGAATCGGAATATCGTAAATATCAAGAAAAAACACTTTCACCAGTAGAAAAAGAGTATTTAGAAGTTGTTAAAACTTTAAATAAAAAAATTGCCAAGAAGATAAGTTCAAAAAAATAAAACCTTTAATATCCTATTCAAATTTTTATTTATTAAATATATTAGAAACGATGGAAAAGTTTAATGGAGAAAATAAAATTGCCCACATGCAAATGATTCAAGGAATTATTGATAGAATGGGATGAAATTTATTTTACCTCAGAGGATGGGCTATAACTTTACTTGCTGGTTTGTTTGCAATATCGACTTCAGATGTTTTAAATGTAAAAAATTGGGCTCTTTTATTATTTTTTATCTTGTTATTATTATTTTGGGTATATGATGCTTACTTTTTATCATTAGAACGTAAATATCGCGGTTTATATGATAAAGTTAGACAGCTTCCTGAAGAGAAAATAGATTTTTCTATGAATATATGAGAATTTAAAACACATGCTGATAAAACAGTTTGTGCATGCTTATTTTCTGCAACATTACTTTGATTTTACGGAATTTTAGGTGTAGCCATGATCATTATTTATTTCATTAGATAATTTAAAAATGGCAAAAATTTTTGTTAGCTATAAATATAAAGATAAGAATGTTTATAACTATCCATATTTTCGAGAATATGAATTAACTCAAGATACTGATTATCAAATAACAGCAAGACATTATGTAAATTACTTGGAAGAACTAATATGACAAGAGCATATTTATAAATGAGAAAAAGATGGAGAGTCTATGGCTGAATTTTCTGATGAAACGATAGATACAAAATTAAAAGGAAAAATTTTTGATAGTTCTGTAACAATAGTATTAATTTCTCCAAATATGATTGATCCAAATTTATCAGAAAAAGATCAACGAATTCCAAATGAAATATCATACTCTCTAAGAGACAACAAAAAAAGATGAGATAAAACAAGTAAGACAAATGCAATACTTGCTATCATATTGCCGGATCTTAGTTGAAGTTATGAATATGCTTGTTACAGGTCTAATTGTGGAGCGTTAATTTGGAAAACGAATAATTTCTTTAAAATTATTGGAAAAAATATGTTTAATACAAAAGAGAGATGAGACCGATGTGCTTCATGTTCAAGTTATCATTATGATAAAAATGATCATTCCTATATTTTCCCAGTTACCTGGGATGATTTTATAAGAGATCATAATAAGTACATAAATCATGTTTTAGAACTAAAAGATAAAATAGATAAATTTAATTTAACAAAAACCTTAGATAACAGTATTTCCATACCTTTTAGTTTTTAAGAAGTAGAAGAAATTCAGTTTATGAAATTTAGAAATAACCTTTAGATAACAATGACAACAAAACTCAATCAACTCCTCGCTGAACTCTGCCCTGAGGGAGTAGAATTTAAGAAGATTTGAGACTTAGCTATTGTAGGGACTGGAAAAAGTAATTGAAATGAAGCAATTGAAGACTGATTGTTCCCATTTTTTGTTAGATCAAAAATTGTTAAATCATTAAATTCTTTTGAGTTTGATGAAGAAGCGATTATTATTCCTGGAGAATGATGAATTGGAGATATATTCCATTATGTTTCCTGAAAATATGCATTACATCAAAGAGCATATAGGATTAGTTTTTTTGACAAAAGAATAAATACAAAATTTGTTTACTATTATATGTTTGCAAATTTTAAGGCATTTATTTTGAAATATGCAGTGAATGCTACTGTTTCCTCAATTCGTAAACCAATGATAGAAAACTTCCAAATCCCCATTCCTCCTCTCCCAGTCCAAGAAGAAATCGTAAGAATCCTTGATAAATTCACTTCGCTGGAGGCGGAGCTGGAGGCGGAGCTGGAGGCGAGAAAATGTCAATATGAATTTTACCGTAATCAGCTTCTTGCATTTAAGGGGGGGGGGAATGTGCTTTATAAGCCACTTTCTGAGCTATGAATACTGGTCCGTTGAAATGGACTCCAAAAATCAGACTTTGTCTCGGAGGGGAAACCTTGTATCCATTATGGTCAGATTTATACCCATTATGGAACTACTGCCTCTCGTACGATATCGCAGATAGCACCAGAATTATTTGATAAACTTAAAAAGGCTGAGAAAGGAGATGTTCTCATCGCTTGAACAAGTGAAAATATTCAAGATGTCAATAAATCTCTCGTTCGAATTGGAGATGAGCAAGTTGCGATCTCAGGGGATATGTTTGCCTTTCGTCCTACAAAAACCCTCCTCCTACCTCAGTTTCTGAACTATTATTTGCAAAGTAATCACTATTTTGATTACAAAAAGAAACACGCGAGAGGAACAAAAGTTGTGCGTATTCCTTCCGAGAAGATCCTTGAGTTCTTGATCCCCCTCCCACCTCTCGAGCAGCAGGAAGCGATTGTCTATATTCTCGATCACTTTGATCAGTTGGCAAACGACCTGACTGCTGGACTTCCTGCAGAGCTTCATCTTAGACAACAACAATATGCTTACTATCGTGATATGCTTCTAAACTTCAGTTCAGAACTGGTATCAGAGAGAGAGAGAGCATTAAATAAAATTCTCCAGATTCTTAAACAAAAACCACTTGATTGAGATGTCAAGAGGATTGTTGATATTTTGGAGAGAATGCTTGAAAAAGTAGAATGGAAAACTTTGGGGGAGATTGTAAATATATTAGATAATCAAAGGAAGCCTATTGCAAAAATAAATAGAAAAGCATGAATTTATCCCTATTATTGAGCTAACGGTATCCAAGACTATATAGATGAATATATTTTTGATGGAATATTCCTACTTTTATGAGAGGATGGTAGTGTTATTAATAAAGATTGAACACCGGTATTGAACCGAGTTTCTGGGAAAATATGGGTGAATAATCATGCACATGTTTTGTCTGAGAAATCTGAAATTGCAGATTTAAAATATATTTATTATTATTTGCAGACATATGATGTCTCAAAAGTTGTAAAAGGAAATATTCCAAAAATTACTCAACAAGAATTAAAATCCTTTCTCATTCCCATCCCTTCACTCGCTACTCAACAAAGAATTGTAACACTTTTGGATAAGTTTGATGCTTTAGTCAATGATCTTACTACTGGGCTCCCTGCTGAATTAGAATCCAGAAAAAAACAATATGAACATTATAGAAATCAGCTTTTGACTTTTACACCCTTAAAAGAATAAATATGGAAGAGTTCAATTCTCTTGAAGAAGTGGCAATAAATATACAAAATAAACTTGATGCCAAAACTGACAAGAAAAAAGTACTTGCCATCTATGCCTTTAATGGAATAGGAAAAACGAGATTATCAAATCAGATTGCTAATGAATGCGATAATACTGAGGGGGAAGGAGAAGATGAATGAATTAAAAAATTATCTTATAATGCTTTTTTTGAAGATATTTTTAGCTGGGATAATGAAAATTATATCCTTAGCTTTGAGACTAATAATGAAATTATAAAATTAGTCATTGATCATTGACTAGAGATGCAAATTATTGATAATTTTAGGGATATTATGTGAGAACAAGCAATAAAACTTGAACCATCTTTTGATTTTAATAAGTGAGAGGTAAATTTTAAAATTGCATCTGGTGATGATGCTAGTACCGATAATATAAAAATTTCTAGAGGGGAAGAAAGCATCTTTGTCTGGTCTGTGTTTTATACAATTTTAGACTTCATAATTTCAGAATTAACCCTTATTGAAAGTAATAGATCAACGGATATTTTCAATAATTTAGAATATATTATTATTGATGACCCTGTTTCCTCTATTGATGATACAAGGATTATTCTTTTGTCCATAAAAATCAATAATTTAATAAGATGAGATTATCATTTAGATAAAATATTGGAGAAAAAAAGAGAAGAGCTAAAAGAGTGAAAATTTACTCCAGAATATATTGAACAAAGCTTAACAGAATTTAAAGAAGAGACATTCACTAAATTAAGGCTAAAATTTCTAATCACAACTCACCATGCTTTATTCTTTAATGTGATAGTAAATTCTTTTAAGAATGCAGATGGGATAAATTTTGAATGATTTAGTCTTTCAAAAAATAGCCAAATCTTTAAACTAAAAGAACTAGGAAAATCTCCTTTTTCTTATCATTTACGAGTAAAAGACATTCTTCAAAAAGTAATTAATGATAATGCTGTTGAAAAATATCATTTTAATTTATTCAGAGCATTGCTTGAAAAAACTGCAATTTTTTTGGGTTATGATAATTGGTACGATTGCGTTAGTAGAGAAAATAGACAATTATTTGTTAAACTGTTAAATCACTATAGTCATAATAAATTATCTGAATTAGAATGAAGAGAACTACCTGATGATGATAAAAAGCTTCTGGAAGAAGCTTTTGAAAGCTTTATAACTAATTTTAAATGGAAAAAGTAAAACGATGAAAAACACGGAATTTAACCTTGTCTCTCAGAATCCTCAAAGCACCGTTGTCGCTGAGTTTACTCCTACTCCGAGGGTAAGCGAAGCCTACCAGTCTGAAGCAGGATTAGAAAGGGAGTTTATCGCTCAACTGCAGGCGCAGGGTTATGAATATCTCCAGATCCACGAGGAGGCAGACCTCAAAGACAATCTCAGAAAACATCTTCAAAAACTGAATCATTTCACCTTTTCTGATACGGAGCGAGAGCGTTTTTTTGCTACTGATATTGCCAATAGCAATCAAAACATTGAGGACAAAACGACCACTATCCAAGAAGACTATATCAAAACAATCCAGCTTGAAAACTGAGAAAGCAAAAATATTTACCTTCTGGACAAAAAAGCCATTCACAATAATACACTCCAAGTGATCAATCAGTACACTACATCGGAGGGGACCTATACCAACCGTTATGATGTTACAATATTAGTCAATGGACTTCCTCTTGTGCATATTGAACTCAAAAAGAGAGGAGTCGCTATTCAGGAAGCTTTCAATCAGATCAATCGTTATCAGAGGGAGAGCTTTTGGGCAGCGAGTGGACTTTTTGAGTATGTGCAATTATTTGTAATTTCCAATGGAACGCATACCAAGTATTATAGCAATACCACTCGTTTTACTCATATCAAAGAACAAAAAGACTGATCTCCTTCCAAGGGTAAAAAATCCAGTCATAGTTTTGAGTTTACTTCACGATGGGCAGATTATAGCAATAGACCTATTATGGATCTCATCGACTTTACCAAGACTTTTTTTGCAAAGCATACCTTGCTCAATATTTTGACCAAATATTGTGTTTTTACTGAAGACAAGATGCTGCTCGTCATGAGACCGTATCAGATCGTTGCTACAGAAAAAATCATCTCCAAAATTCAAATTGCTTCCAATTACAAAAAATACGGTACCATTGATGCTTGTGGATATATTTGGCATACCACAGGATCAGGAAAGACCCTTACGAGTTTCAAGACTGCACAGATCGCAAGTAAATTGGAATATATTGATAAAGTACTTTTTATCGTTGATAGAAAAGATCTCGACTATCAAACGATGAGAGAGTACGATAAATTTGAAAAAGGTGCGGCTAATTCCAATACGAGCACTGCAAAACTCAAAGCTCAGCTCGAAGATCCCAAAGCAAAGATCATTATTACTACTATCCAAAAACTTGATAAATTTATCAAAAAACACAAAGATCATGCTATTTTTGATGGACAGATTGTGTTGATTTTTGATGAATGTCATCGTTCACAGTTTGGAGATATGCACCAGGCGATTACCAAAGCGTTCAATAAATACTATCTTTTTTGATTTACGGGAACTCCAATCTTTGCAGTCAATTCCTCATCTACAGGATATACTCATTTGAGAACCACCGAGCAGGCTTTTGGTGAGAAGCTTCATACCTATACCATAGTGGATGCTATCGCAGACAAGAATGTCTTACCGTTCAAGATTGATTATATTTCAACCTTTAGAGAAGCAGAAAATATTGAAGATGAAAAGGTTACGGATATTGATAGAAAAAGAGTGCTTGCAGATCCTCAGAGAATCAGCAAGATTGTGCACTATATCCGTGACCATTTTGATCAAAAGACCAAGAGAAATTCGACCTATATGCTTCAGGAGAGGAGATTAGCAGGGTTTAATTCAATTTTTGCCGTCTCTTCTATTGACATGGCAAAGCGTTATTATCTCGAATTTCAGCAACAGCTTCAAGATCTCCCTAGTGATCAGCAGCTTAAGATTGCTACGATTTTTAGCTATGCAGCCAATGAAGAGCAACCAGATGGAACAATAGATGAAAATCCAGAGGATACTTTGGGATTAGATCAGACTTCAAAAGATTTTTTACAACAAGCTATTGCAGATTATAATAAGCTTTTTTCGACGTCTTTTGATACCTCAGCAGATAAATTTCAAAATTATTACAAAGATGTTTCTCAGAGAGTAAAAAATAGAGAAATCGATATTCTCATTGTGGTAAATATGTTTTTGACGGGATTTGATGCGACAACGCTCAATACCCTGCGAGTAGACAAAAATTTACAATCTCACGGCCTTATTCAAGCTTTTTCTAGAACCAATCGTATCCTCAATTCAGTAAAAACTTTTGGAAATATCGTTTGTTTCCGTAATTTGGAGCAGAGAACTAATGATGCGATTTCTCTTTTTTGAGATAAAGAAGCAGGGGGCATTGTTCTTTTGAAAACCTTTGATGAATATTATCATGGATATACGAGAGCTGATGAGGAGGTAAAGGGATATCAAGAATTAGTTCAACAGCTCAAAGAGCAATATCCTATTTCGGAGAGGATTTCCTCAGAAAAGGCTCAAAAGGATTTTATCAAGCTCTATAGTAGTATTTTGAAGCTCCACAATATTCTTTCCTCATTTGATCAGTTTCAAGAGACTTCAGATCTTACAAAAGGAGAAATGCAAGATTATCATAGTAAATATATTGATTTGTACAATGAGTTTAGGGCAAATAAAGACCAAGATGAAAAGCAAGTCATTAATGATGATCTCGTCTTTGAGATGGAATTGATTAAGCAAATTCAAATCAACATTGATTATATTCTTGATCAGATTAGAAAGTATCATGATCAACATATCAATGACAAGGAAATTCTCGCAGATATTAATAGATCAATCGAATCAAGCTTTGAACTTCGTAATAAAAAAGACCTAATAGAGCAGTTTATTCAAAACCTTGACAGTTCTACGCAGGTTGACCAAGAGTGGGTAGTATTTGTACAAAAGAAGAAAACTGAAGAGCTCCAGAAAATCATCATGGAGGAAAAACTAAATCCAGATCAAACCTATAAGTTTATTAGAAATGCTTTTAGAGATGGAGAAATTTCCATGACTTGAACCGGTATTTCAGAAATTTTACCAAAAATAACTCGTTTTTCTTCTGATGGAAATAGATCGCAGATGAGGCATCGTGTAGAGCAAAAATTGACTCACTTTTTTGAGAGATTTTACGATATTTCCACTAAAGAACTTAACGAGTAATCAAAACTCAAAAATCTGATTTCATTCTCAGTTCTCCTTGCAAAATACAAGCCAAACTCTATACTTACAAACATTATTATACATCAGGATTTTTATACTTTTTTAAGCTTATGCAGTTTTACGACGAAGTCAAAATCTTTATCGCATCAGGGAAATGAGGAGACGGTATAGCCTCAGGAAGAAGAGAGAGTGGAATTCCTTTTGGAGGACCTTCAGGAGGAGATTGAGGAGATGGTGGAAGTATTTATTTCCGCGCTTCTAAAGATGAAAATACGCTCATCGACTACAAGTACAAAAAGATCTTTAAAGCAAAAGCCTGAGAACCAGGAAGAACTAAGGATCAGTACGGAGCTCATGGATCTAATTTGGAATTGGTAGTCCCTGTAGGTACGATGATTAAGGATACCGAGACTGGAAAAATTCTTGCTCAGATGGAATACGACGGACAAAAAATCGAGATCCTTTCAGGAGGGGAGTGAGGAAAAGGGAATATTCATTTCAAAGATTCTATCAATCAGTATCCTAATTTTTACCTATTAGGAGAACCAGGACATGAAAAGGAAGTTACCCTTGAACTCCAGCTGCTTGCAGATGTTGGGCTTATTGGTAATCCAAGTGTAGGAAAGTCTTCATTGATCAACTGTATGGCAGATGTAAAGGCAAAAGTTGCAGATTATCCTTTTACGACATTAGTTCCAAATCTGGCTTCGGTTTCGGTTGGTGATTTTCGTTTCAATGTTATTGATATTCCAGGTTTGATTGAAGGGGCGAGTGATGGAAAGGGACTGGGAAATGCTTTCCTTAGGCATGTTCTCAAGTCTAGAGTTTTTGCGTTTGTTGCGGACCTTTCAAGATTTGAGTCGGGAATTGAGGAAACTGTGCAGCTTATTGAAGAAATTATGATCTATTTGACCAAAAAATTCTCGGAAGAAGAGGGTGATTTGTCATTTGTATTTAGAGAAGAAAATGGTTTAATCTCGTTTGAAGTTGCTAAGGATGATGAAGTTATCCTAACTAAAAAGATCTTATTTATATTTAATAAGCGAGACCTTATCAATGATGAGGAGATTCTTGCTGAATACAAAAAAGTTTTCTTTGATCAAGTTAATGAATTCCTCTCAAGCAAGTCTCTGCCAAGATTGGATGTTCAACTTTTGGAGAATAATATTTTTCTTACCTCTGCAGGAACGTATTATGGAGTAGGGGAGCTGCTTAGAAAGTTTGCTGAACTTATCAAAAAGACTGAATCAAGTTATGATTTCGAACTTTTTCATCAGGATTATTCTGAGTTACAAGAGGAAGAGGATGAAGAATCAGAGCTCATTACTGAAATTACCGAAGAAGAAAAACCAATGCTCATTGAGGAAGGTTATATAAACGAGTTAGAATCTCGTTTCTCAAAAGTCCGATATATCCAAAATCGTGAGATTACCAAGATGGTATTTACTATTCCTCGAGGAAACGATGAGGCAGAAAGCTATTTTCGAGCTCAGATGCAAAGTAGAGGATTTATTCAGCTTTTGGAAGATGAAGGTATGATGAGAGGAGATGTGTTGAGAATCAAGTCTTACTACGAAGGAGTTGATGATAAATATATTCTTTACTAAAATTTGCTATTTTAATTAAAATAGATATAATAAATCTGAATCAAATTTTGTGATCTCTTTTTACATGATTAAAAGTATATTGATGGAACTAAAAAAAACTTTTGAAAAAGGTCTAGACAAGGTAAAATCCTCTAGCAAAAAAATGGCTGCTACTCTAACAACTATTGCAGCACTGTCAGGAGTTTTGACTTCATGCGATACAAAAAAGATTAATTCTGACAAGCATATCGATTCTGTTGAAGCCGTACAACCAGCGTCTTGGTCAGATTCTTTGAACTATTTGGATCAACAAATCGCAAATAACGAGGTTAGTGAGGATGAAAAAATCATTCTCCAAGAAAAAAGAGATGAGCTTGCATCATGTCTTTCCACGCTTAATGCTTTGAAAGCACACATAGGAAAACCGATATATGCAGTGAAAAGACTTGGTGCTCCGAGTGATATTACTTATTATTATACTGATAAAAACAAATATGATCTCCATATTCAGGACCTGAAAACTACTAAAAAAGGAGGTGGTGATTGAGTTTCTTACGATGGCTATGAAGAATTAGAAGTAAAAACTCTTGATCAGGAGTATTTGGATAGCATTTTTGAGGAATATGCAACAAATCCTCTTTACTGAGTTGATTGGAATGATTTTTTTAGATATCAACTCAAAAAATAAACTTCTTTAAGAAGTTTTCTTGGTTATATAATGTTTTCTTTACTTGAGTTTTGTGGCTATGTTTACGATCCTTTGTATTGCAGATTCTGATAAGCATTTTTCCTCAGCTATTGATGAATATTGCAAAAGACTGGGTAAAGATCTTAAAATAGAAAATCTCAAGCCCTTCAAAGATGATAATCATCATCTTGTTATTCAAAAAGAAACTAAAAGTCTGATTGAAGTCTTGTCTAAAAAGTATTCTTCGGCTCAAAAAATCCTGATGATCAAAGAATGAGAAAAGCGAGATACGATTCAGCTTTCTCAAAATCTTAAAGCAAAGGAAACTGTGTTTATCATTGGCTGACCTTATGGAGTAGATGAGGATCAGTTAGTGTCTGCATTTCCTCAGATCAAAAAGCTTTCTTTTTGAGCAATAACTTTGCCTCATGGATTAGCAAAGCTTACTTTGATTGAGCAATTGTATAGAGTGACGACGCTCCGAACAGGGAAAAAATATCATTATTAAATATAACAAGGCCTTTCTTTAGAGAAAGGTTTTTTAAAAACTAAAAAATACAAAAAAAGCTCTAACGAAAACGAAAGAGCTTTTTATCTAGAGGGAGGTCCTCTAGTTTTTTAGTAGTTACCAAGATTTAGGTAAACGATCGTATCCTGAAGAAAAAACTGCCATATTAGCAGTGTTCTAATCCCTAAACTTTTTAGAATGATAACGGGGATCCATTTGGGGAGAAGTCTTCCCCAAAGAGTTCTTCGTATTTCGCTTCTTTGTACGTTTGGGGGCGTATGATTACTAATTTGTAGATAGTAGGTACCATCTTGTTCAAGAACTTGATTCCCAGGATATTTACATAGCTCACGTAGAGCTTCTCTCCGAGAAGAGAATTTTATCGCATATTTATCAATCATGTTGTTTAATAGATTTTTGTATTACGAAGATGATAATAAATATTTTTTTGCATAAATCAAGCTTTCTAGGTATTTTTTATGAGGAGAGATTCTTTTTGTTGTTATAAGCTGAAAATCTCATCTAGAAAAATAGATAAATATATTATATATAATATTTTTAAAAGTCAATAGTCGAAAGAGAAGAAAATGGATTTCTCCTTGCAATAAGAACTGGGATTTCTAAAATATTGAAGAAATAAGTCTTAATTTGAATAAAATCAAAAATCAGACTTTTTATCTTTTTTATCTTTTCCTTATATGAATATGAGCAATCAGGAAGAGCTTTTTACTAGGCACGAAAAGATCAATCATCATCCTATCGAGAAAGAAATTACTCAGTCTTATATCGATTATGCGATGTCAGTGATCGTTGCTCGTGCTTTGCCAGATACCAGAGATGGATTTAAACCCGTATTGAGAAGAATTCTTTATGGAATGTATGAAAATAATAACTTCTACAACCAAAAGCACAAAAAATCTGCGAGAATTGTCGGAGATGTAATGGGTAAATACCATCCACATGGAGATTCTTCTATTTATGAGGCAATGGTAAGACTTGCTCAACCTTGGTCTATGAGATATCCGCTTGTTGATGGGCAGGGAAACTTTGGTTCGATCGATGGTGATGGAGCTGCTGCGATGAGGTATACCGAGGCAAGATTGACCAAAATTGCTGAGGAAATGCTTGCAGATCTTGAGCAAGATACGGTTGATTGGAGAGATAACTTTGATGGATCGCTTAAGGAACCAGTTATGCTTGCGACAAAATTCCCAAATCATCTCTGTAATGGAACGATGGGTATTGCTGTAGGTATGGCAACAAATATGGCCCCTCACAACCTCAATGAAGTTCTCGATGCTTCACTCCTCCTTTTGCAAAAAGAAGGAAAGTCTGATATTATCGCTTATGATGAATCAGGAGCTGAAATAAGAAAGCCTTACTCTGTGTCTATTGAAGAGATTATGCAAATTATCAAAGGTCCAGACTTCCCAACAGGAGGAATTATTTTTGATAGCAATAATATTCTCGAAGTTTACAAAAAAGGAAAGTGAGGAATTATCGTGCGTGGAAAGACTCATGAAGAAATTTATGAAGGAGCACATGTGATTGTAATTGATGAAATCCCATATTTGGTTAATAAATCAAGCCTTGTTTCCAAAATCGGAGAACTCGTAGTCGACAAAAAAATCGAAGGAATCAACGATATCCGTGATGAATCCAATAGAGATAGGATCAGAATTGCCATCTATTTGAAAAAGGGGGTAGATCCTGAAGCAATTTTGATGCAGATTTACAAATTCACAGACTTGCAAACCAACTTCAATCTCAACAATGTCTCTCTTATAGAAAAGGGAACTCAGCCAAGACTCTTAAATATCAAGGATCTTTTGATGGAGTTCGTAACTTTTAGAAGAGATGTCGTATATCGTAGATCAGTTTTTCAGCTCAATAAGGCAAAAGACAGACTCCATATCCTCGAAGGTCTCAAGAAGGCGATTGATATTATTGATGAAGTAATCGATACCATCAAGCATTCAGAATCTAAAAATGATGCTCGTCAAAACCTTATGGATAAGTTTGGATTCTCTGAAAAACAGGCTGAATATATTCTCTTGATGAGATTACAGTCACTCGTTGGACTTGAAATTCAAAAAATCTCAGAGGAAATTGATGAAAAGATTAAAGTTATTGAATATTTGGAGGCAATTATTTCTGATCCAGAGAAACTTGATCAGGTGGTAGCTGAAGAGTTTGAATACATGAAGAAAAAACACGGAGACGAGAGAAGAACAGAACTTTCTAATGACCTTTCTGTGTATAATATCAGCGGAAGTCTTAAGGAATTCCAAAAAGCAGCAGATAGACTCAAGGAAGATGTGATTTGTTGGATTGGAAATGATTTTTCACTCAGAGTGCTGTACCAAACAAGAATCCAAAATATCCCAGATGAAACATTAGATCTCATCTATACTCACAATCAAGATCAGCTTGTGGTCATCACCGATCAGGGGGAGCTTGTAGTGCAGAGACTCAAGGACTTTGGTCAGTTTACTATGGCAAAGCAATCGCTTGATATCAAACAGCATTTTTCTCTTAAGGGAAAGATTGTCTTTGCAAAGACTTTGCATTTCCATTATGATTATTTGGTATTCCTTACCAATCAAAATAGTATCAAAAAGATCAAAAAAGAACTTGTTCTGAGCTTCAAGAAGTTCCCAACAACGATCATGGGACTTGAAAAAGGAGAAAAAATTCTGAAGGTATTGCCAGTTTCTGACTGAGAAAATATAGGAGTTCTTTCTCAACAAGGACGAATGTTGCTCTTTAAGTCTGATGAAGTTCGTCCTATGGGAAAAACCGCAGGTGGAGTCAAGGCTATCGAACTTCAAGAAGGAGATCAAGTAGCTAACATGTTCTTGCATACCGATGAACCATTTATTCTTATCTATTCAGACAAGAATGGAAAACTCCTTTCTCTTGAAGACCTTAAACTGCGAAAGAGAGCCAGAAAAGGACAAGTAGTGATGACAGGAAAGGAAAAACTTGAAGGTGGAATCTCAATCATCGAAGGGGCCGTAAGAATTAGATTTTCTGATGGATCGCTCAAGACACTTCATTCCAATGATATTTCTCTTGATGAGCCAGAAACTCCTCTTTACAAGATGGTAGATCAAAAGATCGATGTCGTATATCGCCCTCGAGAAGAGAAGTCTGAGAACCTTAAATATAAGGAGGAAAAGAAAAAAGCAGAAAAATCTGAATGAGGACTCTTCGATATGCCTGTTGAAGAAGACAAAGAAGAAAACACGGAAACTTCTGAAAATTGACAAGACTAAACCGAATCTGAAAACTACTCTGATATTATAGAAAATCGAAAGAGTAGTTTTCTTTTATTTACAAATGCCCATGACCAGAATCAATCTCTTACCTCCTTCTGTACTCGCAGATCAACACCTCATTGCTGAATGGAGGGAATTGCCGAGGATTTTTGGATTAGTAAAGAAAAAGTTAGCAGAGAATAAGCCAATTCTCCCTTGAGTAAAGTATACTATGGGGACGGGGCATGTTCGCTTTTTTTATGATAAATTGCTTTTTCTGCAAAAAAGGCATCAGGCATTAGTGAAAGAGGCTCAGAAAAGAGGGTTTAAACTTTCTAAAACTGAGAAGATTAGTTTAGATGGTTTTCCTAGTGTTTATTGTCAGGACTTCAGTCCTTCAGAAGCAGATCTTATAATTTCTCAGCAAAGAATTCAAGAAAAACTGAAGGCAAAGCCAGATTTTTATACCTTTTGTGGGGGAAAAAGCTTCGCTACTGAAGAATAGGGATTTATTTTTTGAATAAGAATAATGGATTGAGCTACTTTGGATCGATTAGGATTGCCAAAAGGGGGGTGGTGTTTGGTGGGAGGAAAGTGTTTAGAGTTTAGAGGATTGAGAAAGAGCGAGGATTGGGATATTCTGGTCTCTCCTTCTCTTTTTGAAAGTTTAACACAAAAGTTTCCAAATCATCTTAAAATCTCAAAGTATAAAACGCCGATTCTAGTTTTTGATCATGAAAAGATTGAGATCTTTAAGGATTTGCCTTTTTTGGAGGGACAGGAGCAGAAAATTATCAATCAGGCAGAAGTTATAGACTCTTTTCCCTGTATGTCTCTCCCAGCTCTTATCCGTTTCAAATCCTTGATGGGAAGGGAAAAAGACTTGAGAGATCTTCAACTTCTACAAAAGCTGATAAGATAAGATTTTTTTGAATATAATTAATTTTTAATCAAAAAAAATTGAATTTAAATTTTAAAAGAGTATTATACTTTTCAATTCCATATGGAAGAAAAACAAGTAACTAACCAACCTACTGCTACAAGAGCTTCGAGTCAATTGAGAAGCTTTGGCAATTGTTCATATCTAGGAGATGGGGAACCAATTTCAGGGATCGGAAAAAAAGCTTTATCTCCTGGTAAGTATACCTTTACTCGCCGACTTCCTGTAGGACAATACCATGATCGACATTTTAATGTTGACCTGGTTATTGGAGGTCCAATTGTTGTCCGTTCTGTTTATATGGATAAGAGGGGATCGTTCAGTGTTTATGAAGGCTGTTGTCGCCTAAATTATGGTGGAGATTGGCATTCATTTGCACCTTATGATGAGGCAGATCAGAGTAAGGCTAAGATTCAATATGAAATCATTGTCGAGAATGATGCAACTGTCAGTTGGAATTCTCTAGCAAACTAGTAGGTTGTGAAGGGCTTGTTTCAAGCCCTCCATTTTTTTATCTCCTAGTCTAATTCTATGATGAAAAAAGTCCTTCTCTTTCTCTTGGCGATTGCTATTTGAGTACTGGCGTTTTGACTCTTTTCCGAGTATCAGGAAAGGGAGCTCTATTCTACTTATTTTGTCCCAGATATGCCGCAAAAGCAGTATTATTCTTCAGGATTTTCCACCGGATATCATCTTGCAACTTTTGATACAAAACGATGATATTTTACAGGAATGTTCTTTTCTTCAGAGACTTTTGAGCCCTCATCAAAAATTGTCTCTCCCCATACCCTTAAATTTCTTGGAAAAGATGTCGCTATAGAGTGAATAAAAACTTTCCTAGCACGTAGTGGAGAAGAATACTTTTTGGAGCTAGGAGCCCAAGAGATCAATACTACAGAACTGGTCTTGTACAATCATTCAGGATCAGATTTAAGACTTTGTCTCAGGTGAAGGACAGAACTGCCTTTGCGACCTGATAGGATTTATCCGATCTCGAGAGGGATGAGAGACTGCGAGAATATCCAGCCATGAACCTATATGGCCATAAATCTCAAGAAAATTTCCAGGAAAAACTTCCATGATGCTTTGCAAGTATATATCAAACCGCAAGGTCAAACCGATACTTTAACAACTTTGATTGTTAGAACACTCAAATAAAACGAGTGTTTTTTCTTTTACTTTCTGTTCTAAAAACCATACAATCAGATTATCGTTAGCCATTAAATATAGACGATGGTTGTGTATTCTTTTTCCCAGCTTGGACTCTATCAGCATGTTTATTATCAGGATTATTTCCCTTCAGAAGAGGATATTATTCTCTCTCAGCAAAGAATTCAAGAAAAACTGAAGGCAAAGCCAGATCTTTATACCTTTTGTGGGGAAAAAAGCTTCATTTAGCAGAAAGGAGCTATTTTTTTGAGCAATAGAAAAGTTAGGTTTTTTGTATTATTGAGAGATCTTGTTGATTTTCTTTTGTATATATATAATAATTCTGCTATTTATATCTTATTCAAATACTATGGAAAAAGAAAAATTCCACAAAGACGCAAAAAACCCAGAAACTACCTCAGATGATGAAGATGAGGACGGAGTAGGAATTCCGCATGTTTTTGTTACTTGAGCGTTTATGCTTGCAAGTTTCTACGCTTATTTTGCAGGATACCAACTTCGCTTCAAAAACCTAAATCTCGGAGCTTATTCTTTTCTCATAGTAGGAATTTTGTTCTTGATAGCTTTTGTCTATTCTTTCTATACCTATCTTCAAGAACAAAAAAACAATAAATAAAATCAGACTTTTGTCCTTATTTTATTTTTGCAGATAAACCAATGACAACTTTTTTAGCTCCTTGAGTATGCTTGATTTGAGGCTTTTGATCGCTTATACTTACCCTCTATCGACGAAAGTACGGATGAAAAATTAAGCTTTCAACCTTGCTTTTTGCTGTTATTGGAATCCCTGTAGGAATAGCTTATCTCTGTCAGTATTTTGGATTTATTAATGTGCAAGTTCTTGCGCAAGGGCTTGGATCAGAATATTATGCTCAGTGGCATAAAGAGCAGAAAATATCAGAGATTCATAAGCAACTTCAAAACTGAGAAATCTCAGAACAAAAGGCAGAAGCTCTAATTAAACTATTTGAGGATTAGTTTTTTTAGCAAAATAAACTCTCTTTCAAGAGAGTTTTTTCTTTTGATTTCTATTCTAAAAACCATACAATCAGATTATCTTTAGCCATTAAATATAGACGATGGTTGTGTATTCTTTTTCTCAGCTTGGACTCTATCAGCAATGTCCCAAAAAATATCAATTTCGTTATCTCGATGGATTAGAAAAGTCTTTTGAAACGACTCCAGATCTTTTATTGGGGACTAGTGTGCATTCTTCACTCGAGCGATTTTATCAGCAACTTAATATTTATAAAAAGCCTCAAAAGTCTGATCTTATCGACTATTTTGATACTCAGCGATCGTCTTCTTTACAGGAGAATTGAGAAAAAATAGTTATGAAGTGAGATCAAACACTTGATGACTACCAAAGAAGAGGTCAGCATTATCTTTCTGATTATTATGACTTGCATACTCCTTTTGAAGATATCAAGATTGTAGGTACTGAGCTTTTACTTCACTTTACGCTTGAGGATTGACCAAATGCTCCCAAATTCCGTGGGATCGTTGATAGGTTAGATAAGGACTGAGAAAACTTTATCATTAACGATTATAAAACTAATAAAAATCTGCCTCCAGAGCAGAAAGATGAATACAGAGAGCAATTGACGCTTTACGCCCAAGGAATTAGACAAAAATACGGAAAATATTTTAAAAATATTAAAGCTCGTTTGCATTATTTGCATTTTTGACTTGTGGATGAGCGAGAAATTACCAATGAGAACTTAGATCCTATTTTACAAAAATATAAAAATCTGATTTCTGAGATTGAAACAGCTAGATTTGATCATAATATGGGAGTCGAAAACGCTTTCCCAACCAATCAAAATCCTTATTGTAAATACTGTGAATATCAAATGCTCTGCCCATTACGAAAGCATTTGCACTATGGAGCGGAAACGATCAATGCTGGAGAGCTCGGAGAACAGACGATTGCTTCACTGGTAGATCAGTATGCTCAACTTTCATCTCAGATCTCACAAGATACTAAACAAAAAGACTTTCTCAAGGAACTGCTTGTAGCTTACGCTTCTGAGCATAACTTTGAGCAACTTTTTTGATCAGAGGCAAAGCTCAGTGTCTCTAAATCTCAGACTTTCTCAGCAAAAGACAAACTTGCACTTCAAAAACTCCTTTCCGAGCTCGGTATTCTTGATGAGTATAGCGATATTCCCTATTATAAACTCGCAGCTTTGGTAAAAGATAAAAAACTGACTCCAGATCAGGTTTCAGCCTATTTGGACGCAAAAGACTCTCGAACCCTCAGAGCAAGCAAAAAGAAAGAATCTTAAAATAACTTCTTTAATTTGTCTTTTATTCCTTATTTATCTCAATGACGAGCCCTTACACTGTTTGAGCATTTTGAATTGTTCTCAATGAAAAGAAGCAGGTTTTACTAGTTTTGAGAAATGATATTCCTTTTCGAAATTTACCTTGAGGGCAGTTAGAAGATAAAGAATCTCCACGAGATGCTGTCATTCGTGAAGTTAAGGAAGAAACAGGTTTGCAAGTAAAAATTGATCGTCTTGTCGGTGTTTATGCCAAGAATGATAAAAATGATGTCGTTTTTCTCTTCACTTGTTCGGTCATTTCTTGAGAACTAACTTTAAATGCTGAGGCAAAGGATTTTTGCTGGTCAGACTTTGATACTTTGCCTTCAAACCTCAAACAAACCCATAGAGTCAGGCTTCAAGATTTCTTTTATGCTTCAAATGATCAACTTATTATGAGAGTACAAGATAGTTCTCTTACTAAATAATTTTTTTACTTCTCATTCTATATTATATGCTTTCCCTTTATGTTCATATTCCATTTTGTCAGTCAAAGTGCAGTTATTGTGCATTTTCTACTTTCCCAATGGAAGAAAAATCTGATCAAGTTCAGGATTATCTTTCTCTTTTGGAAAAAGAGATGGCTTTTTATGCAAGTAAGCTCAATGACAAATCTCTAAAAACACTCTATATCTGAGGTGGGACGCCAAATCTCATTTGACCAGATAATCTTATCAAGATTATTGAAGCAGCAGAACTACATTTTGATATGGAGAATCTTGCAGAACTGAGCTTTGAGTTTAATCCTTATCCAGAAGAGGAGATTTATAATATTATTCGTCAGATTCAGGCTCGTTTTGCCAAAAAATATCCAAGAATCAGATTCTCTTTTGGTATTCAGTCTTTTGACAATGAAGTTTTGACACTTTCAGGAAGAAAGTCGCTTTTTCTCGGTTTGGTAGATTTTCTCAGATGGCTTCAACCTCTTAAGACAGATTCTACAGTTTTCAATTTTGATTTTATTGCTTTTGGGAAATGGAATACGACAAAAAAAGGGAATCGCCAACTTCGAAATCAGCCTGCTTTAACTTTTTTCCAAAACTTTGTAAACTCGCAATTTGCAGATAGTTTTTCACTCTATACTTTAGAGCTGTTTGAAAATCAACTTTGGAAGAAAAAGAATGAAAAGCTGATTTCTGGGGAATTTTTTGGAACTGATGAGGATATTTACGAAGAGTTTTCTCTGCTCAAAGATATTTTGCTTAATGCGGGATATTCTAGATATGAACTGTCTAATTTCTCCCTTGCAAGCAAGTCGAGCATCCACAATAGAGTCTATCGAGAGATGGAGGATTATATCGGGATTTGACTCAATTCTGCCTCTTTTCTCAATGCAAAAAATCTAAATTCTGATCTTTTGTCTGCGTTTAATCTCTCAGATTTTGATTGAAAAGCCCTTAGATTCAAAAATACTATCAGTTTTGAGCAGTATTGCAAAGGTAATTTCCTCGATCCTAAAGCTTTTGAAGTTTTGACAGAGCAAGATTATTTGATTGAATCTTTTTTCCTAGGACTGAGAACGGATAGAGGAGTGAGAAATTTAGAGCACTTTGCACCGATTCTTGTGCCAAATTATCTTGAAAAAATCTCCTCTTATGCAGAGCAAGGTTTTGTCGCTTATGATGATGAAACTCAGCATCTCCAGCTTACTGATGCAGGAATGGATGTCTTTAATGCCATCGTAACGGATATTATGGCAGAAATTTAATTATTATTCAATGGTAAAAAACTAGAAGAAAATCCTGATTTCTCTTCTAGTTTGTTTTTTAAAATTTAATATTATTTCCCTAGTTCCGCAACAGCTTCTTCCTTGACTTCATTTTGATCGTCTGAAATCTGAGGTTGAACCTGGCCTTGAGTCAGATTTTTTTCTTTTCGTTTTCCTCTCAGATAAATCACATAACAAATCACGGCCATCGCAATATTGGTAATCGGAAATGCTCGCCAGATACCATCCACTCCAAGGCTAGTCTGTTTAGAAAGCCAGTAGGCAAGTGGAATCTCCAGTACAAACATTGAGATAATTCCAAGAATCATCGCCATCATCGTGTTGCCTGCGGCTCTAAATACTCCTGTAAATGAAAACTGGATTCACATAAATCCTAAAGAAAACGCTAATGTTCTCAAAAAAGTAGATCAAATCTGAATTACTTCTTGGTTTGTGCTATTTCCTTCAATAAAAAGTTGAATGAGCTGAGGGGCAAAAATATAGACCAGAATTCCTAGTGAAGTTAATGCTGAAAAAGAAATTAATGCACTCGTTTTTGCGATTTTTTGAGCTCTATCAAGTTGTCTTGCTCAAAGGTTTTGCCCAATCATGGTTGATGTGGCAATAGAAAGTCCCATTAGTGGGATAAAAATAAATTGATTGATATTTGCCCCAGCACCATATGCTGCTAAAACATTAGTACCAAAACTGGTGATTAAACTTGTTAATAAAACAAATCCTAGTGCTCTTGCTGACATTTCCAAAGAAGAGGGGAATCCAAGCTTAAGTGCCTTTTTTATAAATCAGAAATCAGGTTTAAAGTCTGACCAATTCAGCTTGATTCCATATTCCCCACGGAAGAGTATCCATAATCCAATCCCTGCAGAGATTCCTTGGGTAATCAAAGTAGCAATAGCTGCACCTTGAGGTCCCATCGAAGGAATAGGTCCAAATCATAAAATAAACATCGGATCGATCACAAAATTGAGAAGGACAGTACTTAAGATAATATAAAGAGGGATATTTACCTCACCTACGCCTCTCAAGATCGACTGAAACATCGAAAAAATAAAGGTAAAAATCAGACCACAAAACGTTGTTTGTAAGTAGGGGAGTGCATAATGCATTACTTCAGGTGCAACTCCCATTGATTGCAATATCCATTCTGCAGCAAAAAAACCTATTATGCTCAATAATAATGAAATTACCACAACCAATAAAAGTGTCTGAGATACACTACGATTTACTAGTTCTTTTTTTCCTGCACCTGCATATTGTGCTACGAGAATTGTTCCTGCCATTGCAAAACCTGTCCCAAGAGCAACAATCAAAAAGGTAATTGGTCCACTAACAGAGACCGCAGCAACTGCTTCTTTACCAACTTTACCAACCCAGTATGCATCTACAAATTGATATGAACTTTGTAATAAATTCCCAGCTAAGATTGGCATAGCCAACATTAATAATCCCTTAATAATCGATCACTTGAGGGATATTTTCAGATTTTTATTTTCCATTTTCCTGCAAAAAGATAAAACACGCCAGCTATCAACTATAATAATATCGTTCTAAAATACAAGGAGAACCTATTGTTTCTCAGGTTGATATTTTTCTTTAATAAAAACCCCCTTAGGGATACCTAAGAGGGGTTCCTCCTTAGGACACTAAGGGGGGCGTTAAATAAGTGAGAGATATGCCAAATTCACATATCCTCTAGCCTAAGCTTCCAAAACATCTACGATAATTTTATAGCGAGAGCTCTTCATGCATTCGCATAAGCAAATGCTCCTGGTGCATCCGCATGAGCCTCAGCTCCTGGTGCATTCGCATGAGCCTCAGCTCCTGGGAAATTCGCACGAGCAATAGCTCCTGGTGCAGTCGCATAAGCTTTAGCTCCTTCCACATCCGCATAAGCTTTAGCTCCATCTGCATTCGCATGAGCCTCAGCTCCTGGTGCAGTCGCACGAGCTATTGCGCCTTTCACATCCGCATAAGCTTTAGCTTCTGGTACAGTCGCACGAGCCTCAGCTTCTGGTGCAGTCGCATAAGCTTCAGCTCCTTTCGCATTCGCATGAGCTATTGCGTCTTTCACATTGGCATGAGCCTCAGCTCCTGGTGCATTCGCATGAGCTATTGCCCACTTTTCATGCCCATGAGCTTTAGCTCCTGGTGCATCTGCGTAAGCTATTGCCCACTCTTCATGCGCACGAGCAATGGCTCCTGGTGCATTGGCATGAGCCTCAGCTCCTGGTGCATTGGCATGAGCCTCAGCTCCATCTACATTCGCATGAGCTTTGGCTCCTTCCACATTAGCATAAGAACCAGCTCCATCTGCATCTGCATGAGCCTCAGCTCCTCGCGCATTCGCATGAGCCTCAGCTCCTGGTGCATTCGCATGAGCTTTAGCTCCTTTCACATTGGCATTGATCTGAGCCTCAAAGGTAACTTCAACCTCTATTGGTA
>ERZ773267.138-NODE-138-length-54938-cov-8.324964_pt1 | contig 54938 bp, 46 predicted proteins | sample MGYA00511959_ERZ773267 | MGnify/ENA primary metagenome ERZ773267 (study PRJEB29015, sample SAMEA2738165) | human oral metagenome | biome: human oral; feature: human-associated habitat; material: saliva | place: China | collected 2240 ...
ATAGATTCAAAATGTTGTGTCCCCATATTACGTTTCTTCTTCTATTTTTAAAATCTATTGTATAAGCAAAATCTGTTTTTTCTATATCTCCTAGATTTTTTACCGATACATCAACTATTGGTGTATCAACTTTTGTTCCTTGGACTTTTACCCATCCTATTGTTGAATAATTTTTATCTTTCTTATCTTTTTTCTTCTCTTCTATTATATTTTTATCTCTATTTACTACTTTATAGTAATTATTATATATTTTTTTATTTAAGATACTTATAATCATTAAGATAATACTCAATACAATAATTAGAATAATAGTTGGCTTCATTTTCATTATTTCTTTTTTCATAAGACACCTCACAAGCTTATTTCAAATGGATTTTCTTTTGTTCCATCACCTATTGTTATACTAGCTTTTTTGTTTAATGTTCCAGATATTCTCATACCATACATTCTACTATCAGCAATATTTTTTGTTAGTACTATACCTGTTGCTTCTGATATTGCTTTTACATTTTCTTCTTCAGTTGAATCAGAATACCAATACATTCTTACTTCTGCATTGAATGATGTTGCATAATAATCAAATACACTTGGGGCATATAATCTGGTTTTATATTTATTTTTCTTATACTCTTTTTTATATGCAATTTTTTCTTTATATACATTAAACTCTTTATCTATTACATCAAAGTAGTCAGATTTAATTACACGAGATGATTCATTATTTACTTTATATCCAATATTGTTTTTATTATCAACTTCATAATAGTGAAGTTTTCCATCTTGTCTTTCATCAAATTCACTTTTTATGATTTTACCATCATTATCTTTTAATATGAAATTAGATATTAATGTTACTCTCTCATTTTCTATTTTTGATATTTGCCATAATGTATCTGAATATCTTACATATTCTCCTATCATTCTTGTATTTAATAGATCTCCTGCCTTTTTATTAGGTGTTAATCCAACGTCAAATGGATTTTCTTTTGTTCCATTACCTTTTGTTATATTTAAATCTTTTTTAATATATAATACAGCATGAACTGGCAAGATTCTTTCTTTTTCCATCTTATCTAAGTGATATTTACCACTTGCCATAACTGATTGGAAATATGATTCTTTATCACTTGAATTATCTGATAGCCACATTTGATAATATGGTGCGATAAAAGATGTTTGTTCAGTTGTTGCGATTACATCTTTTATAGATGGTATAGTTATAAGTCTTTTTTCCTCTTTATTATTCTTCCCGTCTTCTGTTGCAATACCTACATTAGCTTCACCTTTTACTAATACATTAGATGATTTTTTAGGTAATGTTTTTAAATAATCATTTAGATATTTATCTAAATTAAATTTATCAGTTTGTCCTATTGGCTCATAAGACATAATTTTTATTTTATCTTCATCTATTTTAATAATCCTATATAATACTCCAGCAAATTTAATATAGTTATTTGCTTCTATATTTTTATATGTTCCTTTATTAAGAGTATTTTTTAAAATAGTATTTTCTAATTTCTCCACTACTGTAACTTTTCTTACTACTTCAGTTAAATTTTTTAGTGAATCAGTTACACTATATTTAATTTCATATGTTCCTGTTTGTTTAGTATCTACTGTTCCAGATATCTTTACTTCTTTTATATCTATTTTCCCATCTTGATTATCTTCTACTGATAAAATTCCAGGATCTGTAAATGCTCCATCTTTACCTATAGTTATATTCTCTTTACCTTTTAACTTAATCTTTGGTCCAGTATGATCTGTAGATGATGCAAAAACTCCGCATGATAAGTATGGATAATATTTAGGATTTCCAGATTTATCATTTTTTACTTTTACCCAACTTTCAGTTGGTGAACATGATCTTTTAGTAAATGGAATATAATAATCTTTTTGTATCATTCCTCTTTTTACTAACTCCTGCATTGAAACGGCAGAAACTCTACTACCAATTGGTAATAGAGTATAATTAACATCATAGTATCTTTTTGCTGCTTCTAATAAATCTTTTTCATCGTTTTTAAATGTTATATATGGAGATAATATTCCAAAATATACTAGAAGAACTAGTAGGACAGATGCAACTATTAAATATATTTTTCTTGTACCTAATTTCATATAATCCTCCTATTTTATTTTGTATGTATATTTATTATCTCTTATTGTAAATGTTAATTTTATAGTTTTGGCATCTACTATATCTTTTGGTACCTTGATATATACGTATTTGCCATAGTATGAAAATCCAATAGCGTTTTCCAGTCTTATTACCCTACTTTTGTTATTACTATCTATGTAATTAATTTTACCATAATCATATAAAAAGTCAATTATCTCTTTGCCTTCTAAGTAGTTACTTCCATACTTCATCGTAAGTATTTTTTCGCCTTCTTCTGCATGTACAGTACGATATACAATTTCACATATTCCATTATCACAATATTTAGCATTATATTTAACTATATCTTCTATTAAATATGGCTTTTCTAGAGTTAGTGAATCTTCTCTACCGTTTAATAATTTATAGTTAATTGATTCATCTAATTTTAGTATTCCATGTTCTTTAACTACATTAACATTTGTATTATTTATTTTTACTTTTATAAGTTTATCTTTTAATGAATTTTGATAGTATAGTGAGAATGATTTTGGATTTAAGTTTGCTGGTACTTTAAATATTAAACTTAATTTTTTTGTTTCTTTTGCTTCTAGTCTTAAAGTATCATAAGGGTTTGCCATATCTTTAAATTGAGTTGCATACATTTTCTTAGTTTCTGTACTATTAGTTATTCCACTCATCATATGAAATTTTGATAAGTCAGGTTCTACTCTAGTTGTTCTATTATTAGTAATTTCAACATTAGTTATTACAAAGGCACTATATCTTTCTATTACATCACCTTTATAGTCTTTAGCTGTATAATAACTATTTAATACTTTAATTGTATAGTTATTAGCGTTAAAACTTGATTCTAATTTATATGCTTTATTTTCTACTAAGTAGTAGTATGATACTTTTCCAAATATAATTAAGAATAATATTAAAGCAATAGTATTAAATATAAATTTATGTTCTTCATAAACATAACTTGCTTCACGTAATATTCTCCTATATAGTCTTATTACTGAGTGTTTATCAAAGTTTATATTAATTTCTATTTCTTCTTGGTCTTCTTCGCCTAACTCTAAATAATCTTCATCATTTTTAAAATCAAATTTATTTAAATCAATACCTAATATTCTTATAAATAATAGTACAAATATTGGCAATTGAGATAGGTGTATCATTATAAACATATCTCTATATATTCTTATAGTAGCAGCATCAAATACTCCATTATATGATGTAAAATATGATGATGTTGCATATGCGATAAGTAAGTATATTGCATATCCTATCAATGGGTATAAATATATTTTCCATGGTTTTTCTTTATATCTTAATAATATAGTTAATCCTAGAAATGTTATTACTATTAGTATTAGTGAAATATATAGAAGAGGTGTTATATACATAGTTATTGGTTCACTTGATGCATCATATGTTCCAAGTGCCATAAATTCTTTTACAAATGATGATATAGAAATTGATTTCATATAAGCATATGCACATAATACAAATAAGAATATATGAATCTTTTTAAAATTCTTTATAAAAATTTGATATGGTTTTTTTATTATCATATGCCCTCTCCTATTCTTACTATTACTAGTATACAATATATTCTTCAATAAAAAAAGAAAAAGAAGATATAAAAAAAGAAAAGTTTTTTTAACTTTTCTCTATTAACTAATTGCTAAAATTTCTATTTGATAAGTTGAACCATTTGGAGTCTCAACTTCTACTGTTTCACCAATTTTATGATCTAATAATGCTTTTGCTACTGGAGACTCATTAGATATCTTTGATAATAGTGGATCTGCTTCTTGAGAACCAACTATAGTGTATTCTTCTTCATCTTCTTCATCAACATATTTGATTTTAACAGTTGAACCTATTCCTACTTTATCAGTTGGTTTATCTTTTATAATTTCATAATTTCCATTATCTAATATTTTTTCTAAATATTTTATTCTTGATTCTAATTCCGCTTGTTCATTACGAGCAGCATCATATTCAGCATTTTCTGATAAGTCGCCTAAACTTCTTGCTTCTTTTATAGCTTGTATATTAGCTGGTCTTTTTACATTTATTAATTCTTTATATTCTTCTTGTAATTTATCGTAACCTTCTTGTGTTAATATTATCTTTTTATTTGACATAATTCACCTCTATAAACTTTAAAAACATTAAGAAGACTTAATGTTTTTTTCTTAATTCGTGTTTAAATTATATTTTAAACTTGCTTTATATTATCATTTTATAGAGCCTTTGTCAAGGCTATTAGACTAAGCTCTAACTAGTTGTTGAGAATGAGTTTGTACTTGCTGTTTTGGTGGAGTTAGCATTGTTGCTAAGGCATCTTTTTTATCTTTCACTCCATCAACTACTACTTTTGTTTGAAATGAAACTTTTTGGAACATAGTTAAGACTTTACTTATTTTAGTATTTATACTATAAGCTATCTTTTCTTTTTCGTTTACTGCAGAATATACAAATTTTGAAAGTCCTTTTGAATTCTCCACTATTTTATTTAAAGATAGTATTTTGGCTTTTTGTTCTTCTAATTTAATATTTTTTTCACTTAGATATTTATCGCCTATATGAGACGAGGTTATTGTTTGCTCTTTTTTATTTTCAACTAGTTTTATTTTTTTATTTAATTTATCAATTTTTCTAATATTTAAATTATGTATTAGACCTTTATCAAAGTGTTTTAATATTGCTTCTCTATTTTCTTTTTCTTTATTCAATTTAGATAGTTTTTTATCATAATGATTTGATGCTATTTCGTTATATGTAGAATCAAGTTGTTGCTCTAACTTATGAGGCTTATTATTTTCTTTTTGAGTAGAATCTACCGCAGAAATAGTTTTTCCTGATTCTATTACTTTTTTATCTAGTTCATTTAAATAAGCTACATATTGTTTTCTTGTTTCTATTAATTTTTTAGCTATATTTGAATTTTTATCTAGTTTAGCTAAAACATTATCTATTTCTTTTATTTCTTTTTTAGCATTTTTTTCTCTTTCTTTATTAAAAAGTAGAGTCTTTGGTATTTCATCTTTTGATATATTAATTAATGTGTTGGCACTATTACTATTTTTTTCATTTTCTCTTAATTTACCAATTATACTAGATACATTACTATTAGTTAATGCAAACATAGAATAGATTTCATCTAAATTAAGTCTTCCTTTATCTATTATTCTTTTTTTAGTATCTGGTGTTAACTTATCTATTATTTCATCTATTAATTGTTGTTTTAATATTTTATCTTTTTCTCTACACATTATACTTATTCCAAGTATTTCTATTATCTTTTTATTCATTCTTTTTTCTATTATAGTGTTTTCTATTTCTAAATTAGTTCTTTTTTCAACTAATTCATTTTTTATTTCAACAAGAGTGTTTATAACTATTCCTTTATAGTTTTCCATATTAATATTTTGTGGTAATAAGTTCTTATATTCATCTGGCACTATTTGATATATTTTATTAGGGTCAGTAATAAATTGTAGGTTATATAAGACTATATCAAGATTTAGTATTTCATAATTTAAGGTTGTAATTTGTGGCCTTATTGTTTCAAGAGAAATGATATATGAAGATAATTTGTTTTTTGCATCTTCTAGAATTTTACTAGTTTCATTTGCTTTAGTTTCTTCTACTGCTACTACTATCTTTTCTACTTCTTCTTTATCTTTTTCTACTTTTACTTGAGATGTTATTTTATTATAAAAAGTATCGATACTAATTTTATTATCTTTATATTCATCTGCTAAATTTTGTAATACTACTTTATCCATATACGCCTCTTATTATCTATTAAAATATTATAATAAAATACTAAAAAAAGCAATAAAGTTATTGCTTTTTAATTAGTCTCATCATTGAATATTCAGGTACTTTTATATCAAATGGTAATTTTAATACTTGGTCTGGATGATTAGCTACTTCTTGTTCTTTCATATCTTCGTCATATATTTTATCTATTTCGTAGTTATATATTTTATTATCAGGAGTAAATATTTCTACTATATCTCCTTTTTTAAAATAGTTTCTTTCTATTAATATGATAGATTTATTTTCATCATCATATCCGGTAATTACTCCTAAATAATCTTGATTTGATATTTCTTTTCTACCTGTATAATACTGATCTGTTTCATCTGCATAGTGATTAAAGAAGTGAGTTGATGTTACTCTGTTTGCGACTCTGTCTAGCCTTTTTTCTAATACTTTCATAGTGACATCATCTAATGTATTATCATAGATTCTATCTATTATTTCTCTATATGTTCCAATTACTGTTGCAAGATAATAGATGCTTCGCATTCTTCCTTCTACTTTTAAACTTGCGACATTTATTTCAATTAAATCTTTAATATAATTAGCCATATTTAAATCACGAGATGCGAATGTAAATGATTTTTCTTCATCTGTTTCAAATGTAAATCTACATATTTGAGCACATCCTCCACGGTTTGCATCTCTATTTGTAATATAATTTGATAATGCACATCTTCCAGAGTAACAAGTACACATTGCTCCATGGATAAATACTTCTGTATCTATTTTAGTTATTTCATTTATTTTTCTTATTTCTTCTTTATTTAATTCTCTAGCAAGTACTACTCTTTTTACTCCTTGGTTTTTGAAAAATTCTACAGCTTTATAGTTAGAAGTTGAATTTTGTGTTGATAAATGAACTTCTACTTGTGGATAATTTTTTACTATATGCGAAATAATATATGGATCAGATACAATAAAGGCATCTATTCCTGCATCTACTACTTCTTTTATATATTCTTCTACTCCATCCATATCTTCATTATGAAATACTATATTTAATGTTAGATATACTTTTTTACCTAGTTTATGAGCGAAATTACATCCTTCTTTTATTTCTTCTATACTAAAATTAGTTGCATTTGCTCGCAAAGAATATTTTCTTCCTCCAATGAATACAGCATCTGCTCCATATAAAAGAGTTACTTTTAATCTTTCTAAGTCTCCTGCTGGAGATAATAATTCTATTTTATTTCGCATCTTTTACTACCCTATAAATTGTCTTCTTATAGAAAAATCCCATATTATCTCCTAATTTTTTATATTTTTCTATATAATTATCATCTAGACAATTTCCTTCTATATATTTTTTTGTATCTTCTACTAGTTCATTAAATTCTTCTATTAAGTATTCTCTAAATATTATATATTTACAGTCTAATTCATATAATTTTTTTATAATAGAAGTTCCATTTAATATATGTTTTAAATAAAAACTTGTTCCACTTTCTTCTTCTATCACTTCCATAGTTTGTTTTGATAGTTTATCTTCTATATCAAGTTTATTTTTAACTTTTTTATTCATGTCTTTATAGTAATTAGTTAGTAATTTTCTTTTAGAGAATGCGATAGATGGAATAGATACTACTTCTACCATAGGAGTTATTGTAGTATTTTTCATTATCTCTTCTATTTCGTCCATTGTAATTTCTTTTGATAATAGAGCGTATTTTACTCCTAAATTATAATAATAATTACATGTTTTATAGTTATTTACCATATGAGATTCATCCCAGATTAAGTCTAGATTTAGATTTAAATCTCTTTTTATTTGTACTAGAGCTAAATCATAAAAAAATACTCCTTTTATATTCATTTTATCTAGTTTTTTCATCACTTCTTCTAGGCCTTTTATTTCATCATTTGAAAAACTTTTATTTAATTTTACAAATACTTCATGTTCTTTTGATAATTTTTCTATTTCTTCTATAGTAAACTCTACAATAGATTGATTAGAATAGTCTTTTAATCCTAGTATTAAATCACTATTATATGAGAATTCTTTATTACTTGGTTCTACTAATAATTTCATATACACCTCTTTTTTCTTCATTATTATAATATATGTACTTAAAAAAAGATAGTTTAACTATCTTTATACTCTTTTTGATATTGCAATACCATCTCCGATATTTAGAAATTCTGTTTTGAATTCAGTATTTTCTTCTAAATATTTACGATAGTTTTTTATCTTTCTTACTAGAGCTCTTAGATTTCTAGATTTTATTTCTTCTTCTTTTTCTGTCAATCCATGAAAATTCATATTATCTGTTATAATAAGTCCTTTTTCATTTAGATTATCTTTGAATTTTTCAAAGAATTTAATATTTTGGGCTTTAGCAGCATCAATAAATATTAAATCATATTTATCTTTAATATTTACTTCTAGAGCATCATTAAAGATAAGATTTATTCTATCTTCTAAGTGGGCTTTTTTTACATTCTTAACTGCTTTTAAATATCTTTTTTCATCTCTTTCTACAGATGTTATTTTAATATTATCACGAATAAATGCCATTATTATTGTAGAATATCCTATAGCAGTTCCTATTTCTAAAATGTTTTTTATGTCTTTTTTTATAATTTGTTCTACTAGAAAATTTATTCCATCTCGTTGCATTATTGGTACATTTTTTTCTTCAGCATATGTACGCATTTCTCTTATTAAATTTTCTTTTTCTATCCTATCCATTTTCCTTGTTCCTTTAGTTGTTTAATTTTTTCTAGATGTTCTTTATAAGTTTTCATAAAGTGAACTTTCATATTTGAATCTGCGACAAAATAAAGATAGTCTGTTTTTTTATAGTTTACAGTTGCTTCAATTGTTGTTTTATCGCATGAAGATATTGGAGATATTGGTAATCCAAGCATTGTTTTATTTCTAGTGTTATATTTATTTTTTTTATCAAGTTCTGCTTGAGTTAGTGGTATCTTCATAGACTTTTGTTCTGCATAATATGTAGTAACGTCTGATCCTAGTGCTATTTTCTTTTCTAATCTATTGTAGAAAACTCCAGCAATTAATCTTTTATCTTCTAATAATTTACCTTCTTTTTCTACAAGAGATGCCATAGTTAACACTTCATGTGGATTATCTTTTATCTTATCTTTATATGGTTCTAATACTTTAGCTTGTTCATCTAATAATGTTTTAAATATTTGTTTTACAGATACATTCTTAGATGTGAAATTATATGTATTTGGGGCAAGATATCCTTCTAGTGGATAATATATTCCATCTTGTAATATCTTGTCTGTTACAAACCAGTATTTAGATATTAATTCTTTTAGATATGTTTTATCTTTTCCAAGTTTTATTACATCTTCTTCGGTATTATTAGTATTTTGACTTATAACTTTAGCATAGTCAGTAAATCTTTCACCTTCTCTAAATGTTATATTTATTCCTTTAGATGTTCCTTTTTGAAGTAGTTCTATTATTTCATTTGGTGTCATTGATTGTTTTAAAGTATATATTCCTGATTTAAATTTTGGTTTTATTAATTTTACTTTAACTTTATAATAAAATAAGTTGTTTATAAGTTTATTTTTATATAAGATATTTCCAACTTGTAGAGCAGATGTTCCGCTTGGTACTTCTATTTCTATTTCTTTTTTGGAATTTTTATCATATGGAGATGATATGTATAAATACCCTCCAATACCTATTAGAATTATTCCTAATAGCATTAATATTATTATCTTCTTCATTATTTCTCCGTGGAAAAAAAGTGATTACTCACTTTCTTCCTTTACACTTTCTTGTGCTGCTTCTAATATTGCATTTATTATATTCCATTCTTTTTCTGTTTCGATTGGAAGCAATTTAGAATGCTCGTTTTCTTTATCATAAGTTGATGCATATACTTGTGTATTTCCTTCTTCATCTGTTGAGTCATCTGTATATACTATGTAGCTTTTTCCTGTTTCTTCGCTATCGAATGTAAATATTACATCGAATGTCTTTTCATTTCCATCTTTGTCTAATGTAGTTATTGTATTCATTTTCTTTTCTCCTTATCTAAATACTGTTGAAGTATGATTGTAGCAGCAATACTGTCTACAACTTTCTTTCTTTTTTTTCTTGATACATCTGATGATATGAGCATATCTAATGCTGACTTGGTAGTTAATCTTTCATCTTCTAATATTACTGGAATAGTAGTTTTTTCTTCTATCATTTTTTTAAACTTTTCAGATAGTTCTGCTTTTAATCCAATTGTATTATTCATATTTTTTGGATAGCCTAGAATTATCTTTTCTATATTTTGTTCTTCTATTAATTTAAGTACTTCATCTACTAAACTTTCATACTCTTCATTATGTCTTATTGTTTTTAGGGATGAGGCAATAGTTTTAGTATTATCACTTAATGATACTCCTAGTGTTCTTGACCCTAAATCTAATCCTAAATATCTCATTATTTGTTTTTACGAAATTCTTCTAATAGAACTTCTACTATCTTAGCTCTATCTAGGCTTCTTATTTTTAGTCTTGCTTCTTTATAACTAGAAATATATCCTGGATCTCCACTAATTAAGTAACCAACTATTTGTGCAGTTGGATTGTAACCTCTTTCTGATAATGCTTTATATACATCATCTATTGTTTTTTTTGCAAGTTCTTTGTCTACGTTATCAATATTAAATAATGCTGTATCTTCTTTCATATATATCTCCTATTCTATAAATATTTTATCAAATATATTTATTTTTTTCTACTACCTATAGAAGAAGAATACATATATTAAGAATATTAGGAATATACTCATTAATATATATCCATTAATTTTGTCTGCTAGAGATGATTTTTCATCTACTCCTAAAGCTTTAGTTACTAGTACTCCACCTACTAATCCTCCGATATGAGCAAAGTTATCTATTCCTTGGATACTAAATCCGATTATTAAATTTAGTAAAATTATCGGTATTATTTGAGACTTGATTACATTACCTAAATAAACTCTATAGTGGTATCCAAAGTATAGAAGTGATCCTAACAGACCAAAGATTGCTCCTGATGCTCCTATAGATATAGAAGTTAAATCTCCTAGAGTTATTGATAGTAGTGATGCAAATACTGCACTCATTAGATATATTAGAATATATTTTTTCTTACCTAAAAAACTTTCTATTTGCGTTCCTATTATATATAAAGAATACATGTTGACAAGTAAATGGACTGCACTTGCATGTAGAAATTCACTTGTTATTAAACGGAAGAAATCTCCATTTTTTACTGCTTCTCCTATTAATCCATAATCATATATTATTTGATCATAGTTACCTAGTAATTTAGGTATTATATATAGTAGGATGCATATTGTCATTATAAAATATGTTATATATGGCTTTTTAGATGAAAATACTTTTTCTATTTTAGTTGCGTCTTCTTCGTTATGTTTATTTATATCATTTGTAATTTTTGCAAATAATTCAAAGCCATCTTCTTCATATTTCATTTTATTTTCTAAATCTGGGAAGATATCTTTTAATAATTTATTTTCTTTTATATCTTCTTCTGTTTTAGCATCTATTATTAAGTTATGGTTATCTTTATTTTCTTTATCTACATTATCTCCTAAGTCTAGGAATATTGATAGTGTATTTACTTTAAATGATAGAGTCTTGGCTTTTATTTTTTTAACTATTCTTTTTGTTTTGAATATATCAAAAGCAAATTGCTCTTCATTGTGAATATATCCTGATACTATTCTTACTATTCTATAGTCTTCAGACATATTTTCTAACCATATCTCATCATTTACTCCTTGTAATATTATAGGAGTATAATTTTTTTCAGTTATAAAATAATGAAGTAATTTCATTACTAATATATTTTTATCATCTATTTGTATTTCTTGATTCATATTTTCTCCTCTTAGATATTATACTATAATTCATATTAAAAACATACTTATCTTACTAAGTATGTTTACATTTTATTCTTCTCTTAACTTTTCTAATGCTTTTTCAAACTCTTCTGGTGGATTTATTTCATATGATAATAGTTTAGATGTTATTGGATGAGTAAATTCTATTTTGTATGAGTGAAGCATTTGTCCGAAGTCAGTTGATTTTTTCTTACTATATATTGGATCATTTGTTACTGTGTGTCCTATATAGTTTAGATGAACTCTTATTTGATGAGTTCTTCCTGTTTTTAATGTTGCTTCTATAAATGTGTTATTTTTAAATCTTTCTAATACTTTTATATCTGTTATAGCACTCTTTCCTTTAGCATTTACTTGCATCTTTTGTCTATCTTCAGGATTTCTTCCGATAGGTGCATCTATTGTAGCTGTATTTTCTATTATTCTTCCATCTACAATAGCAAGATATTTTCTTTCTACTTCTTTTTTAGAAATCATATCTGATAATAATTCTTGAGTTTTTTCATCTTTAGCAATTATCATTAATCCACTAGTATCTTTATCTAATCTATGTACTATTCCGGGTCTAATATTAGTAGTTGGTCCTTTATTTAAATAATACAAGACTGCATTTACTAATGTATCATCATAATGACCTGGTGCAGGATGTGTTACTAGACCTGATTTTTTATTTATGATCATTAAATAATCATCTTCATATACTATATCTAGAGGTATATTAGTTGGTTTAATATCAGTTATTTCTTCTTGTTCTTTTTCTAGTACTTCTATTTTATCATTTAGTTTTACTTTATAATTTGTTTTAGGTACTTCTCCATTTACTAATATATTATCTTCTTTTATTAATTTTTGTATTTTACTTCTAGATATATTTAATTTATTTGATAAATATGAGTCTATTCTTTCTAAATTTTCTTCTTCTACTAATATCATATTTCTCCTTATTTTATTACTATATTTAGTATTTTATTAGGTACATATATTTCTTTTACTATTTCGTGATTATCTAAATACTTAGATACATTTTCTTCTTGTTTTGCTAGTTTTAAGATTTCTTCTTTTGATAAATTTTCATCTATTTCTATATTACCTCTTAATTTACCATTTACTGATACTGGTAATTTTATTTTATCTTCTTTTAATTTAGATGGGTCATATTCTGGCCATTTTTCATATGCTATAGTATTAGTATGTCCTAACATAGACCATATTTCTTCTGTCATAAATGGGCAGATTGGGTTTAATAATTTTACTAAGCTTTCTGCATATTTTAGTGGTAATACTTTTTCTTTATATATTGCATTAACAAATATCATTATTTGAGATATTGCAGTATTAAATTTTAATTCTTCAAAATCTTCTGTTACTTTTTTTACAGTTTGATTATATATTTTATCTAGATTAGTATTTTCTACATCTTTTACTTTGTCTTCTGTAAATATACGCCATACTCTTTCTATAAATTTACGTGATGCTTCGCACCCTGTATCTGACCATGGTTTATCTGCTTCTAATGGTCCCATAAACATTTCATATAATCTTAATGTATCTGCTCCATATGTTTTTATTATTTCATTTGGATTTACTACAAATTCTGGATAACGTTTGCCCATTTTTATTCCATTTGCTCCTAGTATCATTCCTTGGTGGAATAATTTTTTAAATGGTTCTTTTACAGAAGATAATCCTTTATCATATAGATATCTATTCCACATTCTTGAATATAGTAAGTGACCTCCTGTATGTTCTGGTCCTCCTATATATAAATCTACTGGTAGCCAGTGTTTTAATAATTTGCTATCAGCAAAAGCATTATCGTTATGTGGATCAATATATCTCATATAATACCAAGATGATCCAGCAGACCCAGGCATTGTAGATGTTTCTCTTTTACCTTTTATTCCGTTTACTTCCACTTCTACCCAGTCGTGAGCTTTTTCGAGTGGTGAAGTATTTCCTTCTGGTTTATAGTCATTTAATACTGGTAATATTAAAGGTAGTTCTTCATCTCTTAATACTACATCTTTATTATTTTCTAGATGAATTATAGGTATTGGTTCTCCCCAATATCTTTGGCGAGCAAATATCCAGTCTCTTAATCTATAATTTACTTCTTTTTTACCAATATTTTTTTCTTCTAGATATTTAATAATTTTATCTATTGCTTCTTCTTTATTTAAGCCATCTAAGAAGCTTGAATTTATATGAATTCCATCTCCGGTATAGGCTTTTTCTTCTATGTTTTCTCCTTCTAATACTTGAATTATTTCTAATCCAAATTTTTTAGCAAATTCATAGTCTCTCTCGTCATGAGCAGGAACTGCCATTATTGCTCCTGTTCCATAAGTAGATAATACATAATCGCTTATCCAAATAGGGATTTTTTTATTATTAACAGGATTTATAGCATAACTTCCAGTAAATGCTCCTGTTTTTTCTTTTGATAGAGATGTTCTTTCTAATTCCGATTTAGAAGCTGATATTTTTTTATAATTGTTTATTTCTTCTTTTTGATCTTCTTTAGTAATTTCATCTACTAAACTATGTTCAGGTGATAAGACACAGTATGTTGCACCAAATAGTGTATCTGGTCTTGTTGTAAAAACTTCAAAATATTTATCAGTTCCATCTACTTTAAATCTTACTTTAGCTCCAGTTGATTTTCCTATCCAGTTTCTTTGCATTTCTTTTGTTGACTCTGGCCAATCTATTTCTTCTAAGCCTTCTAGTAGTTTTTCTGCATAGGCAGGCATATCTATTACCCATTGAGACATATTACGTCTTATAACAGGATAGCCTCCTCTTTCACTTTTTCCATCAATTACTTCATCATTTGACAATACTGTTCCTAGTTCTTCACACCAGTTTACTGGCATATCAACTTTTCTTGCCAAACCATCTTTATATAGTTCTTTAAATATCCATTGAGTCCATTTATAATACTTAGGATCACATGTTGATATTTCTTTATCCCAATCAAATGAAAATCCTGCATTATTTAGTTGTCCTTTAAATACTTTAATATTTTCATTTGTAAAAATACTTGGATGATTTCCTGTTGATATAGCATATTGTTCAGCTGGTAGTCCAAATGCATCCCACCCCATTGGATGAAGTACGTTAAATCCTCTCATTCTTTTATATCTTGCGATGATATCTGTTGCGGTATATCCTTCAACGTGTCCTGCATGAAGTCCTGCTCCTGATGGATATGGGAACATATCTAATACATAATATTTTGGTTTACTAAAATCATGTAAATTAGTTTCAAATGTTTTATTTTCTTCCCAATATTTTTTCCATTTTTCTTCTATTACATTGTGATTCATATTTCCTCCACAAAAAAAGGTAATACCAAAGGACGAATTATCGTGGTACCACCTTATTTTTTTCTTTCTTATTTTTTAAAGAAGTTTATTCTCCTATAAGCTCCAAAAACAAGTTCATTATTTCATACTATATCTTTACACCTACCAGATACTCTCTATAAGTAATTCATAATTACTACTTTTCCTTCATTGCTTTTATATGTCTATATTATAGAATAAAACTTTATATAATTCAATTGTTATTTAATTTATTTATCTCTTTTATTATCCATTTTTTCTTTAATATTAAAATTGTTGCGACAGGTACTACTAATGGTAATAATATTGGAAACATATTAATTAAAGATAATATTATTGCATTCTTTTTAGAAGTTGTTTGGTCTTGTGCAAAATTGTCATTTACTTTAGTAGTTATATTATTTAAATATGCTTCTAAAAATCCATTTTTATCAAATGCTATTTTTAATATATAGACTAGTATTAGCATTAATATTATAATTAAAAAATATACTATAACCATTTTAGTTGCGACTTTATCGCATACTTTTATCTTATCTTCTATAGAAAGGTTTTTTGCTTCTTCTATATTATTAGTCCAATTTTTAGCTCTTTCTTTTTTATCCATAGGTCCCTCTAAACTTATTATATCATTATAAAAAAGTTATTAACAATAATAGTTAATAACTTATTTTATTTACTTTGTTTCTTTTATTACAAATTCATTATTAGAATAGTCAATTAATACTTTAGTATTTGGTTTTACTTTTTCTTCTAGTATTGCATGTGATAATAGTGTTTCTATTTCACGTGATACTGTTCTTTTTAGAGGTCTTGCTCCAAAAGTAATATCATATCCTCTTTCTACTAATTCTTCTTTAGCTTTTTCTGATAGATATAGTTTTACATTTATATTTTTTAATCTTTCTTCTATTTCTGTAATTATCTTATTTAAGATCTTATAGATATTTTCTTTACTTAGTGTATTAAACACTATTATTTCATCTATTCTATTTATAAATTCTGGTTTGAATACATTTCTTATTTCATCCATTACTTTATCTGAATTATTTGAAAGTATTTCATTACTTCCTATATTACTTGTCATTATAATAATTGTATTTTTAAAGTCAACTGTTCTTCCATTTGAATCAGTACATCTTCCATCATCTAGAATTTGTAATAATAAGTTTAGTACTTCTGGATGAGCCTTTTCTACTTCATCAAATAATACTATTGAGTATGGGTTTCTTCTAACTGCTTCAGTTAATTGTCCTCCTTCTTCATATCCTACATATCCTGGAGGAGAACCTATTAATCTTGAAACAGAGAATTTTTCCATATACTCACTCATATCAATTCTAATCATATGAGTTTCATCATCAAATAGTTCATAAGCTAAGCTTCTTGCAACTTCAGTTTTACCAACTCCAGTTGGTCCTAAGAACATAAATGATGCGATTGGTCTTTTTGGATCTTTTATTCCACTACGTGATTTTATAATAGCGTCTGCGACTAGTGTTATAGCTTCATCTTGTCCTATTACTCTTTTTTCTAGACGTTCTTTTAATTTAAGTAGACGTTCTCTATCACTTTCTTGTAATTTAGATACTTCAATATTAGTCCATTTAGATATTACTTTAGCTATATCATCTGGTGTTACCACATTACTTAATATTTTATTAGAATTTTTTTTGTTTAAGTTTTCTAATTCTTTTTCTAATGTTGGAATTGTTCCGTGTTTTAGTATTGCTGCCTTTTCTAAATCATAATTTGATTCAGCTTGTTCTAGTTCAAATTTCTTTTTATTGATTTCTTCCTTTTTATCATTAATTTCTTTAGATATATTTTTTTCTTCATTCCAAGATGATTCTAGTTTTTCTTCTTTTTCTTTTAAAGTAGTTAACTTATCTTCTATTTCTTTTTTTCTATTTAGACTTATTTCATCTTTTTCTTTTTTTAGAGCTTCTTTTTCTATTTCTAGTTTCATTATTTCATGATGTAAGTTATCTAATTCTATTGGTACGCTGTCCATTTGTACTTTTATAGTTGATGCGGCTTCATCTATTAAATCGATTGCTTTATCAGGTAGATAACGGTCTGTTATATATCTATTAGACATTGTTGCAGCTGCGATTATGGCACTATCTTTTATTTCTACTCCATGATGTATTTCATATTTGTCTTTTATTCCACGTAGTATTGTTATTGTATCTTCTACTGTTGGTTCTTTTACTAATACTTTTTGGAAACGTCTTTCTAGGGCACCATCTTTTTCTATATATTCACGATACTCTTTTAGAGTAGTTGCGCCTATTAGATGAATATCTCCACGAGCTAGCATAGGTTTTAAGATATTAGATGTATCCATTGCTCCATCTGTTCTTCCTGTTCCAACTATCATGTGTACTTCATCTATAAACATGATTATTTCACCATTTGATTCTTTTACTTTCTTCAATACTTTTTCTAGTCTTTCTTCAAATTCTCCACGATATTTAGCACCTGAAATAAGTGATGCTAAGTCTAGTTCCCAAATAGTCTTATTTTTTAATGATGATGGTACATCACCTTTTACTATTCTTAAAGCAAGTCCTTCTACTATAGCAGTTTTACCTACTCCTGGTTCTCCTATTAATACTGGATTGTTTTTAGTTCTTCTAGTTAATATTCTTGTAATTGAACGAATTTCTTCATCTCTTCCAATTACTGGGTCGATTTTCCCATTTCTTGCATATTCTACTATGTCTCTTCCGTACTTCTTTAGTACATTTTCTTCTTCTTGATTATTATACATTATATCACCCCTCATTTATAATTATACTCATTTATTGGCACTTGTCAATACAGAGTGCTAATAAAAAATGTTTTTTTGTGTAAACATAAAAAAGACTTGTTTTATCAAGTCTATTCGTTGGCTTTTAAAGATTTTACCATATCTATTTTAGCTATTTTTTTAGTTAATAATTTAGATAAAGTTAGAGTTAATATCAGTGTTAATACTATTGATATTATATATGAGTAAGATTTAATATATACATTCATATCATATTCACTTCCTATTGCGTAAGTATACATATACTTAACAATTCCATATCCTATTGGTTGAGCTAGTATTGTTGATATTATACTTATCCATATATTCTGAATAATAAATATTTTACTTATTTTTTTATTAGAAAAGCCTAATACTTTTAGTGTTGCGAATTGATACTCTTTATCAGTAAATGATAATATACTCATATTGTATATTATTACTCCTCCTAAAATTATAGATAATATAACTAACATTACTATAGTTTTTATAAGCATATTAGTCATATTCGTTATACCTTCATTTATATCTTTGATACTTTGTATTTTATTAATATTAGAGTCTTTTATTTTTTTATTAGAATAAATTGTATCAGGTAAATATTTTAAACCAAGTTTTTCATAAGTTTTTCTATTCATAGTGATATTTTGATTAGAATGGTCTTTATTTATTCCAGTTATTTCTACTGTATATATTTCATTATTACCTTTTATTTTAAAACTTAGTTTATCACCTATTTTTTTATTTAATTTTTTTGCTAATTTTCTTGTTGCGAATAAACCATCTTTTAGATTAATTTCTTTATTATTTTTATCTATTAATCTAATCATCCCTTTAGTATCATCTACAAATAAATTATTATTTTTACCATTTATTTCTATTGGTAATCTTTTTGATGTATTATTATATTCTTTTGTATTATCTATGATGCTACCTTTATACTCATATCTATTTATTACTTTACTTTCTAAATATAAGTAATTATTCATAGTATCATATAATCCAAATCCAGTTATCACTAAAAGAGTTGATCCGGTTATACCTATAAGTGTAGTTATAGTTCTAAATTTATTCCTATAAATATCTCTTATATTCCATTTAGATTCAAATGATAGTTTTAATTTCTTTAGATTTAGGTTTCTTGATTTATTTGAGGAAGTTTCTCCTCTTAATATATTAGCTGGTTTTTCTTTTAATATATGTCTTACTGATAAGTATGAAGTTACCGATATTATTACTACTATAAATATAATCATGTATAAGTTATTTATTCCTAATGTTACATCTCCATTTGGTACATCAAATACTTTCATTTCTAAACCCATAAAGAATTTTCCTAGAGTATTTAGCCCTAGCATAGCTCCTAGAATTGATGCGATTAGGCTTATATAAAATCCATAAGATATATAGTGTATTCCTATTCTTAAATTACTATATCCTAATGCTTTTAAAGTACCTAGATTTATTCTATCTTTTTTTACTAATCTTATCATTGTTGTGATTAAGCAAAGTATTGCGATAAGAACAAATAGGCCACTAAATATTCCTATATAAGATTTTCCTTCTTCTATTTCACTTTGATATACCAAATAACTCTTTGTATCTTTACTTTGTATTATTATTTTATTAGAGAAATTCTTTTCTATTTCTTCTTTTAATTTATTATAGTTATTTGTTTTTATCATAACAGTAGAATATATTAAATAATTTTTTGGTATTTCTAATATATTTTGTACTTCTTCTAACGACATGTAGGCATATGCATAATCTTTATGATTAGGGAATACTGTGTTGTCATCTGGTGTTATATAAACATGATCAGGTGTAGATATTAAACCTAATATTTTTTCTTCTATCTCTTTATCTTTATATTTTAATAATATTTTATCCCCTACTTTTAATTTGTTTTCTTCGGCAAATTTTTTATCTATCCAAATACCTTTTTTATTACTAAACTTTTCTCCTTTATGGATGTACATTTTATTTATAGTGTTTTCTTTTATAAAATTTACTTCTACTTTTTTATTATTTTTTAAATCAAAACCTATTGTTAATTTTTCTTCTATATTTTTTATATATTTTGATTTTTTTAAATTAACAAGTTCTTCTTGTGTAGTTTTACCATATATAGTAGCATCAGATAAGTTATAGTCTTTATAGTATTTATTGACACTTTTTTCCATACCTTTCATATAACTATCTACTCCAGTATAAGCTGCTAGAGATATTAATACCATTAAAAATATAGTTACGAATTGAGATAAGTTTTTTAATATGTCTCTATACATTTTCTTTAATAACATACTACCACTTCACTTCATCTACATTCTTTATATTTTTATTTTTAGTATTTGATTCTATATGTCCATTTTTTACTCTTATTACTCTATCTGCTACTTCTGCGATTAGTGAGTTATGAGTAACTACTATTACTGTTGTATCTTTTTGTTTTTTTAATAATTTAATTATTTCTACTCCAGTATATGAATCTAGTGCTCCAGTTGGTTCATCACAAAGTAGTATTTTAGGTTCTTTAGCAACTGCTCTTCCTATAGATACCCTTTGTTGTTCTCCTCCCGATAATTCATTTGGAAATTTATCTAAATGATTTATTAGTCCAACTTCTTCTAATACTTTTTTAGGGTTCTTCTTAGTATTAGTTACATCTTTTACTATTTCTACATTTTCTAGGCATGTAAGTGATGGTAGGATATTATAAAACTGAAAGATAAATCCTACATCTTTTCCTCTATATTTAGTTAATTCATTATCATTATAATCACTAATTTTATTACTATCTACATATATTTCTCCACTAGTTGGATTATCCATTCCTCCTAATAAATTTAATATAGTAGACTTACCTGCTCCACTTGGTCCAAGTATTACGACAAATTCATTTTTTTCTATGTGAAAAGATATATTATCTAGTGCCACATATTCTTTTTCTCCTATTTTGTATACTTTTGATACATCTTTAAACTCTATATACTTTTTCATAATCCTCCTTATAATCTTTTTATAAAGTCTTTTTTAAATTCTTTTATAATTAACAATATTATACCTAGGACTATCAGTGAGTCTGCTAGATTAAATACTGGAAAATTAGATATTTCTATATAGTCTATTACTCCATTATATAATAGACGATCAAATAAATTTCCTACTATTCCTCCTAGAATTATTCCAAGTTCAAAATAGTCATTTTCTATATTATTTTTCTTTATATAATAATTTAGTAGTACTAATATAATTATAGTTATTAATATTAATAGTGTATTATTATTTTTAAGTATAGAAAAGGCTGCGCCTGTATTAATTACATTAGTTATTTTAAATATTTTAGGAATAATTACTATATCTTTTGTTATATTTGTTTTTATAAACAATTTAATTAATTGATCTATTATAATAGTAATTACTGATATTTTATATAAGTTTTCTTTTTTCATTTTTCTTCCTTAAGATTAGTTATCTTATCTACTATAATTTGATATTCTGATAATCTTCTTTCTACTTTACCCTCTATTTTTAATAAGTCTCCTCTAGATATGTCAGCGTATTTAATATATGTCTGTGGGAATAGAGTAAATGATGCGTTAGATGTAGAATCAGATGCGGTTACAAACATCATTTTTTCATTATTTTTAGTACTTATTACTTTAGTTCTTTCTACTAATACTAATGTTTTTATTCTTTTATTTAGATTTTCTTTTATAGTATTTAGTTTTATACAATCAGGATTATTAATTTCATATTTTTTGGTTGGATGATTTGATAAATAGAATCCAAATAATTCTTTTTCTTTTTCTAATAAATACTCATCACTATAATCTTTTTGATAATCTATTTCTGGTTTTGGTACTAAGTTTTCATCCATATCTTTAGTTAATTCTCCATAGTTAAACAGATTATCTAAATTATATATTAGAGTTGCTCTATTATAGGAGAATTCTTTAAATACTCCGGCATATACTAATGTTTCTAATGTTTTTATACCAATACCTCTTTTTGTTAATCTACTTATAGCGTTATAGATATCAGTAAATACTCCATTTTTTCTTTCTTCTAATATAGTAGATGATGTTACTTTACCAATTGATTTTATATTAGATAATGGGAATACTAGTGAATTATCTTTTATAGAGTATACTTCTTCACTTAAATTAATTGTTGGTTTAATTATATTTATCCCTTCGCTTGATGCTTCTTTTATATATTCACTTGTTTTTGATTCTGATCCTATTACACTTGTTAATAAATGTTTAAAGAATACTAGTGGATAATGTTTTTTTAGATAGGCTTGTTTATAAGCTATTAGTGAATAAGCTACTGAATGAGATTTATTAAATCCATAGCCTGCAAATTTTAGTATTAAATCAAATAGACGTTTTGCTTCTTCTTTATTTCTTCCTAGTGATACAGATTTTGAAATAAATTCTTCTTGATTAGATTTTAATAAATCTACTTTCTTTTTAGATACTGCTCTTCTTAGTAGGTCCGCTTCTCCTAAAGTGTATCCTGCATATATTCTTGCGACTTCTATGATTTGTTCTTGATAGACCATTATACCATATGTTTCTTTTAAAACTTCTTCTAAACAATTATTTATATAAGTAATTTTTTCTTCTTTATGTCTTCTTCTAATAAATGATGGTATATTTTCAGCTGCTCCTGGACGGAAAAGTGCTATTGCTGATAAGATATCTTCAAATGTATTTGGTTCTAATCTTTTTAAGAAACTTCTCATTCCTTCACTTTCAAATTGGAATATTCCACAAGTAGATGCATCACTAAATACTTTTATAGTTTCTTTATCATCTAGCGGTATATCTTTAAAAGATACTTCTTCATTATAATAATTTTTTATATCTTTTAATATTTCATCTATTGTAGTTAAATTTATTAGTCCTAAAAAGTCCATTTTATAAAATCCCATAGGTTCTATATATTCATTTGTATACGCTGATAGATACATTCCATCACTATACGTTAGTGGAATTAAATTTGATATATCTTCATTACATATTACTATTCCAGATGGATGAGTCATAGTATGTCTAGGTATTCCTTCTAGTTTAGTTGCTACATTAAACATTTTAGTTAGTGTTATATCAGAGTCTATTCTTGCTTTAAATGTAGGATTATTATTATAAACTTCTTTTAGTTTTGATTTGAATGTTATAAATTTAGATAAACCATCTATTTTATGAGGTGGTATATTCATAACTCTAGCTACATCTCTCATTGCTTGTTTAGCTGCTAAAGTACCAAATGCCACTATTCCAGAAATTTGGTTTTCTCCATATTTTTTCTTGCAATATTCTATTACTTCATCTCTTCTTGTATCAGGAAAGTCCGTATCTATATCAGGCATAGATTTTCTTTCCGGATTTAAGAATCTTTCAAATAATAATCCATATTTTATTGGATCTATATCTGTTATTCCTAGGGTATAAGCCACTAAACTTCCTACGGCAGAACCTCTTCCTGGTCCTACTAATATATTTGATTTTTTAGCATATTTAATATAGTCATATACAACTAAGAAATAATTAGAAAATCCCATTTTAGATATTATTTCTATTTCTTTAGTTAATCTCTTTTTATATACTTCACTTACATTATTATTTAATCTTTTATATAGTCCTTTTTTACTTAATTCAAATAAGTACATATCAGAGTTTTCTACTGGATATATTGGTAATAAATTACCTAATTTAGGTAGTTCTATATTTATACTATCTGATATTTTTATAGTATTAATTAGACCAGTATTATCTGTTAAATTATATATATTGTTTATATTTAAAGAATGATTATCTATATCATAAATAATATTATCTATAGATGTTTTACCATCTCTTATTAAGTAGATATACTTTAATTCTTCTTTACTATTTTCTTCTAAATATAAATTTTCTCTAAAAAATACTATATTTTTAGTAAGTAATAATGCATTTAGTTCTTCTTCTTTATTAGTATATCCTAGATATGTATCTTCATATATTTTTTCTATTTTAGAAATATCATTTTTATATTTATATGGTATTACTGCGATTAAATTAGAATTATATTCTATTAGGTCTTCTAATGTTAATTTTTCTTTGGAAGATATTGTAGATAATTTAATTAGATTTTGATATCCTTTATAGTCTTTAGCATATAAAACTATTTTAGAGTCTTCTACTTTTACTTCTAATCCTACTACTGGGTTAATGTCGTTATTTCTACATTTAGTAATAAACTCTGCCACGGCATACATATTTTCATCTGCGATAGCAATACTTTTTAAATTATTTTTTTTAGCATAGTTAATTAAATCATCTATAGATATTAGGGATGATAATAGTGAATATGATGTTTTATTATTTAATGGTATATACATATCATCCCTCCTTGTCTATATTTTATCACAAATAACTATTTCAGTTTAGGTAATTATTGTGAATATTTAATAGAATATAGGTGATATATAGGTTTTTTACTATAAATAATTGACTTTTTAGTATATTATATGGTAAAGTTATTAAGCGAAGTCATAAAGGAGGAATATCATGGCAGTTAATGTATCAAATAGACGTGGAAATGTTAAAAATTTAAGATCACATGCTTTAAACGCTACTAAGAAGAGACAAAATGTTAATCTTCAAGTTTATAGATTAGAAGATGGTACTAAAGTAAGACTTTCTACTAAAGAAATTAGAACTTTAAAGAAACAAGAAAAAGCTGCTTAATGATAAGCACTTTTTTAATATAAAAATACCGATTGCTCGGTATTTTTTACTTACATTCTATTCCTTGCTCTTTATAATCTTTTTTAATAGTTTCTATTTTTTCATTTTGATTATATTTAACAGCTGTATTATCATTTTCCATATTTAGTTTTGGTACTTTAGTTTTATCTAATACTTTTAAATCTACAGTAATTGATACTTGCATACCTGTTGCTGTCTTAGCTGTTTCTACTTTATAACCTAAAGTATTATTAGATAGTTCTTTATATACCTTTTCGTATAAAGCCATTTGCTTTTTACCATTAGTTTTACCAGCTGTTTGATTTAGAGTTATTACTCTTGTATAATCTTTTAATTCTCCATTTTCAAAATTAAAAGTATCTGTTGTTAGTTCATCTGTTCCAGTATTTAAAAGATTAGTTTTATAATCTGTACATGTTAAAGTTCTAACTTTTGTAGTTAAAGTATTTTCTTCTTTTAGGTCTACTCTTTCTGTTTTTTTAGGTATTTCTACAGGAGCTAGTGCTTCTATCGCTAGTGGGTATGATGCTCCTACTGTTATACATAATATTCCTAATACTGCACATACTAAAGCAGGCTTTCTATTTGTCTTTTTTTCATAATTTGCTACTTTTTTTACTTCATTTAAATTTAGTACTTGTGTTCTTACTAATTCTTCATCTGACATTTCTGGATGTCTTCTAGATTTATTTTTTTTGCTCCAAAACATATCTCGCACCTCTATCTTATAAAGTAATTATAAGCAATATTGTTTGTATTTTCAATCTTTTTAAGTTTTTTATTATTTTTTTATTAAAAAAACAAAAAAAATAGACTTTTAAGTCTATTATTTATTTTTTCTAGAATCAGATTTTTTTCTTTGTTCTGTATTTAGAATTTGTTTTCTTAATCTTATAGATTGTGGAGTTATTTCTACTAATTCATCTGAATTAATATAATCTAGTGCGTAATCTAGAGTTATTGGTCTTGGTCTTTTTAAAACTACTGTATGATCTGATCCTGCTGCACGTGTATTAGTTAATTGTTTTCCTTTTACTACGTTTACTGCTAGATCACTATCTCTGTTACATTCTCCTACTATCATACCTTCATACACTTCAGTTGCTGGTGATATGAACATTATTCCACGGTCTTCTAAGTTCCCTATTGAATATGCAGTAGATTGTCCATTTTCCATTGATACTAATACTCCTAGTTTTCTTTCTCCTACTGAGATTGATTCTACCGGTTGATATGCTTTAAACGTATGGTTCATTATTCCATATCCTTTAGTTAATGTCATGAAGTTAGTTGAGAATCCTATTATTCCACGAGATGGTATTGTATATATTAATCTTACTTGGTTTTCAAAGTTAGTCATTGAGTCCATATGTCCACCACGTGTTCCTAATTCTTCTATTACGGCACCAACTGATTCTTGTGGAACTTCTATTTGTAATTCTTCATATGGTTCACATTTTTGTCCATCTATTTCTTTTATAATTACACGAGGTTTTGATACTTCTAATTCAAATCCTTCACGTCTCATATTTTCTAGTAAGATACCTAAGTGTAATTCACCACGTCCAGATACTAAGTATGATTCATTAGTTGCTTGTTCTACTTTTAGAGATACGTCTTTTTGCATTTCTCTAAATAGACGTTCTCCAATCTTACGAGATGTTAAAATCTTTCCTTCACGTCCAGCAAATGGTGATGAGTTAGAACCAAATGTCATTTGTAATGTTGGTTCATCTATATGAAGTATTGGTAAAGCTTTTTCTTTTCCAACCTCACAAATTGTTTCTCCTACTGATATATCAGCAAGTCCTGCTATTGCGATGAAGTCTCCTGCTTCTGCTTCTTCTATTTCTATTCTCTTATATCCATAATATCCGAATAATTTTTGAATTCTAAATTGTTTTATACTTCCATCTAGTCTGCAGCAAGATACATTTTGTCCCACTTTTACCTTACCATTAGTTATTCTTCCTATTCCAATTCTTCCTACGAAGTCATTATAGTCAAGTAATGCTGGTTGGAATTGTAATGGTTCATTAGGACTTCCAGCAGGGGAAGGTATTTCTTCTAGTATTGTATTTAGTATTGGTTCAAATCCTTCTTTTTGTGTTGAGATATCTGCATCAAGTGATGATGTATGATTTATTGCACTTGCATAGATTACTTTGAAATCTAATTGTTCATCATCTGCTCCTAGTTCTATAAATAAATCTAATACTTCATCTAATACTCCAGATAATCTGGCAGTTGGTTTATCTACTTTATTTATTACTACTATAGGTTTTACTCCAGCTTCAAATGCTTTCTTTAAAACGAATCTAGTTTGAGGCATTGCTCCTTCATAAGCATCTACTACTAGTAATACACCATCTACCATGTGCATAATACGTTCTACTTCTCCACCAAAGTCTGCATGTCCTGGTGTATCTAGGATATTAATTCTTACTCCTTTATAATCTACTGCTGTTGTTTTCGCAAGAATTGTTATTCCTCTTTCTCTTTCTATATCATTTGAGTCCATTGACATTGAAGTTGTATCTTCATTTTCTCTAAACATTCCTGATGATTTTAATATACCGTCTACTAAAGTTGTTTTACCGTGGTCTACGTGAGCTATTATAGCTATATTTCTTTTTTCCATATTAACACCTCTTTTTTGTAACGCTCTAATTTTAGCACAACTTAAAAGAAAATACTAGTTTTTATTAGTATTTTCTTATTTTACTTAAATTTATTCTTCAATAAATCATCTATAAATACATTTAATGAATCTACTTCTTTCTTATTTATTTTATTTAAATCTTTAGAATGTTTTTTCATAATTACTCCATTAAAGTTTTCTAACATTTCTAAATCATTTATATTATCTCCTATTACATATAAGTCTTTTTCTTTTATTTCTTCTATTTTTATAAATTTTTTTAGTGATAAATACTTATTTATTTTATGAGATATTATATTTATATAATTATTAGAAATATAACCATATATTTCTACATGTTTTGTTATATCTCTTAGTATTTTAGAAGCTAGTTTTTTATCAGTATATGGTATTACAACTTTAACTACATTTTTTGTATCAGTAGTTTCTTCTATTCCGTCATCTAATATATATCCACAATTATAATTTTCAAGTATTTCTAAGATATTTTCTACTTTTTCATGATTTATTTTAACTTCATCAATACATAAATCCATATTATTATAAATTCTTGCTCCATCTTCACAGAACAAATAATTATAAGGTATCTTATATTTATTTAACATCTGTTTTAAGTCAGTATATGATCTTCCTGTTATTATAATAAAGATATTCCCCATTAACATAAATTCTCTTATTGATTTAATATTTTCTTCAAAAGATATTTCTTCTTCTACAAATAATGTATTATCAAAATCACTTGCTAAAACTTTCATAATCCTCCTTATATTGGGTTAACATGAATTACTGCTAGATACACTTCTTCTATGTTTTCTATTATTTCTTTTTCTAATTTATCTGCGATTTCATGACTTTTTATTGTTTTCATATTACCATCTACAAATATTGTAAGAGATATTTGATATTGGTATCCTACTGGTGTTGTATTAAAATGTTGTATCTTTTTTATATCTTTATATTTTTTTACTATATTTAATACTTTGTCTTTAGTATTTAAATCCATCGTTTTATCCATTAATACATTATAACTTTTAATAAAGAGTTCTACTCCATTTTTTATTAGCCATATGCATATTAATATTCCTATTATACCATCTATATATAATACATTCATAAAAGATAATATTATTGCGATTAAGTTAGACACAGTTATAAAGATATCTGATATATGATCTTTACTAGATGCTTCTAGTAATATATTATTGTACTTTTTATATAATTTATTTGTATATAGATATAATCCTAACTTAGTTATTATAGTTATTATACATACTATTATTAGAAATATGTTAGGGGTCAATACTTCATTTTTATATATAGATATAATAGATTTATATATAGTATTTAAACCAACTAATATTATTACTTCAGATATTATAAGTGAATAGATATATTCAGCTTTGCCATGTCCTAAATCATGGTCTTCATCTCTTGGAGTTCTTGCGATTTTATTACCGATATATGACATTAGTGATGAGAATACATCTCCTATACTATTTAGGGCATCTGCTGTCATAGATTGACTATTAGTAGTAAAACCTATTATTCCTTTTATTATACTTAAAAATAGATTTCCTATTATTCCTAGTATACTTGCTTTTTCTATATATTTTTCTTTCATGTAGACCTCTATTTTGTATATAAATTGTATCATAATTTGATATTTTTTGCTGTAAATATAGTTTTTTTATAAAAATATCAATAATTTTATTGACATAATCATATATTTTAGTATAATTATAAATGTCTACTTTGATTGGTTGAGTTATCGGAAGACTTAACTAATTAGTAATTTGCGGATGTAGTTTAATGGTAGAACCTCAGCCTTCCAAGCTGACTACGTGAGTTCGATTCTCATCATCCGCTCCAATATGTAATATACCCTTGTTTATCAAGGGTTTTTATTTTTTTGTCTCTTATTTACCACTTAAAAAAATAAAAGAGAACGATTGTATTGAATTAGTCAACAAAAAGTAGATCACATTCTTTTTATGTGTCTACTTTTACTTTATCACTTCATTATGAACGTTAATCATCTTTTTTTACTATTCTGAATATCTAATTTGTAGATTTAAAGTAAAATATATTTTACCATCTTTTTCAAATAATTCTAACATTTTATATCGTGTAGTACTTGGTGAATCAAATTTTGTTCTATCGATTAAATATTTTCTAACCTCATTTTTATAATAAACTAAATCTAATATTACAACAGAACCATTTCTTTTAACAACTATAAGACCACCATTAACATCATTTATTCCATCCCATTTTTGACTAGGAAAGAATCCAAAACTTATTCCTTCTAAGAAATCCCCCAATTTTTTTAATGCAAATGTTTCATCATCAAATTTTGAAGACATTAAAAATAATGACTTTAATTTTTTTGTATCTTTTTCATATGAATTAAGTAAAGCATCTCCAAGATAATTAGGCATATTACTATCAATAAGTTTAAGATTGTACTCAAAATTATCATTTTGAACTTTTACAAAATTAATATCTCCATTTAAACTTCTAATCATTTTTATTCTATCAAGTAATTTAGTTCTTGTATTAATTGAATTGATTTTTTCTATATCATTTTTTGATATTCCATTTACTTCATAAATAAAGTTTGTTTGCATACTAGCGTTTAAAATAGTAGCAGGACTGCCCAAACTTGATTTAATACTATACTTTAATTCCTTTTCTTCACCAAGTCTATTATCTAAAACTATAGTTTGTAAATCAGCTTTTGAATAAGAAGATGCTTTTAATAAACAGTCTGGAGTCATTTTAGATAATATTGCATTAGACCCAGATATTTCAAAAGCACCATTACCATTTATAGAATGAATGATCCCATCAAATATAAGTTTTTTATTAAAGGATATTTCTTCTTTTGAAATAAGTTGTTTGATATTGTCGTTAAAATATACTTGTACATCCATATTGTTTTCTAGAACATATTTAATAATGTTTTCTTGTTCTTTAACTGATAGATTCTTAACACTATATAACTCGCTAGTTATTTCTTCTAGATTATCATCTACAATTGTTAAGTCTGGTTCAGATAGCATATGCAAAATTGCATATAATTCTGACCATTCGCCTTTATTCATCGCCATAAAATTCATCCAACCTTTCTATCATATATTTTGCCATTTCATGTATTACAGGAATAGATACTGAATTACCAAATAATTTGTATTGTTGTGTATCACTAATTCCTTCTGGGAAAGAGAAAGTATCAACACCATTTTCAATAAATGCATAATTTATAAAACCTTGTAGTTTCCCCCATTCACGAGGAGTCATATTTCTTATGCCTTCAGTATTAATTGGATTCTTTTTACCAACTATTAAATTATCATATTCTTTATGATGTTGTCTTACTAAGTTTCTTTCTTTTCCAGAACCACCAGTTGCCATAATTGTATTTGAAACTGGATTTTCTCCTTCGTTAACTACTATATAACCAAAGCCAGACTTTACTGCAGAATGATTATTTTTATGATTTTTAAGTGTAGTTAATAATTTTTCTGACAAATAGTATTTTGGATGTACATTATTGTCCAATAAATCATATAAATTTATATATATCTTATTATCTGAGTGATCTGGTAAATTAGGGAAACTATAATTATTTGGAATAATATCTCTCCTAAAACCCATTATAAATATTCTTGCTCTTTTTTGGGGAATTCCAAAATCTTTTGTAGTTCTAACTAAATCCTTGTAATTATAAATAGGATTGTCTCCACAAAAATCAACTCCTACAATTTTATAATCCAGCTCATCCAAAACTCTTGTAATAACTTTGAATGTATTTCCTTTATCGTGTTTTAACAATCCTTCAACATTTTCTAACATAAATGCTTTTGGTTTTGTTCTTCTAATGATATCTGCAATATCAAAAAATAATGTTCCTCTGGTTTCATCAGCAAAACCTTTTTGAAGACCTGCTATAGAAAATGCTTGACATGGGAATCCACCTAAAAGAATATCATAATTTGTTTTTTCAACTTTTTCTTTAAATTCTTCTGAGGTAACGTCATTATATGAATCCTCACCATATAGATGCTTATAAGTAAGACATGCATACTTATCTACATCAGCAGATAAAACATTTTTAAATCTACCTGTCATTTCATAACCTTTTCTTATTCCACCCAAACCTGAAAATAAATCTATCGTCTTGTATATCTTACTCATATTTATCACCATTATCTCATAAATGATTATACCATATTTTCAAGTTATCCCTAAGTAACTTCAAATAATTTATAAAAATTATGATAAAATATAAGTGGTGATTAAATTGAAAGTATTAACATTAAGACAACCTTGGGCAACTTTAGTTGCAGAAGGAATAAAAAAATATGAATTTAGATCTTGGAAAACTAATTACAGAGGAAAAATTTTAATTCATGCAGGAATAGGAATAGATAAAGAAGATATGAAAAAATATAAGAATATGAATTTAAAATTTCCTTCTAGAAGAATTATTGCTATTGTTGAAATAGAAGATTGTCTAGAATTAGATGAACAATTAAATAAAAAAATAATTGCTGAAAAAAATGTTGCATATGGTAATAAAATAAGAACAGGATATGCATGGAAACTAAAAAATGTTAAAAAGATAAATTATGGAAAAGATGTAAATGGGCAACTAGGATTATGGAATATAGACTTAGATGAAAAAAATTTCATAAGATATTGGTAATAATAGACTTTAAAGGTAAATTATGTTAAACTAATAATAGATTTCGTATCATTCAATAGAATGATACTTTTTTATTGGGAGGAATAGTATGATTCTTATAAAGTATTTTAAAAATATCTATAAACAGTATGGAATAATAAGCTTTTTATTAACAGTAATAGCATTACTTTCTATAACAATTGTGATTGATTATTTTAACCTGTTTACTTTCACATATAATAAAGTAAAATTGCCTATTATAATTTGTATTTCTGTTTTTATAATAATAAAGATCATATCACTTAAACTACATAGCCTTTTATTCTTAAAATCTGTTAATTATATAGATTTTTATAGTATGATTGTTTTAACTACTATTGGTCTTTATAAAATCATGCTACATCTGTTTAAAAACATTCTTGTAGTATATCCATATAAAGATATATGTTCAAATATATTTTTAATTATAATTGGAATATTATTAGTTTTTAGATATTTGTATATTACTATATTAAATATAAGAAATAAAAATAAAAGCACTCCAAATGTTTTTGACTTAAAACAATTATATGATAATACAATTCCAAAAGAAACTGAATTTATTCTTATAGGAGATGAAGCGGTAAATTATGATTTGCTAGAACGAAATAAAGTTATCAATCAAATAACAAGTACTATTATTAATTGCAATAATGATTCAAAATTTGTAATGTCTCTAAAGGGAGATTGGGGCTCTGGTAAGACAACAATTTTAAATAATGTTAAGGATAAATTAAAAAAAGAAAATTTAGTATTTATAGATGACTTTGAGCCGTGGGTATATGGTGATAATAAATCTTTATTAGTTGCTTTTTTCGACACTATAATGAAAAATACCAATTGTGGATTCAGAATAAATGAAATAAATAAATTTACGAAAACATATCTAAAAACAATTACTACAAATATTGGTTATTCAATTGATTATTTGTTTGAAAATACAACGAGTATTGATAGAATTAAAGAAATTATTAATAACTATTTAGAATCTAATAATAAAAAAATAGTTTTAGTCTTAGATAATCTTGAAAGATGTTCAAGTGAGCAAATTCTATTTATTTTAAAAACAATTCATAATTTATTTAATTTTAAAAGAATTATATACATTTTATCTTATGATGAATCAGCTATGAAAAAGCATTTTGAATCTAAATTAGACATTGATTATTCATATTTAGAAAAAATAGTTCAATTAGAGTTTTCTGTACCAAAATTAGATAGAAACGCATTACAAAATGTATTAAAAAAATGTTTAAATAATTATTTAAGTCATTCAAAACTTATTGTTAAAGATGATGAGCAAGAAAAATTAATTAAAATCATTATGGAAAACGTTAAAGATTTACGTGACTTTAAAAGAATAATAAATTCAACATTTAATGCAAGCTTTAACAATATGAAAGATCTTAATAGTCTTGATATGCTGCTTATTGAAACTATTGCAATGAAAAGCCCAGAATTATGGAATGAAATTAATAATAATAGTACTTATTATATTTCAGAGGATCGCTATGTTTATGGTGATAAATACATTTATAGTAATGAAAAATATAATATTGATACAACGAAATATTTTGATGATTTATTTAAAAAAAATAAATACGAAATTAATAAATATAAAAAAATATTATGCTATTTATTTCCTAATATTAAAAAATACTTTGATGAAAATAGATATAACAAAAAAGAAAAAATTGAATTTATTCCAGAACATCATACATATATTAATAAAAAAGAATATAGAGCCTCAGTTCTTGACAAAAGAATTTATAACAATAAGTACTTTAACCTGTATTTTAATAAAACTGAAAATGAATTTATTAAAATAAATGAAGAAATAAATAATTTTATTTCATTTATAAATAATAATTTTAAGTCTGAAGAATTATATCAACAATATTTTAAAATGGAAAGAATATATCCTGGATGGGTAGAAAAATACACTTTGGAAACATTTCAAATGTATTTAGATAAAATAAATAAGGACAAACTCTTACCATTGCTATTGGTTATGTATTTTTCTTATTATAAAATAGATAATTCACCTCTATTTTTTCAATTTAGTGCAAATAGTAGAATTCAAATTATTATAGCTGATTTAATTTTAATGTTATCAGATGATGATTTAGAAAAATTTATTGACGAAATAAAAGATGATTTTCAAGATTTATATTTTATTAGACAGATAGCCTATTGGTTAAAACCAGAACATAGGAATGATGAATTAGTTAATACTTCAAGATATGAAGTTATTGATAGTCTGTACGAAAATATGCTAGAAAATATTAAAACTAATAAAATAAATATGTATAATAATGAACATTATAATAGATACAATATGGTATTATTATTTGATGATGAAAAGTATATGTCCTTTATAAAGAAAAAAATAAATAAAGATAATTTAATGTTATTTATTTTAGATTGCATCAGTGTATCAACTGATTCATATGGAATTGGATATAATTTTAATACTCAAAACTTAGATAAATTCTATGGTTGGGAAAAAGCAAAAAAAGATATTAAAAAATGCCCAGAAAGTGATTTGAAAGATTTTTTAGTAAAGGCTATTGAAACTCCAAATCCATATAATAGTATTGATGAAAAAGATACTTATCATGTGGAAGAATGGATAGATTTAAATAGTTTAATAATAAAATATTTAAATAGATAGTTTAAAAAAATTATAGTATAATCATTTTAGTTGGATGATTTATATGTCATCCTTGTGTGAGAAAAAGTTGTGTAATCACTCAACTATCGCTCCAATATGTAATATACCCTTGTTTATCAAGGGTTTTTATTTTTCTAGGCCTTATTTAGGTCTTAAAAGATGAAAGAGACCGATTATATCGTCCTTTTAATGTTTACTTAAATAATTAATTATAATAGTTATTATTTATCTTTTGTATTAATCATTTTATAGTGTTCTATTATATCTCTTTTGTAGTAGTCTATTTGACCAGTTGGTAGTATTAATACTCTTTCTATACCTAGATTGTCTACGAATTCTGGGTTGTGTGATACTACTAGCATTGTGCCTTTAAATGTTTTAAAAGTATTAGCTATTATTTTTTGAGTTTCTGGATCTAGATGGTTTGTTGGTTCATCTAATACTAATAGATTTGCGCCTGTTAGAGATAGTTTAGCAAGTGATAATCTACTTCTTTCTCCTGGGGATAATATACTTACTTTTTTATATACATCATCTTCATAAAATAAGAATCTTCCTAATACATTTCTTAATTCTTTAATTGATATATCTATATCATTAAAATTATCTATTATACTTTTATTATTATCTAGTAATTCATGTTCTTGGGCATAATATCCTAAATCTGTTTTATCTCCTATTATTATTTCCCCTTTATCCGGAGTTAATCTATTCATTATTAATTTTAATAATGTAGATTTACCTACTCCATTTACTCCTACTATTAGGAATTTTTCTCCTTTAGACAGAGAAAATGATAAATTATGAAGTATATATCTTTTAGATGATTTATCATATTTAAAGGATAGTTTATCTACCGTTAGTGGATACTTTGTACTTTCTCTATTTATATTAATTTTTAGATTTAGTTCTTTTGATTTTACTGGAGAAGTTATTTTATCTTTTAATAATTTTTCTAATTTCTTTTCTCTATCTTGAGCCATTTTCTTTCTATTACCTGATGAGTTTGTATATTTTTCTATTATTTTTCTTAATTTGATTTCTTCTTCCTGTTGTTTTTCTATTTTCCTTTCTATTTCTAATTCATGATGATCTATTACTTTTTTAAACTTATCATAATTACCATTAAATAGTTCAAATGTTTTTAATCTTTTGTCTAGAAATAGAGTTTTTGTTGTTACTTCATTTAAGAATTCTATGTCATGTGATATTACATAGACTCCTCCTTTATAATTTTTAATATAGTTAATTATATATTCTTTTGTATCTATATCTAAGTGATTTGTTGGTTCATCTAATAATATTATTTCCGGTTTAGAATATAATAGTCTTGCGAAGGCTATTTTAGATTTTTGTCCTCCTGATAAAGTATTTATTGGTTTTTCTAATAAATTATCATCTATATTCATACCATCTATTATTTTAAGTAAAGTATTTTCCGCAGAATATGATTCCCAGTATTCTAGTTCTTGATTTATTATATTTATTTTTTTATATAGATCATTTAATTTTGATTCCTCTGCTGAAGATATTTCTATATATAGTTTTTCTAATTCTTTATTTAGTTTATCTATTGGTCTTCCTAATAATAGAAAGTCAAATACAGTTATATTTTCTTCCGGTATTTCATCTTTTATTACTTGAGGAAGATATGCTACACGAGTGTTATTTTTTATTATTACTTTGCCTTTATCTGGGGTAATTTGCCCATATACTATCTTTAGAAATGTTGATTTACCTGCTCCATTTAGACCTACTATTCCTACTTTTTCATAGTCATCTATATTGATATTTATATTATTAAATAGTTCTTGATTTCCAAATGACATAGTTAGATTTTTTATTTGCATATGACCTCCTATTTATACTTATTTACCTCTATTAAATAGTTATCTTTTTTAGTTTCTTTTATGATACCTATAAATCTATATTTACCATATTTTCTTATTGATATAATATCATTTTCTTTTATTATATAAGATGATTTATTTAATAGTTCGTAATTTATTCTAATCAGTTTATCTTTTATCATATCTTTTACTATATCTCTAGATGTTTTTATTAATTTAGATATTAGATTATCACTTCTTAGAGATGATACTATTATGTTTATTTTTTCATATTCTACTTGATAATCTTTTAAATAGTTAATATCTAATTCTTCTAGTTTTATATTGTAGTTTTTTATTTTAATTAGATTAGTTTCTATATAGTTACTTATAGATGATGATATATACATATAATATCTATTATTAGTACAGATTATGTCTCCTATTAAATGTTCATCTATATTTAATGATAAGAGAGAGCCTAATATATCAGAGTGTTTTATAGTACCATTTAGTATTATTTCATATAATTTTATTTCTAATCTTTCTTTATATATTATATATTTGTTTGAATCTATAAATGGATAAAATATATTATATGTATTTTTAGGTATTATACTTAGTATCTTTTTATATTCTATTTCGTTTAAGAATAGAGTTTGTTCTCCTCTTTTTAATTTATTTATGTTTTTTTCTATAAAATACATTAAATCACCTCTTTTATTATAGCATTATTTATAAAAATTGATTATACTGAAATTAGAGGGTATTTATGAGAATTATTAATCTTTTTGATATGAAATTGAAAGATATAATTAGTATTGTTCCATTAATTAAAGAACAAGGGTTTGATGCGATACAAATATCTCCTTTACAGACTACTAAAGATGAAGAAGAATTTGATTGGGACAAGTGGTGGATATTATATCAACCTATTGATTTTAATATTAGTAATAAGAGGATTGGTAGTAGTTTAGAACTTAGAAAATTATGTAATTTTGCTCATAAGTATGGACTATATATAATTGCTGATATTATAGTTGGTCATATGGCTGGTAAAGATAATGGAGAAGTATACCCTAATAGTAAGATAGATAAAGAGTTTGTTGATAATAAAAATAATTGGAGAAGTTTTTTATATGTTGATAATTGGGATGATAGATATCAAGTTATTAATAGAAGTATGGGACTACCTGGGTTAAATCATAATAGTGTTATTGTACAAGATAAGATTATTAATATGATAAATAATTATATAGATTTAGGAGTAGATGGATTTAGAATAGATGCAGCTAAATCTATTGGATTAGAAGATGAAGGATGTAATTTCTTTAATAATATTACTTATAATATGAAAAGAAATAGTAATGGTGAATTAGTTAAGATAGTATATGGAGAAGTAATATGTTCTAGTAATTATCTAATAGATAAATATTCTAAATATATGAAAGTATTAACTAATTATAATTATGTTGGGTATAATAATAATGACGCTGTTATACCATTTATTGAGGATAAAGATAATTGGTATGATCCTAATATTAGTGGTTTAGGTTGGACTAATAGTTTATCTACTAGGGAGATAGTTAGAAGATATACTGATTTAACTAGGATATATGATAATACTTTATTTTATCCAAGAATTAGTAAAGATAATAATAAAGAGTTTGAGAAAGCTTGGCTAACTGATAATATTAGAGAAGCTAATAAAGTAAAAATAAAAAGATAGGAGAATTTATGAATAATATTGTTTTATCAATTATAATATCAGTATTACCTGTTGTAGTACTTTGTAAATATATATATGATCAGGATAAATATAAAGAACCAAAATATTTATTAATTAAATTATTTGTTATTGGGATGATAACTATTATTCCTACGATAATTATTGAACTATTTTTACAGAAAGTATTTACTGTACACACTGACAATATTATTAGTTTTTTTATTAATACTTTAATTTCTGTTGCGATAGTTGAGGAATTATCTAAATGGATTGTTGTTAAGAGTGTTGCTTATAATAATAAAGAGTTTGATCATATATATGATATTATAGTTTATTCTGTATTTACCTCTTTAGGTTTTGCTTTAATAGAAAATATTATATATGTATTAAATACTAATATAGGTATTGGGATATTTAGAGCTATTGTTTCTATTCCTATACATGCTTGTTGTGGTATTATTATGGGTTATTATCTTGGTAAGGCTAAAGTTAGTGATATTACTTTATCTAATAGACGTAATAGACATTTAATTTTTAGTTTATTAGTTCCTACTATTACTCATACTTTATATGATACTTTATTATTTTCTCATAATGATACTTTACTTCTTATATTTATATTCTTTGTTATATATACTTATATTTCTAGTTTAATTAAAGTTAAGAAGTTATCTAATATTACTTGTGAATTAAAAGATATTAATTCTACTAAAGTATTAAATATAGATATAATAGATAAATTATATAAAAAAGAAAAATAATAGTTTAACTATTATTTTTTTAGTTTGTGTATGATATTAAATATAGTGTATTTAAGCTTATTTATAGGTAGATAGTATTCTCCTATTAATTCTTCTACATATCCGTTAAAACCACGTTTAAATTCATATATTCCATAGTCTTTAGGATGAGTATTTATATTTTCTGGTATACCATAAAAGTTATGTTTCTTAAAACCATTCTTTATACCATATTTTATTAGATGCCATTGAATTAAATATTGTCCATTAAACTTCATATATTCTTCATAGTTTCCACTAGATAGATATATTACTTCTGGTTTTATTAACATAAACATTGATCCAGATAAAGAAATAATATTAGTTTTTTTATCTTTTTTTATTGTTTCTGCTTCTTCTATTTTTTTATTTAGATTATCTATTTCACTTTCGATATTTTTCTTTTTTCCTTCATTATATTTTGCATCTGATAATTTAGTTAAAGACTCTTCTTTTTCGTCTATTTCTCTTTGTAAATTAGAAATGTATTTATCTAGATTTAACTCTGTTATAAAATATTTTACTTCATTGGTTTCATGAAATAAGTCATACATCTTTTCGAAGTATGATAATTTTCTTACTTTGAAGTTCTTTCTTGCACCTGTTTCTTCCATTATACTTTGGAATTTAGGTAATTCTTCTTTTGATAACTCTCTTACATCTATACCTATTTTTTCTGCTTTTCTTATGTAATTTCTTACATTAGGTCTCATTTCTTTAAATATTTCTTCTTCTGTTTTTCCTTCTAAGTTAAGTGAAAACATCCAAGTTACTTGTTCAGGATTAGATGTCTTTTTAAAGCCTAATTTATATAGATTTTCTACTACTTTGGAGTTGTCTATTCCACCTTCTACTATATTACCATCTATATCTCTTTCTTTATATATTACATATGGATCTATTCTTAATATATATCCATTATGTTTTTTTATAAATTCTTTTAAATTATTAACAAAGTATGTTAATAACTTTTCATCTTTATAATCTACTAATAGTCCACGTGGTGAATAAAATTCTTTTGTATTTAGTTTAGTTTTTCTTGCATATATTAAAGCTGCGCCTAATAATTTACTATTATCTTTTACTCCTACGAAATATGTTTCCCAATTAAGTTCTTTTCTTAAACTAGATATTTTAGGAGATGATAAAAATGACCTTTGATTACTCTCTTCCCAAAACTTAGTGTATTCTTTTTCTGTTATTTCTAGAAATTGCATATTTTATTAGCCTCCTTATATAGTGTTTATCTACTATAGTATCTATTAATATTATAGTTTCTAATACTGTTAATATTATTATAAATATTATATTTATAGTTATAGGTGATTTTTTATCTATTGTTGTATCTAAATATGAATCTGTTAAATATGTTTCATAATTATTTTCATTTATTTCTACTTTATTTTCTCTTGGTATAAAGTTAGATACATTTCTTAGAGCAATTGATTTTAGAGATGTAGATGTTTTAGATGGATATCCATATACTTTTATTGGTTTTGGTTTTATAGAAATTCTTTCATATGAGGCATCTATTATATTTTTGTATTTTGAGTAAGTACTTTCTTTTATAGCAATAATATATATATGCCATTTGCCTGTTTCTTCTTTTTCTATTACAAAATGAGTTCCTACATCTTTATCTTTATCATAGGCAAACTTTTCACTCATACTAGATACATTTATATATGAATATTCATTATTTGAATGATCAAATGATACTTCTTTTAAATTGTCTTTGTATGATTTTAATCCTACTATTATTAGAAGAAATAAACATATTGATTCTATACATATTATAAATAATTTTTTCTCTAATCTCTTTTCTTTCATATCTTCCTCTTTTATTATTATAACATGATTATATTGTCATACTATTTTATTTATAAGAAAAAGAGATGTTTTTACATCTCTTTAATATTTTTTCTAGTTACTCCTACTTTTTCTTTTACTTGTTCATATTTTTCTTTCGCAAGTAATCTAGTCTTTTCTTTTCCTTCATTTAATATTTCATCTAACATATTACTGTTTAGTATTTTATTATATTTTCCTTGAATTTCTTCTAGGAAATTTCCTACTATTTCAGCAACATACTTTTTAAATTCACCATAGCCTTTATCTTTAAATTTTTCTTCTATTTCTTTTATTTCAGTATGTGATAAGGCTGATGCGATATTTAATAGATTAGATATTCCAGGTTGATTTTCTTCATCAAATTTTACTTCATTTAGAGAATCTGTAGTAGATTTCATTATCTTCTTTTGAGCTGTTTCTATATCATCGAATAGGCTTATTACTCCAGAAGGATTCTCTTCTGATTTAGACATCTTTTTAGATGGGTCTTTTAAGTCTTTTATCTTAGTACCAACCTTTGTTATTAATGGTTCTGGTATTTTAAATGTTTCTCCATATGTTTTATTAAATCTTTCAGCTATATTTCTTGCTAGTTCTACATGTTGTTTTTGATCTATACCCACTGGTACTAAATCTGTATCGCAGAATAAGATATCCGATGCCATAAGTATTGGGTATGTTAGTAATCCTACTGAGAAGTTAGAATGTTCTTTTGATTTTTCTTTAAATTGAATCATACGAGATGCTTCTCCGTAATATGTATTACATTCTAATATGTATGACATAGCTGGTATATATTCATTTTCTGATTGAATGTATATTGTATTTTTATTAGGATCTAATCCACAAGCTAAGTACATTGCGATAAACTTTCTTATTCTTTCGTTCAATAGATATTTATCTTGAGGTAATGTTAGAGCATGTAAATCTGCGACAAAGATGAACGAATCATAATTTTCTTGCATATTTATCATTTGTCTAATTGATCCTATATAATTACCTAATGTTAAATCTCCAGTTGGTTTTAATCCTGTTAATATTCTTTTCATACAAATCTTCCTCTTTCAATATCTATTTTAACACATTTAGATTATTTTAACTAATAAAGAATACCGTTATTTATAGAATACTAAATAAAAAGTAGACTCTATCTTTTTAATTTGTCTACTTTTACTGTACTACTTAGTTTTATTTAATTTTTATAAATTTTTTCTCTTTTTCTGATTTGAACTGAAGCCCACACTTGTTGCTTTGGTCGATTTTTTTTGCTTCTTCAATGTCGAAATCTGATTTTTTTGCTTTATTAAAGTCTCTACTTCTGTTTAATAACCTCACATCTTCTGTTGAGTACTTAATGTTATCTTTATTGTTATTTTTTTCAATATGCTCAATTGTTTTTTTTACTGTCCAGATAAATAAGTGTTTTAAATTTTCTTTATGAATTTGGCATAAATTATCTATTATTTTGTTACTATCATTTTTTTCTAATAATAACTCTGCGAGTGGAACTATATTATCGACCATTCTTGATATCTTTATTTTTTCATTATAATATTCACACATTTTTTCACAAAAGTTTTCTTTTGTTAAAATAATTTTTTCAATTTCACTGCTTTTAAACTCATTTTCACCGGTCATAAATAATATATTGTATAGTTGTCTTAAAAGTAGTTCATTTTCACTATATGATTTATTATCAAGTTCAGTTTGTTTTTTATTAAAATATTTAGAATGCTTTTCTATGAAAAATGTTTTCGGTAAAATGTTATTGTCTTTTCTATCTCCTGATATTATGAAGTCATCTGAATACTCTTCATTCATATGCTTGGAGATATTATTTTGCATCCTATTGCATTCTTCAAGTATTGTATGTATCTTTTTCTTAGTTTTATCTTTAAATTTGCTTATGGCATCCGTTATTATCTTTGCCTTTCTATTTTCTGGAATTTCAACGTTGTTTTGGATTTCTTTAATATGTTTTATGCACTCATCTATATTTTTTTCAATATTATCTACACATTTTTTCATTCCATCTGGTGTTTCTTCTGGAATTTTTAAACCATCTATTGAATATGATAATTCTGCTTGTTTTTTTTCAAAAGCTATTCCTTGATAAAAATTAATTAATCTTTGTAAATAATATTCTATTTCAGTTTCATTTTCTACATTAAATGGTAATACTTTTTCTTTTAATTCGTAATCTTCTATTAGATATAACTCTTCCATTGCCCCCCAAATTGTTAGGTTTTTTCCTTTAAAAGATTGGTCTAGCTTAAGGATTTCCTCTTCATCGTTTTTTGAAAGAAGTTTATCCATTTTTTCAGATGAATTTTCTACTAGTGTAAAAGGTATTTGTCTCCTATGAATTTCATAGCATAGCCTATCATCATATCTACACGCATGTATTTCTCCAGCCTCTATTTTTAGTTCTAAAGCCGGAATAATTGTATAATGTAGTAATGAAATTGGAATATTAATTTTAAAGGTATACTCCTTAGTATTAGAGTCTATTTTTAGAATGCCATTTTCTACTTCAAAATGATTATGTACTATACAATTTCTTAAAGTAAATAATATCTCTCCCATTTCTCTTAAGAGCTTTTTTTTATCTTCTGAATTATCACAATTTTTAATATTTATCTTTAAATTATTGTTTCGTATATATTTTGCTTTATCATCAATGATCTGGTCTTTTATATAAGAGTACAAGAATAAGCACTTACGAAAATATCCAAGACAATTATAAATACTAATTGTCAGTTCTGTTATTTTATCAGAATTTTTTCTAATTAAATTTTCCTCAAGATAAACAAAATTATATAATGTGAATGCTATTTTTTCTTCTTCTGTTAACGGTTGTGCTATATACACGTCTATTGGTGCTATTCCATAATTTTTGAAATATTCTATATCTTCTTTTGTTAATGGTTCTTTGCAAAATTCTTTGTACCTAGTTATAGTAGATTGAACAATTTTTAATATATCTTCTGATTTTAATTTCATAGTAATACTCCTTTAATCAGTTACATATTATAATATAAAACATAAAAAAAGCCAATTGGCTTTTATATATCTGTATTTATTGTTAGTTTTTTTAATACTTCATCTGGCATAAGCATTGGCATACCTTTTTCTATTCTAAATGTAAATATTTGAGAATTTTGTTTTAATTCATCTCCATCTATACACCAATTAGTTTTTATTTTGTCTAGGAATTCTATTTCCAAGTTATCAGTTTGATATGATTCTACACCTTCTATATCTTTGTAGTCTTTTATATAAGCTTCTATTAATAATCTTATTAAGTCATGTTTATTTTTAGGTTTTGCGAATAATATTTCAAATTTACCATCATCTAATTTTATATTTTTATATATTCCATCTACTCCTGCCATATGAGAAGTATTTGTGATAAAGAAAAATGAGAACTTTCCTTTATAATCTTTATTATCTATTTTATATTTTACATTATAGTAGTGAATTGGTTTAAATATTCTTTTTATTCCTTTTATAAAATATGCTAATTTGCCAAATTTTTCTTTTAAACTACGCGGAGTTGAATATGCTAAATCTACAAAGTCACCTAAAGCAGCTACATAAATATATGGGTTATCATTAATATATAGTACATCTACTTTTTTAGGTTTAGATTTTAATAATTTATGTAGATTTTTTATTATTGAGTATTTAAAACCATACATTGAACCTACATCATTTGTACTACCTAATGGTAAATTACCTATAACTAGTTTTTTATCTCTTCGCATATTACCTGTAACTACTTCATTTAACGTACCATCTCCACCTGCTGATATTACTAAATCTATATCATTAGATAAATCTTCTACCATTGCTGCTCCTTCGCCTTTTTTCGTTGGAAAAAACATTTTTGTTTCATATCCTGCAACTCGTAATATTTCAAATATTTCATCATAATTAAGATGCTTCTTCTTTCCACTATTTTTATTCATTATAATTATACATTTTTTCATAGATATCACCTGAATATATTATAACATAATCATATATTTATATTAGTTTATTAAATTAAAAAAATATGAGAAAATACTCATACTTAATTATTTTTTTCTAAAAACTTTTTTCTTGTTACAAAATTAAATACCATAACTATTGCTGTTGCAATAATTTTTACTAACATTGCATTCCATTTTAATTTAGTTACTAATCCAAATATTAATAATTCATTTATTAATAATCCTATTAGTGCAAATGTTATAAATTCTATAAATCTTCTTGATTTAGATTTACTTGTATCAACTTTAAATACATATTTGCAACTAGCGATATAGTTATATACTACAGATATCGAAAAAGATATAATATTTGCATATAGTGGATTTACTTTAACTATTTTGTATAGTATAAAGTATATTACCCAATCTATTAATGTAGCAATTCCTCCTACTATTATAAATTTAAATATTTGTACTAATAAATCAATTTGGTTAGGAGCAACGCTAATATTCTTTTCCTTTAATAATTCTTGTAATTGTGACTTAGTTTGGTCTTTTTCTTGGCTAGTTTTTTCTTTTTTTACTTTTGTTCTAGTTAATTTACTTATTTTGTTTGACATATTTTTTTCCTTTCAAATATAAATTTATCACTATTATCTATTATTATATCAACAATTATCCCTATTACAAATATAATACATGCGACTACAAATATATATGGTACATATATTAATCTAGATAATTGTCTTCCATCCACTTTTATCCAAAAATATATTTTTTCCATTACAAATCTATTATCATGCAATAAATAAACGCCAAAAATGTATGGTGATATTTTGTTTATATAGTCTTTTCTTACTGTTAGTTTGCTTATCAACATAAAATATATTATGCTTTGGGCTATTACTAAAGGGTTCCAGTATGCTTTTGCTGTATCTTTTAAAATGTAATATAAGTCTGTAAATATAAAATTAACATCCTTTAATTTTATTGATAATTTTATAATTGTTTGGTTTATAATCACTATTGTTATGAGACAAAATAATAATTTATACCACGAAATTTTAGAAATTTTATATATAAATGATTTTTCATCATCTTTATATTTTGAAATATATGCACCTATCATATACATAAATATAAAATTTGGTAAAGATGCATATGCACTCATGTAAAATGATCTTCCAGCGGTAAGTGACGGTAATAATGAGAAAAACACAAAATATACTAATAAAAATTCTTCGTATTTTTTCAAATCAAGTTGGTTTATTACTATATTTAATAGTGGTGATATTATATATAGCATTATGTACATTTTAATAAACCAATATTCAGTTAAATTTAGTGGATTGAATTCAAATAGTAAATCAGCATTACTAAAATTTTTTATTTTAAATATTGAAAATAGTAATACTATTAATAAACTATATTCTAATCCTTTTCTTATTAATTTAAATATTTTTTCTTTTTTTAGTTCTCTGTTATGTTGAAAATAACCTGTTATTAAAACGAAGGAATTTACATGTACTAATGACAATAACATAATAAATTCTAATATTATCTTTAATCTATCACTAGTTGCATTTTCTATCATATGTCCGTGAAAAATAATGTGATATATTATTATTAATAACATTGAGATTATTTTCATTATATTATATTTACTTTCTTGCTTATTCATATTAACCTCATAAACACATAATTATTTGTACTATAGATGTTATATTAATAATAGAAATAATTGAAATTATTGAATAATATGCTACTTTTTTGTTTAGTTTAAAGTATTCAAATATCTTTTCCATTCCTAAAATTGTTGCTGGTATTATTGCCCATGCAAAATAAATATTAAACAATGGTGATTCGTGTATGCTCCAATTTAATATCATAAATAATATTGCTAAAAATACGCTCCATACTATTAAATACTTACTGTAATCCATTTTGTAGTTGCTTATTATTCCTATAAGTGAAATTAATACTATTAGTACACCTAATACTGATGGGGTTTTTATTATATCTTTCCATAGATATTTTTCACCTGTTTTTTCAGATGATAAGAATACAAAACTTGATTTGACTAATTTTGTTATCGAATATGTTTTTTGCCTTATTGTATATTGTTCATTTGCAAAATGTGAACTTGTCTCTTTTAAATCATTATATCCATTGGTTATGACATTTACTCTACCAAATACACATAATGAAGCAAATATTGCTAACGATAGTTTTATTGCTTTTTTTATTTTTTCTTTTAGAGATTCTTTATTAAATATATTTATGACTATTATAAATATGCTAGTAGTCATACTACCAAAACTTGCAACAGCTAATGGTAGAGTATTTTTTTTATTTTCTTTCATGAATAAATATGCAACTATTATAAATACACATAGTTGATATTTTTCAAAGAAAAATATATATGTTATTGTGGATGCACTCATCATGTAAAAATAGAATATATTCTTATTTTTAAATATTTTTGATATCATAACAGCAGTTATTAAAACTAGCTGTATGTTTATTACTTGCATCATTATTGCTTTTAATATTTCAATGTTTTCCCCATTATAAAAAACTGAAATAGGAATATATACTACTGAATATATTGGATATGTCATAATATTTAACAATGGATGTCTTATGTCATAATAATTAAAATTTTGAAATATATTTTTGAATGTCCATCCAGAATCGATTGAGTAAATTAAATCATATTGTTCATACAAACTCTTTTTTAAGTTATATGCCAATACTATAACAATTACTAATATTAAACTTATTACAATGTATCTTATTATATCTTTTCTATTTATATCACTGAATACTAGCTTTATGAGTTCAACAATGTAATTAACTGTGAACGTTATAAAGAAAAATATTGCATAACTTCCTAACAATAATAGTATATTTTTACTATCTTTGATTAAGTTAATCATCGTTGCTGTAAAAAATAGTATTGATAAATTTCTTGTTATTCTCTCAGATAATATTTTTTTGAATCTCTCATTCAGCTTGATATAAATAAATATGGCAAATATTGCTGAAACTGGTATTGTTATAGCAATGTTTATTAATTTATTATTCAACATTAAATTATACGAAAAAAATATTGTTGAAATTATGAATATGATGCCTTTTATTATTTGTAAGCTTTTATTTTTCATTTAAATTAATCTCCTCAATTACATCACCTTTTACTAAAAAAGCTTTTTTTGATATGTTCATCATTGGTCTATCTGACATAGAATCACTATAAAATTCATTTATAGTTGTGTTTTTATATTCTTCTCTAAATCTTCTTACCTTTTCTTCACCGTAGCAATTTTTACTTTTAAATTTACCATTTTTTTTATCTACTTCTGTTGCTATCAAATTTACTTTTAATTTAGTGGCTATTGGTTCTAGTAAAAAATAAGGTGAAGCTGAAATTATAAGGTCTGTTTTTTGTATCTGATTTAGATACCATTTTTTTATCTTACTTTCGTTCTTTTTCCAAAAACATTCAACATCTTCATCTATGTTTTTAGATTCTTTTAGAAAGGAAAAAAAGCACTCTTTGAAATATTCTTTAGGTTTAATTTTTAATTTATAAGAAATCATTCCATATATTTGATATGGCAATAATAAAATTATTTTTTTGTATTTTTTTAACATATAAATATAAAAATCAATGCTCGCATCACCATCATATATTGTCTTGTCAAAGTCATAACTATTTATCATTTTCTTGTCCATACTTATATCTCTTTTCTACTATTATTTTTAATAATTTTTCTATTACACAAAGAATTAATGTTAGTGCTAGCGTGATTGATAAATTTATCATTAATAAAAGAATGAATTTAATTGGTGCAGTGACATTAATTTTACTTGCAATCATTATTATTATCGAACTTCCAATTCCTTGAGAAAAATAGCAAAATAAAGCGTTTTTCCCTAACTTATTTATTATATTATTCTCTGTTATATTTAATTTATCTTTCAAGTACCAAAATATTAATATTGAGTTCATTGAGAAGAAAAAATATGGTAAATCTGGTGGAAATTTAAAGTTTTGTAATGAAGATATATTAGCTCCATATAATTTCATGATAATTATTGTTAATAAAATATTTATGAATAAATATTTTGTTAATTTTTTTCCATCAATCTTATTGTTTATTGCATAATAACCAATCATAAAAAACATACTATAGAAGATTGTTAACTCATCTAATATCATAGATATTTTTTGATATTTTGCTATACCAAATATTAACATAAAAAACATTATAATATTTTTTATGCTTTTATCATCTTCGCCATATTTTTTATTTAGAATGATTATTATTCCTGATATTAATAAAACTTTTATATACATTGGTATATACCATATTGATCCTGGTACTACTGGTAAAGTAGTTGGCTTTTTAAAGCTAAAAAATAACCATGGTACTATTTCGTCAAAACTTACTTGGTATTTTGTTATTAATAAAATTACAACAAATAATAATATGAATATCAGCCATTTCTTCCAGATATTAATTACTCCTTTTATGGACTTTAAAATTGAACTATTGTACTGATATGTAAGTCCTGATATAAATATAAAAACTGGTACGTCAACAAACAAAGTTAAATTTATAAACCATTTAGGTAGATATGATTCACCTGACCAAAAAGCTGTATGTATAATTACTATACATAATGCTGCTATACCTCTTAAAAAATCTATATTGTTATTTCTTTTTCTTAAGTTCATAATTCACCTATATATATAATATTACAACTAATGATAATAAATAAATAAATGTTGTGAATAATAATCCTTTATTAGAAAGTAAAACTTCGGTTGGGTCACCATCTGAATTGCCTTCAATACTTAGACTGTATTGTTGGAATATTATCATTACTAATGGTATAGTCCAAAATAGATTTTCATTCCCTACCCTTTGAATTGTAGATTTATCAATTGTCCATAATGAGTATGATGCTATAGCTAAAGTTAAAGCTACATACATATTTTTATCTAAAAAATCTTTGTTGTAATATTTTAATACACTTCGAGCTTTTGTTCCGTTCTTTTTAATTTCATTTCTTCTTTTACCGTAAGCTAGAAAAAATGAACCAAATGTCACCATCATATATAGCCATTTAGATACTTCTATATTAGTTGTTACACCTCCGTATATAACTCTTAATACGAATCCTGATACCAATATTACAACGTCTACTATTGGTATATTTTTTAATCCTTTGCTATAGAAAATATTTACTGTTAAATACGCTAATGGAATTATATATGTGTATATATTATTATTCAGTCTATATAAAACTGTTGATAAGAAAACTGCAATTGCAAATAGTACTATTACTGTTATTTTTGCATTCTTAACAGATATCCTTCCTGATGCTAAAGGCCTATTCTGTTTTGCTGGATTTTTTCTATCGTTTTCTATATCGTTTATATCATTAATGATATAAACAATTGATGACACCATAGAAAATATTGCCCATGCAATTGCTATATTTATTAGTATACTTTTATTAAATATATTTCCACTAAAAAATACTGCGGAAAATACTAAAATATTTTTTATCCAGTGCTTAACTCTTATTAGTTTTATGTAATCTTTCATTGCTCTACCTCCATCATTATACGCCAAGAATATACGTATACAAATTTTCCATTAATATTTTCTTTTAGCACATATTTTATATTATTATCTTTTAAATTATATAAATATCCCACTGTATCAGGATTTGTTAATTTTAATGTTGAATAATGAGTTTGTAATTGTTTCAAATCCTCATTTATTTTTATACTCATTTCATTTAATTTTGAATTAGCAGTTATAAAATAGTTGATATTAATAACGATAACTATCAGATTAATTAATGCAATTAATTTTAAAGCGTTATTCTTATTTTGTTTTCCATTATATAAACAAATTGCTAAAGCAGAAATAGGTAAATAATATAGTTGTGGTATATATCTATGCCACCATACTTCTCCTATTAATATCATTGATATTGCTAGAGTTATTATTGGTAAAATAATATATTTCTTATCTTTTTTATATCTAAAAAACTCTATAGAAAGTAACAAAATAGATATAATCATTATTACTGTGAATAATGGTCCAAATGCTCCAATTCTTGTATCTGGTAGCATTAAAGCATCTATTTCATCTTCTGTAACTTTGAATATAGATTTTTGATGAACATTTCCGCTATCATAAGTTACATTCTCAGTTTTAGCAAATATCGTTGAAATTACCTTTTCTATCTTGTTCTTTTTCGCAAATGATTTTGGCTGCATAGTTGTTACTATATCAATTTTTCCCTTACCAAATAATGGGTATAAAGGGTTCTTATTTGTGATTGTATTTTTAACATATGAAGTTGATCCAATTATAAATATCGCTATGAAAAATATGACACTAAATTTTATAGTTAATTTCTTTATAAAATTTAAATCTTTTCTATAACGCCAACACCAATAGAAATAATAAACTGCTGCAATTACGCCTGAACATAGTAGCCCAGTAAATTTAATATTTACAAATATGCATATTATGCTGCATAGAGAAATCCACAATTCACAGTCTTTGAAATTTTTGTTTTCTAAATCTATTAATAGTAATATTTCAATCAAAAAGCACATACCCATTATGCCATCGACATAGTGTGTATTTATTTGTGATAATGTTATTGGGTTTAACACCGCTAATACTGAAAGAATTAAGCTTTCAGGTATATTAAGAAATTTATTTAAATTAATATAACATATTATAAATGTTAGAAACATAAATATTGTTAGAAAAGCTTTCCCACTTTCAATATTACCAGTCATCTGATAGAAGTTTGCAGCAATAACCCAATTTGCTTTTGGGTAATGATTTATCCAGTACTTTGTATTGATCTTTTTATTTATTTTAATAGGTGAGTCAATTTTATCTTGAAACTCTTCTACAGTTTCATACAATGGATTCCATCCTTCTTTAATGAAACCTATTGCGGGTTTATGATATACGTTTCCATCTTGACTTATATCGTATCTTTTCGTTGCTAAAAAGGGAAATCCTATTAAAACAATTGTATATATTGCTATTATTGCTATGTTCTTTTGTATACTATCATTTTTATTTTTTATTAAAAGATATATTATAGGTAATGAGAAAGATATAGTTTGAATGATTGAGAAAGAATTTTTCACATCTATTATTTTCAAAAATATATAGTTTATATTTACTAAAAACAGATATGCTGTTACCATGTAGAATACATTCAAAAGCGTTTTCTTTATCTTTTCATTCATTTTTTATTTCCTTTCATCGCTCTAAACATTTTCTTTTTAAGTCTTATAACTCCTGTCTTTTTTAGGACTTTAATAATACCTCTATACCATCTTTGTTCCCATAAGTATTGTCTTAAATTAAAGTATCTAACTTTAATTCCTAATTTATTATGATATTCCATTGCAAGATATTCATATTCTGCTTTTGTTAGCATTAAAAATTGTGAAATATATTCTTTGCACATATTTATATGGGAGTTTAACTCTTTACCGTTTTCTATTTTTTTTGCGTTAGGATTGTTTATTGTATCTTTGATTACCTTTTCCATATTTGCAATCATTTTATCAATTGTAAAATACTTAAGTATTCTATTCCTGCATTTTGAAGAATAATTGTCTAAATTTTCAAGAATTTTATGAATTCCTTCTACGTATAAGTTTATTTCTTCCTCAGAATAATTAAAGTCATTTATGTTTTCTTCGTCTTGAAGGCAAGGTACAATTACTCCTACACTATCGTCAATAAGTTCACCTTGTCCTCCTACATCACTAGAAATTACTGGAACTCCCATTGATAGAGATTCATATGATGTCAACGCTAATCCTTCTTTTATAGAACAGTTAATTGTTAAATCTGAGGCAGAATATATTGATTTTGTGTCTTTTGTATTACCAAGAAACATAAATTTATCCATTAATCCATATTCTTTTATTTTATCTTTCATAATGCCTAACATGTCTCCATCTCCGCCAACTAACACGACAAAGTCATTAAGTTCTTTTGATAATTTTCTTACTATCTCAACTAATAGCAATGGTCTTTTTTGATTTGCAATTCTACATATGAATCCAAAAACTTTTTTATTTTGTAATCCGTACTTTGCTTTTGCATCTTCTTTTTTTATTTCATTTGTAAATTTCTTCTCATCTACTCCAATATATATTGTGCCTAATTCTTTAGGATTTCTTCCAAAGAAGTCTACTAAAATTTTTTCACTTTTTTTGTTACATGTGAACGTTTTGTCTATCACTGATTCAACAGCTGATGAATCTCTTGAGCTTCCTCCGTTTCTGTTGTACCATTCTTCCATATGTATGTAGTCTATTATTGGAATATTGTTATATTTAGCTTTAATGTAAGGCAATATTGAATAACCATATCTGCTATTTGTATTTATAATTAAATCAATTGAATTCTTTTCTATTATGTAATTTATAAATCCTAACCAATATTTTTGATCTAAAAAAGTTGATAAATCATACATTACTACTTCATCTTTAAATAATTGTCTATAATCATTAACAGCTGGTTGCGTTGATATAACTATAGTTTCATAGTTTTCATTAAGTCCATTAATAAAATCTACATTGAATTTATCAGCACCACCTGTGACCATCCAAGGGACAATTACTAGTAATCTCTTTTTATTGTCTTTTCTTAATTTTAAATCTATGAAGTTTAGCTTTTCTTCAAAGTATTCCCAGTTATAATCAGCTTTAGGGTATTGTATTGCAGGTACATATTTTTTGATTGTCTTGACAGTCTCATTTATTATTTCCATTGCCCTTTTTTGATTGCTTGTTCCAGTTGTATACATTTGACCTGTATTTACTTTTCTTCTATACCAAAAAGCATAATAATTCATCCTTACTGGATATTTGCCTTTAGCTAATAATTTTAGCCATAAGTTCCAATCTTCACTAATGTTCTTCTCTCTTAATTCATATCCGTTTACTAGCCAAAAATCTTCTTTTCTAATTAGTGCTGTTGCTACTAATAAATTTTCTTTTTTCATTCTTTCTGGGTCGAACCATTTGGCCCAAGTGTATTCAACACCTTCGAATCCTACAGAATCAGCATATGCCCAACTTGCGTCCTTATTGGTCTCTAATGTCAAATAGGCACATTCTAGATATGTTTTATCTATTAAATCATCTGAGTCTAAGAAAAAATAATACTTAGACTTTTTATTGGCCTTACTAGCTCCATAATCTCTTGCTGCTGATGGGCCCTCATTTTTTTTCGTAAATATCTTTATTCTATTATCCAGTTTTTTTAATTCCTCTAATATCTTTAGACTATTTTTGTCTGTTGAACCATCATTTACTATAACTAACTCAAATGATCCATATGTTTGATTTAAAACTGAGTTTATTGTTTGTTTTATATTTGCTGCATCATTATAAAAAGGCATAATAATAGAAATTTTTGGATCTCCTAATTTTGTAAAATTATAACGTTGCAATTCTTTTCCTGGTAATTTTTTAAAATCAAAATGCATATATTCCTCCTAAATTATCCTAATTGTTTTTTAATATATTCATCACATATTTCTTTTGGATCACCCATTTTTATTATTTTACCGTGTTCTAACCATACAACTTTAGTACACAATGACTTTATTGAATCTATTGAATGAGAAACGTATAAAACCGTTGTCCCTCCAGTTATCATTTCCATCATTTTATTTTTACTTTTTTCTTGAAACTTTATATCTCCTACTGATAATATTTCATCAACTATTAATATTTGCGGATTAACAATTGTTGCTATCGAGAAAGCCAATTTAGCTATCATACCTGATGAGAAATTTTTTACAGGAACATCTAGAAATTCTCTCAATTCAGAAAATTCTACTATTTCATCAAATTTTTCTATTAAAAATTTTTTTGAATATCCT
>ERZ773267.139-NODE-139-length-54710-cov-13.164816_pt1 | contig 54710 bp, 85 predicted proteins | sample MGYA00511959_ERZ773267 | MGnify/ENA primary metagenome ERZ773267 (study PRJEB29015, sample SAMEA2738165) | human oral metagenome | biome: human oral; feature: human-associated habitat; material: saliva | place: China | collected 2240 ...
TATTAATGGTTTTGGTCGTATTGGGAGATTGGTCTTAAGACAGATTCAGGCTCAGCATGCAGATGATATTGAGGTTGTAGCTGTCAATAGATCAAGAATGAGACCGATAAATCAAATAGTTTATCTGTTAAAATATGATACAACGCAAGGACCTTTTCCAGGGACTGTGGAAGAAGGAGACGGTGCGTTTATCGTGAATGGTAAAGAAATTAAAATTTTTGGAGAACCAAATCCAGAGAATTTACCATGGAAAGAGTTAGGTGTAGATATTGTTTTAGAATGTAGTGGACGTTTTAACAGTAAGGATAAGGCTGAAGCGCATATAAGAGCAGGAGCTAGGAAAGTACTACTTTCTGCACCAGGAGGCTCAGATGTTAAAACTATTGTATATAATGTTAATCATGAAATACTAACTGGAGAAGAAACTGTAATCTCGGGTGCATCATGTACTACGAACTGTCTTGCTCCAATGGCAAAAGTTTTAAATGATAAATTTGGAATTATAGAAGGATTAATGTCAACAGTTCACTCAATAACTGCAACACAAAAAACAGTTGATGGAACATCTAAAAAAGATTGGAGAGGTGGTAGAGCAGCAGCAGCAAATATTATACCATCAAGCACAGGAGCAGCAAAAGCAGTTGGTAAAGTAATACCAGAATTAAATGGAAAATTAACAGGTATGGCATTTAGAGTACCTACACCAGATGTTTCAGTTGTAGACTTAACAGTAAGACTTGCAAAAGAAACAACATATGAAGAAATATGTAAGGCAATGAAAGAAGCTTCAGAAGGCGAATTAAGCACAATATTAGGATATACTAATGATGATGTAGTTTCTTCAGATTTTATACATTCAACAAAAGGATCTGTATTTGATGAAAAAGCAGGTATCATGTTATCACCAACATTTGTTAAAGTTGTATCATGGTATGATAATGAATGGGGATATACTTCAATGCTTATAGAATTTGTAAGATATATCGGAGAAAGAGAAGGAGTATATAACGCATAATGAATAAATTAAGTAAAAAAAATGTAGAAGATATAAAAGATTTAGAAGGAAAAAAAGTATTAGTAAGATGTGATTTTAATGTTCCACTAGATGAAAATAGAAATATTACAGATAATAGTAGAATAGTAAAAGCATTAGATACAATTAAATACTTATTAAAAAACAATGCTAAAATAATCTTATGTTCACATTTAGGAAGACCAAAGGGAGAATTTAAAGAAGAATTTTCATTAAAACCTGTAAGAGATGAACTTGAAAGACTTTTAAATGTTAATGTTATTTTAGCAAAAGATGTTGTTGGAGAAGATGCAAAAGAAAAAGCACAAAATCTAAAAGAAGGTGAAATATTATTACTAGAAAATGTTAGATTTGAAAAAGGTGAAACAAAAAATGATGAAGAACTAGCAAGAAAGTTTGCAGGACTTGCAGAAATATTTGTAAATGATGCATTTGGAACAGCACATAGAGCACATGCTTCAACAGAAGGAGTAACAAAATATTTACCAGCATATGCAGGATATCTAATAGAAAAAGAAATAGAATTCCTATCAAATGCTATAAACGATCCAGAAAGACCACTTCTTGCAATACTTGGAGGAGCAAAAGTTTCTGATAAGTTACTTGTTATAGACAGCTTATTAGAAAAAGTAGATAGTTTAATAATATGTGGAGCAATGGCATATACATTCTTTTATTCAATGGGATTAAATGTTGGAACAAGTCTTTGTGAAAAAGATATGGCAGAAGCTGCACAAAAAATAATGAAAAAAGCAGTTGATAAAAATGTTAAAATATTATTACCAGTTGATGTTGTTGTATCAGATAAGTTTGAAGCAACAGAAGAAGAAGCACAAGTAGTTTCTTATGATAAGATACCAGAAGATTTAGGAGGATTTGATATTGGACCTAAGACTGTAGAAATATTTGGAGAAGAAATCAGAAAAGCTAAAACTGTAATATGGAATGGACCTGCAGGTGCATTTGAAAATCCTACATTTATGAATGGTACGGCAGCTATCGCAAGAATAATTGCAGATACTGATTGTATAAGCATAATAGGTGGTGGTGATTCAGCAGCAGCTATAGTTAAATTAGGACTTGAAGATAAGTTTTCACATATTTCAACAGGTGGTGGAGCATCTTTAGAATTTTTAGAAGGTAAAGATTTACCAGGAGTTGTTGCATTACTTGATAAATAATATTGTTAAATAGGAGATATAGCTTAAAATTAGTTATACCAGTAAAATGGTATATGATAAAAAGCTATATCTTTTGCTATATATAATATGATTGGAAAAATGGTTGCTATATGGTAAAATTGCATAAGAATAAGTAGTAATTAAATAATATATTATATAAATGTGGAGGAATATGGAAATAGTTGATGTAAAGTTTAAAGATGAAAAATATGTATTTCATTATAGGGTTGCAGGAGTAATAGAAAAAGAAGGTAAATATTTAGTTCAACAAATATCTGGAAAAGATTATTATATACTTCCAGGAGGACATGTACATATAGGAGAAACTTCAATAGATGCAATAAGAAGAGAGATAAGAGAAGAGGTTGGAATTGAAGTAGAAGAAAAGGATTGTAAGCTTTTTTGCTATAATGAAAATATATTTAAAAGAGATGATAAGATAGAACATTGGTTAGAACAATATTATATAATAGCAACAGATGTAGAACTTGCAGATAGTTGGGAATTTGTAGAAAATGATATTGATGGTATAAAAACATTAAAATATAATTTTATAGAATTTGATAAGATAAATGAGATAGATTTAAAACCTGAAGTCTTAAAAGAAATCTTGAAAAATAAGAAGTTTGATAATATATTTCATAATATATCTTGTAATATTAAGAAATAATCTAATTTTGAAAAAAATATTTAAAAGATAGATATAATAATAGTATAATATATATTAATATATACAAGGTTTAGAGGTAGTATGAAACAAGAACAAAAGGAAAAGATAAAAGTATGGTTTAATAATATAATTGAAAAAACATATAATTTGTTAAATATAAAAGGTAGTCTAGATAATATGTATAATGTTGTAGATAAGATTAGAAATGTTACATTAATTACGTTAATATCGATTATAGTTATAATGACATCAATATCTATATATACAGTTATTGCAATGCCAAAAGATATACAAATAGGTGAACAAAGTGGTATAGAATATAATAATATAATTGCAAAAGTAAGTACAAAAGAATTTGATAATAGTATTGATACATATACAGAATTACCAGTTATAAAAGGAAAAATAAAGGTAAAGAATAAGTTTAAAAATGCTATAAGTACAAAAGAAAAAATGAATAATTTTACAGGTACTAAAACAAAGATAACATCAGCAATACCAGAATTTAATATAGAAGAAAATCAGGTAAATAAGGAAATTTTAAATAAGATTTCAGAACTGAACCAAAAAATAAAAGATGGTGTTGAAGGAAAAAGTAGTACAAAAAATTTAGAAATATCATATATAGGATATGGTAATAATATTGTAGTATCATTATTATTAGATGTTACAGAAGATGAAAAAAATGTTAAGTATATGTATAACTATGATTATGAGAAAAAAAAGATGCTTACAATAGAAGAATATATTAAAGAATTAGGTTTTGATTCATCATCTGTAATATCTAAGATAAAAGCAGAAGCTATGAGACAAAACAAGCAAGTCGATTTTAAAAAATATATAACAGATGAATATGGAAATATACTTGTATTTTTAGATAATCGGAAAAGTAATAACAGTAGAATTTGAACTTAAAAATAATGAAAATAATAATTAAAATATTAGTATAGGAGAGAAAGTAAAGACAAAAATGGAAAGAATAGAAGATTTTAAAGAATTTGTAAAAAGATTTAAAAATATAATTGATGAAAGCAGTACAATAGTATTAACAGCACATTTAGATCCAGATGGTGATGCTATAGGTTCTGCATTATCATTATGTTTAGCATTAAGAAAAATGGGAAAAAAAGCAGATGTTGTTTTAGATGATATACCTAAAGTTTTTTATGAACTTGAAGGAGCAGATGAAATAATACCAGTTACTAAATTTGGAGAAATAGATAAAAAATATGATTTAGGAATATTCTTAGATAGTAATGATAAAAAACATATAATGATGCCAGATGAAATATTAAAAAGAGTAGATAAAAGTATATGTATAGATCATCATATAGGTGGAATACCATATACAGATATATTATATTTAGAAGAAGAATCACCAGCAGTATGTGAAATTGTGTATAAGATTTTAAAAGAATTAAAAATGGAAATACCTAGAAATATAATGATGCCAATAATAGTTGGAGTTATAACAGATACAGGTGGATTTAGATATCCAGAAACATCTGTAACAACATTTGAAATAGGAAAAGAAGCTTTAAAACAAGGTATAGCTCTTTATGAAATATATGAAAAATATTTATGTATGAAAACAATGAGAGCATTTGAAATACAAAGAAAAGCAATAGATAGAATAAAATTCTATTTAGATCGGAAAACTTGCGATAACTTTTGTTGATAATAATGATAAAGAATATGTAGAAATATCAAAAGGAGATACAGATCGGAATTGTAAATATACCAAGAGATATAGAAGGTGTGGAAATGGCTATATTCTTAAAAGAAGATAATGGATCAACAAAAGCATCTATAAGGGCAAAAAATACAGCACATCATATCGATGCTAGAAATTTTTCAGTAATGTTTGGACGGTGGAGGTCACAAAGGATCAGGTGGATTTAGAATACCTAAAACACCAAGAGAAAATTTTGATATGATTGTAGAAAAAGCAGTTGAATTTTTAAAAGAAGCAAGCGAGAATAAGTAATGGAAGATGGATTAATACTTGTATACAAAGAAAAAGGAAAGACATCTAGAAAAGTAGTTGAAGAGATAGCAAAAAAATACAATAAGAAAGCAGGACATATAGGAACATTAGACCCAATGGCAACAGGAATGTTGCCAGTTCTTATAGGTAATAGTACAAAACTTTCTAAATATTTAATAGAACATGATAAGATATATTTAGTAGAAATGAAATTTGGATATTTAACAGATACCTTAGATATAGAGGGGGAAATATTAGAAGAAGATAGAAAATTTAGAGAAGAAAATATTGTAGATAATGAATTTTTTGATAGAATAATAGCTTCAATGAAAAAAGAATTAGGAACTAAAAAACAAATTCCACCAATATATTCTGCTAAAAAAATGAATGGAAAAAAATTATATGAAATAGCAAGAAAAGATAAAGAAAAAGCAGAAGAAATGGCGAAAGAAAAATCAAAAGAAATTACTATATATAATATGTATGATATATCTTTGAAAGAACTTTGGGAAAATAATCCTAAAGATATATCATTAACATTTAAAGTGGAATGTTCATCAGGTACATATATTAGAAGTTTAATAAGAGATATTGCAAAAAATATGGAAACATATGGTGTAATGACAGAACTCAAAAGATTATCTGTAGGTAAATATAATATGGAAGAAAACATATTAGAAAATGATTTTGAAGATAATATATTAAAGATATATACAGAAAAAGAGGTTATAGAAGATAATTTTAAAAACAGTGTATATTTAAAAGAACATAGAAAAAAGGCTTTTTTAACAGGACTTAAAACAAGTATTTCAAGCGAAAAATATGATGATGGAATATACAAAGTATATATTGAAAATAATTTGATTGGACTTCGGAGAAGTAAAAAAAGGTGAACTTAAGAGAAAATATGTTATATCACAATATATTTAAATTATAAAAATACTAGCGATGGTAAACTATATAAACAAGCAGGAAATAGTGTTAGTGTGTGAGTATTAGAAAGGATAGCTAAAAATATAATAGAGGCTTTAGAAAAAAATGAAGATATATGAAATGTTAAAAGAAGCTAATAATAAAGCAAGAAAAGCAAATATAGAAGAATATGAACTAAAAGTAAGATATATATTTGAAGATCTTTTTAAAGAAAAAGAAGTAGATGAAAAAGAATTTTTAGATGCAATTGATAAACTATGTGAAGGATATCCATATCAATATATAACAAAAAATGCAAACTTTTTTGGTTATGATATATATGTAGATGAAAATGTCCTTATACCAAGACTTGATACAGAAATACTTGTAGATTGTATATGTAGACATATAGAAGAAAAATATAATAAGGAAGACAAGATAAGGATACTAGAAATAGGTGTTGGAAGTGGAGCATTAATAGTTGCAATATTAAAAAGATTAGAAGAATATAGTAATATAATAATTGATGGTATAGATATATCTAAAGGTGCAATAGAAGTTGCAAAGAAAAATATAGAAAAATATAATCTTGAAGATAAGGCAAATATATATATTAAAGATATATTAAATGAAGAGATTGAAGAAAAATATGATATAATATATTCAAATCCACCATATTTAACTTCAGATGAAATGGGAGAGATATCTGATGATGTAAGAAAAGAACCAAGTTTAGCACTATATGGTGGGGAAGATGGTTTAGAGTATTATAGAAGAATAATTGGAATAATAACAAAAAATAATAATTTAAAAGAAGATGGAAAGCTTTTTTTAGAGATAGGATATATGCAAAAACAAGAAGTATTTGATATAGCAAAAGAAAATGGATATAGGGATGAAAATATTTCTTGTATAAAAGATTTAGAAAATAGGGATAGAGTAATAATATTATGCTAAAAAAAGAACAATTAATTTTAGAAATAATAGAAAAAAATATTAACACAAAAGCAAATACATATATAGAAAATTTATCACTTTTACTTGGAATGATGATAGGTAAAGACTATACAAAATACAAAGAAAGTATGGATAAAGAAAATGATTCAAATAATCTAAAACAAAGAATATGTAGATATATAAGAAGTATATGTAATGAGATAGGTATAAATAATTTAGAAGAATTAGAAAAAATATATGGATATAATTATGAATATATAGAATTAAATATTTTAAAAGGCCTATGTATAACACGGAATAAGTATAAGTAATATGGAAAAAAAATATGAAATCCGTTTAAGATATGTAAAAAAAATAGTAGCAATTGAAAAATTATTGAAAGATAATAATATAGAATATACAGAAAATAATAATACATATATATTAACAAAAGGTGATAGTATTGCAGAGTTTTTAAGAATACTTAATTTAACAAATTTTCTCTTAAGATTTGAAGAAAAAAGAATACAAAAAGAATATATGAATAATTCCAATAGAGCTATTAATTTTGAAATAGCAAATATGGGAAAGATTATGAAAACATCAAGTGAACAATTAGCATTATTTGAAAAATTAAGAAAAGAAGGAAAAGAAGAAATGCTAACAAAAAAACAAAAAGAGTTTTTAGATGTAAGGATGGAAAATCCTGATATAAGTATTGGAGAGATTGCAAAAAAACTTCGGAATCTCTAAGACTTCAGCATATAATAGGTATTTAGGTATAAAGAAAATATTAGAAAATAATAATGGATAATATGATTATAAGAAATAATAAGGAAATAGAGGATAAAGGATAAAAAATAATATAATTAATGAATAAAAATAAAGGTATAAAAGATAATAAAAAATTAGAAAAAGAAAGAGATACTAATAATATAAATATAGATAAAATTGAGAAAAAGGGAATATATATACATATTCCTTTTTGTAAACAAAAATGTGGATATTGTGATTTTCATTCATTTGCTAAAATAGAAGATTTAAAAGAAGAATATGTAAAAGCATTGTGTAATGAGATAAAAGAATTTTCAAAACATATACCAGATGAAGATAAATATATAGATACAATATTTTTCCGGAGGTCGGAACACCAAGTATGTTAGAAAAAGAAGAGGTGGATATTATATTAAAAACTATATATAACAATTTTAATATAGATAGTGATGCAGAAATAACTTTAGAATGTAATCCTGAAAGTATTTCAGATGATAAGATGAAAGGATATAGAAAGTCTGGGATAAATAGAATTAGTATTGGAGTTCAAAATTTAGATAATGAAATATTAAAAATAATAGGAAGAATACATGATAAAGAAGAAGTATTTGAAAAATTTAAAATAGTAGAAAAATATTTTGATAATATATCTGTAGATATGATGTTTGGACTTCCTAATCAAACAGTAGAAATATTAAAAAATAATTTAGAAGAAGTTGTTAATAATCTTGGAAAAAATGGAAAATTAAAACATATTTCAGTATATTCTCTAATTTTAGAAAAAGGAACAAAGTTTTGGAATAATAGTAAGATAGAAAAAATGCTTCCAAATGAGGAAGAAGAAAGAGATATGTACAAAGCGGCACAGGAAATACTAAAGAAAAATGGATATGTGCAATATGAAATATCAAATTTTTCAAAAAAAGGATATGAGTCAAGACATAATGTTAACTGCTGGAAACAACATGAATATTACGGGTTTGGAATAGGAGCATCATCATACTATAATAATGTAAGATATACAAATATAAGGGTGATATATAGATATATAGAAAAATATTTAAAAGGGAAAAATAAGAAGTTTGTAATAAGAACAGAAACTGAAAAATTAGAATTAAATAGAGAAAATATAAATAAAGAAAAAGAAGAATTAAAGTCTAATATGAAATATATATATGAAAATTATAATATTATAGAAGAACAAAGTTTTGAAGAAAAATTAAGAGAAAAGATTATAATAGGACTTAGGATGGAAAAAGGAATAGTTCTAGAACAAAAGATAATTGAAAATATTGAGATATATGATGTTATTTTAAAATATATAAGGTTAAAATTTTTAAAAGAATATATTGGAAAAGATTTAAAAAAATATATTTGCTTAACAGAAGAAGGAAAAAACTGTGCAAATATTATATGGCAAGAACTTGTGTAGTGTGATATAATTAAAAAATAAAGTGAATAATATTTAAAATTAACAAGGGGGTATGTATGTATTCAAAAAAAGTTGATAAAAAATGGCAAGATAAATGGAAAGAAGAAGGAATATATAAGTTTGATAAAAATAATAAGGGAGAAAAACTGTATGTTTTAGAAATGTTCTCATATCCATCAGGAGCAAAATTGCATTTAGGACATTGGTATAATTATGGACTAACAGATTGTTATGCAAGACTTCAAAAAATGAGAGGATATAATGTTTTTCATCCAATGGGGTTTGACTCATTTGGACTTCCTGCAGAAAATTATGCTATAAAAACAGGGGTACATCCAGAAGTATCTACAAAACAAAATATAGAAAATATGAAAGTACAATTAAGTGAAATGGGAGCATCATTTGATTGGAGTTATGAAATTAAAACACATGAAGAAGAATACTATAAGTGGACACAATGGCTTTTCACATATCTATATAAAAAAGGGCTTGCATATAAGAAAGAAGCACCAGTAAATTTTTGTCCATCATGTAATACAGTTCTTGCAAATGAACAAGTAATACAAGGTGAATGTGAAAGATGTGGAAGTAGAATAGAAAGAAGAAAATTAAGTCAATGGTTTTTCAAGATAACAGATTATGCAGAAGAATTATTAACAGGACTTGAAAAATTAGATTGGCCTGAACTTACTAAAAAGATACAACAAAATTGGATAGGTAAAAGTACTGGTGCAGAAATAGAATTTAAGGTGGAAGGAAAAGATATTGTACTTACAGCATATACAACAAGACCTGATACAATTTTTGGAGTATCATTTGTTGCAGTAGCACCAGAATCAGATATTGCAAAAAAATTAATAACAGAAGATCATAGAAAAGAAGCAGAAGAATACATACAAAAAACTTTAAGTAAATCAGATATTGAAAGACAGTTTACAGATAGAGAAAAAACACTTGCATATACAGGAAGTTATGCGATAAACCCTATAAATGGTAAAAAAGTGCCAATAATTTTAGCAGATTATGTTTTAGAAAGTTATGGAACAGGTATTGTAATGGGAGTACCTGCACATGATGAAAGAGATATGGAAACAGCTAAAAAATATAATATAGAAATAATACCAGTTATAGACGAAAATGGTATTATGATAAATTCAGATAGATTTAATGGATTAAAAGTAGAAGATTTTAAAAAGTTAGTAGTAGAAGAATTAGAAAAAGAAGGAAAAGGAAGAAAAGCAGTAAAATACAAATTAAAAGACTGGCTTGTATCAAGACAAAGATATTGGGGAGCACCAATCCCAATAATATATTGTGATGATTGCCGGAGAAGTTTTAGTAGAAGAAAAAGATCTTCCAGTACTTCTTCCAAAAGATGTAGAATTTAAACCAGATGGAAAATCACCACTTGCAAAATCAGAAGCATTTGTAAATTGTAAATGTCCAAAATGTGGAAAACCTGCTAAAAGAGAAGTAGATACATTAGATACATTTGTATGTTCATCATGGTATGAACTTAGATATCCATTTAACAAAGAAAAAAATGTACCATTTGTTAAAGGTGAAATAGATGAATATGTTCCAGTAGATACATATGTAGGAGGAAAAGAACATGCAGCAATGCATCTTATCTATTCAAGATTTATATATAAGGCATTAAGAGATGGAGGATATTTAAAATCAGATGAACCATTTACAAGATTAATACACCAAGGACTAATATTAGGACCAGATGGTAACAAAATGAGTAAATCAAAAGGAAATACAGTATCACCAGATGATTATGTAGAAAAATATGGTTCTGATGCATTAAGACTTTGGCTTATGTTTGGATATGCATATGAAGAAGGTGGACCATGGAATGAAGATGGTATAAAAGGTATAAGTAAATATATCCAAAGAGTGGAAAATTTAGCAGATAGAATTATAGAAAATGAACAAATAGAAAAAGAAATATCTAAAGAAGATATAGAAGAACTTAAACATATATTAAATAGAACAATATTTGGAGTTGAAAAAGATATTATACGTTTTTCATTTAATACAGCAGTTGCAAAACTTATGGAACTTACAAATGAAATGATTAGAATAGAAAACAAATATGGAAATGTTAAAGAGCTTAGAGAAACATTTAAAACATTTGTAAACATATTAGCACCAATGGCACCACATTTATCAGAAGAATTATGGGAAAAACTTGGAGAAAAAGAAAGTGTACATTTAGCTAAATATCCTAAATATGATGAAAATTATTTAGAAAGAAACACTATAACAATAGCTGTACAAATAAATGGTAAATTAAAAGATACAATTGAAATAGAAAAGGGTGAAGAAAAAGAAAAAGTTTTAGCAAAAGCAAAACAAAAAGATAAAATAATTACAGCACTTGAAGGTAAAGAAATTGTAAAAGAAATATATGTACAAGACAAGATAGTAAATATAGTTGTAAGATAATAAGATAAGAGCAGGAAGAAATATCCTGCTTTTTTATATTTAAAAGCATTGACATAAGTTTAAAATTATGTTGATATATAAATGTACAAAAGAGTCATTACTAAAAAAATAAATATTTTATTTAGGAGGAAATTCAAATGAAAGAAATAGCATATAATGAAAGCAATTATGATGAAGTAGAGAGTTTTGAATTGATCTTGGGGTATATCCCAGGATACAATCAAGAAGAATTGGGAAGTCAACATAAATATGATGACGTGGAAAAATTTAATGAGCTATATTATCAAATAGCTGAGAAAATATATAAAGAGGATAAAATATTTATCACAGCTGTTATAAGTAAATCTAGGGTTATATACCCTGGATGTATTAAAGGAGAGAGAATATATTGTATAAGAGGAAGTAGAAACCCAGAGTTTGCTGAAGAAAAGGCGAAATATAAGAATGCAGTAGTAAAACTGGCAAGAATTCTTGCTAGTGAATTGGGCCAACAAACTTTTAGCATAAGCTGGGCTAATATCAAGTATAGTTATTTTAAAAAAGAATAATAGAAGAGGTACCAAACCTAAAAAAACATGTTGTAAAACAAGTTAAAAGGTTTGGTACCTTTTTTTATTAAAAATATGTAAAAAAAGAATGAAAATTATAATAAATAAGGTATGATATATATATAAGATATATAAAGTAAAAAGGAGACCAATTAGATGAAAATATTACAAAAGAAAAAAGGAATAACATTAATAGCACTTGTTATAACAATAGTTATAATGTTATTATTAGCAGCAGTTGTAATACAAATTGCAATAGGAGAAAATGGACTTTTTGAAAAAGCCCAAAATTCAAAAAAAGAACAAGCAAAAGCAGAATTATTTGAAACAGCAAAACTTGAATATTTAAATTTAAAAACAAAAGCAATTATAGAAAAAAAGGCAGAGCCTCAAGAAGAAGATATATTTAATGAAAGTAATTTTATGAATAAATATAATATAGTAGATGATAATATAACAGATAAACAAGGAAATATTATAGATACTAAAGAAAATGTTATAAGATCAATAAAAAATATTAAAGAAAGTGGTAGTACCCCAACCCCAACACCTACACCAGTGCCAACACCTACCCCAACCCCAGCCCCTTCATCTCCATCAGGTGCAAAAACAATTGGAGGAGTGACAATATCAGAATCAGATAAAGATAAGCTTATAATTAAATTAAAAGTTAAAAATAATATGAGAATAAACTTTGGGGGATTAAGAGGATTTAATGGAAGCCAAGATCCAAGAGTTAATACAGAAGGAGTAGTTAATGTAGATTATGGTAATGGAACAAATGGTGTAATAACAGATTTTAATGATGGGGTATTTGTGGATTATACTGTAGGAGAATATATAGTTAAATTTGAAAATGTAACAAATTTTCATATAGGAAAAGATACTCATACATATGGATCAGGCTATACAGATGATTATGATATGGAAATATTACAATGGGGAAAAGATACACAAGGATGGTTGGAATTATATAATGTAAGTAAGATATATGAACCTGAAAATGGTAAATCAGTTATAGAGTATTATAATGGTAAATTTAATGAAATACCTGAATGGTTATTTAAAAATAAAGGAAATAGTACGAAAATTAGTAGATTTTATTATTGTAATAATATAACAACAGTACCAGGAAATTTATTTAATAATTGCAATAATGTAGATAGTTTACAGTGGGAGTTTTATGATTGTAGAAATATAACATCTATCCCTGATAGTGTTATAGAATATATGAGACTAGTAAGACAAAGAGGCGGTAATGTTTATCCTTTTTCTGGATTTAATAAAGCAAATGATTATAATAATGCTATTAATCAATAGAATATTATATTTTAAATTTACTTATTAATAAAATAATATAAAAAATGTTGAATTATATGAAAATAGTGTTATAATTATTTATGGTAACAAAAAAATAAAAAAATGGTAATCTAATAAATACAGACTTGTTTTATTAGATGAGAAGGGAAAAGTGATTTTTATGAAAGCAATAAAATTAGGATTAAACAAATCAGGAATAAGAGGTAGTGAAACTTCTTATATCCATGACAAAAAGAACTCTATTGACGACTTAGACAACATAAGAGAGATTACCAAAAAATATATAAGTGAAATAGAAGAAGGAAGCAAAATTTACTTATATCATTACGATATAAGTATAATGAGCAAGCTTGAATTGATTGAACTTATAAGACAATCGATTTTAAGTGAAAGACAATTCGAATTAACCTTAATGGTGTTCGATGACAAGAAATTCGATTATGTGGAATATAAAATAAAATAAGTTGATAAGGGGATATCTGCTATAAATAGTAGATATCTCTTTTGATATAAATAATTTGAATTTTAAATTTACTTAATTTAATTGGTTGGCTTTTTTTATATATCTTTTTATCTTAGTGTGATATACTAAGTATATGGAAAATATAAAAATAGAAGGACAAATATATAATATAATATATTCAAATGCAAACGGATTTAAAATAATGACTGTAAATAGTGAAGGTAAAATATATACAGTAAAAGGATTACTTCCAATGGTAAATGTTGGAGATTATATAGATATAACAGGAAAATATGTAGAACATAAAGAATATGGAATGCAGATAGAGGTTATAACATATGAAAAAGTAACACCAAAGGGAGAGGTACAAATACTTGAATACTTATCATCAGGAGTTTTAAAAGGTGTTCGGAGAAAAAACAGCACAAAGGATAGTAGAAGCATTTCGGAAAAGATTCTTTAGAAGTGATATATGAATCACCAGAAAAACTTGCAAAGGTACAAGGGATAAGTAAGAATAAGGCAAATGAAATATCACAAGAATATAGAGAAAAAAGAGAATTTTTTAATATTTTAGAATATTTGAAAAAATATAATTTGAGTATAGAAAATGTAACACAGGTATATAATGAATATGGTGTAAATACTGTAGATATAATCAAAAATAACCCATATGTTATACTAGATATAGTATCTAGGATTGGATTTTCAGAAATAGATAATATAGCAATAGAAAATGGTATTTCTCTAAATAGTTTAGAAAGATTAGAAGCAAGTATAAAATATGCGATGAAGATTGCAGAACAAAATGGACATACATATGTAAATAAAAATAATCTTGTAGATTTTGTAATAAGTTTAACAGGAGCAGAAGAAGAATATGTATTACATGCAATAGATGAACTTTCTATGAAAAGATATTTAAATATAGAAGAGGAAAGAATATCACTAGAATCACTTTCAATAGCAGAACTTGAGATAGCAGCAAAATTAGAAGTATTAAAAAATGCAAAGATAAAAAAGATAAAAAATGTATTAGATAAGATAATAGAAATAGAATCAGAAGAAAATATATCACTTACGGTAGAACAAAGAACAGCAATAATATCAGCATTAGAAAATAATGTTACAATAATAACAGGTGGGCCACGGAACAGGTAAAACAACAATAACAAAGTTTTTGGTGGAAATATATAATAGGGAAGAACTAAAAATAGAAATAGCAGCACCTACAGGAAAAGCAGCAAAAAGAATATCTGAAGTAACAGGACATACAGCAAGTACTGTACATAGATTACTAGAAATAGGAAAATATGAAGATAGCAGCATAGAAAAAATATTTTTGGACATAAAACCGATATATGCAGATATAGTAATAATAGATGAAGCATCAATGATGGATACATATATGATTACATATATAGTAAGAGCAGTACAAAAAGGAACAAGACTTGTAATAATTGGAGATATAAATCAGCTTCCATCTGTAGGACCACGGAAAAGTATTAGAAGATTTAATAGAATCAGAAATGTTAGAAGTTGTAAGATTAAATAGAATTTTTAGACAAGCAAGTAAGAGTAATATAATATTAAATGCACATAGAGTAAATGAAGGAAAAACAATAGAGATAATAGATGATGAAAATCATATAAAAGATTTAGAATTATACTATGTTGGAAATATGGAAATGATGAAAACAATATTATTTAAAAAATTAGAAGAAGAAATTTCAAAAAGTAGTATGCAAGAATTCTTCCTAAGTTCACAAATACTTACACCAACTAAAAAAGGAATGCTTGGAACAGAAAGTTTAAATAAGGAAATACAAGAAATATACAACACATATGAAAAGCAAAAATTTAAAACTTTTCGGAAAAGTAGAAATAAGAGAAAAAGATAGAATAATGCAAATTAAAAATAATTATGATATGATTTGGGAGCAAAAAAACTTTGTAGGAACTCGGAGTATTTAATGGAGAAATGGGATGGGTAGAATATATATCACCAAAAGAAAAAACAGTACATATTCAGTTTGATGATGGAAAAGAATGTGATTACCTATTTAATGAATTAGAAGAAATAGTACATTCATATGCAATAACAATACATAAATCACAAGGAAGTGAGTTTGACACTGTTATAATGGTAATACCACCAGGAGTACCAAAACTACTTACAAAAAACTTATTATATACAGGAATATCAAGAGCAAAGAAAAAATTAATCCTTATAGGATATGAGATGACTATAAGAAAGATGATTGCAACAGAAAGACAAGATAAAAGAAATACAAATTTAAAAATTAAGTTAAAGGAAAAAATGGGATAATATGAAAAAGAAATATGAAAAAAATGAAGAAAGAAAAGATAGAAGAGATAAGAGAGGGAATAAGACTTCGTTTAGAGAAAAAGGAAGTAGAATAAGAAAGGAAAAAATCTCAAATTATGAAGAAGAACAAGTAAAAAGTATAAGTGATAATATGTATGATTTTACAGGAGAAACTGAAAAACAAAGTTATATATATGGAAGAAATGCAGTAGCAGAATTATTAAAATCAGGACAGACTATAAACAAGGTGTGGATATCTAAAGAAGCAAGAGGAAATGATTTAGAAAAAATAATAAGAGAATTAAAAGAAGAAAGAATAGTATATATATTTGTAGATAAAGAAAAATTAGATACAATACAAGAAAATAATCAAGGAATAATAGCAAGTATAAATCCTTTTGAATATGTAGAAATAGATGAAATATTAAAAGAAAAAGAAATAAGAAATGAAGACTCATTTATACTAGTACTTGATAAAATAGAAGATACACATAATTTAGGAGCAATTATAAGAGTGGCAGAAGCGGCAGGAGTACATGGAATAATAATACCAAAAAGAAATGCAGCAGGAGTAACACCACTTACAATAAAAACATCAGCAGGAGCAGTAAGCCATATTAAAATTGCAAGAGTAACAAATATTGTACAAACATTAAAAGAATTAAAAGAAAAAGGAATGTGGGTTGTAGGAACAGATTTAGAAACAGATAATATGTATACAAAAACAAATCTAACTGGAGATATGGCAGTAGTTATAGGAAATGAAGAAAAAGGGATAAGTAGACTTGTAAAAGAAGAATGCGATATTTTAGTAAAAATACCAATGATTGGAAAAGTACAATCACTTAATGCATCAGTTTCTGCAGGGATTATAATATATGAAATAGTAAGACAAAGACTTGAAAAAAATCAATAAAATGGTTATAATGTAAATGAATTTTAATAAATATATATAAGGAAAAAAGGGAGATATAATGAAAGAGCTTAAAGAGAAACTCTCAAAAGTTAGTGAAAAAGGTGGAGGACTTTTAACAGAATTTAAAGAATTTGCAATGAAAGGTAATGTTATCGATATGGCTGTTGGGGTTGTAATAGGTGGAGCATTCGGTAAAATAGTTACATCACTTGTAAATGATATAATAATGCCACTTGTATCTGTAGTAACAGGTAATATTGATTTTTCAAATTTAAAATATGTTCATACATATTTAAATGCAACAGGTGAAAAAGCAGAAATAATTGTAAAATATGGAACATTTATGAATACAATTATAGACTTTTTAATAGTAGCTTTTTGTATTTTTATGGTTATAAAAGTTATGAATTCTACAAAGAAAAAGTTTGAAAAAGAAGAAGAGGCAAAAGAAGAAGTAAAAGTTGATGAAAACACTGAATTACTAAAAGAAATAAGAGATTTATTAAAAAATAATAAATAAAAAATGATAGATAGAAAGGAAGAAGAAAAAATGAAAAAAGATATAAGAAAAACTAATATAGTATGTACAATAGGACCAGCAACAGAATTTAGAATAAAAGAATTAATAGAAGCTGGAATGGGAGTTGCAAGAATAAACTTTTCACATGGTGGAAAAGAAGAACAACAAGAAAAAGTAGAAAGAATTAAACAAATAAGAGAAGAAATGGGTGTTCCTCTAGCAATAATGTTAGATACACAAGGACCAGAAATAAGACTTGGAAGATTTTCAAAAGATATAGATGAAAAACAACATATAACAGAAGGTATGGAAATAATCTTAACAAATGATGATAGACTTGCAGATGGTAAGTATTTCTCAATATCATATAAACAATTATGGAAAGATGTTAAACCAGGATCAACAATTTTAATAGATGATGGTGCATTAATATTAAAAGTAGAAAAAATTGAAAATGAACAAATATTCTGTAAAGCAGTTAATAATGCAATATTAAAAGAAAGAAAAAGTATAAATGTTCCTGGAGCAATATTAAGACTTCCAGCATTAAAAGAAAAAGATATAAATGATTTATTATATGGTATAGAAGCAGGATTTGATTATATTGCAGCATCATTTATAAGAAATGAAAATGATATAAAAGCTATAAGAGACTTATTAAAAGAAAATGGTGGAGAAAGAATTAAGATAATTGCTAAAATAGAAAATCAAGAAGGTATTGAAAATATCGAAAGTATTATAAATGCAGCAGATGGTGTAATGGTTGCAAGAGGAGATTTAGCAGTAGAAATACCATTTGAAGAAGCACCTTTCTATCAAAAACAAATGATTAAAATAGCAAAAAGATTAGGAAAACCTGTAATAGTAGCAACACAAATGCTTGAAAGTATGAGCTCAAACCCAAATCCAACAAGAGCAGAAGTAAGTGATGTAGCAAATGCAGTATATGATGTAACAAGTGCAGTTATGTTATCAGGAGAAACAGCAGCAGGTAAATATCCAGTAGAATGTGTTAAAGCAATGGATAAAATAGCTAGAAATGCAGAACAACATATAAACTATGCTAAGAGATTAAGATTAGATGAAAGAGAATACAACACATTAGATGAAAAAATTGCAGAAATAATAGTTAGCACAGCACATAAAATAGGAGCAGATGCAATTGTTACATATACAAAAACAGGTAGAAGTGTAGAAACATTAGCAGGATTTGGAGCAGTTTGTCCAATACTTGCTATAACAGATGATAAAAAAACATATAATCAATTAGCATTAATATGGAATGTAACACCATTATTAGTAGAATCTAAAGAAACAATAACAAAAACAATTGAAAATGGAATACATAAATTCAAAGAAAATGGAATTGTTGAAGATGGTGACTTATTATACTTAGCAGGTGGAAGAGAGTATATAAAAGGGGTTAAAGAAAGTAAGAGAATTGGTGGAATTGTTATTGCCTAATAACTCTAAAGGAGATGAAAAATGGAAAACGAAGACATTAAAAAAATAATAATTATAGCAGGGATAGTACTTGCAGCAGTAATTTTATTAAAAATATTATTACCATTAATTTCAATAATACTTACTATAATTATTGTAATAATAATTGTAAAAGCTTTAGAAACATCAGATTTTATGGGAGCAGCAAAAGAAGTATTTGGTGCAATATCTAAATATATAACAGAATTATTCAATATAGGTAAGAAAAGCAAGAATAACGCTTCAAATGAAAATGATGAAAAGATTATAATTGATGAAACAAAGGTTAAAGAAAATAATAAGAAATCATCAAAAAAGAATAATAATTCTAAAGTAAATACAAAGAAAAGCAAAAAAGAAGAAAAATAACATTAAAGGGAGTTTTGAAAGTTGAAATTCAAAACTCTTTTTATTGCTTTTTTAAGAATATTAGTATATCATTGTAATGAATAAATGAGCCTAAATAAAATTGGAAAATTAATAATAAGAAATATAATACAAAAAAAATAAAAAGTTTTGAATTTTAGTGTTGACAAATTACTTATCATATTGTATTATATATGAGTAGCAGCAAGGGCTATTAGCTCAGTAGGTTAGAGCACTTGACTTTTAATCAAGGTGTCCCGCGTTCGAGTCGCGGATAGCTCACCAGCTCCAAAAGGAGTTGCTGGCCCATTGGTCAAGGGGTTAAGACATCGCCCTTTCACGGCGGAGACATGGGTTCGAATCCCGTATGGGTCACCATTGCCACTGTAGCTCAGATGGTAGAGCAACTGACTTGTAATCAGTAGGTCATCAGTTCGATTCTGATCAGTGGCTCCAGATGGAGACAGACATATCATAAGATGTGTCTTTTTTTATTTTAAAAAGAATTGTAATAATTTTATCAAAAATAATAAATTAAAAGATATATAATGATAAAAATATATTTTGATTTAAGATATGAAATATTATATAAGAATAATAAATAAAAGAAAAAATCCGAAATTATATTCGGATTTTCTTATTTTGTAATCTTAAAGAATTTAATATAACTGTTAAACTACTAAATACCATAGCAATACTTGCAAACATTGGAGTTATAGAAATACCCAAAGGTTTAAATATACCAATTGCAAGAGGTATCATAAGAGCATTGTAGAAAAATGCCCAGAATAGGTTTTCTTTTATTGTAGTTAAAGTATATTTACTTATTTGTATAAGTTTTATTATGCCTTCTAAATTATTGTTTAAAAGTATAACATTTGCAGAATCTATAGCAATATCTGTACCACTTTTAACACTTACACCAATATCTGAGTTTATAAGTGCGATACTATCATTAATTCCATCACCACACATCATAACAACTTGTTTTTCTTCTTTTAATTTAGTTATTATATTTGCTTTATCTTGTGGAAGTACATTTGAAATTATTTTGGATATTCCTAAAGTATTTCCGAACTTTTTCTGCAACAGTATTATTATCACCTGTAAGCATTATAGTTTGTATATTGTTTTTATTTAATTTTGATATAATATCTTTACTATTATCTCTTAAGATATCTTTTACTCCAATAAGACCGATAACATTATTGTCTTTAATTACATATATAATACTGTTATTATCATTAGATAGGTTTTCTTCATCTATTATATGGTTATTTTCTATACTAATATTATATTTAGATAATATTTTTCTATTTCCAAGTAATATAGTTAAATTTTCTATAATTCCTTTAATTCCATAACCTGGTATATTTTCAAAGTTTTTAACTTTTTTAATTTGTATATTATTATTTTGTATATATTCAGAAAATGCTGTTGAGATTGGATGTGATGATTGTAATTCTAAACTTCCAGCAAGTGTTATTAGTTTATTATCATTTAAATTACTATAATTATATATTTTAGATATTTTTAATTTACCATATGTTAGAGTACCTGTTTTATCAAATACAACAGTTGTTATTTTAGAAGCTTTTTCTAAGATTTCACTATTTTTTATAACTATACCGTTTTTAGCACATATTCCTTCACTTACAATTACAGCAAGAGGGGTTGCAAGTCCTAAACTACATGGACATGCAATTACAAGAATTGTTATAAATGTGAGGATTGAATCATTAAAAGAATATCCTAATAACATATATGCTAAAAATGATAATAATGCAATTATAATTATTATAGGGACAAAATATCCGAGATATTTTATCTGCAAGTTTAGCTATATGTGGTTTTGTATTTCCGAGCTTCAATTACAAGTCTAACTATTTCAGAAATAGTAGAATCTTTTCCAATTTTTTCAGCTTTGTATTTAATTATACCATCATAATTTAAACTTCCTGCAATAACTTTTTTACCTAAATCTTTTAAAATTGGGATACTTTCACCTGTTATAAATGATTCATCAAAATGTGCATGTCCGTTCTATAATTTCTCCATCTACTGCAATCTTTTGACCAGGTTTTGCAATTAGAATATCTCCTTTTTTTATTTCATCAAGAGTGATTACAGTTTCTATTCCATTTCTTATAATAATCGCAGTTTCTGGTGTTATTTCTACAAGTTTTTGAATTTCTTTTCTGGTTTTAACCTTGTTCTTTTCATCAATATATCTTCCGAAGTTTTACAAAATATATTATTATTGCAGAAGATTCGAAATATAGGTTCATAACAAGATGGTGATTATTATTAAAAAATATATGATACATATTATATATACTATATATAAGTCCTGTTATAACACCGATTGAAACAAGTGTATCCATGTTTGGCATTTTATGTATTAAATTATTATAACCACTTTTTAAAATATCAAATCCATATATTAGAAATGGTATTGTTAGAATAAGAAGTGTGGTTGAATATATTTTTGAACTTTTATGTGGTTCTAATATTTGAGGCAATGGTAAATTTATCATATGTCCCATAGATATATACATTAATATGATTGCAAGAATAGAAAAGATTATAAACAATAATTTTTCGTTCTTTTTCTTTTTTTCTACATTAAAGTTTTTAAAAAGTCCTAAACTCTTATAACCAGATTTTTCAATATATTTTTCTATTTTAGGTATATCTAAGATTTTTTCATCATATGTAATTGTTGCATTTGCCATTACAAGATTTACTTTTGCATCAAAAATACCATTTTGCTTATTTAAATATTTTTCAATACCATTTGAACATGCACTACAACTCATACCTCCAATTGATAATATTATAGTCTTCATTATAATACCTCTAATATATCATAGCCTAGGTCTTCTAATGTTTCTTTTATCATATCTATATCCAAATCTTTAATATTATTTGTTTCTATTTCCACAATTCCAGTATTATAATTTGCATTTACTGATTCTACATTTTCAATATTTTTTAAAATATTTTCAACTCTGTTTTCACATCCAGTACATGACATACCAGAAATTCTTATTTCTATTTTATTATTTTTTTCCATTATTATTAATCTCCTTTGTAATTATTATTATTAATTATTAAATTTTTTAAAAAGTTCTATAACTTCTTCCATAGATGAAGTATCATTATTTTTTAAATCATTTTCTATACATGAATGTATATGTTTTTCTAAGATATGATTTGATAAGCTTTTTACTGAATTTTTTATTGCAGATAATTGTATTAAAATATCATTACAATATTTATCATCACATATCATATTATTAATTCCGATTTAATTGCCCTATAATCCTATTTATCCTATTAGTTATAGTTTTCTTTTCTTCATCTGTTCTAATAGTTTTCCTATTATTACTAGAAGAGATAGGATTATGTATGCAATGTAATTTGTTATTTTTAATATTTTTTGTATTCATAATTTTCCTTTCTATATAATTTAATATAACTTATTATATACCTATAGGGGTATATTGTAAATAGATATAATATTAAAATTTAATAGTAGTTGAGAATGTAAAAAAATAATTAAATTAGTATTTAAAGTAATTGTTTAATTGACATATATATCAAATTTATGTATTATATGAATAAGAATACTTGAATGCCGAGGAAATTATGGGGATGCTGATTAATTCAGCTCCAGCATGCTGAGACATGTGGGATCGCATAACGGAGAGGTATTCTTTTAAATATAATATTATTAATAGTGCCCCTTTATATTATTATAAAGGCGGAATGTAGTTAGATAGGAAAGCTTTACGCTTTCTTTTTTATTAATCTAATTAATATTGTTAAATTTAAAAATTGTATATGATATAATCTGAATATAATAAGTTTATATAAAGGAGGGATATATGAATAAGTTTTTAAAAGGATTAATAATATTACTTATTATATTTGTTATAGCAGAAGGGGCAATAATTGGATATGATATATATCAAAAACAGATGAATAATAAGAAAGAAGATAATTTTAATTCTAAAATAGAAAAAAATATAGATAAAGATAAAGAAAAGGATAAAGGAATAGATGATAAGGAAAAAGAAAAAAAGAATAAGGATGAAGAAGAATATGATAAGATAATATCATCTAGAAGAAGATTGGAAAATTTACCAACAGATTACAATATAACAGAAGCATTAAAAGATAAAAGTGTTTTGGTAAATAGTGGTAAGATATATAATTATAAGGAACTTGAAAAGCTTATAACAGCTTTTAATAATAAGAAAAAATATAGTATAAGAGTGGTAAATTATACTAAAGAAGGTAAAGCCCTTATAGCAGACCTATACACAAATGGAAATGGTAAAATAGAAGGATATTTTGATAGTAAGAGAGATATTAGATATTCAAGTTATGAAAATAATAAGATTGTAAAAAAAGTATTTGATAATATAGAAAAGGAAGAACAAGAAGAAAATACAATAATTGTATTAAAAGGTGAAAATATAGATGAATTATACCTATTAAGATATAATAATAAAGCTATACCTGTTGAATATAATTCAGAATATACACTAAATATTACAAGAAAAGAAGATGATTCTAATATTAAGAGAGAACTAATAACAGATAAAAACTTTGAACAAAAACATGGATATAATGTGTATTATTATGGTATAGAAGAAGTAAAAGTTCTACAAAATGGAAAAGAAGTAGATTTAAAAGAAGCTATATCAAAAGATAATGCAATAATTGAAAAAATAGTATTAAAAGCAGAAAAAGACACAGGACTTGGAATAGTTAAAAATTATGGAATGTACAAAGATGGGGGAACTGAAGAATATGAATATGATAACTATAATATCATAAAGAGTAATAGACTTGCAGGAGAAAATTCAAGGAATAGAGATGTATATATTACAAGAAGTGATTTGAAGTATTATAAGATTCCAGATAAAGAACTTAAAAATTAATGATATAAAAGTAAAGGCTATATAAAATATATGAAAATATAACAAAATATAGCCTTTTTTTGGTATAATAGTAAATAATAATTAAAAAAGTTATATATAATTAATAAGGAGGTAATATGTCTAAAAAAATACTAATAGGAGGAGCATGGCCATATGCAAATAGTTCACTACATTTAGGACATTTAGCAGCACTAATATCTGGTGACTTTTTAAAAAGATATCATAAGATATTAGGTGATGATGTATTATATGTATCAGGTACAGATTGCCATGGAACTCCTATAACAGAAAGAGCCTTAAAAGAAGGAATTAAGCCAGAAGAAATAGCAGATAAATATCATAAAGAATTTAAAGAAGTATTTGAAAAAATGAATTTTGACTATGATATATATACAAAAACATCTGATGAATATCATAAAAGAAAAGTACAAGAAATATTTTTAAAAATATATAATAATGGATATATTTATCCTAAAAAATCATTACAACCATTTTGTGAAAAATGTAATAAGTTTGAGGCAGATAGAGAATTAGAATTAATTTGTAAAAATTGTGGAATGGTTACAAAAGGTGACCAATGTGATTGTGGATATATACCAACAGAAGAAGACTTAATAGATGCAAAATGTAGAATTTGTGGCTCTAAAACTATTCAAAAAGAAAATACACATTTGTATTTGGCATTATCAAAACTTCAAAAACAAATAGAAAAATATGTAGAAAAAAATGAAAAAAATTGGAGAATTGCATCTAAAAATGAAACAGAAAAATTCTTAAAAGAAGGTTTGATTGATAGAGTAGTAACAAGAGATTTACCATATGGGATAGAAATTCCAATTAAAGGTTTTGAGAATAAGAGAATGTATGTATGGATTGAAGCAGTACTTCGGATATATTACAGCAACAATGAAAATATGTGAAGAAAGAAATATATCTTGGGAAGATTACTGGAAACAAAGTGAAAACTTAAAAATGTATATGTGTCATGGAAAAGATAATATACCATTTCATACAATGATATTACCAGGATTATTACTAGCACTTGATGAAAATTATCATTTACCAGATGTAATGGTAGCATCACAATATGTTAATATAGATTCTGAAAAGATATCTAAAAGTAAGGGAAATGGAATAACAATTTTAGATATGATAAAAGAATATGATATAGATTCATTAAGATATTATATGATAGCATATGGACCAGAAAATGCAGATATTAATTTTACAATGGAAAACTATATAAATGTGCATAATTCGGATTTAGTAAACAAGTTTGGAAATTTTGTAAATAGAACTTTTAATTTTAAAGGATTAGAAACTATAGCTTTAGGTAAGATGGATAATGAAATAACAGATATAATAGTTAATAAGTATGATATTATTTCTAAATATATAGAAAAATTAGAATTTAGAAAAGCATGTGCAGAAATTATTGATTTAATTGAAATAGGGAATAAGTATTATGATGAAAGAAAACCATGGATAGATTATAAGGAAAATATAGAAGAATTTAATAATACAATATATACATGTACAAATATAATAGCAAATTTAAGCAATATGTTAGAACCATTGATACCAGAAAAGACAGAAAGAATAAGAAAATATTTAAAACTAGATAAAGCTAAATGGGAAATCATTACTATAGACAAAGAGATAGATGTTTCAAATAGTATGGAAATATTGTTTGAAAGAATAAAATAATATAAAAGGCTATAAAATATAACAAAATATAGCCTTTTTCTTCTTTTTTTTGGTATAATAGAAAAGAATATATAATATGGAGATAAATGAATGAAGAATATAAGAAACTTTAGTATAATTGCACATATAGATCATCGGGAAATCTACACTTGCAGATAGACTAATAGAAATAACTAATACTGTTGAAAAAAGAAAAATGCAATCACAGTTATTAGATAATATGGAAATAGAAAAAGAAAGAGGAATAACAGTAAAATCACAAGCTGTAAGAATGAATTACAAATTAAATGGTGAAGAATATGTATTAAACTTAATAGATACACCAGGACATGTTGACTTTAATTATGAGGTATCAAGAAGTTTAGCGGCATGTGAAGGAGCAATACTTGTAGTAGATGCATCACAAGGGGTTGAAGCACAAACACTTGCAAATGTATATCTTGCAATAGAAAATAATTTGGAAATTATACCTGTTTTAAACAAGGTTGATCTTCCAAATGCAAGAACAGAAGAAGTTAAAAAAGAAATAGAAGATGTTATAGGGATACCTGCAATGGATGCACCATGTGTTTCTGCTAAAACAGGGCTTAATATAGAAGAGGTACTAGAAAGAATAATAAGTGATATACCAGCACCTAAAGGTAATGAAAATGAGCCACTTAAAGCCCTTATATTCGACTCAGAATATGATAATTACAAAGGAGTAATATCACATGTAAGAATATTTGATGGTATTGTTAAAAAAGATGATGAAATATTATTTATGGCTGTAGATAAAAAGTTTATAGTAACAGAAGTAGGATATTTCATAGGTGGAGAAAAAGTACCAACAAAAGAACTTAAAGCAGGAGAAGTTGGATATATTGCAGCAAGTGTTAAAAATGCAAAAGATGTACAAGTTGGGGATACAATAACACTTACAAAAAATAGGGCAGAAAAAGCACTTCCAGGGTATAAGGAAGCAAAAAGTATGGTATATTGTGGAATATTCCCAATGGATGGAAAAGATTATGAACCATTAAAAGAAGCATTAGAAAAATTAAAATTAAATGATGCAGCATTCAATTTTGAACCAGAAACATCAAAAGCATTAGGATTTGGATTTAGATGTGGATTTTTAGGACTACTTCATTTAGAAATAATTTCAGAAAGAATAGATAGAGAATATGGGCTTGGGATTATAACAACAGCACCATCTGTTATATATGAGGTACATAAGAAAAATGGAGAAATATTAAATATATATAATCCTACAGATTTACCAGAAGTTGTAGAAATAGAAAAAATATTAGAACCTATAATGAATGTAGAAATATTTGTACCAAAAGAATATATAGGTAATGTAATGGAAGTATGTCAGGCAAGACGCCGGAGTATATCTAGATATGAAATATATTGATGATACACGTGTAAGCATTCATTATGAGATGCCATTAAATGAAATAATATATGACTTTTTTGATTATATTAAATCAAGAACAAAAGGTTATGCATCAATAGATTATACATTTAAAGAAAATGTAGCATCAGAACTTGTTAAATTAGACATATATATTAACAATGAACCAATGGATGCCCTATCGTTTATAGTACATAAAGATACAGCATATACAAGAGGTAGAAAAATGGCTGAAAGGCTTAAAAAAGAAATACCAAGACAATTATTTGAAGTACCAATACAAGCAGTAGTAAGTGGTAAGATAATAGCAAGAGAAACAGTAAGAGCTGTAAGAAAAGATGTACTTGCTAAATGTTATGGTGGTGATATAACAAGAAAGAAAAAACTTCTAGAGAAACAGAAAAAAGGTAAGAAGAAGATGAAACAAATAGGTAATGTTGAAGTACCACAAGAAGCATTCTTATCAGTACTTAAATTTGATACAGATGAAGAATAATAGTAACATTTAGATTAAAATTTTAAAAATAAAAAAAGATTATTAATTTAATCAATAGTAAAAGGAGATGATTATTTGAGTATAAAAAATGATATAAACCCTAAAATAACAGTAATAGGTGGAGGAACACGGAAATAGTGTACTTCTAAAAGGACTTAAAAAAATAACTAAAAATATTACAACAATTGTTGCAATGGGTGATAATGGTGGAGGAACAGGAAAGTTAAGAGAAGACCTTCGGAATGCTTCCACCTCGGAGATATAAGGGCATGTATGCTTGCACTTTCAAATACAGAACCTGAAATGGAAAAATTGTTAAATCATAGATTTCAAAAAGGAGAATTAAAGGGGCAAAGTTTCCGGAAACCTATTTTTAGCAGCACTTAATGAAATACATCGGAAGTTTTGAAAAGGCAGTAACTAAGGGAGCAAACCTTTTAAATATAACTCGGAAAAGTATATCCAATGACAACTACAAATGTTAATTTAGTAGCTAAGATGGAAGACCGGTAAGACTATAATAGGAGAAAGTGAAATTCCAGAATATGCAGAAAAACAAAATACATATATAGAAAAACTATATGTTGACCCAGAAAATCCAAAACCAATGGATGGAGCAATAGATGAAATAATGGGAGCAGATATTATAGTAATAGGACCACGGAAGCCTATATACATCAATTATTCCTAATTTCTTAGTAGATGGAATAACAGATGCAGTAAACAAAAGTAAGGCAAAGAAAATATATATTTGTAATGTCATGACACAAAATGGAGAAACAAGAGGATTTACAGTTAAAGAACATATAGAAACATTATTAAAACATAGTGGAAATATGAAAATAGATTATGTGATTGTAAATGATAAGAGAATAGAAGATGATATTATAGTAAAAAGATATGCAGATATGGACCAATATCAGATATTAATTACAGGTGAAGATTTAGCATATGGTGTTGAACATAATATGAAAATGATTACAGGTGATATATTAGATACAAATAAGTATGTAAAACATGATACAGATAAAGTTTCTAAGATTATAAGGGAGATATATTTAAAAGAAGCAAATACAAAGGAATTTAAAAAATGAGATTAGATGATAAGGTAAAAGAACTTTTTAATATATCTAAGACAAAGGCACAGAAATATATAAGAGAGGGGATTGTTAAAGTTGATAATAAGATAATAACAAAACCAGGATATATATTAAAAGATGAAGAAAAAAATAATAAAAAAGAATATAATATAGAAATAATAGAAGAAAAAAATAGGTATATATATGTATCACAAGGTGCATTAAAACTTAAAAAAGCAGTAAAAGAATTTAACTTAGAGGAAATATTAAAAGATAATATTTGTATAGATATAGGGAGCAGTACTGGAGGATTTACAGAAATTCTTTTAGAAAATGATGTAAAGAAAGTATATAGTATTGATGTTGGGACAAGTCAATTAGATGAAAGATTAAAGAAAAATAATAAGGTTATATCTATAGAAAATACAGATTTCAGAAATATACAAATAGATAAAGAAAATAAGTTTAGAAATGATAATATTGATACAATAGTAGGAGACCTATCATTTATATCTCTTAAAAAGATTATAGACAAAATAGTGGAAATATCACCAGAAAATATAATCTTGCTTATAAAGCCACAATTTGAAGTAGGAGAAGATATTGCAAGAAAATATAATGGTGTTATAGATGATAAAAAGAAACATATAGAAATAATAGAAGATATTATTAGTTATTATTTAGACAAATTAAATAATAATAACAATAATAAAAGTTATAAATATAATGAAAATCAAAAATATATATTAAAAGGTCTTACATATTCAGAAATATTAATTAATAACTTAAAAGAAAAAAAGAATATAGAATATTTAATGTATATAGGGAAAGATATAGATAAATTAGAAAAGAATATGGAAAAAGAAAAATACAATTATGATATAAAAGAGATTGTAGAAAAAGCTTTTGATGAAAAAATAAAAAAGTGTCAAAAAATTAAGAATTAAATAAAAAACATATATATTTAATTTAAATATCATGAAGAAGAGGTATTTATGAAAGATGAACAGGAAAATGTAAGAAGAATTAAAGAAATGGAAGATATATTAGATAAATCTAGTGAACTATTTAAACAGTTAGATAATATATTAGATAAAGTAGAAGCTAATATACCTAATTATAGGAAATTAGATAATTATTATAGCAGTAAATATTGGTTTGAAGATGAGAAAAGTTATAATAAAGGAGAGCTTCCAAAAGATTTAAGGTGTGGGGTATTATCTGAAGATCTAGCATATAACCTATTTGGAGAAAATCAAGATTTAGCTATAAAAATGATAGAGATAGCAACAAAAATGTTAAGAAGACAGTAACCTTTATTTAAAAAAACTTAAAGTTATTGAAAAAAGACTTTAACAGTGTTATATTGTTGATATAAGAAGGGAGATAAAAATGGCAGAAGAAGAAAAAAATAAAGCTAAAAAGGCAAAAAAGCCTAATACTAGTGATAGAGAGAAAAAAGAAAATGTAGAAAATACAAAAAAGAAGAAAAATAACAATAGCCAAAAGGAAAATTTTAAAAAAGTAAAAAGTACTAATAAGAAAGAAAGAGTAAAACCTAAAAAAGAAGAAAAAGAAGTTGCAGAAGTAGAAGTAAAAGAAACTCCTACAAAAAAAGATGAGTTTGAAATAAAACAAACAATAACAAAGAAAAAAGAAAATACAGGTTTAAAAATTTTAGGAATAATGGTATTACTTGTAATTATATGTTTAGCAGGATTATATATTAAGTTTGTAGTTATTGATAAAAATACAATTGGTGAAGTAACAAAAGCATTAATGCAAACATTATCACCACAAGAAAAACTATTTGTAGCATTGAAAAATACACAAAATGAAAAAAATGTAGAAGAAAATATAAAATTAAAGGTTACAGAATTTAATTCTACAGATATTTTAGGTAATGTAGCAGCATTATTAGGTAAAAAAGAATTAAATGATACTATAAAAGGGTTAGAATTTAGTGCAAATGTAAAAAAAGTAAATGGAATTACAAATGTTTTATCAAAACTAAATTATAAAGAAAAGAGCATAATTGATACAGAAATTTACCAAGAAGAAGGTAAAGAAGGAGTAGCAAAATTCTTTAATGATGAAGATTTAGCAATAAAATTACCAAAAGGAACTGCTATAGATACAAAGAAAATGGAAGAATATATCGAAATAATTAAAGAATTACATAGGACATATGATTCTAAATATTCAGAAATTATAAAATATATAACTGAAAATATAATAAAAATTGAAGAAAAAAATGATAATATAATAGTAAGATTTAATCTAGAAAACTTAAAAGATGGATTACAAGGTTTAATGGAAAAAATTAAAGATAAACCAGAATTTGTTATAGATACATATAAGGCAGTTGATAAACTTTTAGAAAAACTAGAAAAATCAGGTGACTATAAGTTATTAAATTTAAAAGAACAAGATTTAAGAACTACTAGAGAACAAATTAAAGAAATATTAGAAAATATTACACCAGAAGGTATAAAAGAAGATGCTAAGGAAGTAATAAAAGATTTAGAACAATTAGAAAAATTAGGATTAAAAGGTAATGTGGAACTTAAGTTTACATTAAAAGATATGAAAATATCTAAATTAGAAACAAAAATACAAATAGACAAAATGGTAAAAATTGAAACAGTAGCAGAATTTAAATATGGAAATGCTAAGATAGAAAAAATTAAATATAATGAAGAAGCATTAAAAAAAGAAGATGAAACATTAAGAAATGTAACAACTAAGATGACAATGCAAATACTATCTTTACCAGTAGCACAAAGATTAATGCAAAGTGTACAAGGATTTGGTAATACTGATTCAGTAGATAATACTAGAACAGAAAATAATACTGAAAATACACCAAGTCAAGATGTAGAGTAAAATTATAATAAAACAGGGAATTATCCCTGTTTTTAGTTTGTGTAAAATAAAAAATGTGTTATTAAGTGAATAGCAAAATAAAGTGCAACAAATAAAAGGTATAGAAAAAGATACAGATTCATAGTAAAATATCAATAACAATTACTTTACGAAAGGATATTTTAATTATGAAATCTGTATCTAATAAAGATTATAATATAAAAGAAGAACAAAAACAATACAAACACTTAGAGGTTAATTTGCACTTTAAATGCAAATTGACCTATTTTTTATGTACTTTACATAAATTAAAAAAGATGTTATAATGTTACTATATTGTAATACAAATGTAATAGAAAAAAGTGCTAGGAGGAAAATATGGAATTAGTACCAGACATACAATTAAAAGAGGAAAACAATAAGGTAATATTAGTAGGAGAGGTTATAGAAAAATATAAGAAAAGTCATGAGACATTTAATGAATTATTCTATAGCTTTAAAATATCTGTAAAAAGATTAAGTGGAGATACAGATGAACTAGAAATAGTTATTTCTGAAAAGATATTAGATGAAGATATATTATCTGTTGGTAATATGGTTATAATTGAAGGAGAAATAAGATCATATAATTATATTATTGAAAATGAAGAAAAGAGAAAACTTATACTTAGTGTATTTGCAAAAGATATAAAAAAGGTAACAGATGAAGATTTAACAACAAATGAGGTTACACTTATTGGATATGTTTGTAAAAAGCCTATATATAGGAAAACACCATTTGGAAGAGAGATTGCAGATATATTATTAGCAGTAAATAGGGTATATGGAAAAAGTGACTATTTACCATGTATAGCATGGGGAAGAAATGCTAAATTTGCAGAAAATAACTTAGAAGTTGGTGATAAAGCAAAAATAGTAGGAAGATTCCAAAGTAGGGAATATGTTAAGAAAAATGGTGAAAAAGAAGAAAAGAAAGTTGCATATGAAATATCACTTTCAAGTATAGAGAAAATAAAAGAAGAAGTAGAAGTTGAAGTAAAAGAGGAAGCATAAAAATATATAGTATAAAAAAATGGTAGAATATTTTGTTCTACCATTTTTCTTATTTAATTATAACGTATTGGACCTGAAATATTTACTTTTTTATTATTTTTATCATTATTCTTATTAAAAATATTTAATCCATTTTCCTTATATGTTATATCTTGTTCTAGTCTTGAATCTGCAGATTCAAAATTATAATCTGTAGATTTAAATCCGCTATAATATTCATCTGTAATTTCTGAAAGTTTTACAGCTCCTACGTCATAACCACCTTTATCTTTTCTTATCCTATAAACAGGGGCACCTTTTTTGGCACCCATAATTTTACCTGCACCAATAAGAGGAACATTATCCCATTTAAGTGAATCATCAAGTTTAAGTATTTGTTCAACTGTTGAATCATCAGCATTTGGTTTACTACCAGTCCAATCTTTTTTAGTTCCAAAATGATTTGTCCATACTTGCATTTCATCAAAAGAAGTATCACCAAAGATGAACTTACTTGCAAATGTATCTAAAAGTTCAGTTTTTGTTATTCTTTTAGACATTGTTTCAAGTGTTTCACCAGATATTGTAAGTCCAATATTATGTTTTGTAAAATCTGATATTTGTTCTAAAGTTGTTTCATTCATATATGGTCTAAAGTCATCAAAATATATGAAATTTGGTGTTCTATCTTTACTTGTATTAGATGAAGATGCTGATGAGTAAAGATTGAAAATCAATGATCCGGAAAGATTTATGGTTTAAATATGATTTACTTGAAAGCTCACCTTTTCTTAAACAAAATAGTAATACTTTTCCGTTTTGAATAGCATCATCAAAGTTTACATTATTATTTCTATTACATAATAGTGTTTTAAGTGATGGATTTTTTATAATATTATCAAGTATTGATGTTGGTGCTTTAATTTTTCTTTGTAACATTCTACTTGCAGGAGATTTTTCATAAAAGTTTGTTTCAAAATATTCTAATAATCCTGGAAATTTATCTTGTGAGAAAAGAGATCTGTTTTTTTCTACTAATGCTTCTATAAGTTTAAAGTTTAAAAGTAATTTTAACATATCTTCTATTGTTGGAAGTTGTCCTGTATGAGTGATAGGATAAGTTTCCTTTAAAAGAATTGCTAAATTTTGGAATATTTGAACTATTTGTATACTTTCTAATCCGTTTACCGAATACCATTATCATCTTTATGTTTAGAATCTGTTGGAGATATTAGAAGATATATAAGTTCAACGATATTTGATGCAACCTTATATGAATCTCTATTTTCAAATGGGTTTATACCAACACTATTACTATCTAGTGGGTCTACTAATAAGTAATTTATATTAAAATTATTACATACACGTATAATTCTATCAATACTTTCACGTTCATTAGATATATATGTAACACCTAAGTTTTTAGGTTTACCATTTTTTGTAAGTTCTGATATATATGAATTAAAAAAGTCTTCATTACCAAAAGTAGGTTCTATCATAGATAAATTGAAATTTTTATTTAAATATGTGTTATTAAATGTATCTGTAAGTTTTGCTTTTTTTGTACTTAAAAGAGAATATGCTAAGCTTTTTGATGCTTCTATTAAAAATCTTTTCTTCTTTATATCTTTTGCAATCATAGGTTCAATAACACTTTCTGTTTTACCCATTCCGAGTTTTACCTATTATAAGTAGGTGGTTAAGTCTAGAGGCTTCTCCTAAAACTACTTTTTTACCTGTTTGAGAATCTATACCAAAAGGCATTTCTAAACTATATGGACCTGTTTTCTTTTCTTTAGTATTAAATGTAATACCTTCAGCATCCATTATAGAATCTAATATATCATCATTATTTTGTATAAATACTGCAGGCCATATATATGCATAATATGTAAGTACAAATGGAAAATATATTGCAAGTGCTGAGAAAGCTTGTCTTATAATCCTATAATCTTCTATTATAACTCTTTGGTATTTAGGAGCAGAAAAAAATAGTGTCCATCCAATAGAATTAACTTGTGATACTATACATGAAAGTGCTAAAAATATAAATGCTATAGTATATATATTAAAGATTTTAACTTTTATCTCCTTATATGTTATATATTTTGATTCTATAATAAGTAGATATGAAATAAAAGGCATAACAATAGCTATAAGCATTTCTACAGTGGACCAATAATGTATACCAATACCTGTAAATATCATTAGCATAACTTCTACAAACCTATCTACAACTAAATATACGGTTATAAGTGAAAAAATCACTCCTAAAAATGTATTTTTATCAGTTTTTAAAAAATCACAGATTTTAGTAAATGTATTACTAAAAACATCTATAAATACACCAAATATAGTTTCAAAAATTGCTATACATGTATCCATTATTTTTGTAAGCATAAATTCCTCTTTCTTTTTATTATTAATATTTTTAGTTTACCATAGAAACCTTATAAGTGCAATAAAATAGGTACTAATACTACAATCTATTTTAATTTTGTAATGATTGTTATATACTAAATATTAAGAATAGAAATTTTATATATTCAGAATTAAAATATAAGTAAATTAAGGTAAGGCAAAATAGAATAAAGAGGTATAAATTATGAAGATAGTATATATGGGTACACCAGAGTTTTCTAAAGTTTGTTTAGAAGGTATTTTAGAAAATAATTATAATGTTACACTTGTTTTAACAAATGAAGATAAAAAAAATGGTAGAGGCCTAAAAATAGTTAAAAGTCCTGTTAAAATATTAGCAGAAGAAAATAATATTGAAGTATATCAACCTAAAAGCTTAAGAAATGATGAAACAATAGAAAAAATAAGAAGTTTAAATCCAGATATAATAATTGTAGTTGCATATGGTAAAATACTTCCAAAGGAAATATTGGAAATTCCTAGATATGGCAGTATAAATGTACATCGGATCACTTCTTCCTAAATATAGGGGAGCTGCACCAATACAATGGGCAGTTTTAAATGGAGATAAGAAAACAGGTATTACTACAATGTATATGGAACAAGGTATGGATACAGGTGATATGATAAAAAAAGAAGAGGTTGAAATAACAAGGGAAGATACCACTAAAACAATGTTTGAAAAATTAGCAATAGTTGGAAAAAATGTTTTACTTGAAACTTTAAAGATGATAGAAGAGGGGAATATATGCAGAGAAAAACAAGATGAAAGTAATGCAACATATGCACCAATGATTTCAAAAGATATGGGAATAATTGATTTTAACACTTCATTTGAGGAAATATATAATAAGATTAGAGGACTTAATGATTTTTTAGTTGCAAGAATTGTTATACAAGGTAAGATATATAAGATATGGAAAGCATATGATAAGAAATATAATATTGAAGAAATAGAAGGAGAATTAGAAAAAATAAAAAGGAAAGATAGTTTAGGAAATGATTTAGAAATAATTATAAGCAAAAATAATAAAAAAAAGAGATTATTTTTTAAATGTAATGATGGCTATATAGAAATATTACAAATACAGCCAGAATCTAAGAAGAATATGAAAGCACAAGATTTTTTAAATAGTAGTAATATTTTTTGATTTGCGAAATACTAAAATGAATATAACAAAATACTTACAAGAATAATACAATTAAATTAAAATAATATTTTTATATATAAATTTTAGTAAGAATGTAGTATATTAAAGTTAAATTTAGAATACAAAATTAAATTTTTAGTGAAAATAAAATAATGATAGGAGGCTAAAGGGATAAATGAATAATTAAATTATTATCTATTTATTTCTTTAGCTTTTATTATAAGGAAAGGGAGTATATGTTAGAAATAAAAGATGGCATAAAAAAATATAAGAATTTAGAGGTACTTAGTAATATAAATTTGAGATTTGAAGATGGAAAAATGTATGCAATAATAGGTCCAAATGGTAGTGGAAAATCACTTATATTAAAAGCATTATCTGGTTATAATAGATTAACAAGTGGAAAAGTGCTTCAAAATGGTAATGAAATTAGAAAAAATGATAATTATATAGAAGATGCAGGAATAATAATAGAAAATCCGATAATGTTAAATGAATATACAGTTGATGAAAATTTAGAATATTTAAAGAAAATGTCCAGTAATAGTAAAGATATAGAACTAGAAAAGTGGTATAAATATTTTGAAATAGAAGAATATAGAGAAAAAAGATTTTCTGAGTTATCTTTAGGAACAAAACAGAAAGTAGCATTAATACAGGCATTTATGCATAATCCGAAAAACATACTATTAGATGAACCATTTAATGCATTAGATAAAAAAGCGGTTTTAAAGGTAAAAGATCTCTTGATTAAGGAGAAACAGAAAGGAAAATTAATAATAATAGTTACACATATAAATGATGAGATATTAGAAGAATGTGATGAAGTAATAGAACTGGAAAATGGAAAAGTAAGTAAGAGAATTAAAAAAAAGTTACATAATAATATATAGAGGAGAATAGATGAAGAAAATAAAAAGAATATTTAAACGAAATTTGAAAGTAATTATAATATTTTTAGTAATAATACTTTTGGAGACTATAATGCTTTATTGGGAAGGGATAAATAGTGTATTATTGAAATATAATTATTATGCAATGGATGGAGCAGAAGGAATTGAGACCTTTTGGATAATGGTAGGTGATGTTTTTGGATTTGAAACTGCTTATAGGATGTACGCAACATTTAGAGTACATATTTTTTGGATAATTTCAATAATTGCAGCTTTTATGTATTTAAATAATAAAACAAGACTAATAAAATATAATATAGGAAGGAATAATTTGTTTTTAAATGAATGTTGGAAAGAAAGGCTAAAATTTGCAATAATTCCAGCTATACATTATATAGTAATGATTATAATTATTGCTATAATAGCAAATGTTGTTGGAAATAATATGAACTATAATTTTGATTTTACAATCAAAGAAAATAATATATTATATAATTTTAGAGATAATAAATTGATTTTATTTATTGTTGAACAAAGTTTTTGTATTTTAACTTCATATATATTAGCTATACTTGGTATATTATTTTTAGAGGCTTTTGGTAAATTTCTTCGGAATTATTAATTATTTTGCATTATTTTTTGTTTCATCAATAATAACATGGGTAATAGAATCAATATTTAGTCTAGGTGTTGGTACATATGCTTTCTTGCCTACATATTATTTTGCTTATTCAAATGTTGATGCTTTTGATATACATTTATTATATCCAATACCTTTAACAATAGTTTTAATATTATGGCTTAATTTCATTATAAAAAAGAAAGAAATTGTATAATGAAGAGGTAAAAAATGTTCTTGAATAAAAATAAAAATAGAAATATAAAAGAAATAATATATTCAAACAAAAAAGTTATTAAATATATTATTTTAATTTTAAGGATAATATTTATAGTATTTGTTGGAGTAAAAATAGGGCTTGTTAAATCAGAATCAGCAAGAATATTAAGTTATAATTATGAGAATGTTTTTCAAGAGCTAGAACATTTAAGTTCTGAATGTTTTGAAGGATTGACATATTCTTTTATTATAGTATTAACATATTTATCAACATATTATGCTATGTATAATTATTTTAAAGGGATAAATAGTTTTACATTAACAAGAAGTAAGAATATAAAAGAAAGATTAATAAATAAAATAAAATATGTATTACCATCGATAACAGATGATTTTAGTATACTTGCAATAGGAATTATATTTTCAATTTTGATACATGGTTGTACAATATTAAACTTAGGTGTTTTTTTAGTAACATTATTTAAAGTAAGTATAATATATTTTATGTATGTATCTATACCAATAATATTATCAAATAGTTTGAATCAATATTTAACAATGCAAGCAATTATATTTATAATAACAATGATAATGTCAAATATTAATGGTACTTCAATATTTTTTGGAATATTACCTATAATTATAATATTTGTGATAAGTTATTATAAGTATAATAAATTAAGAGATGAATATTAAAAGAAAAGTTGAGGAAAATATATAAAAAGATATGTAAGTAGAATGCTCAAAAATTAGAAGAATATTACAAATTATACACATTTAGATAAAAAAACATAAAAAAATCAGATTATATATTGAAAGAAAAAAAGCACTGTGCTATATTATAGGTAAATTAAGGATACTTAATTATATTAATAGGTTGTTACCTATATACAAAGGAAAAATTTTAAATTTTAAAATATTTAAAATTAATTTAAAATTTCATGTAAAAATTAATAGGAGGGAAAACATGAACAAATCAGAATTAGTTGATGCAATCGTTGCAAAAACAGCAGAAACAAAAAAAGCTACAGAAGCTACAGTTAATGCATTAGTTGAAGTAATAGCAGAAGCTTTAAAGAAAGAAGAAAAAGTACAATTAGTAGGATTTGGTACTTTCGAAGTTAGACACAGAGCTAAGAGAAAAGGAAGAAATCCACAAACTAATGAAGAAATGATAATACCAGCTTCAAAAGCACCAGTTTTCAAAGCAGGTAAAAACTTAAAAGAAAAAGTTAACTAATATATAGATATTGTTAATTATTTCTAAATTAAAGGTAAAGTAATAAAAACTTTACCTTTTTTATTTTCTTTTTTAAGATTACAAATAAGTAAAAAAAACAAATAAAATAATTAAAATAATGCATAAACATTAAGAAATATATATAATATTTTGGGAAAGAAAATACTGTATTAAATATGTGATAAATAGATATATTAAAAAGAAAAAGAAAAGGAATAGAATATGTGTTATAAATATAAAAGAGGAATAACATTAATGGCATTAGTTGTAACAATAATAGTATTGTTATTATTATCTGCAATTACAATACAAATGACATTAGGTAAAGATGGATTACTTAATAAGACTAGTATTGCAAAAGAAGAATCTGATTATAATAGAGCATTAGAAGAAGTTAAAATGATTGTAGTAAAGGCAGGAGTAGAAGCAAATACAAAGAAGAAAGAGTTGGAAGTGTCAGATGTTATAGAAGAATTAAAAAAAGAAAGTGGATATACATATACTGTATTAGGAGAAAAACTTAATGTAAAACATCTAGGATATGAATTTGAAATAGGTAAAGATCTAAGTATAAAAGCAATAGGAAGAAATGGAAATGAGGTTGTATCAGCAGGTATTGTTAATGAAGAAGCCACACCTGTAGAGGAAGAAGATGATAGTCCAATATCAGTAGGAGAAGAAATAAGTGATGAATTATTAGAAGATAGTTCATATGATCAAACTACAAATATTTTTGATTATTCACAAGGAGCAAGGGTTACATATCTTACAAATCCATATAGTGCTGGAAATAGGATAGAAGCAAATCGGAGGATATATTGCTCCAGATTCTCCTAATCGGAAGTAGTAATTATTTTTGGAGAGATAGTAATCATTGGAATGCACAAGGTTGTGTTGAAAATGATGCAAGTATAGATAATATACAAAAACGTCATGATGGTTCAAGTAAGTCGAGCTCTTCATCGACAACAATGAATGATGGAAGAAATAAGAAGCAAACAATAATAATAGATCCAAGAGCAAATCAAGGTGATACTCAAAATTATACATATGAGGTAGATGAACTTTATATGGCATCAGCAAATTCTGATGGAGATGTAGGACAATACACCATATTTATAAGCAATGGTGGGCAAGATAGTGCTACAAATCCTAATAATGGTACATGGCAACAGGTAACATCAGGGACCTTAACAGAAGATGGTAAACTTTTTAAAGTATATACTGGTAATTTAAGATTTAAATATTTAAAGATAGAAATGTATTCAAGAAATAAGTATTATACAGAGCTTGCAGCAATAAAAGGATTTAAAAAAGTAACAGATTCTAGTGAAACAGTTATATCTGCTAAGAAAGAAAATAATAAGATAAAGGTACTTGCAGCAAATCAAAATATAGGTATAAAAGAGATTAAAGTAATAAGACCAGATGGTGGGCAAAATGTAACACAATATAATAATTTTGGGGTTATAAGATATAATTATAATGCTGTAGTAAATGGGCAACATAGAATAATTGTAACAAATAAAAATGGAGCTCAAAAAGAGATACAAGTAGATATGAGAGGCATATAAAAATGTAAAGGGGAAACTCTTTACATTTTTAAATTAGATTAATAGAGTATAAAACTTAAGATAAAATAATTGAAAAAGCAATTTACATGTAATAATATATAAATAATAATATGATTTTAGGGGAATAAAATGGGACTTTTTACAAAAAATGACAAAAAGGAAATGATAGATAAATATTTAAAAAAATATATTAATGAAGATATATTGTTTGATGGTAAAAAAAATGATGATGAGGAAGATAAGAAGGATGAAAAAGATTAAAAATAGGAAGGGTATAACATTAATAACTCTTGTAGTTACTCTTATTGTCCTTCTTATAATAACAGGTATTACTATATCTTCAACATATTCAGAAAAAGGTATTATAGATAATACAAATAATATAAAAAGAAAAAATGCAGAAAGTGTTATTGAAGAAGAAATAAAAAATACAATAATGGGTAGAGCATATACTACAGGTGTATTTACACCACGGAAATATGAATATGCCATATAATCAAATAGCAAATTCTTTAAAAATAAGAGGAATTGTGGAAGAAGTATACGAAAATGGTACAAATGTTGATGTAAGATATAAGGGGCTTGGTGAAAATATTAGGATAAACCCGATAGTAGATAGAGTAAAGGCACAAAATAGTAGTGCAGATCAAAATATAAAAAATATATTTAACTAATTTTAAAATATTAAAGGAGAAAAATGTCAAAAAATAAGAAGAAAGGTAGAATTTCGAGAATTAGAGGAAATTTGAAATATACAAATGATGATCCTTTATGGAAAAAATTATTTTATGTAAAAGAAAATATAAAACAATATAAGGGAATTATAATAATTGTATCATGCTTATTACTTATAATAATTTTTTCTGTAATTTTAAATATTGTAGGAAATAAAAAGAAAATAGATAAAGATGTTGTTATAACAGAAAAAGATTATACTAAAGAAGATATAAAAAAAGAAGAAAGAAATAATGATAGTGATATGTCATTTTCTAATATTGATAAAATTATAGATGAGATTATAAATGAAAATAATATATCAAAAGAAGAAAAAGAAGTAAGAATATTTATAACAAGATTATATAAAGCAGGTGGATATAGTTCTAAAAAAACATATATTGAACTTTTAAAAAAATTAAATCCTACATATAATATTGGAAAAATTACAGAAGATAATGATAAAGTATATGTTATTATAAAAAAAGATGAAAATGGAAAAGAAAAAGAACAAGCAATAGATATTTCAAAAATCTTAGATAAGTTAAATTTTGATATTGAAATTTTAGCAAAGATTAATAAAAAAAGAATAGATGAAAAAGCATTTAAATATGAAGATATAATAATAGATCCAGAAATAGATAATGAGAAAATAGAAAAATTTAAAAATATTATATTGAAAGATGTATTAGAAGAAAGATCAAATATTCAAAACAATGTAAATAATTCAAATGTTACTAATCAAAATATGATAAAAGATGAAATTACTTCAGCTTTAAATTATTCTAAAGTAAAAGATAATGAGGTAGAATTACTATTTGTAGATAATAATAGATTAATTGCAAGAAGAACTATAGAAAAAGGAAGCGTACCTAAATTTCAAGAAATACCAAGAAAAGATGGATATCTGTTTATAGATTGGGATAAAAATATATTTACAAAAGTATATGAAAATACTACATATACAGCAAGGTGGATTTCATTTAAAGATTTAGGCACAAGAATAATATGTTCTTTTGATTTGGATCGGAGGTGTTGGAACATTTCCAGCATCAATTATAGAAAAAGGAACAACTATAAATGATATAATGGTAAAACAAGGACTTCGGAAATCCTGTAAAAGAAGGATATATATTTAAAGGTTGGAGTATAGATTTAAATAGTAAAATAGAAGAAGATACTATTATTAAAGCATTATGGAGTAAAATATAATGAAAATGGAAGAAAAAATAGGAAATATATTTAATAATAATAAAAAGATTATAATATATACAAAAAATGAAGAAGAGACAAAAGAGCTTGGAAGAATAATTGCAAAACTTGTAAAAGAAGAGATAAGAAAGAAAAAAGGCTTAATACATATTGCATTAATAGGTGATTTAGGAGTTCGGAAAAACGAAGATAACAGAAGGAATATTAAGAGAATATGGAATGGAAGAACAAATATCTAGTCCAACATTTACAATAGTTAATGAATATATAAAAAATGATGAAAAGATATATCATTTTGATGTGTATAGACTTTCAGATCTAGAAGAATTTTATGATATGCGGACGGAGATGAATATTATGATAGATCATTATGTATTATAGAATGGGCAGATATAATAAAAGGAGCACTTCCACAAAGATATATAAAAATAGAAATACAAAAAGATAATGATTTAGATGTTAATCAAAGAAAAGTAATATTAGAATATATAAAATAGACAAATGATAAGGGAAGAGAAGTTTAATAATATGGTGAAAAATAGAAATGGTATAACATTAATAACACTTACTATAACAATTATTATAATGATAATAATAATGGGAATCATAGTTTCAATGGAACTTGGCAAATCACGGAATTATAGAAATAGCAAATTCTTCTAGAATATTACAATATAAGTATCAATTAGAAGAAAAAATAAATGAAGATATACTTTCATATGATAAAGAGATGAATGAAAAAATTTCTAATAGTTCAAGTAAAATATATACATATACAGAATATTTAAAAAGGATTATAATAAAAGAAATAGAAAATATGGGACTTACAAATATTTTAAATTATAATAATATGAATATAAAATTAGATAATAGTAATAAAAATAAAGAAAATATAGAAATAGAGATTCCATTAAAAACAAAAGTAGAAGAAATGGTATCAATTGAACTTAATATAAAAAATACATATAAGGTTTATGATAATAATTTAGAAAGCCAGGAAGAAGAATATAAGGGAATAAAAAATATTACTATAAATTAAATAATAATATAAATAAAATAAGTAGAATAAGATAAGAAAGGAAAAAATATGGACATCTCAGTTTCAATATTAGATTTAAAAGAAGATAGATTTGTAAAAGATATATATAATTTAGAAGAGGCAGGTATAAATAGTTTTCATATTGATGTAATGGATGGAAAATTTACAGAAAGTAAAAATAATATTGACAATATGTATTCAAAAACAGCAACATTAAGTCAATTAAGTATTATGAAAAAAGATGTACATCTTATGACATATGATTTAGAAAGGAATATAGACCTATTTTCATTTTTAGAACCAGATATAATAACAGTACATTATGAGGCAATAATAAAAGAATATAATTTAGAGAAAGCAAAAAAAGAAATACAGATACAAAAGATAAAAGAAGTTATGGAATATATACGAAGAAAAGGGATAAAAGCTCGGAATTAGTATAAATCCATATACTGATGAAAAAAATATAATAAAAATATTACCATATATTTCAAACTTACTGTTTATGACAGTTGTACCAGGAAAAGGTGGACAAAAGTTTATACAAGAGGTTTTACCTAAAATAAAAAATATATCTGATATAAGAGAAAAAGAAGGGCATAATTTTTTAATAAGTGTAGACCGGAGGTGTAAATAATATTACTTCTAAATTTTTAAAAAATATAGAAGTAGATAATATAATTGTTGGAACATATATAACAAAAAGCAATAATTATAAAGAAAAAATTAAAAGTATAAAGGAGAGAACAATGTTACAAAATACAAAAGAAATGCTATTAAAAGCAAAAAAAGAAAAATATAGTGTAGGAGCATTTAATTTTACAAACTTAGAAACACTACAAGGAATACTAGAAGCAGCAGAAGAAGAAAAATCACCAGTTATTCTTCAAACATCAAGCTCAGCTATAAAATATATGGGACTTCGGATATATAATAAAAATGATTGAAGCTGCATCAAAAAATGTGACAATACCATTTGCACTTCATTTAGATCATGGAGGAAGTTTTGAAATAGCTAAAGAATGTATAGATGCAGGATATACATCTGTAATGATAGATATGTCTAGTAAACCATATGAAGAAAATGTTGCAGAAACAAGAAAAGTTGTTGAATATGCACATTTAAGAAATGTTACAGTAGAAGCAGAAATAGGAACTTTAGCAGGTATTGAAGATGAAGTTAATGTATCTGAAGAACATGCAATATATACAAAACCAGAAGAAGCATTAAAATTTGCAACAGAAACAGGTGTAGATAGTTTAGCAATAGCAATAGGAACAAGCCATGGAGCATACAAATTTAAAGGTGAAGCAAAATTAAGATATGATATATTAAATGAAATAACTAAAGTTTTACCAGAAACACCAATTGTACTACATGGAGCAAGTAGTGTAATACCAGAACTTGTAAATACAGCAAATGAATTTGGAGCAAAAATTCCAGGAGCAAAAGGAATGCCAAATGATATGCTTAATCGTGCAGCAAAAGAAGGGGTATCTAAGATAAATGTTGATACAGATTTAAGACTTGCTATGACATCTGAAATAAGAAAATACTTTGTAGAACATCCAGAAGCAATTGATTTAAGAGCATATATGGGTGCAGGTAAACAAAAAATAAAAGAAATAGTTAAAGATAAGATGAGAAATGTATTTATGTCTAGCAATAAGGCTTAAATAGTAATGATACTTGGATAGAAAAAAATTAAAATATTATACTTCTGTCCAAGTATTTTTTGATATATTTTGATTAAGGATGAGTGTATGAAAAAGAATGTGAAAATAATATTAATTATAGTTCTATGTATAATATGTATTTTAAGTGGTATATATAATATAAAATTATATAATGAAAATATTGATTTAAAAGAAAAAAATAATAAATTAGAAACTAAAACTAAAGTGGAAAATTATGAAGATGATATAAAAGAGATAGACTATAAAAAAGCGACTATTAAAGTGTTAGAAGTTATAGGAAATATAGGGATAAGAATTGAAAAAAACTTAAAAGAAGGACATGCAGAGTCTGAATGGTATAGGGTAGATAAATATGAGAATGGAAAATGGATTAAATTAGATAGAAAAAAAGAAATACCTCAAATGATAAAGGAAATATATGCATGGCCAACTAAAGAACCATATATATATGTAAGAAATTGGAAAGATGATTATGGTAATCTTCCAAAAGGGATATATAGATATATTGAAATGGCATGTATAGAAGATAAAAATAGAAATGATTATATTACATGTATATTTGAAATTAAAGAGTAAGTTTAATATATAAAATAACTAATAATTGAATAAGATTAAAACATATGTTAAGATTTAAGTAACATATGTTTTTTTAAAAAGGGGAGAGTATTTATGAAAAAGGGGAAACTTGCTTTAATTGTAATTAGTGGACTAATAGGTATAAGTGTAATAGGAAATATGCTAGGGGGTTCTAGCAATAAAACAAATAATAATACTAATTCTAAAAAACAGGAAAATGAATCAGCTAAAGTAGAACAAAAAATAGAAAAAACAGAAGAAGAATTGAAAAAAGAAGAAGAGCAAAAAAAGAGAGAAGAAGAACAAAAACTTGAGGAAAAAAAGAAATTAGAAGAAAAGAATAAAATAAATACAGCAATAGGAGCAGCAACAGCAACAGCAGCTATAACAAATAGAAATAATAATAGGGAAGAAGTAAAAAGGTCAAAGCCAGCAGAAGAAAAAAGACCTGAAGTAGGCCAAGCAAAGGTAGCAACAAGAGCGGTTCAAAGTGTACAGCAAAAAGTTAATTCGAATGGTAGAGAAGTGTATATAACTCCAAGTGGTAAAAAATATCATTATGACCCACAATGTGGAGGGAAGAATTCTTATAAGGTGGGAATAGACTCTGTTGGTGGAAGGACACCATGTCAAAAATGTGTACATTAGAATATAGAATAAAAAGATTAATTTAAAGAGTGAAATTATAAATTGATGTAAAAAAAGAAATAAGCATAATACTACTTATTTCTTTTTACTATTTGGTGGGCAATCAGGGGTTCGAACCCTGGACCTCCTGATTAAGAGTCAGTTGCTCTACCGGCTGAGCTAATCACCCAAAATTTCTCATTACATAAAAATTATACAAGTTTTGATTATAAAAATCAAGAATTATATTAAAAAAATTGTAATAATATATTTTTTTATGATATTATATATGTAATAATTATATATTATTTAAGAGGTGTGTTATGAAAAAAGAAGATAAAGTAAAAAAAGATAATGCAAAAAAAGAAGAATTTGTAGAATCTGCATCAATTGGTATTGAGATATCTGCAGATGCGGTTGCATCAATTGTATCTGTAGAACTTGATAAAATAAAAGGAATTGATAGACAAGGAAATTTATTTACAGATATATCAGAAGCTTTTCGGACAAAGACAGAGTGCAACAAAAGGTATAAAAGTTGATATAGCAGGTAAAGATGTTATGATAGATATAAATATTATGGTATATTATGGAATACGTATACCTGATATAGCATTTAATATTCAATCACAAGTTAAAAAATCTGTAGAGGCAATGACAGGTTTAAATGTACGTGAAGTAAATGTACATGTTCAAGGTGTAAAAATAGAAGAAGAAAAAATAAATGAAAATGATAAAAATAATTAATTAAAGTGAGGAAGTTAGGATAATGAAATTAATTGATAGAATAATATATTTTATATTTTCAAGTATAATATTTATAATTATTGCATTAGCAATAATGGGATTATATGATGTAGAATTTGCTAAAAATATTATAATAAATTTAGTAGGTTATTTAAGAGATTTTTCAGCAATGAATATGGGAACTATTTTGATTATAAGTGTAATAATTGAAATTATGGCAATAAAAGGAATGTTTTTTCAATCAGGTAAGGAAGAAAAAAGAGATGCTATAATACTTGAAAATTCAAGTGGGAAATTAATAATATCTAGAAAAACATTAGAAAATTTAGTTAAGGATATTGCAAATAATGTAAATGGAGTAGAAAATGCTATAGCTAAAGTTATGGTAGAAAAAGATACAGACCTTGCAATATTAATAGATATTGTTGTAAAAGAAGGATCTATAAAAGATATAACTAAAAAGTTACAAGAAGAAGTAAAAATGAGCATTAAAAAAGCTTCAGACTTAAATGTGGCAGAAGTAAATGTTAATATTAAAAATATAAATAAAAATGTAAAAATTGATGATATTGATATAAAAAAAGATGTTGATGAAAAACAAGAAAATGAAGAAGATAATTAAATAAAGAAAGATAATTAAATTAATCTAAAATAATATAAGTTAAAATATAATAGATATAAAATGTTTTAAAAGGATAGTATAAAAATAATGACAGATAAAGTGGAAAAAGAAGAAAAAATAGAGGAATATGATCAAATACTTGAACTTTTTGGAGAAAAGGTTGAAGAAATAGATTTTGAAGATGTAAAAAGTATTTATATAAGAAATAGTGTATTTACAGATAATGCTAAAAAAGTTGAAAATATGACAAGTGAAGAAAAAGCTAAACTATTATCTAGAAGAAAATTAAGAGAAGAAGCTTTTAAAATTATATTTAGTATGGAATTTTTAGAAGTTGATGATGATAAAGTTGATATATATTGTAATATTAATGGAATAGGAAATGATGAAGATATAGATTATTTAAAAAATATTGTTGATATATATAATAACAATAATAAATATTTGGAAAATATAATTAAAGATAATAAGAAAGAAACTTGGGAATATGGAAGAATAGATAAATCTTCAATAGCTCTTATAAAACTTGCGATAATAGAAATAGAATATTTAAATATGCCATATAAGATAGTTATAAATGAATGTATAAATATTTGTAAAAAATATAGTGAAGAAAAAAATACCAAGTTTATAAACGGTATATTAGCTAATTATATTAAGATTAAAGGAATAAAGTAGATGGAAGTTAAAGTATTTACAGTAACAGAATTTAGTAATTTGGTTAAAGTAACTATTGAGGAAAGAAAAGAACTTGAAACTATTTGTGTAAAAGGAGAAGTTTCTAATTTTAAATTAAATACTTCAGGACACCTATATTTTACACTTAAAGATGAAAGTGCTACAGTTAAATGTATAATGTTTAAAAATTATGCACTTAAAAATAATATAGATATAAAAGATGGTGATAAAATATTTGTTCTTCGGAAAAACAACAGTATATGGTGGACGGACGGATATTATCAAATTCAAGCAGTAGCTATAAAAAAAGATGGAGTTCGGAGAGCTTCATGAGAAATTTGAAAAATTAAAAGCACAGCTTAGAGAAGAAGGAATTTTTGATGAAAAATATAAGAAAAAAATACCATTTTTCCCTTCAACAATTGGAGTTGTAACATCAAGGACAGGAGCAGTAATACATGATATATTAAATGTAACAAGAAGAAGAAATAGTAGTATTGATGTAAGACTTTTTCCAGTACCAGTACAAGGAGATGATGCAGCACCTAAAATTGCAGAAGCTATAGAAGAATTTAATAAGAGAAATAATGTTGATGTAATAATTGTAGGAAGAGGTGGAGGATCTTTAGAAGATCTTTGGGCATTTAATGAAGAAATAGTTGTAAGAGCAATATTTAATTCAAATATCCCTATTATTGCAGCTGTAGGACATGATACCGATGTAACACTTACAAACTTTGTTGCAGATAGAGTTGCACCAACACCATCTGCAGCTGCAGAAATAGCAGTACCAAAACTTTCAGATATAAGTGAAAGAATTATATTATTAAAAAGGAGTTTTGAAAGACATTTAGAAAGTATTTTAGCTACAAAAAGAATTAAACTACATAATTTAGAATTAAAGATCCAAAATAATAGTCCTATGAGTATTGTTGTAAATAAGAGAATTAGGTTTGATAATATTGTAAATACATTAAATATGAATATATTAAGAGTTTTAGAAAATAAGAAAAATATGTTTGAAAAAAATGTTACAAGATTAGAATTATTAAATCCACTTAAAATATTATCAAGAGGATATTCTGTTACTAAAAAAGATGATAAGATGGTTAAAAGCAAAAAAGATTTGAAAAAAGGTGATAATATTGAAATTATTTTTTCAGATGGTAGTAGAAATGCTGTAATACAATGATAGGAAAGAAAAATATATATGGATAAAGAAAAATATCAAAAAAGTAGAAGAAGAGAAATTATTAAACAGAATAAGAATAGTATTTGGATTTTAGCAATGGTTGTAGTTATTGCAATAATAGTAATTACAAGTATGTTTACAGATAAAGACAAATTTGAAAAAAATAAGCTTGAAAAAGAGAAATTAGAACAAGAAATAGAAAATTTAAAAAAAGATAAAGAAAAAAATGAGGAAGAAGAGTTAAAAAAACAAAGAGAAAAAGAAGAACAAGAACAAAAAAAATTATATGATGAAGAATTAAAGAAAAAAGAAGAAATAGAAAAAAATATTTCAGAAGAAAATAAGAAAAATGTTCAAAAACTTAAAAATGAAATAAAAGAATTTAAGAATAATGGAAATAAAGAAAATATAACTCAAAAAGAACTTTCAAATAATATACAAAAAGTAATAGAAAAAAGTAGTGAAAAATGGAATAATACAGAAAAAGAAAAAGGCGAAAAAGCATTAGATATTGTAAGAAATCATTTAGGAAATAATGAATATTCATATAATCTTATGGATAAAATAAATGATAATACATATATGGTAGTAGTTTTAGATAGTAACACAAGAGAGGTTATTCGGATATTATTATTCGGATTTAGAAAAAAATATAGCAGTAAAGGAAGAATAGAAATTGGGTAAAGAAGATATAAAATTAGAAGAAATATTAGAAAAATTAGAAATAGCTAATAATGAACTTAATAAGACAGATATAGAACTTGATAAATCAATTGAAATATATACAGAAGCAATGAAACTGGTATCTGTAGGGAATGAAAAATTAAAGAAAGCAGAAGAAAAAATAGCTAAGTTTATAGATGAAAAAGAACAAAAGGAAATTGAAGAATAATGAATATCTTAATAAAAATTTTTGAAAATAAAGTTTTAATGATACCACTAATGGTACTACTTATAACACAAGTATTTAAAACAATTTATTTTTCTATAAAAAATAGAAAGATAGACTTATTCACACTTATAACAACAGGAGGGCTTCCAAGTTCACATTCTGCACTTGTATCATCACTTTCTACTGTTGTTGCAAAAGTTAATGGTATTACATCAACAGAATTTGCTATAACAGTTATACTTGCAATGATTGTAATGTATGATGCATCAGGTATAAGAAAAGCAGCAGGAGAACATGCGAAGATATTGAATGAGATGTTAGAAGAGAAAGAATATTATAGTAGTAAGGAATATAAGAAACTTAAAGAATTATTAGGACATACAAAATTAGAAGTGTTTATAGGATTTTTAACAGGAATAATTTTGACAATTATAATTTTTAATTTTTAAAAAGGAGAAAAAAAGTTATGAAAAAGATAAAAAGTAAAATGATATATGGAATTATAATTTTGATAATATTATTTAATATATTAGCAATAACAGGGAATTCAGTTTTTGCAACAGGGACAAACAATAATGTTATATATCAAAAAAAGGTAGAAATACTTTCAACTCCTGTTATAGATACTAAAAACACTAATATAACATCAAGTGATACAGATATAAGGGAAGAAGAACAAAAAGAGGAAGAATTAAAAAAAGAAGCGGAAGAACGAAGAAAGAAAACAGAGGGAAATACAAATAAATATATGATTATTATAGGTATAAGTATTCCAACAATTGTTATAGTTTTAATATTAATTATAAATTCTAAGAATAATAAGGAAAAAGAAAAGGTATTAAAAACAAAAAATAGAAGAAATAAAATGAGAAAGTAATATATGGAAAAAAAGGAAAAGTTGAAATTAGAAAATTATTTGATTATAGATGTTCCTATAGGAATTGAAAAAGAAAATATTAGAATTGATAAATATATAGTAGGATTAGAAAACTTAAATATTTCAAGAGAAAAAATAAAAAAAGGGATACTATCAGGAAGTATCCTTTTAAATTTAAAGAAGACAAAAAATAGTAATATATTAAAAAATAATGACAAGATATATATATTAAAAGATATAGTAAGAGATATTGAAGAAATAAGGGCAGAGAATATAGATATAAAAAATAATATATTAAAAAATGAGATAAAAAGTGGGAATAATATATTAGAGAAAATAAGAGTATATGAAGATGAAGAGATTTTAGTTGTAAACAAGCCAAAAGGAATGATTGTACATAAGGGTAATGGAAATTTTAAAGAAATTACATTATCAGATGTTTTAGAATTTAATTATAATGATCTTCCAGGAGAAGAAGGAAGAAAAGGAATAGTACATAGACTTGATAAAGATACAACAGGACTTATGGTTGTAGCGAAAACAAAAGAGTCAATGAATTATTTGATATTAGATTTTAAAGAAAGAAATATTATTAAAAAATATGTATGTATAGTAAGAGGAGAGATAAAAGAAGAAAGTTTTACTATAAAACTTCCAATTGCAAGAGATTTAAAAAATAGGCATAAAATGTGTATAAGCAAAGATGGAAAAGAAGCTATAACAAAGGTCAAAAAAATATGGGTTAAAAATGGAATAACAAAATTGGAAGTTGAGCTATTAACAGGAAGAACACATCAAATAAGGGTACATATGGCATATTTAGGTTATCCGATAATAGGTGATAAGATATATTCAAATCGGAAAAAATGATTTTGGTATAAAAGGTCAAGTGCTTCAAAGTAAATACTTAGAATTTAACCATCCTATAACTAAAAAGAAAATGATTTTTGAAGAAAAAGACTATGATGAAATAGAAAAGATAGAAAGAGAACTTAAGATAATATGAGAATACAAAAATATATAGCAGAAACAGGATTATGTTCTAGAAGAAAAGCAGAAGAATATATAAGAGATGGGAAGATCACAGTAAATGGAAAAGTTGCAGTTATAGGACAAAATGTAGAAGAAAATGATATTATAAAATATAATGGAAAAGTATTAAAAAAAGAAGAATTAGAATATTACCTATTAAATAAGCCACTTCGGATATATATGCACAAATGACGAACAATTTCGGAAGACCTAAAGCAGTAGATCTTATAAAAACTAAAACAAGAATTGTAACAGCAGGAAGACTTGATATGTACACAACAGGAGCAATAATACTTACAAATGATGGGAGCTTAGTACAAGAACTTACACATCCAAAACATGATATAGAAAAAGAATATTATGTTACAGTAAGAGGAAAAGTAAGTGATGAAAAATTAGATGCTTTAAAAAATGGAGTTACAATACTTGTAGATGATAAAAAATATGATACAGGAAAAAGTATTATAAAAATACTTCGGATATTCTTTTGAAAAAAATGAAACAAGATTTAGTATAATTATAAAAGAGGGGAAAAATAGACAAGTAAGAAAAATGGTTGCAGCAGTAAAACTAAAATTACTTGCATTACATAGAAATAGAATAGGATTTTTAGATGTAAAAAATATAAAACAAGGAAAATATGTAAAATTAGATAAAAATATTGTAAATAAGCTTAAAAAAAAGAATTAAATATGTTATAACAAGATTAAACAGATATATAATAAATTATTTGTATATGAAGGAGTAAAAATGGTAAAAGATAATGAAATAAAAGCTAAAATATCACCTTTTGCAATAAAAGAGGGAGAAATAAAACAATTTGATGGATTTGAAGGATATGTTTCAATAGTTCAAATAACAAACAAGATAGATAGAAATCATATAACAGAATTAGAATATAAGATATTAGAATATGTTGATAAATATGAGTTTATAACATCAAGACAAATAAATATGTTACTTGAAATGGATGGTATACATATAGATAATAGTAGAAAAATGGTTAAGAAATTAGACCAAATGTTAAAAACAAAATTATTATCAAGATATTATTTTGGTACATTAGAAGAAAAAGCGGCATACAAGGTATATTGCTTAGAAAAAAATGCAAAATACTTATTAGAAGCAAGAGAAGTAAATGTACACTGGAAACCTACAGATAATACAAAACCTGTAGCAGTAATGAAAAGAACACTTGCAACAAACCAATTAATACTTGCAATAAAATCAAAATGTTCAAGTTATAAGTCTGATGAAATTAAAAAAGTTTTAATGGAAGGAAAAGAAAATAAATTAAAAGCTAACGGATTTATAACACTTGCACAAGGTATAACAAAAATAGATGTTGCAGTAGAAGCAGTAAGACGTGAACAAAATTGGGAAGAAAAGTTACTTGCACGTCTAAACCTATATAAAGAATTTTATGAAAATTTTAAAGAAGGTGAAAATGGTTTAAATGAAAAACCATATATATTATTTGTATGTGAAGATAAAAAACATATGGCAGAAGTATATAAGGTTATGGTAATGAATAAGTTAGAATTTGAAGGGAAAGCATATTTTACATATGATCTATTACAAATGGAACCAAGTCTTCAAAATACATGGCATCAATTTATACATGAAGACCAAAAGATAAAATTACAACCACTTAACATAGAATTATTAAAATAAAAATATAAGAGAGTAAGAGATTACTCTCTCTTTTATTTAAGTTATATATTGTAAAAAAATATTAGTATGTTGTAATAAATATACTATTAAAAATTATTTTATTATATATTAAAAATATATAGAAAATAATAGAGGGAAGAGAAAAAAATGTATAAATTAA
>ERZ773267.143-NODE-143-length-53701-cov-14.343977_pt1 | contig 53701 bp, 43 predicted proteins | sample MGYA00511959_ERZ773267 | MGnify/ENA primary metagenome ERZ773267 (study PRJEB29015, sample SAMEA2738165) | human oral metagenome | biome: human oral; feature: human-associated habitat; material: saliva | place: China | collected 2240 ...
TGTCGCCAACACCTGCATTAACAATGATTTTATCTAATTTACCAAATTCATCAGCAAATTCTTCAAAAATTTTAAATACATCATCATAGACTGTTACATCAAGTGCTTTGGTAATCACTTTAATGCCATATTGTTTTTGTAGTTCTGTCTTTAAAGCATCCAATCGCTCCAGACGTCTGGCGCAAATTGCCAAGTCATAACCTAAAAATGCAAATTTTCTTGCCATCATTGCCCCAAGACCTGAGCTTGCCCCAGTAATGAGCACCACTTTACCCGCACCAACACCGCGAATATCATTTAAGTCTTTGATTTTATTAAAACGGTTGGCAAGAACTCGTCCAAATTTATCCGCTTTAGCAAATAATTCTTCTAATTTTTTCATCAAAAATCCTTAACTTATAAAAAATTTTGAGTTTTACTGTCTGATAGATTGGCTAAAAACCGTGTTGCCATTTGACTTGCTTTTTGAAGAGCTTTTGTGCCACTTACAGCCAGATGTTCAGTAAGACCCAATTTTTCTGCCAAGGTTGGTTCAGTATAGCTTTGTAATAAAAATACATCGTGTTTATTCATTTGCTGTAATAAATACGCATCTGATGTCATGATGTCGTCAACCAGGTTTAAGGTTTTGGCATCCACTCCAAACCAAAATTCCCCAGTAGCAATTTTATCAATATCAATATTTTGACGATGTTTTTGAATGAAGTCTTTAAATAATTGATGAATGCGATTAATGTCTTCTTGATATTTGGCGCGGTCTTTGTCGCTATTTTCACCAAACATGGTAACCGTGCGTTTATATTCACCCGCGGTAAACATCTCAAAGCCAATGTTGTGTTGTTTTAAAAATTCGTGAAAATTAGGTAATTGTGATACCACGCCTACCGAACCAATCACCGCAAATTCACTAACAAGAATTTTATTGGCGGTGCACGCCATCATATAACCGCCACTGGCAGCAATTTTATCCACACAGATTGTCAAATCAAATCCGGCATCTTTTAATCTGACTAATTGGGCTGCAGCCAGTCCATAAGCATTGACTTGTCCGCCACCACTTTCAAGACGAACCACCACTTCATCACCTTGTTTGCCAGCACTGATAATGGCGGAGATTTCTTCGCGTAAATTTGCCACAGCATCGGCTTTCATATTACCTAAAAAGTCTAATACAAATACTTTTTTACCACTATCTTGATGTTTTTGTGATGATTTTTTGGATTTTAGTTTGGTAAATTTTTGTAAACAGCATGGTTTATTAACAGATTGTTTAAAAACATGGTCAAAACGCTGCTGCTGTTTTTTTTGAATTTGATTTAAATGTACAAGGCGCAATTTAGCAGGTTTTTTTGGGGAATAAAAAAGCATAATCTCTTCACTTATTCAAATGGAAGTTATTGTTATCATACACAGTATGATTTATTAAGTAATATCATAATGGGGTAAATCATCAAAAATAAAAGCCCTATTCTTTTTTGTTTTCTTTGTTTTCACATTTTAGCCCAACACCGCGTAATTTGCCTTGATTGTCAATATCACGTACAATTAATGACCATGAATTATTTAGACGCACTTTATCGCCTTTAACTGGTTCGGTGGTAAAGTGCTCACTCATAAATTCGGCAATGGTTTTGTGTTTTACTGTTTGTATTTTTTGCAAAAGCTCATCGTCCACGCCTGCTAAAGTGGTGGTTTTTTGGGAGAATGTCAAAGCATCTAAGGCATAGGCAACCGTTGGCATTTTTTTGGTTACAAATTCACCATGCCTGGTTTTTTGGTTAGCCAATCCATTAAACGGTAAATCGGCGATGCGCACATGGGGTGACAATAACCAATCGCCATAAAATTCACTGTTTTTTTGATATTGTGCGGTGGTGTTATTAAAGACACGAGCAACTGACATGGCATTTTCAGCGGATAAAATGTACCACACCACATCACCTACTTTAAGTACTGTATCTTGTTGAATATTAACTAGTCTTTGGTTGCGAACAAGAGCAAATACACTTAGGTTGGCTTCTTTGACTTTGTTGGAAATGTTTTTTGGATGCCGACCAATAGCAAACGCACCTTCTTTAACCTCAAATTCATAAAGAGTCATATTGGCTTGGTCACCAACCCAAATTTCTTGAGTGGCTTTGGGTTCATTGTCTGTAGGTACCCAAACTTGAAATATTCGAGACATCAGTGCAATGCTGGTTCCTTGAACAAGTAATGATAAAATCACCACACCAAACGTTAGATTAAATGCCAAATTTGCCCCTTCAACATGATTCATAACGGGCAAAATAGCCAATGTGATGGGTACAGCGCCTCTTAAACCAACCCACGAGATAAAACCAATCTCCGTTTTTTTAAAACCAAAAGGCAATAGACTGCTTATCACTGCAAAGGGGCGAGCAACCAGCAATAAAAATAAAAATACCAACAATGAATAATGCCATACTTCAATTAATTCTGTTGGTGTTACCAAAAGTCCCAGAACAACAAACAAAAGAGCTTGGGAGAGCCAAGCAAAACTGTCCATGACCCGTAACACATGTTCAGTTGCGCGCACTTTAGTGTTGCCAATGATCACGCCTGCTAGATACACTGCTAAAAAACCACTACCGCCTAAAATATTGGTTGCACCAAATACTGCAATGCCTGCTGATAAAATTAAAATGGCATACATACCTTCTTCTAAATGCACCTTTGGGAGCAGGCGTGATAATAAAAATCCCGCCACAAGACCCAAAACCAAACCAATGCCAATTTGGCTGATTAACATAAAGATGGTACTACCAAACGTTTGATTTTCTGGACTGATATTTAAAGCAATCATTACTGTAACCAGTAGAATTGCCAAGGGGTCATTTGCTCCCGACTCAATCTCTAACGTTGCTTGTACGCGGTCATTTAATTTAACCCCACCATTACGCAACAAACTAAAAACCGCTGCCGCATCTGTTGAACCAACAATTGCAGCCATTAAAATACCCAATCGCCAATCAATGCTAAAAAGCCAAGAGATAAATACCCCTAGACATAATACCGTTGCCAAGACACCCCAGCTTGCCAGTACAATGGCAGGCTTTAAACCAACCCGAAAAGAACGCAATGATGTACGAAGCCCGCCATCAAGCAAAATACATGCCAATGCTGCCTGTCCAATAAAATTGGTAAGTGGGTAATTGGCAAATTCAATTCTTAAAATTCCATCTTCACCAGCTAACATGCCTACACCCAAAAAGAATACTAACAACGGTATGCCAAACTTTGAAGAAATTGTACTGGTCATAATGCTGGCAAAAATTAATAAAGATGCCACCAAGTAAAGCACATTGAGTGTATTCATAAATAATAAATAAACCGTTAATTTAAAATGTAAAATCAATAAGATGGAACCAGAAATTCAACCAAAGCGTAACAGCTAGATTTTAAAAAGTCAATGGCTTACAAAGGGTAATTAAAAACATAAAAAATATAAAAATTTTCGTTGAAATCTTGCGCCATGACACATTAACAGGCATAATGTGCAGTTTAACCATATTTTATTATTATCATTTTAATCATAAGGCAAAATTATGATGCGTAGTCATTATTGTGGACTTGTCAATGAGACATTAATTGACCAAACTATTACCGTGGCAGGCTGGGTTCATCGTCGTAGAGACCATGGCGGGGTTATTTTTTTAGATTTAAGAGACAGAGAAGGTTTATTGCAGGTTGTGATTGACCCAGATACGCCCGAGGCTTTTGCAATCGCCAACGCCGCTCGTTCTGAATTTTTGTTAAAAATTACTGGTCGTGTACGCGCTAGATATGCAGGTACTGAAAACCCCAATATGACAAGCGGTAATGTAGAATTATTAGGTAAAGAAATTGAACAGCTTGCCAAATCCGAGACGCCACCATTTCAGCTAAATGATGAGTTTACCAATATATCTGAAGAGCTGCGCCTAAAATACCGCTTTTTGGATATGCGTCGTCCAGAGATGCAAGAGCGCATGAAGTTTCGTGCCAAGGCAACTTCTGTCATTCGCCGTTATTTAGATGAACATGGATTTTTAGACGTTGAAACTCCTGTTTTGACCCGAGCAACCCCTGAAGGTGCTAGAGATTACTTGGTACCATCACGAACCCATCAAGGTGAATTTTTTGCCCTACCCCAATCACCTCAGTTATTTAAACAATTATTAATGGTTGCAGGGTTTGATCGTTATTATCAAATTGCTAAATGTTTCCGTGATGAAGACCTACGTGCTGACCGTCAACCTGAATTTACCCAAGTAGATATTGAAACGTCATTTTTATCCGATGACGAGATTATGGATATTGCCGAAGGTTTGACCAAACAATTGTTTAAAACGATGTTAAACGTTGAATTTGATACCTTTCCACGCATGACATATAACGATGCAATGCGCGATTATGCATCTGACAAACCTGATTTGCGCATTCCGTTAAAATTGATTGATGTTGCAGACATCATGAAAAATGTAGAATTTAAAGTGTTTAGCACCCCTACTCAAGACCCCAAAGGTCGCGTTGTTGCTCTACGCATTCCAAATGGCGGTGAGATGAGCCGTAAACAAATCGATGAATACACTAAATTTGTTGGTATTTATGGAGCAAAAGGTTTGGCATACATTAAAGTTAATGATGTAAGCAAAATCAATAATGGCGTAGATAAAGAATCAGGATTGCAATCGCCAATCATCAAAAATATGACAGATGATGTTTTACTTGAGCTTATCAATCGCACCAATGCTCAAAATGGCGATATTATTTTCTTTGGCGCTGATAAAGCTAAAATCGTCAATGATGCTATGGGTGCATTACGTGTTAAAATTGGCACAGACTTAGATATGCTGACTTGTCAATGGGCGCCACTTTGGGTTGTTGATTTTCCGATGTTTGAGGAAACCGAAGATGGTAAATGGACGTCCGTACACCATCCATTTACACGCCCTAAAGGCACAGTTGATGAAATGAAAAACAGTCCAGAAACTGCTCTTTCTATTGCCTATGATATGGTACTTAATGGCACTGAAATTGGTGGCGGTTCGCTACGTATCAATACTTTGGATATGCAAAAGGCAGTATTTGAAGCTTTAGGCATTTCTGAAACAGAAGCTGAAGAAAAATTTAGTTTCTTATTAAACGCTTTAAAATATGGCGCCCCTCCACATGGCGGTCTAGCATTTGGACTTGACCGATTGATTATGTTGATGGTTGGTGCAAACTCCATCCGTGAAGTGATTGCTTTTCCAAAAACCAAAACCGCTGAATGTCCATTAACCGATGCGCCTGCAGCAGTAGACAGCAAACAGCTTCGTGATTTGGGCATTCATGTACGCGAAAAAGAAAAACCTCAATCTTAATATAAAGTTGGTTTGATGTTTTTTATTTTAAAATTTGTGCCAATGTCTGTTTTGTGGATATTGGTGCAAGTGGTTTCATTTTTTGCAATACTTGCCAATGCGAGTATTTATCGGGGAATTTGTACCAATTTAATGCTGGTTCAACCTTTTAAATCAGCCGAAGAACGAAAAAAACTCGCTAAAATCATTCTTCAAAATCAGCTTGCCAGTACACTGTACAGCGCCAAAAGCTGGGTTATGCCGCCTGATTGGTCAATTGCTCAAATAAATACCATTCACCATGGTGAAATTTTACAAAAAGGTTTGACTTGCCCTAATGGCATGTTGATTATTGTTCCCCATATTGGTACTTGGGAAATGATGAATGCTTGGGTAAGTAGATTTGGCGATTTAACCATCATGTACAAACCATCAGGCAATTCCAAATTAGATAAAATTGTTCTCCAAGGTCGCGAGAAACTAAATGCAACATTGGTACCAACTGATGGAAGCGGTGTCAAGGCTATTTTTAAAACCTTAAAAAATAAAGGTTTTAGTGTTTTATTGCCAGACCATGTTCCAGATAAAAATGGTGGCGAAATTGTACCTTTTTTTGGCATTCCAACTATGACAGGCACGCTTGCAACCAAACTTGCTAGTAAAACAAACTGTGCATTAGTAGGATTAACTTGTATAAAATCACCTCATCAATCAGGTTTTGAAATTTTTTGTTATGATTTAAAGGATAAGGATTTATATAATAAAAATGATATAATCGCTACCACTGCTTTAAATCATGCTATGCAAACAATGATTGAAAAGCATTTTGAGCATTATATGTGGAGTTATCGGCGCTTTAAAACCACGCCTTTTGGTGAAAATCCTTACTTATTACCATTTGATGAACTTCACATCCAAGTAAAAAATTACAAATCTAACACATCATCCGAGCCAAGTCATGACCGAAACTAACTATATTCTTTGTATGAAATGGGGAAATAAATATTCTGCTGAATATGTTAATCGCCTGTACCGTATGGTTAGTCGGCATTTGAGTTTGCCTTTTGAGATGGTGTGTCTAACTGATGATAAAACGGGAATTTATCCACAAATTAAGTGTTATCCAATCCCAGAACTCAATCTACCCGCCAATCTACCCGAACGTGGCTGGAAGAAACTAACTACTTTTAAGCCTGATTTATATGGCTTAAAAGGCACTGCATTATTTTTGGATATTGATATTGTTATCGTGGATAATATTGATTGTTTTTTTACTCACCAAACCAAACATCAAGATAGTGTTATGATTATTCGTGATTGGAAGAAACCATGGCGAATGGTGGGGAACAGTTCAGTATATCGGTTTAAACTTGGACAAAATACATACCCTGATTTGCTAAGCTATTTTGAAAAAAATTTTGAAACAATCCGTAATGAAGTCCGTCATGAACAGGCATTTCTATCCAATTATTTACGAAAATATCATCATTTGGAATATTGGGATAGCTCTTGGTGTGTCAGTTATAAATATCACTGCCTTCAAAAAATTCCGTTTGCTTATTTTATCCCGCCCAAAAAACCCATTGGGGCAAAAATTGTGATTTTTCATGGTGAAATCAACCCACCTGATGCTATAAAAGGCGGTGGTGGAAAATGGTATCGTCATGTTTTACCAAGCGATTGGATAAGGGAGGCTTGGCAATGATTTTTCTATTTAACACGTAACAAGAATGATTATGAATAATTACATTAGTATACTTATACCTGTATTTAATGAGTCACAGAATATTATAAACTGCGTTGATAATCTTAATCAACAAAGTTGTCAAAATTTTGGGATAATCTTTGTTTCAATTGGAAACCTTTTATGAAGCCAAATATTATATTCTATCTTATTAATTTAGATGGTAGTGATGAGCGTCTTGCTACAGCAACTAAAGCATTAAAAGAACAAAATATTGATTTTATTAGAATATCTGCTGTGGATGGTCGTAAAACAGACCCAATCTCATTTGTGGAATATGATGAACAAAAAGCGTTATCTTATATGGGAAGAAAATTAACAGGTGGTGAGTTAGGTTGTTATTTTAGTCATCTAAAATGCGCTAAAGAATTTATATCTAGTGAAGCTGACTTTGCTGTTGTCTTAGAAGATGATATGAAACCCAGTGATGAATTGGTTCAAAAAATCACAAACCTAATTTCTGGGTTGTCAAATAAACCATGGTATTTAATCAATATTGGTGCAAATAAACGTAAAATCTTCACGCCTTTATTTGATATCAATCAGCATCAGGTATCACATGCACATTATTTTCCTATGACAACCACGGGTATTATTTGGAGTAAAAAAGGAGCTCAAGCATTCATTAAAGAAGCCATCCCTATCTATGCGCCTGTAGACAATTTTTTTCGTGATTGGCTTACTAAATCTAATTTGGGTATATCTGTTTATCCACCTCTGGTAGTTGCTCGTGATGTAGCTAGCGATATTGATGGAAATAAAACACGCAAAAATCATAATCGAGCAAAAAATTATGGATTTCTCAAACAAAAAAGATTATGGATTGACAAAATGATAGCCATAAAACATAAACTATTTGGTTGATTAAAAATTATTGATCAGATAACTTAACCAAATAGTTTACCCTTAATCTTTGCAAGCCATGTTTTTTTTGGTGGATTGGCAACACTGTCAAAGCCAATATGGTGACAGGCACCATTTTGAAGGTAAGCAACATATTTGCCTGACTTTCTTAAAAACCTTGAAATATGCCGTTCTTTTTTAAAATTTGCAAAAGGCATAATAGTTTGATAGCTGCTTAATTTGATAATATGAGGATTGAAAGTGTAACCATGCCACTGCTCATGAAGTGCGTTTAGACTAGCAATTGGTAGATAAGATGACTGGATATATTTAATTTTTGTCAGTTCTTCATTTGTGAAAGCAAAATCATCAATTTGACGTAAACTAACTGATATGATTTCAGATTCATGATTTAGCAGCTCAATTATCGCATCAAGTTTAGGTATGTTATCAAATTCCCAATCATCCTCACAGTGAAAAATATAAGGTGTGGCAACCTTACTATACATCAAGTCTACAGCCTTATGATGTCCTAAATTATAACCCAAATCAATAAGCTCGCCATTTGGGCACAATTCACGAAAAACAAGGGAGGTCGCTTCATCACCAAAATCATTAATAGCAATAATATGTTTAAATTGTACTTTGGACAATAAACTCTCTAATGTTTTTCTTAATTCTTGCGGGCGTTTGCCAATTGTTAAACACAAGGTAATATCATCACGCATATTGTTCCTTAAAAAATCAAGATATTTAGTGTGGTTTAAAAAATAGCCATTCTGTGCCCTGTTTTTTGGTTTTTTGCACTATATCATGCATAGCATTCCATTGATTCTGTTTTGTTTTATAACGTTGAATGGGTAAAAAAGAAATGCTTTTATAAGTTTTAAGTTTTTTAAGAGATTTATTTTCCAATTCAATTAATAGGTTTTGAAACTGCTCTTTGGAAAAATGCTTATAGGCGAATAGAATTTGAGAACGAAACCATCGGTAAAAAAAATCATAACTTTTAGCTGGTTCACTCACACCTCCTATATGATACAGGCTAAGCTCATTTACTTTGACAAGCGGTAGTCCAGAACGTTGAATGCGCAGACATAAATCTTCATCCTCGCAATACATAAAAAAATCAGGGTCAAAACCACCAATTTGTTTAAAAACAAAAGAACGAACCACCAAAAATGCTCCGCTTAACCATCTTGGCGAAGTATCAAGTCCCAAAGTTGCATGGAATTCAAAATCAATAAATTCTGATTTATCCTCTCCTTTCTCATTTAGTAATTGACAAGTCATCGCACCATAATTTTTATTATTATTCAAGTGTTCAGCTAATTTTTGCAAAAAACTTCTGTCTTTTATGATTATATCAGGATTTGTAATTAATAAATGTTCACCTGTGGCACAGTTTGCCCCCAAATTCATTGCTCGCCCAAAGCCAATATTTTTTTGTGATGATATGATGTTTATATTATGCTTATCTTGAAAAAAACTCAGTGTATTATTTAACTTTTCATTTTGTGTATTGTTAACAACAACAACTTGCCACAACTCAGAACTTAAAGTCTGTTCAAACAAACTATCCAATAATTGGAAAATGTATTGTTCAGTGTTATAATTCACAATTAAAATGGAGAGTTTCATTATTCACAACATCAATAATATAGTAATAATCGTTCATAAATTATAACATCATTTTGACAAAACTAAAAATTTCTCTTGAGGTTAGTATGCCCCAACCAAAACCTATTACTGGCGCCATTATCTTCAACAAAAAATATACATTTTGTACATTAGTAACGGATTTTGTTGAATACCAACAAATGGTAAGTAGCGCAAGGAATGCTGGTTTTGACAGTGATGACGTGGAATTCTTATATTTTAACAATCAAAATGGCAATCATTTTGATGGTTACAGTGGCATCAATAGAGCCTTTAGAGAGGCTCAGGGGGAATATTTAATTTTTTGCCATCAGGATATTTTATTTCACGATGATAAGCGAAATGTTTTGGATGAATGTTTGGCAGAACTTGAGAAAATTGATGCTACTTGGGCGGTTGCCGGTAATGCAGGTAAGGATTTTTGCAGTAGATTCAGTGCTAGAATAACCGACCCAAAATTACAGAATATCCGAATTGGCGATTTGCCAAAAAAGGTGATGAGTTTGGATGAAAATCTTATGATTTTAAATAGAAAACATAATTTTTCAACTTCATCTCAAGTTTTATCAGGATTTCATTTATACGCGCTTGACTTGTGTCAAAATGCCTACAATTTGGGTCTTACTTGTTATGTTATTGATTTTCATATACTACATAAAAGTAGCGGAAATTTAAACCAAAGTTATTATAAAGCTCAGGACAGCTATATAAAATTGCAACAAAAAAGAAAAGAAATTAATGACTTTTTTCCTCTGTGCTCAAGTTTTTATATAAGTACCAGTAGTTTTAAGAATGCTATCTTTAAAAATCAATTACTTTTAAAATGGCGCAGAAGTTATTTAAAGAGAAAAAAATAATTTAATAAATCTATTTTTATTTATAGTTCAGGTTTTGGTATGCATTTTTATCAATTATTAAATTTTTCAACTTTAGGCGATAATCGCGGCAGTTTAGTTGCATTAGAATCTAATAAACAAATTCCTTTTGAAATTAAAAGGACCTATTATATTTTTGGTACAAAACAAGGTGTATCTCGTGGATTTCATGCTCACAAAAACTTATCGCAAGTATTGATTTGCGTTAGTGGATCGTGTGAAATTCTTTTAGATGATGGTAATACAAAAGATGAAATAGTGTTAAATAGCCCAAATCAAGGTTTGTTAATTAAAAATTTAATTTGGCGTGAAATGCATAATTTCTCCCCAGATTGTGTGCTATTAGTTCTTGCTAGCGATTATTATAATGAAAGTGACTATATTCGTGATTATAATGAATTTATCTATCATGTTAACCAACCCTTTATTCACCATTTAGCTGATGTGCAATCAAAAAATATAGGTCAAAAAACACGGATTTGGCAGTACGCTATTGTTTTAAAAAATGCCAAAATAGGTGAAAATTGTAATATTTGTGCACATACACTCATTGAAAACGATGTAAATATTGGAAATAATGTAACAATAAAATCTGGAGTATTTATTTGGGATGGTATTTATATTGAAGATGATGTATTTATAGGTCCAAATGTTAGCTTTACTAATGATAAATATCCTCGCTCCAAACAATATCCAGAAAAATTTTTAAAAACCCATATTCAAAAAGGGGTTAGCATTGGAGCAAATGCGACAATTTTGCCAAATATTACCATTGGAAGAAATGCAATGGTTGGCGCAGGTGCGGTTGTTACTAAAAATGTGCCGGATAATACAATCGTAGTTGGCAATCCTGCTTACATTAAAGGTTATATCAAATGATTCCATTTTTAGATTTAAAATCAATCAATCAACAATATCGCCAAGATTTGATAGAGGCTTGCACTCGTGTTATAGATAGTGGTCGGTATATTTTGGGTCAGGAACTTCAAAGTTTTGAACAACAATTTTCTGATTATTGTGGTGTAAAACACACCATTGGTGTTGCAAATGGTTTAGATGCTTTAATTTTAAGTTTACAAGCATGGATAAAACTTGGCCACATCTCTGTAGGAGACGAAATTATTGTTCCTGCTAATACTTATATTGCTAGTATTTTAGCAATTAGCAAAAATCAATTAACTCCAGTACTGGTAGAGCCAGATTTGGCTACTTTGAATATTAATCCAGAGAATATTAAAAAAGCCATTACACCAAAAACAAAGGGGATTTTAGCAGTTCATTTGTATGGAAGAATTGCTCCAATGCCTGAAATTATGGATATTGCTAAAGAATATAACTTATTGGTTTTAGAGGATGCCGCTCAAGCACATGGCGCAATGATTAATGGAGAAAAAGCAGGTGCATGGGGTCATGCCGCTGGGTTTAGTTTTTATCCTGGTAAAAATCTTGGAGCATTAGGAGATGCAGGAGCCATTACCACCAATGATACAATTCTTGCAGAAACAATCCAAGCTTTGCGCAATTATGGCTCACATAAAAAATATGAAAATATTTATCAAGGTGTCAACAGTAGAGTTGATGAAATTCAAGCAGCTATGTTGCAGGTAAAATTAAAACATTTGGATGCAGAAATAAAACATCGACAATTATTAGCAAACCACTATCTTGATAATATTAATAACCCATCAATTACTTTGCCAAAAAAAACAAGTAACATCAACGAACATGTTTGGCATTTATTTACTGTTCAAAGTCCTAGACGAAATGAATTGCAAAAATTTTTGGAATCCAATGGTGTACAGACATTAATTCATTACCCTATAGCGCCGCATAAACAAAAAGCGTATCTAGAATATAATACATTACCGCTACCAATTACGGAAAAAATTCATCAGGAGATATTAAGTCTTCCCATAAGTCCTACAATGTCTTTAAATGATGTTGACTATATAACTAACATTTGCAATCAATGGAAATAACCATGTTGAAAAATAAATTATTATCAATTTGCTGTCTTGGTTATAATCATGCTGATTTTTTGGGCGAAAATTTAGATGCTATTGCTGCAATTAATTATCCTAATATTGAGGTTATAGTTGTTGATGATGGCTCTAGTGATGATAGTGTTGAAATTTTAAATAAAATATCAAAAAATTATCCGCTACCCATTAAAATAATCGCACAAAAGAACACAGGAAATATAGGTAAAAATTTTAATATGGCATTATCTTATGCAAGCGGTGAGTTTGTTACCTTTATTTCTTTAGATGATGTATTTCATGCCAAAATTATTAAAAAAGAAATTGATATTTTAATTAATAATTCAGAAATTGCTTTTGTTGCTTCTAATAATATTCAGGGTATTAATAATGATGGTTTTTTAACAGATTCTGTACCCAATCTACCAACTAAAAATAAAAATGAGGTAAGTTTTGAAGATTTATTAGAATACGAATACCATGATTTTGGTGGTTTTTATATTCAAGGTACCATTTTCAGGACTGATTTAATTAAGAAAATAGGTGGTTTTGATGAAGACATGACAGGAGATGACATTGTATTAAGAACCAAATTATTTAGATATTTAATTGAGCAGAATCTTATTTACAAAAATCAAAAAAATGATTTTACATGGAAATGCATATTATTAAATGATAATAATGTATTTTATAGAGTTCATGATAATAATATTCATAAGAATACGTTAAGACAAATTAAAATTGTTACTGAATACTTAGAAAGATATTGGTCAGATAGACCAAATCCTGAAATGCTAATCTCTTGGGTCGAGTACTATATTAGAAATCATCCGGAAAAGATTGATGATTTGTTTAATTTAAACAATACAACACAAACTCTTAAAGAAAATTCAAGAATAAAAGAAACAATTCGCAAGCAAAAAGATGCTGATTTAACCTTTCTGGAAAAAATATATCGCCGTCGAAAACTTCCAGATAATTTAAGAGAGATAGTTATTTTTAATTTATTTAGAATTCGATATCGTCTTAAAAATAGAATTAAGAAATCAAAAATAAATACAAGTACTACACACTACACAACATTGCAATAAAATGGTGAAATTATGAATATTCTAGTTACAGGCGGTGCAGGCTTTATTGGTTCAGCTGTCATTCGTCATATTATTAAAAATACTCAACATCAAGTATTAAATGTGGACAAATTAACCTATGCAGGTAATTTAGAATCGTTATCATCTATATCTAACAACCCACGTTATCAGTTTTCTCAAACTGATATTTGTGACAAGCAAGAAATAGAACGTTTGTTTATTCAGTTTTCTCCTGATATTGTGATGCACTTAGCGGCAGAAAGCCATGTAGATCGTTCTATCTCAGGTTCTGATGAATTTATTCAAACTAATATCATTGGCACTTACACTTTGCTAGAAGTAGCCCGTCAATATCATCAAAATCTTTCAGAGGATAAAAAAACCAATTTTCGCTTTCACCACATTTCCACTGATGAGGTTTATGGTGATCTAGAAGGTACAGATAACCTTTTTTTGGAAACGACACCCTATGCGCCAAGTTCACCATATTCAGCAAGTAAGGCCAGTTCTGATCATTTAGTGCGTGCTTGGCATCGCACTTATGGGCTACCTGCAATAATTACAAATTGCTCTAATAATTATGGACCCTATCATTTTCCTGAAAAACTGATTCCTCTAACTATTTTAAATGCTATTAACGGCAAACCACTACCAATTTACGGAAATGGAACGCAAATTCGCGATTGGCTTTATGTAGAAGACCATGCCCGCGCTTTATTTTTAGTGGCAACGACAGCAAAAGTCGGTGAAACATACAATATTGGTGGGCATAATGAACAGAAAAACATTGATGTAGTTAAAGCAATTTGTGAATTGCTAGAAGAGCTTGCGCCAAACAAACCTATTGGCGTAACACAATATGCTGATTTGATTACCTATGTCAAAGACCGTCCAGGTCATGATTTACGTTATGCTATTGATGCTAGCAAAATTCAAAAAGATTTAGGATGGACTCCAAAAGAAACATTTGCAACAGGACTGCGCAAAACAGTGCAATGGTATCTAAACAACAATGAATGGATTAGTCATGTGCAAAATGGAGAATATCAAAATTGGATCATAAAACAGTATGAAAAATAGATAATAAGCATGAAAATACTACTTTTTGGAAAAAATGGGCAAGTTGGTTCAGAATTAAGCCAAAGTTTGCAGCCGCTTGGCAAAGTTACAGCTCTAGACCGTAATACAAATCATGAGGGTCTGTGTGGTGATATCACTGATTTTGTAAAAATCCATGATGTTTTTGAAAAAATTTGCCCTGACATTGTTGTTAATGCAGCTGCTTATACGGCAGTAGATAAAGCTGAAAATGAACCATATAAAGCTGATTTAGTAAACCATTTGTCATTGGAAAATTTGGCAAAACTCACTAAAAAACATCAAGCACTGCTTATTCACTATTCTACAGATTATGTATTTGATGGTTCAGGGCATAATCCATGGACAGAAGACAGTCCAACAAATCCACTCAATGTTTATGGTCAGAGTAAACGAAATGGTGAGCTTGCTTTAGAACGAAGCGGGGTGAATTTTATTAATCTGCGCACCAGTTGGGTGTATGGTATTCATGGACATAATTTTATCAAAACCATGTTAAAACTTGCAAAAACGCATGAGACTCTTAATATTATTCATGATCAAGTAGGTAGTCCAACCAGCGCAAGACTTATCGCAGATATAACCAGTCAAATCATTCGTTACTATCAGCTAAAATCAAACCAAACAGTTTTTGGGCATTATCACCTTGCCCCAAATGGTGTTTGTTCGTGGTATGAGTATGCAAATTTTATTTTTGAACATGCAAAAAAACTAGGTTTGGAATTAACAATCAAAAAAGTCAATGCAATTACTTCAAAAGATTACCCAACACCAGCCAAACGTCCACATAACTCACGTTTAGATACGCATAAATTACAACACAACTTTGATATTTATTTACCACAGTGGCAACAAAATGTTTATCAAGCCTTAGGAGAACTGATTCATGATAAAACAGCGTAAAGGCATTATTTTAGCGGGCGGTTCAGGTACTCGTTTACATCCAATTACTATGGGAGTATCAAAACAGCTATTGCCAATTTATGACAAACCAATGATTTATTATCCTTTATCTGTATTAATGCTTGCTGATATTCAAGAAATTTTAATCATTTCCACCCCTGAGGATTTGCCAAATTTCCAAAAGTTGCTAGGTACAGGTGAGGAGCTTGGAATTAAACTTTCATATAAGGTTCAGCCCAGTCCAGACGGTTTGGCTCAAGCATTTATTTTGGGTGAGGAGTTTATTGGTGATGACAACGTTTGTTTGATTTTGGGTGATAATATTTTTTATGGTCAAAGTTTTAGCGAACAGCTACGTCGTGCCAAATCTCAAACATCTGGAGCTACAGTTTTTGGCTATTATGTTAACGACCCTCAGCGTTTTGGCGTAGTAGAATTTGATAAAGATGGTAAAGCTCTTTCTATTGAAGAAAAACCAAAGATTCCAAAATCAAATTATGCAGTTACAGGTCTATATTTTTATGACAACAATGTAGTAGAGATTGCTAAAAATATTAAACCCTCACCACGTGGAGAGCTTGAGATTACAGATGTAAATAATTCATATTTAAAGAGCGATTGTTTGAATGTAGAGTTGTTGGGGCGTGGTTTTGCTTGGCTTGATACTGGAACTCACGATTCGTTATTGGAAGCTGGTCATTTTGTACAAACTATTGAGCGCAGACAAGGTTTAAAAATTGCATGTCTAGAGGAAATTGCGTTTTCTAATAAATGGATTGATGAAAATCAGCTTTTAGAACGTGCAGAATTTTTCAAAAAAACAGGTTATGGTCAATATCTACTAAAACTACACCAGGAATGGTTAAGAGCGAAATCATGAAAGTTATTGAAACAAAAATTCCAGAATTATTGATTTTCCAGCCACGCATTTTTTCTGATGAACGCGGTTGGTTTATGGAAAGTTTTAATGAGCAAACTTTCAATAAAGAATTGACAGATAGAGGTTTTCCGATTCCTTACTTCGTGCAAGACAATCATTCTTTTTCAAAAATTAAAGGTGTGCTACGTGGATTACACTATCAGCTAAATCCTTACACTCAGGGTAAATTAGTTCGAGTTACCCAAGGATGTGTATGGGACGTGGCGGTAGATATTCGTAAAGACTCTTCAACATTTGGTCAATGGGTAGGTGTAGAGCTATCCGCAAGCAACCATCGCCAATTTTGGATACCAGCTGGTTTTGCTCATGGTTTTATCACGTTAGAGAATGAAACACAATTTTTATATAAGACCACTAATCATTACAATAAGGAACATGAACGTAGTATCATGTGGAATGATGAGATGTTAGCTATTGATTGGTGTTTAAATGGCAATACACCATTAGTCAGCGAAAAAGATGCGATAGCTCCAACTTTTCTTGAAGCTATCAGTGAATTTTGACAGTGTATTGAATTGATTGGTTTAATGAAGTATCATGCCACTAGTTAAAAAACTGGTGGCTTTTTATATGTTATAATAAAAATCAAACAATTATTACGTTATGTCTAATGTCCATTTTTACCTTCTTTGAAAATCGTTTAAATCCTTACCCAAAAATTAATCTACCCATTCCAAAAAATCAAGGACTATTTGCTTTTTTATGGGCATGTAGTCAAGGAGCCAGAGGCTGGATTTTTTTAAGAGCATTATTATCCATTGCTTTAGGCGTTTTTGGCTCATTGTTATTTGCATGGGTTGGTGATGTTGTAGACTGGTTAACCACCTACACACCCGCGACACTAATGCAAGAAAAAGGTCAAACCATTGCATTTATTTTAGGATTGTGTGTTTTATCCATCTTTGGCGAATTTATCAGCAATTTAATTCAATTTCAAGTATTGCAAGGTGTTTTACCGATGCGACTTCGTTGGTGGTTTCATAAGCACATGCTTGGGCAGTCCATGCAGTTTTACCAAGATGAGTTTTCGGGTCGAGTTTCAGCAAAGGTAATGCAAACCGCCCTTGCTGTTCGTGATACCATGATGACGATCACGCAGATGGTAGCATTTGTATCAGCTTATTTAATTACTAGTGGAGCTATTCTTTTAAAATTAGACTTTTGGTTATTTTTACCATTTTTAGCGTGGCTTTTATGTACAGTTGTGATTATGAAGTTTTTTTTGCCACGTTTAAAACGTTCTGCCAGTCGCCAAGCCAATGCTCGAGCTTTGATGACTGGGCGCATCACCGATGCTTATGCCAATATTGGAGCTGTAAAATTGTTTAGTCATTCTAGCAGAGAACTTGCCTACGCTAAATCTGCCATGAATGAATTTATGGATACCGTCCATGACCAGATGCGCTGGGTGTCCATTTTGGGAACAACAACAGAATTTATGTCTTTGATAATGATTGTTGGTAGCACTGCCATTGGTGTTTATTTATGGCTTATTGGAAAAACTACGGTTGGTGTAATTGCCGTTGCCAGTGGGATTGCCTTACGCTTAAAAGGTATGATTCAGTGGATTATGTGGGAGATGGCAGGATTATTTGAGCATATTGGCACCGTTCAAGATGGCATGAAAACCTTAACCACCCCCCATGCGATTACTGATAAAGAAAACGCTTCAGAGCTGCTGGTCAATCAAGGAGAAATTTGCTTTGATGATGTGGCGTTTAATTATGGTCGAGGCAATGATAAAATTCTGCTTTTTAATCACTTTAATTTAACCATCAAAGCAGGCGAGAAAATTGGCTTGGTAGGTAAAAGTGGCGCAGGAAAATCCAGTTTAGTCAATTTATTGTTAAGATTTTATGATGTCAGTGATGGAAAAATTTTGATTGATAATCAAGATATTAGCCAAGTTACCCAAAATTCACTTCGTAAAAATATTGGCATGGTAACTCAAGATACCGCCCTATTGCATCGCACGGTTCGCGAAAACATCGCTTATGGTCGCCCTGATGCTACTGATGAAGAAATTATCAATGCCGCCAAAGCTGCACATGCATGGGAATTTATTCAAACTTTACAAGATAAAAATGGCAATACAGGTCTTGATACGGAAGTTGGAGAGCGTGGTGTAAAATTATCGGGTGGGCAACGTCAACGTATTGCGATTGCGCGCGTGATTCTTAAAAATGCTCCTATTTTGCTGCTTGATGAAGCAACCTCGGCACTAGATAGTGAAGTAGAATATGCCATTACCCAAAGTTTAGATAATATGATGGCTGGGAAAACAGTCATCGCCATTGCTCATCGTTTATCAACAATTGCCAGCCTAGATAAACTTGTGGTCATGGATAAAGGGCAAATTATTGAAATGGGCAGCCATGAACAGCTAATTCAACAAGGCGGTGTTTATGCCAGTCTTTGGGCAAGACAAAGTGGTGGATTTTTAGGAGAAATTGAGTAACCGTTCATTAAAAAAAGATGGAATGATGTTTTTCCATCTTTTTTTATTTAAACCTTATTTGAATTTTGGTTTGGTTTTTGAATTATTCTACCCAACCCTGCCCATCAATATATAAACTTTCAGCTTTGGGTGGGATATAACGACAAGGTGAGCCTGTTTGAGAATATTGCCCACCCCATTTACGGTAGCCTTGTGTGTCTAAATGAATAGCACCTGTGCTATATAAACCAAGTCCAAAATTATGCGCCTTACCATTGTCTATCCAAAATTGACATAATTTATTTTGCGCATTATTAAACTGCCAGCTTCCCATTGCATAATCAGGAATCCAAATATCCATCGCCCCATTGGTCATATGTTTACTGCTTGGCGCTCCGCCTGCACATTGATTTAATTGTGGGCTTCTATATACGGAGCGAATTTGAGTTTGGGGCGGTAAAATATTTTTTTCCCGCAATTCGTTATACAAACGAATGGTTGGCACCATTTTGTCCCATAAATCCATAGGTGGAACTTGATAAGGTTCATAACCGCATTTTTGCCAAGACCGCGCGGTTGTTAAAAGCTCTCGCATGGGCGGAACTCTACCTTTGCCAAGTTGCTGAACGAGAAAATTTTCGTAATTGGTTGCACTTGCCCGGTTGGATGGGTTTTGATTTAACCACCGTTGATAATCAGCTTCTGTTCCTACATTACGCTCAGCCCCAAAATTATGATCATGTCCATGATGATTGTCTAAATTCACATTAGCATCGCCAGACACTACGCCATAGCCCGTATCCGTATGTACAATTACACGACGATTGGTTTCAGTAGTTTGGGCAGGCTTGGCGGTTTCTTGGCTGGTTTTATTGTCATGATTGCCAAATAATTTGGATAAAAAACCAGCATTCGCACTAACGGCAGATAAAGACAGAGCAAATAAGGAAACCTTAATACATTTGACCACAACATCATTAGAAAAATTGTTTATCATAAAACTTACCATTAATTTTGGATTTAAATTGACACTATTAAAATTTGATAATTTGGATTAAAATTATCAAACTAATGGTGCTAGACACTATTAATGTTATATTATAACATAATTTAACCCAGTTTTTTATTGATGGGTTGACTGTTTTAATGGTTTTGACTACATAAACATAAAAACACATCAAACATCTAAAAAAGCAATAAACCTTTTTTATACATCTTGATTCTATCACTCAAAAGGGTGAAGTTTCAACCAAAAAGGAATATTTGATGAATCATCAATATCGGTTTTCTCGCCAAAGTTCCCATTTTGTCAGCCGTGATTTAGAACCCAACATTTGGCAACGTTTGCATATTGACCCTTGGCTTTTGTTATTATTGCTCAGTATCTGTTTTATTGGTTTGACGGTGTTGTATAGCGCTTCAACCCAAGATTTGGATATGGTGATTAGGCAGATGGTCAGTTACGGCATTGCTTTTGGAATTATGATAGCAATGGCTCAAGTTTCCCCCAATGTTTACCGTACTTTAACGCCTATTTTTTATGTGTTTGGATTGATATTGTTGATTTTGGTTGAAATTATTGGCGAAGTACGCATGGGAGCGCAAAGATGGATTAAAATACCAGGTTTTGGTAGTGTTCAGCCATCAGAATTTATGAAACTAGGCATGCCCATGATGTGCGCTTGGTATTTATCTAAAAAAGAGTTGCCACCCAACATCAAAACGGTCTTAACTACTTTAATTATCATTGCTATTCCTGTACTTTTAATTGCTAAAGAACCTGATTTGGGTACGTCTATTTTGGTGGCGGCAAGTGGTTTATTTGTGCTTTTTTTGGCAGGACTACCTTGGTGGATGATTGGGGGAGCCATTGCGGCTTTGATTCCTTTTTTATGGGTCATGTGGACATTTTTGATGCACGATTACCAAAAAACTCGAGTCATTACTCTTTTTAATCCAGAAGCTGATGCTTTAAATAAAGGCTGGAACATCATTCAATCTCAAACGGCAATTGGTTCTGGGGGTTTAACTGGTAAGGGTTATTTGGAAGGCACTCAGTCTCATTTACATTTTTTGCCCGAAGGTCATACTGATTTTATCATTGCCGCTTTTAGTGAAGAGTTTGGTTTGGCAGGCGTGCTGCTATTGTTATTTTTTTATTGTTGTTTATTGATGCGTTCATTTTATATTGCTTTTGTCAATCCTGATGCCTATTGCCGTTTATTGGCAGGCGCTTTAACGTTATCGTTTTTTGTGTATATTTTTGTCAATATGGGCATGGTAGGCGGAATTTTACCCGTTGTTGGTGTTCCACTTCCTTTTGTTAGCTATGGCGGTACAGCCGTAATTACCTTAATGGCAGCCTTTGGTTTATTGACCTGCATCCATACACATCAATCGAATTCTAATTATTGATTTATATTATTCAGATTGCATTATTTACACATAGTGATTTATTTGTATAAAATACAATCAATAAGCACCGTTAATTATCACCTCACTGCTGTTGGGGTGTTTTTTATTGTATTTTTTATAAAAAGTGGTAACATAGAGTTATAGATAAGTTGTTGTTAGGTAATTGTTTTAATCTCAATGGATGTTTTTTAATGATTGTCAATAAAGACGGCATAATATCTGCAATGTTTATTTATTACCAAATTTCGATTGTCATTTTTTTGTATTTACGTTTCTTTGATGATAAGGTTTAAAATAAAAATCGTATCTGCTTGTTGCGGTTGTTGTTTTTTATTTTTGAATTTGGTATAAATAGCTCGTTGCTTATTCACTGTTCAAAATGAACAAATTTTGTACAGCACACAGTCATTTATGACCGCTCAAGAGTTTGTTGGTTTAGCTTTGAGTTTGTGCTTTAACTAAGAGGTAATTACCATGAAAACCAAATATGGCTCACACTTATTATTAGCAGGCGCGATGGCATTTGGAGGATTTTGCACATCAGCAGCTGCTGAAACAGTTAAAGACGCCAATATTGACAAAGTGCTTGATGAACTTACTCATCAGCATAACAATTCGTCAAGTCTTATAAAAAGTGCTCGCCAGCCCACTTCATTAGCATTAAACAGCACTTTGGTTAATCAACCAAAAGTTTCTAATAAAAAAGAAGAAAAAAACGTGCTGGGCAAATTAAGCTCAGTTGCTTCTAATACAGTTAGTAAATTTAAACAAAATGGTACAGCATCTTGGTATGGTCGCCAATTTCATGGGCGCAAAACTGCCAGTGGTGATACGTTTGATATGAATGGTTTAACTGCTGCACATCGTACTTTGCCAATGAATTGTTATATCAAAGTTACCAATAAAGACAACGGAAAATCTGTCGTCGTAAAAGTAAACGACCGTGGTCCATTCCATGGTAATCGTGTTGTTGATTTGTCTTACGGTGCAGCCAAAGCGATTGGCATTACCCAAAAAGGCACAGGAAATGTTATAATTGAACGTGTTGATGCACCATGACAATTAGTTTATCTTAGCTTAAACTAATTTTACTGACTAGCCGCAAGTTATCTTGCGGCGGTTTTTTTCTAAGATTGTATTAAATAATACAAAAAATAGAGTTCTAAAAAAAACAAAAGCACTCAAAGTGCCTTTGTTTTGGATTTAATCAAATTTATCAGATTAAATAAATCATGCTTCGTCAAAACGTCTTTGAGCTTCGTCCCAGTTTACAACATTCCAAAATGCCTTAATATAATCAGGGCGTTTGTTTTGATATTTTAAATAATAGGCATGCTCCCAGACATCTAGACCAATAATAGGCGTGCCTTCACAACCTGCGACCGCCACACCCATAAGTGGACTGTCTTGGTTTGCTGTAGAAACAACCGCCAATTTATCACCTTGTTTTACAAGCCATGCCCAACCAGAACCAAAGCGAGTAGCAGCCGCTTTTTCAAATTGTTCTTGAAATGCTTCAACTGAACCAAAATCACGTATAATAGCATCTTTTAAGGTGCCGCCAAGTGTTGTACCAGTTTTTAATACAGTCCAAAATAAGCTGTGATTAGCGTGTCCACCAGCATTATTACGTAGCGCTGTGCGACTTGCTTCAGGGATTTTATCCAAGTTAGCAATCAATTCTTCAGCTGATTTATCAGCCCATTCAGGTAAATTTGCTAATGCTGCATTGGCGTTATTAACATAAGCCTGATGATGACGAGAGTGGTGAATTTCCATAGTTTCTTTGTCAAAATGTGGCTCTAAAGCATCATAACTATAACCAAGTTCTGGTAAAGTATAAGACATAATATATCCTTTGAATAAATGAGAATGATGAATAATTACAAGCTAGGCTTGCCAGATTAATATAAGGCAGCTAACTTGTAATTTCAAGTTAAAAATTGATTTTTATCATCTTGATGACATCTATTGAGGTTTAAAACTGTCTTTTAAACTGACAATTTGATTAAAAACCAGATTTTCTTCTGCAAATTCTACCAAATCAGCAACAAAATAACTTTCTCTTTCGAATTGAAAACGTTCACCTTTTTGAGCATTTTGTAAACTTGGTTCAACAATTGCTTGATAAATGGTTAATGAATTTGGGTTAATATGGGCACGAATCCACGCTTCATCACTATCATCAGTTGGCGGATTTAAAATTTCATCATCTTCTAAAAGTAAGTGTTCATACATTCTTACAACTGCAGGCACGCCCAATTCTGCGGATACCCAATGAATTACACCTTTTACTTTGCGCCCTTCTGGATTGTTGCCAAGTGTTTTTTCATCGATGCTTGCAACTAATTCGTAAATGTTGCCATTATTGTCTAATTTATATTCTTCGACTTTTAAAACATAACTGTTACGCAAGCGGATTTCATTATTTTCTGGTGTAAGACGTTTATAACCTTCTGGTGGATTAATCTCAAAATCACTTTTATCAATAAAAATAGTTTTAGTAAAAGGAATTTCACGCGCACCCAAATCAAGATTTGGATGTTTTGCTTGTTGAATCCATAAAACATCATTTTCTAGTCTGGCAATGGTTTTTGGGTTTTTATATTCATTAAATTTTTCAACAGCGTCATTAAAGTTGGTGATTGTGACTTTTAAAGGACGTAAAACCGCCATCGCGCGTGTTGCTGTTTGCTCTAAATGATTTCTAACGCTAAATTCCAATTGACGAAAATCAACCACCCCATCAGCTTTACTAATGCCAATACGTTCGCAAAAATCACGCAAACCTTCGGCAGGATAGCCTCGTCTTCTCATGCCAGTAATAGTCGGCATTCTTGGGTCATCCCAGCCACATACAACCCCTATTTCTACTAAGCGCTTTAATTTACGTTTACTGGTTAAAGTATGGTCAAGGTTTAGGCGACTAAATTCATATTGATGAGGCGGATTCTCAAAACCAATTTTTTCAATAACCCAATCGTAAAAGGGGCGGTGGTCTTCAAATTCTAAGGTGCAAAGAGAATGCGTAATGCCTTCAATAGCATCGGATAATGGGTGTGCATAATCGTACATAGGATAAATACACCAAGTATCACCCGTTTGATGGTGGGTAGCATGCATTACCCGATAAATAACTGGGTCTCTCATATTCATATTAGGGTGATTCATGTCAATTTTAGCACGTAAAACAGCCTCACCTTCTTTATATTTGCCGTTTTTCATATCTAAAAAATGCATTAGGTTTTCTTCAACACTGCTATTTCGCTGAGGTGATTCAATGCTTGGTTTTCCAAATCCACCTCGGTTTTCGCGAATTTCTTCAGGTGTTTGAAAATCTACGTAGGCATCGCCTTGTTTGATAAGTTGTATCGCCCAATTATATAAGTTATCAAAATAGTCAGAGGCATAACGTGCATCACCCTTCCATTTAAAACCCAACCATTCTACATCGGCTTTAATATTATCTACGTAGTCTTGATTTTCTGCGGTTGGATTAGTGTCATCAAATCGTAAGTTACATGCACCATTAAATTCTTTAGCAATACCAAAGTTAAGACAAATAGATTTTACATGTCCGATATGTAAAAATCCGTTAGGTTCTGGAGGAAAACGAGTTAGTATATTTTTGTGTTTTTTAGTTTTTAAGTCGTCGTGGATAATAGCTCGAATAAAGTCATTTTTTTTAATTTCGTTCATGTTTTCTCCAGTTGTGATTAGTGTAATTAAATTGTCTATTTTAACATAGATATGCTTTTTTTATATTTTATTTTCTTTTTTGATTTTCTCTTTTTCTTGTTTATTTTTTTTATTCCTTTTTTTAAAACATATTATGTTAAATAAATTAATATTAAAAATTATATGTTTTTTATTTTTTGATTTATGTTATAATTAAGAGTTATTTTTATTTATTTAAGGAGCATGTCATGGATATGCCTATTGTTCAATTTGATACCAACATGGGTACTATTACTTTAGAGTTAAATGAACAGGCTGCCCCTGTTACTGTCGCAAACTTTATTGATTATGTGGAATCTGGTCATTATGATGGCACAATATTCCATCGTGTTATTGATGGTTTTATGATTCAAGGTGGCGGTATGGACGCCAATATGAACGAAAAACGCACTGGCACGCCAATTAAAAACGAAGCAGATAACGGTTTAAAGAATGATGTTGGTACCATTGCCATGGCGCGTACTTCAGACCCCCACTCCGCAACTGCTCAATTTTTTATTAATGTTAAGAATAATGATTTTTTAAATTATTCCAGTCCGAGCCCACAAGGTTGGGGATATGCTGTTTTTGGCAAAGTCATTGATGGCATGGATGTTGTAAATCAAATTAAGGGCGTGCCAACGGGTCGTTATGGCTATCACGCTGATGTTCCAACTACGCCTATTGTGATTAATTCTGCTAAAGTAATTCAAAAATAGTCTGTACTCATGCACAAAATCACACAAACTTTTGACGAATGGCTATTAAAAAAACCGCATGATATCCGTGCGGTTTTTATTTCTGACCTTCACTTATCCTGTGATACTATTTTACTCAATCAAGCATTTATTTCTTTATTAGATAAATTAATTCATCTAGAACATCTAGAATATTTGTATATTTTAGGAGATTGGCTGGATGGTTGGATTGGCGATGACGATTATCTTAACTTAACAAACACCCAAAAACAGCTACATTGGCTAGCGCCAATTATTTATAAACTCTCTCAGCTTAGTCAAAAAAGCCAGATTATCATCATGCATGGTAATCGTGATTTTGCAATACGTCAGCGATTTTGCGATGTATTTAATGCTAAACTGGTCAGTCAACCCTACTATATCCGTGATGCATTTATTGACACCATCAGGCTTGAACATGGTGATTTATTATGCACAGACGATACCTCTTATCAGCGCTACCGTAAAGTGATTCAAAATCCTTTAATCAGTTTTATTTTGTTACATCTTCCATTATCCTTTCGCCGAAAACTTGCTCGTAATATCAAAAAACAGTCTTATAACCAAAAAACCAAAAAACCCAATTCAATTACCGATGTAAACCAAAAAGCGGTTTTATCAGCACTGACCACCTGCGACACTTTGATTCATGGACACACCCACAGACCCGCCTGCCATAATTTTAAAAATAAACGGCGTTTAGTACTTGGTGATTGGCAGCTAATCAATAAGGAAAACAATCGACAAAATGTATCAGCAATCATTGGCGTACAGTCAATTTCTGACTTGCAACTGCTGAAGTTTTACCATTCCAGCTGATTTAAGAGCAATTTAAATCCATTCTAAAAATAAAAAAATAATAATTCTTATTTACAATAATTATAAACTATCTTATAATCTGCACAAATTATTGCTAATTTGTGTCAAAGTATATTTTGATACAGTTGATGTGTAACATTCGTTTATTTATGTGGTTTGATTATGTTTAATATCAAAAATACACTTAAAACCAAAAAAGCGTTACTCGCCTTTTTAGTTCCCTCAATTATGCTTCAACAAGCTCAAGCGGATGAGCAATCTGAACCAACGGTAACTTTAGAAACCATCACCGTAAATGTGAACGGAAAAGCCAAGGAAGAAGTTGGCGAAAAAATCGTCAATCGCAAAGAATTAAATCAACAAATGGTGCAAAGTTCTGCCGATTTGGTGCGTTATAATACTGAAGTTGATGTTGCTTATGGTGGAGGAAACCGCTCTGGAAATAAAGGCTTTGCAGTGCGTGGTGTAGACGGTAACCGTGTCAATATGAACATTGATGGCATTTCTTTGCCTGAATCTGAATCAAACGAGATTTTTTCACCCTATGGATACATGTATGAGGGTCGCTTTAATCCAGATATAGAAATCATGCAAAGCGTCCGAATTCATGCTGGTTCAGATAGCTTATTAAATGGTTCAGGAGCAGTTGGTGGCTCTGTTACCTACAACACCAAAGACCCAAAAAGTCTTATTCAGTCTGGCAATAAGTTGGGTGGCTATGTTAAAACTGGTTACACCAATAAAAATGAAGAATGGATGCAAGCGGTTGGCTTGGCGGGCAATTTTGATAAATGGGAATTTTTGATTAATTACGCCCATCGTGAAGGTCATGAAACCAAAAACCATGACATGAAAAAAGCCGACAAGGCAAAAGTTGATCCAGGCTATATTTTTAGTGCTGAAGAAATGCCAGATCGTTACTCTACCAAAAGTTTAATATACCCTAATCCTTTAAATTTTAAACGCGATAGCGCCATTGCAAAACTTTACTACAATCTAAACAGCCAACACCGGCTTGGCATTCACGGTATGTATCAAAAACAAACCAATGACATTAACAGTCAATCTACCGCAACTTATGGAAGTCGCTTATCTTCCAGTATGCGTATGGCTCATGACAAAGAAAAAATGGAGAGTTATGGGGTAAGCTACCGCTTTACACCTGAAAATATGCCATTGCTTGAAATGGTTGATGCTAACTATACCCGTAATAAAGTGTTTGGTTTGGCAGATACTTGGCTTTATGACCGCGATATTAGCTATTCAACAGAACAAATTGAATCTATTAAGTTTAGTAACAAAGAATATCGTCCAACTGAAACCAAAACTGACCAATTTACTGTACAGCTTAAAACTTTACCTATTTTATTAAATAAATTTGGCGACCATACATTTGGCATGCGTAGCAGTTATGCAAAACAAGATTATACGACTTCTGCAAGTTACTTTGGTCAGTATGGACAATTTTTACAATATGCCTTTCCTGATGCTAAAAAACGCAATTTTAATTTAACCTTAACCGATGATATTTATTTATCACAGCGTCTACAGGGCAGTCTTGGATTGCGTTACGATAATTTCCGTTATTCGCCTTATTTCCAAGATGATGTTTTTGGCATGAGTGAAAACAAAAGAAACGCTGATTTATGTTCCAACTCTTATAATAATACGCTATTTTGTCAGCGTTATCGTAATGGAGAGGGTTTATCCAAAGCCAAATTTAATCATGTTACTTGGAGCGCAGCGCTTAATTACACCATCATTCCTGAAAAATTAACAACACGCTATAAAGTAGGTACAGGCTTTTTGGCGCCAACAGTTACTCAGCTTTATAGTAACTTTGAAGGATTGGGTGCTAGACAAGTACCTAACTATCACCTAAAACCTGAAACGTCATTAAACCAAGAATTAGAATTTAACTGGAATGTTAAAGACAATCTTTTATTAACTGCTGGTGGTTATATCACCAAATACGATGATTTTATCCATACCCGTTACTGGACAACTCCAACCAATGGTTGTACGGGTGGTTATACATGCTTACAATCAGTCAATTTAGACGATGCAACAGTACACGGATTAAAGCTTGGCGTAAAGGCAGATTTATCAAACGCGCTTAAACTAGGCGGAAAATTAAACGTTTTTGCGGACTTTCATACATCAAAAGACAAGGCTAAAATCGTTACCGATAAAGATGAAACGGTAACTATCAATACCTTAGCGGCTGTGCCAAGAAGTTTGATTTTTGGTGGGGATTATGAATCTGTTGATGGTAAATGGCATGTTGGCACTCGTATCAACTTTTCACATCGTAAAAAAGCAAACGACACCAAAATGTTAGATACTGAAACCACTAGTAATACCGTTACCAATCCTAATTGTTCATTTTATGAAGAGTATTATGGTGTTTGCTCACGCTCCAAGACCGTTTATTCATACAACGAAGTCGTTAAAACTTACAAGCATTCTGACCTGAGCAAATCAGTTGTATTGTTTGATATTTTTGGCAGCAGAAAATTTGGTCGCGATAATAACTGGATTTTAAATGCGGGCGTGTATAACATTCTTGATGAAAAATACATTCCTTGGGAAACATTACGCCAGTTTGCAACAACCAACACCAACAACATGGTTGACCGTTCAGGGGCTGGATTTAATCGTTATACCGCACCCGGTCGCAACTATGCCGTTGCCCTTACCTATCAATTCTAATTTAGGTTTATAAACTCAAAAGCCAGCTTGTCTGGCTTTTTTATTGTATTTGAATATAAACAATCTTATGACACATTGCGGTCAGCATTTTTGTATCATGACTGATGATAAGCATTGCAATTTTTAGTTTTTGATTGATGTTTTTTAATAAATTTATGACCTGAAGCGTGGTTTGATTATCCAGCATCGCCGTTGGTTCGTCTAATATTAATAGGCTTGGTTTAGAAAATAACGCTCGCAGCAATACAACTCTTGATTGTTCACCGCCTGATAATTGATGTGGATAACGCCAAAGTACTGTTTTTGACAAACCCAGTAAATCAAAAAATTCGTCAAGCTCTTCACGCTCAAAAGGCAAATTTTTAGCAAAAAAATTTTCAAAAATACTGTGATAAATAAGTAAGTTTGGATTTAAACTGTCAGTAATGTCTTGCATAACCCAAATAATTTTTGGACGGTATACACTCATTTTTTGCTTTGAAAGTTTTGTTAAACAAATGTATCGTTTATCTTGTAACAAAAAAATATCGCCTTTTATCCATAAATCATCATCCAGACGGGTTATTGCTTTGGCAATGCTGCTTTTACCAGCTCCTGAATTTCCAGCCAATCCCACAATTTGCTGATGCTGTATATTTAAAGAAAAATTTTGTACAATTGGCGGTTGTCTGCCCTGCCATGGTTTTTTATACCCTAATGTTAAATTTTGGATTTGTAAAACAATATCGTTGTCATTACGCCATGATGATGGCATTCCAAAATCTATTTGAGGTAATTGTTGTAAAATGTAATTATAATTTCCTAAAATAAATGTATTATCTTTTAACCATAAAATCTGATGGAAGTTTTGCAAATACTGCGTCTGATGACTAATAATCACAACTGTACGCCCATCATTTGCAAGCTTTTGAAATAACGTTAAAATATCTTGACTGTGTTTATCATCCAAACTGCTGGTTGGCTCATCAGCAATTATCAGGACAGGGTTAAATGCCAATGCTAAAGCGATTGCCAGTCTTTGAGCTTCGCCACCTGATAATTGATGAGGATAACGATTTAAAGGAACAAGGAGCCCTACCTGAGCAAGCAGTTGATAAATGTATTCTAAACGCTGTCTTCTTGGAACATTAATTTGTTTAAAAATAACCCAAAATGCTTTTTTGATGGTATGTAGTGGATTTAATGTTTGTTTTGGGTCTTGAAAAATATACGCAATCTTTTTACCACGTATCTGTTGCCAATCTTTTGTTTGTGTGCTGTGAATGGGAAGTTTGGTTTTTTGTAGATAAATATTTCCAGTGATTTTAATCTGTTCATTTAGCCCCAAAAAACTCGTCATCATCAATGTTTTTCCGCTGCCTGAACGTCCGATAACAGCCAGCATCTCGCCTGCGCGAAGCGTAAATGTTAGGTTTTCTACAATTGGTTTTTGAGTATAAATGCCTAGATTTTGAACATCAAGTAACGTTTCTACCATCTTTAACTTCCAACGCTCGCATCATGCCTTCACCAACAAAAATCAATAATGTCAAAAGAAATCCCAACACAAAAACTGAAACAATAGCCAAATGGGGGGCTTGCAGATGATTTTTTGCTTGATGCAACAATTCCCCCAAACTTGCTTGCCCAAAAGGCAGTCCGAAACCCAAAAAATCCAGTGTTGTTAAAGCTGTCATATTCATCGCAATCATAAAAGGCAGTTGCGCCAAAGTCAATATTAAACCCTTAGGCAAAAGATGACGAAAAATAATTTTATAAGTTGGTACGCCCAAATTTTTAGCTGTTAATACAAAACCTTTGGTTCTGGTTTTAAAAAAATACACTCGCATCACCGCCACCAAAGGTAGCCAAGAAAAGAGCAGCATAATAAAGAATAAAAGAACAGCGGATGGTTCAAACATGCTACTTAGTATCATTAAAATAAACAGCTGCGGCAGACTAATCCAAATTTCCAAAAATCGCTGCCCTAACAAATCAATCAAACCGCCAAAATAGCCCAAAACCGCCCCAAAAGCAACGCCTAAAATTGAGCCGAAAATTGTTAGCGATAAGGCGAATATCAAAGAGATTCTTAATCCATACAAAACTCGTGCCAGTACATCATAGCCATTTGCATCAACTCCAAGAATATTTTGATGATTAGGGGCTTGAGGCAGCTCATTTGCATTTAACACCAAACTGTTTTCACCATAAGGCACAACTGGCATGATTGCCCAACCATGATTGTGAATCAATTGCATCACATAAGGGTCTTGATAATCGGCTTGAGTTTCGAAGACGCCGCCAAACGCAGTTTCAGGATAATTATAAATAATAGGTAAATAAATTTTATCTTTGTAAACAATCAAAAGCGGTTTATCATTAGCAATCAGTGGCGAACATAAACTAATGACGACAATTACAAAGCACAATAATAGTGCAAAAGATGCTAGTTTTTGTTGTCTAAATCTTTGCCAAAACACGCGCAAGCCAAACATTAACGATAATCCACCTTAGGGTCTATTTGATGATACAATATATCAAAAATTAACTGAACTGCCATACCAAACAACGTAAATACATAAAGTATGCCAAACATAACTGGATAATCTTTCATCATTGCTGCTTCATAAGCCAACCTACCAATGCCATCAATACCAAAAATTACCTCCACTAAAAAATTACCCGAGAATAACACGCCCGCCACGGTCATTGGCATTTCTGCCAAAATTGGTAAAGACGCATTTTTTATTAAATGGTGATAAAATATTTGCCATTTCCCCAATCCTTGAGCAGTTGCAAGACGCGAGTAAGCTGAATGTTTTTCAGTCATTAAACTAAATTTAGTTAAATAAGCAATGCTTGCCATCCCTGATAACGAACTTGCAATGACTGGCAAGGTAAAATAATAAATGATTGTCTTTATTTGAAGAAAAAATGATAAACTTCTAAAATCATCAGGTAAAACTGCTTGCATAGGAAAAATATGCCAAAAACGAAAGCCAGCAAAAACCACTATGAGTGCTAATGCCAATACAAATGTTGGAATCGCATAAAAAAATGCCAGTATAATTGCCGTTACTTTATCAAAAAACAAACCATCAAAATAAGCTTTAAGAACTCCAAAAAAAACTCCTAAACCGTACATAACCATTAAAGAGAGTCCGCCAAATAATAGGCTAATGGGTAATTTTTGTGCAATTAATTGACTGACTGATTGACCTTTAAAAAAAGAATCGCCCAAGTCAAATCTAGCGTAATCTCTTAACATCAAAAAATAACGTTCATGCAGTGGTTTATCAAATCCAAATTGATGATTGAGTTGATTTAAAAATTCTATAGGTAAGTCATTTTTAGTAGTTATTTTTTGATGATTTTGTAAAAAATCAGTTTGTTCAGTTTTAATAGCCTCTAATTTGGTTTGCAAAGGTCCAGTTGGCGCAGTTTGTACAATTAAAAAATTAATCGTTAAGATAATTAATAAAGTTGGAAAAAAAAGCCCAAGTCGTTTTAATAAATAAATTAGCATCACGCTAAATCCATCAGATGACTATATAAAATGATAATACCCATTATGATTAGTGTTATTGCTCCAAATAACATTGCGCACTTTCCAAACTTCACCCCCAAATGGTTTTCTAAGTATAAACCCAAGGTTGCCATCACTATGGTCATATTCTTTGATATAGCCACTGGCAACGCTACCTAACCAAAACCCGATTATTGGAGCAATTGCTTCTACTATTCCAAAAAATAAACCATTTTTTGCAGCATGAATAAATTTAGGATTTTTATCCATTGAACCTTTTGCTACTACTACAGCAAATGCATCCATAGACATCAGAAAAGATAATGTAGATAACGTCAATAAATTCACCCTACCCCCTAAAATTATTTTTTAATTCACGAAGTGTGCTAAAAACTTCTAAAGGTGAATGATTGGCAAGCGGGTATAGTTTATTGAGATTTTCAATCGTTTCTTTATCATCAGTTTGCAAAAAAACATTGATTTGTCGTTCTTTTTTTAGCGTTGTTGGTAGTGAAATTTTTCCTAGTGCTAAATCCTGTTGTGTTTTTTGTAATGTTTGTTCAATTATTTGGCGGTTTTTGTAACCACAAATTGACAGTGCAAATTTTAAATTACTGCATGTATACTCATGAGCTGGATAAAATAACGCATTTTCTGGTAATTGATTAAAACGTTGGATACTATTGAAAAGTTCTTCAATTGAACTATTTACTCTTCCACAACCGCCACTAAATAAGGTATCGCCACAAAATACGTGAATCTGATGATTATCTTTTAGTAAAAATGATAAATGTTGAGCTGTGTGTCCTGGTGTATGGTAAATCAAAAATTTTAATTCGTTGATGATGATAATTTGATTATCTGAAACAATATTTACTGTTTGATTATTCTGAAAATGGTGGTTTATATGGGTAAAAATAGGCGTATTAGGATATATTTTTTGTAGCCCTTCCGCGCCTTGAATATGGTCATAATGCTGGTGAGTGATTAGTATTGCAGATAAATCTAATTGATGTTTATTTAAAAAATCAATAACGCATTTATCTTCACCAGGATCAACAACAATAGCTGAATTATCTTTTTTAATGACCCAGATGTAGTTATCTTCTAAAGCGGGTATAGCATAAATATTTATCATGTTTTTCTCTCTTTATTCTTTTTTTATCACAACTTAATTTTATTAAGGTGATGTTGTTGTTTTATTTTTTTCTTTAGCAAAAAAGGATTATGTTAAATAAATTAATCACAAAAAATTTAATCGTGATAACTTTGCTGATAATACCAGTAATCCAGACCTAATGACAATGCTGGCAATGGATTTGGATGCGCTAAATGGTTGTCATACAATACATTAATTGATTTTTGACCGCCAAAAGGAATGATATACACACCTGATAACAATAAACGGTCAAGGATTTTACTGTATAAAATAATTTCATCACGATTTTGGGCATGAATCAATTTATCTATCGTCGCATCCACGGCCAAACTTTTGATGCCAATGCTGTTTTGACCGCCTTCAGCATCGGCAAAATCTGAACCCCAAAGATATTTTTGCTCCATGCCGGGTGAATTACCTTGCATAAAACTATCAATAATCATATCATAATCAAAACTGCGTTTTTTGTGTGTCAGTACCGCTTTATCTAAACGGCGAATGCGAGCATTAATGCCTATTTTGATTAAATTCTTTAAAAATGGTAATAATAGCGCTTGATACTTATCATCATCAATCAATATCTCAAAACTCACTAACTGATGATGTTTATCATACAATTTACTATTTTGATAATAGTATCCTGCTTGTTGCAAGATATCTCTTGCTTTTAATAAATCCGCACGATTAATGCCATCACTGGTTGTTTTAGTTTCTGGCACACCCAAAAATACGGCTTGTTCGTCGCTGTTTAGTGGCAAATGCTGTAAAATTTGCGTCTCTTTTGGTGTTGGTTTGCCAGTTGCCATCAATGCAGAACCATAAAAAAAACTATCCAATCGCTTATATTGTCCGTGATACAATCGATCATTGACCCAATTCCAATCAAATAGCAAACTGATTGCTTCACGCAATTTTTTATCAGCAAAAATAGGTTTTCGAATGTTAAAAACCAAGCCCTCCATCGTTACTGGGTTTTGGTGCGTAATAGCTTCTTTGGTGATGCGATGATTAAATGACCGTGGATTAAAATTTGCCCAATTTTTAGGATTATTTTCAGTATAAAAATTAAATTCACCCGCCAAAAATGCTTCTTTGGCAACAATATCATCTTGATAATAAATAAATTTAATCCTATTAAAATTAAACCGCCCGCGGTTAACCATGATATTTTCGCCCCAATAACTGGAATTTTTAACGTAGGTAATGCTTCTACCCACATCAACATTACCCACCCGATAGGCTCCGCTTCCCATTAAGGGCTGTAAGCTTACTTTGTCAAAATTTTTTTCTATATCTGTTTTAGAAAAGACAGGAAACAAACTTACATTAGCATACATATCCGCGCCAGCATCGTCATTAAACCAAAATATAACCCGATGTTTATCAATGAATTGAATGCCATCAATACCTGCCAAAAGCCCTCGCCAACTCATACGTCCTTTTTGCAATATAGTCTCAAATGTTGCTTTAACATCATGGGCAGTTACAGGTGTGTTATCCCAAAATCGAGCATCGGGATTTAATTCGTAAATCACCCATTTTTTGCTTTCATCATAAATAACTTTTTGAGCAAGCTGAGGATATAAAACAAAGGCTTCATCCAAAGAGCCTGTCATAAGTGTGTCATATAAATAGAATGTGCCTGTTGCAGCAATACCATCATCAATAAACGGATTTAAGCTATTAAAACTGCCTTTTGCAGACATGGACAATTCACCACCTTTGGGAGCATTTGGATTGGCATAAGGCAAAAAAGATTTATCAATATATTGTGGAGAGTTTTTTACAGCGATAAAAACACTGGTGGTTACAGATGGATTGGTTAAATCTGGAAGAGGTCTATCTTGCCAAGCTGAATTTTCTGACTTGGTTTTGGTGATTTGTTTGACTGACTGCTCATTTTCTGAGCAAGATACAGCTGTACAAAAAACAAATATCCACAAAAGCAAAAACCACGCAAATTTTTTATTCGTTTGGCGCGGTTTTAGCTTTATCATAAAAGTTCTTTTCTGCAACAATCTAATAATAGCAAAGATAGCAAATCAAATTAGGCTTGATAAATCAAGCATGAGACTTTTCAAAATCCTTCATAAAAGCAACTAAAGCCTGAACATGCTCTAATGTAACGGCGTTATAAATACTCGCACGCATACCACCAACCGCGCGATGGCCCTTTAAATTTAACAATCCTGCTTTTTTGCTTTCTTCTAAAAAGACTTTATCTAACTTATCATCTTTTAAACAAAATGGCACATTCATAATGGAGCGATATTTAGGATTGACTTTATTAACATAAAAATCACTATTATCAATAGCTTGATATAAAGTTTGTGCTTTTTGATGGTTAATTTTAGCAATTGCTTCAATGCCACCGTTTTCTAAAAGCCACTCAAACACCAACCCTGACAAATACCAAGCGTAAGTGGATGGCGTATTTAACATTGAGCCATTTGCAGCTTGATTTTTATAGGTTAAAATATTTGGACACCATGCACTGGCTTTTTCTAAGAGGTCTTTACGAATAATAACCAGCGTTAAACCTGCAGGCCCAATATTTTTTTGAGCACCTGCGTAAATCAATCCAAAATCATTAACATTGATGACATCTGACAAAATGCAAGATGAAAAATCCGCTACAATTGGAGCCTTTACATTAGGCGTATTAAAGATTTGCACGCCATGAATTGTTTCATTAGGACAATAATGAAAATAACTGGCATTTTCACTTAAATTCCAAGTTTCAACATCCGGAACATCTGTTCCATTACCTTGTGCTACTAGATTGACTTTACCCAATCCCAAATCATCATAACGTTTGGCTTCTTTATAGGCTTTTTCTGACCATGTACCTGTGATTAAGTAATCTGCTTGTCCACCTGATAATAAATTTAAAGGAACTGCTGAAAATTGTAATGCCGCCCCGCCCTGTAAAAAAAGCACAGCATACTCATCACTAATATTCATCAGTTTTCGCAAATTTGCTTCGGCGCGTTCTGCCATTTCAATATAATCAGCGCTTCGGTGGCTAATTTCCATCACAGAAGCCCCTATGCCTTGCCAGTCAAGCATTTCAGCTTGGGCTTTTTGCAAAACTGCTGTTGGCATGGATGCAGGTCCTGCACAAAAATTAGCTAAACGGGTCATGATGATTCCTTTTTTACTAAACATTAAAAGCAGAATTTAGGCTGTGTATTTTAACAGATTTTTTAATTTTTTGTTATTTTATTTTAACAAAAATGGCTAAATATGAAATAATTGATGGTAATTTAATCAGGCTAATCGCTTTAAATTATTGGTAATTAAATTCCAAAGATCCTTTTTTTGTTGCGCTGCTGCTTCATCAGCACCTGACATTTTTTGCAAAGAAAAATCGCAAATAAATGTAAAATCTTTCATGGATTTAATTGCTTTTGGCAGCGGAGTTAAAAAAATTAGTGTATTATCATGAATATTACTATTATATAAGCCATCATCAACGTTTGAAGTCAATTTATCCAGCGCCATTTTAAGTCCAAATAAAAATCCATAAAAAACAATAACGGCACATTCGGATGTTTGATATCCCGATATAGGAAAAGAGTTTTGATGCTCTGCTATGGAAGTTTGTTGCCGCAGGTTTTTCTTTAACCTCTCCCAAGTATCAAATTCAGCTTCATCTAACAAGGTTTTTTCCACCATCACAATGTAATTACCTGCTTTAAAACCTTCCAGGTTAAAACGCAGTTCATCATCTTTTAGTGATGACAAATCATTTTCAAAATCTTCTTGAACGACTACTGTTTGTTTTGGGGTTGATGGCGTTATGTTTTGTGTATGCTTTTTACTATCTTCAAAAATCTTGTTAGGCTCTACAGCCGCCCTATCCAAATTTTTTTGAACCAATTTTGTTGGTTTAGTCAAAGTTTTGGCGGGTGAATGTTGTGGCACAACTGGATTTTTTAACCCAAGGGAATTTTTTGATAATTTACCATCAAAACGACTGGGAATCTTTCCAATATCAGTCAGACTTGTGCCTCTTTGTACCCAAAGATGAACACCCATCAATGATAGAATATGACGATTTTGAAGTTTTTGGGTGTTGGTCATGGGCAATTAAGAGGCTGTTATTTTACACTATTAAAGTGTAAATATAAAAAAGGGATAATACAAAGGTAAAAACGGGAAATTCTAGCATTTTTTGCTATTTTTTAAAATAAATTTGTTCAAACCAAAAGCAATCTAAATTGAAAACTTGCGACTGAGCTTATCTACTTGAGTTAATATATCAGGCAATCGATAGCTGCCTTGTAAATTTTTTAACCATTGTTTGGCATTTTCTAAAGAATAATCAACTGTTGTAACATATAATGGTTTTTTACTTTGACCTCGAAAAACCTGATGGCAACTATCCATGTCTTGATAAGGATTTTTGGCAATACCAATAATGGGCTTTTTATCGGTTAAATTATCATACAAATGTTTTCCCAATCCAGATTTGCCCTGATTAAGATAAACAAACCCATCAATCACTAAAATATCCACAGGGTCGTTAATAGTTTTTAAAAGCGCAAGCAGACACGGCATTTCTCGCTTATAAAATTGACCAGATTGATATGCCAAAACTTCGTTTACCCAAATACCATGTGTACTTAAAATTTGTACATTTTCAACCCCTGTAAACCGCACGCCTGCCGCAAAAGCGCAATTATTAGTTTGGTGATAATATACATCCATTGCCAAATAAATCATTCTAGCTCCGTTTGATACGAAGTGCATTCATGACCACAAATAAACTGGATAACGACATTCCAATTGCTGCAAGCCATGGTGGTACATAACCAAGAGCCGCTGGTAAAAGTATCACAGAATTATAAATAACCGCCCAACGTAAATTTTGGCGAATCAGCGTTTGAGTTTTTTTGGCAATGACGATTGCCTTATCAATTGCCAAAAGTTTGCCGCCCAACAACACACTATCAGCAGATACTTGGGCTAAATCTGCCGCTCCCGCCATTGCTGTAGAAACATTTGCAGTCGCTAACACAGGCGCATCGTTAATGCCGTCACCCACCATTAAAACCACATACCCCTTTTCTTGCAATTGTTTGATATGCGCCACTTTGTCTTCTGGGGTTAAACCATGATAGGCAATGTCAATACCTAAGTTTTTGGCAATGTTTAAGGCTTCAAAACTTGGGTCGCCTGTGAGCATAATTGGAATGATGTCTTGGCGTTTTAAATTATCAATCATCGTCTTAGCATCTAAACGCAGCACATCATTAAAATAAAAACGAGCCACTACCTGCCAATGATTATCCATTTTTACTGACAAAAGCACGGACATGTTGGCATGATAAGTAGCTAAATTTTCCTCTAATTGATAAGGTAGATTGTGTTTGTCGCCCGCTAAAACAAAATCCAAATGTCCAATACGGTATACCTTTTTATCAATTTCTCCTTCAACCCCACCTGCAGTGTGATGACTACTGTTGGTAACTTTTGGTAAATGCAGCCCATGAGAATGAGCTAAAAGCGCTTTAGCAACAGGGTGTTTAGAACCCACTTCCAAAGCTGCAGCAATCGTTAACAATGATTGCTCATCATAACCATCAGCTACAACTGATGCAAGTAAATTAACTTGTCCTTGTGTTAATGTGCCAGTTTTATCAAATGCCACATGGGTTACTTCAGATAATGTTTGAATGGTATGACCTCTGGTACTTAAAAAACCAAAAGTTGCCAAGCGATTGGTTGCCATTGTCAAAGCTATTGGGGTTGCCAAGGATAAAGCGCAAGGGCAAGTTGCTACCAAAACCGCTACTGTTGCCCATAAAGCCTCAGATTTATCAATAAACCACCACACCAAAAACACAAGGCATGACAATAAAAGCACCCGAGCTACAAACCATCGTGCCATTTTATCAGCATCTTGAGCGATTTTTGGTTTTTCACTCATCGCCCGATTCATTAAGCGATCAATTAATGCAATTTGACTGTCGTCCACTTCCGCTGTAACCAACATAAAAAACGGCTGAGCATCGTTTTGACTGCCACCAATCACAACATCGCCGCATTTTTTTACAATCAAATCGCTTTCACCCGTCAAAAGGCTTTGAGAAACGGTTGCTGTTTTGAACAACAAAACCCCATCTGCAACAATTTGCATGCCTGCTTCAATATATACAACATCGCCAACTTTAACACTTTGAGCAAGAATTTTCTCATTGGTTTTAACTGAATTTTGGGAATCCTTTATAACAGCTGTAAAATCTTGGTGAGTTTGCCACCATGCATCAATTTTTTGACCATCCAGTTTTTTATCATAAAAATCTTGTAATAACTTTAAGTCATTTGTCAATCTTTGAACCAAAATTGGTTCTATCACCACCAAATCCGATGCCAAATTGGATGCTTTTAAACGAGCATTTTGTTCAATATAACGCCCTGCTAACAGAAAAAAAACAAACATTGACACTGAGTCAAAATAAGTTTCTCCTGATTGGGTGATTGTTGCCCATACACTGGCAAAAAAACTCACCAAAAGAGCGATGGAAACTGGGACATCCATATTGACTTGACGAGCTTTAACAGCTCGATATGCTGATTGAAAAAAAGGCAATCCAGCAAAAAAAATCACTGGCAACGTTACCAAAAATGCCACCATTCGTAAAAAATCGCGGTGCTGAACAAGCATGCCTGAAAATTCACCAAAATACATTCCTACTGAAAACATCATTGCCTGCATCGCCCCAAGCGCTGCAATTCCTAAGCGAATCAGCATTTTTTTATTTTGGCGGCGCATCATGGCTTCGTGTGTATCTTGTCGGTAGGGGTATGCCTCATAGCCAATTGCATGTATTGCAGATAAAACCTGCCCAATATCACATACGGATTCTTGCCAATTTACTCGCATACGCTGTTGAGTTAGATTCACTTGACACGCCTTTACACCATTGATTGCTGAGAGCCTAGATTCTATCAGCCAAGCGCAGGCACTGCAGCGAAGCCCTACTACCGATAATTCCGCAGTACTGCCGCCATCTTCAAAATAAACAAATTGCTTTTTAATATCATCATGATTATAAACATCAAAGTTGGTTGTTAAAGGCAATTTTGCTGTAGCGCTGATTTCACGTCGGTCTAAATAATATTGTGATAATCCTGCTTCAACAATACTTTGACTGGCAAGCTGACAGCCCAAACAGCACATTGCCCGTTTTTTTCCTAAAACTTCTGTAAAAAATGGCTCTTTGGGCAAAACTTCTCCACAATGAAAACAGCTGCCTTCAGGGGGTAACACCAAAGATTGATAAACTTCATCAGCAGTATCGGGTAAGGTGGATTTTTCGGTTTTCATAGAAAATTATCTTAATAATATAAATAAATTGGCGATATTAATGAAGTCCATTATATCAAAAGCTAAATTGTTTTTTAAAATTATTGACATTAGGTGATTTTTTGGTAATAAAGACGGTGATTTTCATCATTTTTTCACTTGCAAAAACATTTTTTTTAAGCGAAAATCAATAAAGTTTTTTTATTAAATAATCAGTTATATAAAGGTTTTATCGTGAGTTCAAAACCAAACCGCTTAAATTGTACAAAAAATCAACAAGGTTTGATGTTGGTTGGATTTATTATTGTTGTGCTAATTATTACTTTAATTGTATTTTTAGCAATGTACACCTATAAACTTAATGATGAAATCATTGAAAAATTTGAAAGTCGTCGTTGGGACATTCCAGCTACAATTTATTCACGTCCTTTAGAAATTTCAGCAAACAGTAGCATCAGCCCTGAAAATCTTGAATATTGGCTAACATCATTGCATTATGAGAAGGGACATACAAATAATACGGGCAGTTATACCAAATCAGGCAATACCTATACCATTTACACTCGCGGATTTAATTATGGTGATGGTGATGTTGATGCAAAACAAATACTAAAAATTGAATATCAAGGCAATAAAATCAGCCATCTGCAAAGTACTGAAAAAAGTAGTTCTGGCATCATTCGTTTAGAACCAATTAATATCGGTGGCATTTATCCTGAAAACAATGAAGACCGTATCTTATTGACCAAAGAAACGGTTCCAAAACCATTAATTGATGCACTCATTGCTACCGAAGACCGCAATTTTTATCAACATCACGGCATTTCGATTCGTGGAACAATGCGAGCTTTGTTTTCTAATTTAAAAGGTGGCTCTACCCAAGGCGGTTCAACCATCACGCAGCAGCTGATTAAAAACTTTTATTTAAGTTCTGAACGCACATTTAAACGCAAGATTAATGAAGCAATTATGGCGCTGCTTTTGGAGCGTCATTATACTAAAGATGATATCTTATTAGCCTATCTAAACGAAATTAATCTAGGGCAAAATGGCAATCGCAGCGTTAATGGTTTTGGAGTAGCGTCGGAATTTTATTTTAACAAACCCTTATCTGAATTACGTCTTGACCAATATGCGCTTTTGGTTGGGCTTGCTAAAGGACCTAGTTACTACAACCCAAAAAAACATGCTGAACGAGCGCTGACACGACGAAATACGGTTTTGGAAAACATGCTTAATCAAAATAAAATCAGTCAGGAGGATTTTTTAGCTGCTAAAGATTTGCCCCTAAAGATTGCTCAAAATCCATCGATTGCCAAATCGGCTTTTCCTGATTTTTTTGACGTCGTACACAGAGAATTAAAGAAATATTACAAAGAATCAGATTTGCGTAGAGCGGGTTTAAAAATCATCTCAACGCTTGACCCAATTGCACAACATTCAGCCAATCAAGCAATTAAAAACAAATTAACCACACTCAAAAAATCCAACCAACATACTGCTTTATTAGAAAGTGCTTTGGTGAGTGCGGATGTAAAAACAGGTGAACTGGTTGCCATTGTCGGCGGAAGTAATGAATTTACAGGATTTAACCGGGCAATTGACGCAAAACGTCAGGTTGGCTCACTATTAAAACCTGTAATTTATTTAACTGCCTTACAGTCTGGCACTTATAATCTAGCAAGCTCTGTCAAAGATGAAGCCATTTCTTATCAAGCTGGCAAAAGTGAATGGACGCCCAAAAACTATAATGGCAGAAGTCATGGGGATGTACCTTTGATGACTGCTTTGGCAAATTCTTACAACCAAGCAGCGGTCAATGTTGGCATGGAATTTGGTTTAAATACTTTCCAAAAACAAATGCATCAGCTGGGCATTACGGGTAATTTATCAAGCTACCCTTCGGTATTGTTGGGCGCAGTAGATTTATCGCCTATGCAAATGCTTGGTGTTTATCAAATTTTTGCATCAGGTGGTTATCACACCCCCATTCACAGCATTCGCACAGTCATCAGTGAAAAAGGTGATATTTTGCAACGCAATCAAAACAGTATTCAAACTACCCCAAGAATTCCTCCTGAAGCCATGTATTTGGCAAACTTTGCCACTGCTAAAGTTATTACAGAGGGCACAGCAAAAGACGCTTTGGCGCTTGGAGATGATTTAAATCTTGTTGGCAAAACAGGCACAACCAATGATGCACGTGATGCATGGTTTGCAGGCTTTAGTGGCAACTATGTTAGTGTGGTTTGGGTTGGTCGTGATGATAATAAACCGTTTGGCTTAACAGGCGGTAAAGGCGCTTTACCAATTTGGATTGATTATATGAGACGCCTAAGCCTAACCCCAGTTCACTTTGATACACCTGACAAGATTACTGAAGTTTGGCTGGAAAATGGAACGGGTAAACTCACCCAAGAATACTGTCCAAATGCCATCAAAGTTCCCGTCATTACTGAGTTTATGCCCAAAGAACGTAGTGATTGCTATGCAGGCGACAATACTGGATCTACACCACGCAAACCAAAATTTGATGACATCAGTACAGATGATAAAGCACAAACGCCGAGAGATTTTGTGGTTGATGATAGCGAAGAAGATTTTGTTTTTGAAAACGATACGCCCATTGATACTAATGCCAGCGAAAACAGCTCGCCTGCTGATACCGTAGAATTTTGATGAACGTTTTTAAAAAGCAAACGCCCATCGTTGGGTGTTTTTTTATTATGTTATATTATTTTGATTTTTATTAAAACTTTACAGTTTATAACACAAAATAAAATAAGCATATAAAGAATAATAATAATAATAATTTTTATTTACATCAGATTATTGTTTTAGTATAATCCAACAATATTTTATTTTTTGTTATACTTTTATAATTAAAAAGTAACAATATAACAACCTGTTTGTCAAACACACGGAGCAAATATGCAAAAACTCACCCCTTTAACCGCTGCAGTCATCAGTATCTTGGCTGTACAACATAGCTATGCCAATGAAACAGACAATCCGCACGTTGAACTAGGAACCATGGTTGTCAATATTGATAGACAAGGCACAAAAACCAAAACCAATGTGGTTACCTCTAAAGCCAAGGATGAAAGTACAGCAACGGATTTGCGCGGATTACTAAGAGAAGAGCCCGCGATTGATTTTGCAGGGGGTAATGGCACATCTCAATATATTACGATTCGTGGTATGGGACAAAACTCTATTGATGTCAAAGTGGATAATGCTTATAGCGATGCACAAATTTTATACCATCAAGGCAGATTTATGCTTGATCCGTCTTTGGTTAAAATTGTCAGTGTTCAAAAAGGTGCAGGCAGTGCATCGGCTGGTATTGGTGCAACCAATGGTGCAATCGTCGCTAAAACAGTAGATGCTAATGATTTGCTAAGAAATAGTGATAAAGATTACGGTTTTAAAGTAAATGCAGGATATGCCAGTAATGATGAACACTCTTATGGTGTATCGGCATTTGGACGTACTAGTAATTTTGATATATTAATTGCTGGTAATCATGTTGAACAAAATAACTACAAAGCTGGTAAAGGCTATGTTAGCCCTGTTGATGGTGGTAAAAGAGTACATCATAGCGCTTTAGATAAAACCAGTTATTTGGCCAAAATTGGTACAAACATTGGTGATCACCGTTTTGTACTAAGCCATTATAAAGATGAAAATAAAGGCACTCGCAATATTCGTGAAGAGTTTGACTGGTTTGATGGTCAAGACCCACAATACAGAAAACTTTCTATGCAAAATACCAATCTTGAATGGACTGGTAAAAATATGGGCTTTATCAATGAAGCCACTGCCAATATTTATCTTTTAAAAAATATTCGTAAATCTGATGAAGATAAAAATACTGGATACGCTGGCAACTTCTCTGGAAAAAATAAAACCACCATTAAAACCAAAGGGGCAAATATTAACTTTGATAGTTATGTTAATGATGCTGTACTGTTAAAATATGGAGTAAATTATCGCCATCAAGAAATAGAACCTAACAGACATTTAAAAGCAACTGATACGATTATGGTAAACAACAGTCCAGTTGCTTTAGGCGCAAATGTTATTAATCAAGAAAAAACAGATATTGGTGTTTATACTGAAGCCATTGCTGATATTGGTCCTATAACAGCCACATTTGGGGTGCGGTATGACCATTTTAATTTTAAAGCAATGGATGGCAAAAAGGTATCTAATGGAGATCTTAATCCCAGTATTGGTTTGATTTGGCAAGCCATACCAGGTTTAAGTTTTACCGCCAACCATAACTATGCCACTAGAAGCCCAAGATTATATGACGCCCTAACTGCGCACGGCGGACGCGGTATTGTCTCTATTGCTGATAATATAAAAGCTGAAAAAGCCCAAAACACTGAAGTTGGTTTTAACTACAATCATACTTTTATCAATGGTGCTAGAATAGGACTAAACGGCAGTTATTTTTGGCAAACCATTGATAATCTGTTAAATAGTGCTACAGTAACACGTCATAATGTTGCTAGGTACTCAGAAATCAGAAGTGCTGGATGGGCTAAAAATCATGGTTTTGAAGTCAATGCCAGCTATCAATTAAAGGGTTTAACTGCTAGAATCGGTGTTGCTAACAGTAATCCAAAATTTTATAGCGATTTAGATAGTTCTGGTAGAACTATTGCTCGTTTTTCCAACCGAGAATACGCCATGCCGATTGGCAGAACATGGACAGCAGGCTTATCTTATCGCTTTGATAATCCAAACCTAGAACTAGGCGCACGTCACCGCCTAGTAGAAGATGTAACTGGACAAAGTGCTTGGCAAACACAAGTAAGCACAGGCAGACCGCAGGTACTTAACGATCTTTCTTTAAAACGAGATGGTTATAATGTTACTGATATTTATGCCAATTGGAAGCCTTTTAGCAATGATAAAGTAAATATCAACTTTGCTGTTAATAATGTGGGTAATAAGTTGTATCGTTCACATTCTGGAAGTATCACCCATCTATATGAAACAGGTCGCGATTTTCGTATCGGCGTAAACTTCACCTACTAACCCAAACCCCAAACCAAAAAGCCAAGAATTATCTTGGCTTTTTGCTTAAATGGATTAAAATTTTACCGTTTGCACGCCGTCTAAAGTCGCTTTTAACATGATATTGGCTCGATTATGGGCAAAAATACCGTTGCAGACCACGCCAACGATATTATTTAATTTTTGTTCAAATTCATCAGGATTGGTAATATCCAAATCATAAGTATCCAAAATCACATTGCCATAATCAGTAACAAAACCTGTACGATACACAGGCTCACCACCTAAATTAACAAGTTGTCTTGCTACATATGAGCGTGCCTGAGGAAGTACTTCAATTGCCACAGGAAATTTACCCAATGTTTCAACAGTTTTTGAGTCATCAACCATACAAATAAAAGTTTTGGACGCTGCCGCAACAATTTTTTCACGGGTCAAAGCACCGCCCCCACCCTTTATCATATTGCCTTGTGCATCAATCTCATCAGCACCATCAATATACAAATCCAACTCGCCCACACTGTTTAAATCAAAGATTTCAATACCCAATTGACGCAATTTATGTTCTGTAACTTGAGAACTTGCAACAGCTCCTTTTAGTCGAACTTGGGGCAATAATTCAATTAGGCAATTTACTGTGCTGCCTGTGCCTACTCCTAAAATCATATCATTAGATATATAAGATAAAGCCGTTTTAGCAGCAGCTTGTTTTTGAGCAAGTTTTGGATCAATCATTGACATACAGATTCTTTGGTTTAAGCTAAAGTTAGCTTATTTTACGCCAAGCAGGTCAAAAAGAAAATAAATTTTGTTTGATAGTTTTGGAAATTTTAGACAAAAAAATGACTTCATCAGCATATCTCCGGCACACTTTGGGATTACTACCGTTGCTACCTTCCGGTCCTGGCGGGGTTCATAATTCAAAGTTGCGAAGCTACCGATGAAGCCGATAACTATTATATAAAATATAAAATAAATTGCAAGGATTTTTTTCAAAAATCACTATAATAATGACAAATGGTATTTTATCTAAGATAAAGTAACCAAGCGTGCGTAATTATCCACCCAAGCCAGCCTCTCCAATGTACCAACATCCACCCAAGTTTCACACATTAACCGCCCTGTCACTTTATTGTGAGCAATGGCGTTTTTTAGTTTTGGGGCAAGAGGCGCAATTTCGCCGTTTTGTACATCAGCAACAATATCTGGCGATAGTAAACTAATGCCTGCAAAAGTATGACAGTTATCACAACTAGACTGTTCATCTTTTAGCGCAATCTTGTTGTTGTCAGATAAAACAAAATCACCATTTGGGTTGTGATGAGGATTTTTAGTTAGTATAAGGTGCGCCAAATCGTCTTGTAAATCATAATTTATTAATGAATTAAAATCAAACTCTGTCCAAACATCGCCATTAATTAGCAAAAATGGTGAGTCGTCCAACAGTTTATTTGCCAACGCATAACGAATGCCGCCTGCCGTCTCTAAAGGCTCAGAAAAACTACTTTCATCAGAAATTTTAATATTGACACCAAAATCAGCTTTTAACAGTGCTTGTTTGATTTTCTCCCCCAAGTAACCAACATTGATAACAATATCACGAATCCCCGCCAAGTGTAGTCTTTGAATATGCCAAAAAATCAATGGTTTATCAGCAACTGGCACTAATGGTTTTGGTGTGGTTAATGTCAAAGGACGCATGCGAGTGCCTTTGCCTGCGGCAAGTATCATGGCTTGCTTAATCATCATTATCTCATTATTTAATTATTAGCATTATATATATCGCTGTTTTTATTAAAAAAATATTTATTTTATTTAAAATACAACTGATATGCTGGTACAACCTTTTTATTTAGTAAATCTAAAAAATGTCCATAAATTTCATGGTTGCTATATTTATTAAGCCATATTAGCTCTTGTAATAAATCGTTCATCACTTTTGGAATATTAGCCAAATATCTATTTTTGCCATCTCGCTGATATAAACGGATAAAAATACCCAAAACTTTTAAATGGCGCTGAATGCCCATAACATTGGTTTGTTCAGTAAATTTCTCAATACCAATGTTTAATGATTTTAAATGATAGAATTCTTGAATTTTTTGATTCACCCAATCTTCATTCTCATCAATGTATGCATCACGAACCAAACTCACCAAATCATAAGTATAAGCACCAATGACCGCATCTTGAAAATCAATAATGCCTAGACTATTATTTTGTGTACTATTTTTTATTGAGTTATCTTGCATTAAATTGCGACTGTGGTAATCTCGATGCACTATAACTTTTGGCTGATTTTGAATATTGTCAATTAATTGATTTTTTAGATTTTTCCATAAATTCAATTCATGTTCATTAAATTGAATTTTAATATATGGTAAAAACCAATCAATAAATAAATCCATTTCTTGATTAAGTTTTTGCTTATCATACAATGGTAAATCCACATCGATACCAATATTTTGCAAATCAATTAATGATTTTAAAGCATTGGTATAATAGTTATCTTTATTTGTTTTGTCATCAGAAATTAGATGGGCAAATTCTACTGTTCCAAAATCTTGCAATAACAAAAATCCTTGCTCTATATCTTTGGCAAAAATCTTAGGAACATTAATTGCTGATTTCATAATTTCATCAACATGCACAAACTCTACCACACTTTCTTTTTCGGGCGGTGCATCCATCAATAAATGTGTTGTATTATCCGCCAAATGAATACGATGATAACGGCGAAAACTGGCATCCCCGGGTAAACTTTCCACCCAAAAAGATTGATTGATGTATTGATGTAAAAAATCCATCATTTGAGCAAGACGTGGCATAATTTTCTCAAGATAAAATTTATTGAATTGGCAATTATACCATTGATGGCTAAAGTTTTAAACAACCTGCAAAATTTGATAAAAATTATCAAAAATGGTGTAAAATGGTAAAATTTAGGTTAATAACAAGGGCAAGATTGTGATAATCCAAAATTTTTCTCATGCAGGACAAACATTTTTAACCACATGTTTATCCAAGAGCGTGCATTTGGCTTTATTTGGCATTGGAGTATTGCCAATCTTTGCTACTGCAAATGCTTTAGATTCCAGCAAAAGTCTAAATAAACTTGCCGAATATTACCAAAGCAAACCCAGTGTTGATGCTCGCTGTCATGGGGTTTGGATACAACCACAACCTGTCAGTCTTACCAATCATACCAGTGAATCAACAGAGCAAAATACTGCCGAAAAAACCAGTACTTTAGATGTGATTTATGCTCAAGCTGATTATGGTTATTGGGATAATCAAGACTATGCTGAATTATCAGGCGATGTTATTGTTGAACAAAATGGACAGCAAGTGCGTGCTGACAAAATCAGCTTTATTCCCAGTAGCAATCAAGCGTTTGCTGAAGGTCAGGTGTTATTTAGTGATAATTCACTAAAACCTTCATCAGAACAATCACACAATGGTGCAAAACCAAACAATAGCACCAAATTGAGTAATATTGGCATTATTGGGGTTGCTGAAAAATTAGAATACACCACTGATGGTACACATGCTGCCGCTCAAGATGTTGCCTTTGCCAGTACAGGCATTGGAGCACATGGTTATGCCAAAGCTTTAAAAAAGGTTAGTAATCATCAATATCAAATGCAAGGAGTCATGTTTAGCACTTGTCCTCCAAATGAAAGAAAATGGCATCTTGATGCTGATAATATTGATATTAATAACGACACAGGTCGCGCGATTGCCAAAAATAGCACGTTAAAAATTGGCAACACTCCTATTTTTTATTTGCCTTATTTTAATTTTCCAATTGATAACAGACGTGCCAGTGGCTTTTTGCTTCCTAGCGCAGGCTTTGGTTCAAACAGTTTAGAAGTCAGCACACCCTATTATTTTAACCTACACCCACAATACGATTTAACTGTTACACCAACTGTTTTTAGCACGAAAAACCCAATGATAACAGGTGAGTTTCGCTATTTAACCACAAAATTTGGGCAGGGTAATTTGGTCGCATCTTTTTTACCCAATGATAGAAAATATAATGGCAATAATCGTCAAAGTTTATTTTTTAATCATCAATGGCAAGCTCAAAACATACCACACTTATCTGCTTATGCTCAATATCGCTATGTTTCAGATAGTGATTATTTAAATGATTTTGACACACTAGGCATTTCCAATAATCCTTTGAATTTATCCAGACGCATTGGAGCCAGTTATTATAATGATTTTGTGAATGTTGATTTGCGTGCTGAAACCTTCCAAACACTCAAAGGTACTGATAACAATGGGGTTCCACTTACCGATAAAGACAAACCTTACTCTCGCCTACCACAACTTGCCATGACATACAGTCTACCAAGTTTTGGTTATGATATTTTAGATAAAGTAAAAATTACAGGTAAGCACCAATCTGCCTATTTTAAAAAATCCATCAAAGATAATTCAGAAGCTGAAAAAAGCGGTACTAGAATGTACAATCAACTTTCTGCCAGTTATCCAATGATAAAACCTTGGGGATACATCACACCCAAATTTTCATTGATTCATCTTTATGCATCTTACGATGAAGACAGTTTAGCTGGTCAAAATTTATCTAAAAAAGCTGGAACGTATTCCGTTTTTGCGCCACAAGTTAGTTTGGATACAGGATTGTTTTTTGAAAAATCAGGCTCTCCTTTTAATTTATTTGATAAATTAGGCGGCTATCAAGCCATATCTCCGCGTTTAAAATACATTTATACGCCTTACAAAAATCAAAAATCCATTCCCAATTTTGATACAACCATTTCGCAAATCAGTTACAACCAATTGTTAGCTGACAGCTGGTTTTTGGGCTATGACCGTATTCAAGATTTACATGCTGTAACGCCCGCTTTAAATTATCGTTATGTTGATAAACATGGACGCATACGCTTTGATGGTGGTATCGCTGAGCAAATTTTATTAGAAAATATTAAAGTTGGCATTGATAACAGTGAGACTTTTACGGGGCATAATTCTGGTCTAGCATGGCAATTTAGCACCCAGCCCAAGGAAAATATTTGGCTTGATGCTGCTGGCGCTGTAAAATCCAATTACGACTTAAACTCTGTGGTTGCTCAGCTGCGCTATCAACCTAATGAACAAAGTTTATTTAATATTGGTTTTATTAAGCGCAGAGAACATAAAGCAACAGGACAGCTTGCTTTATCAGCTTATACTGCTTCTGCCATCTTCCCAATCAATAATCGCTGGCGACTACTTTCTCAGGCCCAATATGACCAGAAAAATGGTCGATTGCTTGACATCTTAACCGGAGTTAATTATGAAGATTGTTGCTATGGTGTGTCTATCTATGCTCGACGTTATCGCAATGACTTAACACCAAATTCTGGTATGAACAATGCAATTATGGCAGAAATTCGCTTAAATGGTCTCAGCAGTGGCGGTAAATTAAATCGAATCATGAGTGATAAAGTCATGGGTTATGATAATGCTCAAAATGCATGGCAACAAAATAATTAATTGATTTCATGACAACCCAAAGCATATTATCAAATATTTTGTTTGGCAAAGTTTGACGTGTTTTTGACTAAATGTTAAACTAAATTCAATTTATTTTTGGAAAATTCTATGAAAAACAAATTTTTAGCTAAACCATTAACTGCAAGTTTATTGGTTTTAGGTTTGGTAACCTCCATCAGCACCTTTGCTAATATCAGCGTCAATCAAAGTACCAATGGAATTTTAGCGCAGGTAAATGATGAGGTGATTTTAAAGAGTGAACTTATTGCCGCCAGCCGTGAACTTGCCAAAGAATATCAAGCCCAAAATATCAGTATTGACAATCAGCAACTGCAAAACCAAGCACTTAATGAGCTGGTTACCAAAAAACTTCAGCTGGGTATTATCAAACGTTCTGGTTTTGTTCCCAATGAAAACCTAATTAATCAACAGTTAGAGCAGATTGCCGCCTCTCGTGGTTTTAGTAATTTAAGCGATTTTCAAAAAGCGCTTGATGCCCAAGAAGCGGGAGGTTATAGCAAATTACGCGCTCAATTAATTGAGGAAGCCTCTTTGGGAGCTTTGTGGCAAGCCCAAGTTGCTCCTCGTATCAAGATTACCAATCAAGAAATTGATGCCTTTTTAAATTCACCTGAAGGCAAAAACATTAATGTCAAACAAACCTTGATTTCAGAATGGCAAACCAGCCACATGCTTGCTCAGGTTGATGATAGCCGCACTGACGCTATGGCGCAACAAAAAATCAATGCGTTGTATACTCAATTACAACAAGGGGCGGATTTTGCAAACCTTGCCGCTACTTATTCTGATGATACAGGGTCAGCCACCCAAAAAGGCAGTCTTGGCTGGGTCAGTGAGGGACAAATGGTTCCTGAATTTGAAACGGTAATGAAAAATACTGAAACTGGAGATTATTCAGCGCCCTTTCGTTCACAATTTGGCTGGCATATTTTAAAAATCAACAACAAACGCCAACGTGATATTACCGAACAAAAACGGGCAGAGACAGCACGTGAAATTTTATTTAACCGTATGGCAACCCAAGCCGAAGAAGACTGGGTTCAAGAACTCAAAGCAGGTGCTTACATTCATATTGTTGAATAATCTCTATTAAATAATCCCACAAGGGTGTTACCGTTCATTCCGATGAACGGTTTTTTTATGCCATTTTTTGGCAATTTTACCGATAAACTGACAAATAAAGACGATAAAATAACTCTTTTTACTACATATTTCTATCATTTGTTTACATTTTCATAAAGAACTTGCTTTTTGTCTGATTAAACGCTACTCCATCAAAAATATACAAATGTATTCTGTTATGGCACAAATATTGCGTGATTATTTCTATTATCTTACCCAACAATATTGGAGTCTGCCATGAAACAAATGTTTATTTATTTAAATCCTTTGGATTCCGCCCAAGCCAAAGCCGCCAGAATTATTGCTGATTCTGATACCAAATACATTGTGATTAGTGGACAAACAAAAAAATCCCCAAAAACCATCATTCAAAAAAAACGTGGTCACGCTGACTTAGAAATTATCAATGAAGAAACTGGTGAGAATTTAATCATTGAGGGGTATTACGATAAGACAAATATAGATTTGATTGGTTTAGGGGATGATAATGCATACCATGGTTATATTGCTCAAAGTGGTACAGAAAATTTTATTTTAACTGATCAGTTACTTTACAACAATAACACCCAAAATACCATTAGTCCAATCATAAAGAACTCGCTGATTGGAGCAGGCGCTTTAGGAACCCTATTAATTGCCAGCCAATCAAAAGGTAATGATAATCATTACCTAACGCCAACGCCAACGCCAACGCCAACGCCAACGCCAACGCCAACGCCAACGCCA
>ERZ773267.151-NODE-151-length-51990-cov-6.318668_pt1 | contig 51990 bp, 64 predicted proteins | sample MGYA00511959_ERZ773267 | MGnify/ENA primary metagenome ERZ773267 (study PRJEB29015, sample SAMEA2738165) | human oral metagenome | biome: human oral; feature: human-associated habitat; material: saliva | place: China | collected 2240 ...
TAAACCAACATATATTGAATATGAAAAAGATGCAGTAAATGTCAGAGTAGATACTCTAATAAAGTTATCAGAATTATTTAAGTGTAAAGTATCGGATTTTTTTTACATTAAAAACTAACAAAATGTTAATAAAAAGGAGTAAATATGAGAGAACAAAAAGTAGAGGTAGTTACATACACAGATAAAAATACAACTAAAGTAATAATTGACGATATTGAAATACATGGAATTAATAACATAAAAATAGAAAAAGATGCAGAGCAAAATGGTCTAACATCTTTAACTATAAAACTTAACATATTAGATAATAATTTGAAAATTTATCAAGGAATAAGCGAAGAAAATGAATTAATAAACAAAGTTATTGAAGTAATGAAAAAGGAAGTTAAAAAGCATACAAATATAAATCAGATTAATGTAAATTTAATAACTAAAAGCAAAATATTAGACGCAATAAAAAAAGCAGGAATTTAATTCCTACTATTTGATTTATCTATTAGTGAACTTGCATACTCTTCATTTTTATCTATAAATTTTATTCGATTAGCAATTTTATAGTTATTATAAATGAATTTAACAATAAATAAATCTAATTCTTCTTCTGTTTTAAACTTTAACTTGCTAGTGGTAATAGCAGTTGTAATTGCTAAAAACAAAGGATTAGTTTGTTCATTAATATTTAGATTAATTTTTAGATCATCCAAGAATATATACCTCCTCTCAAAGTAATTATAACTTAGTAGAGGAGTAATAAAAAGGAGTAAATATGGAAGAAAAATATATAGATATAGTTCAAAAATGTTTATTAATATTGAATGAACATTTTGAAGAAGCAGAAAATAGTTTTGAGAAGATAATAATTTTATCAAAAATAAAAGAATTAGCATTTTGGCTAGAAATGTATAAAGGATTAAAATGTCAAAGAAAACATTAAAACTAATACTAGCTAAATTAATTGGTGTTTTAATTGGAATTCCAATAGGATTATTAATAGCAAAAATTATTATTTTGTTAACAAATATATAATTAATCCTGAAATTATACCAGAAGTAGAGCCAATAATTAATCCATCAAAAAACTTCAAACTAAAATTATCTTTGTTAAACAATTTTAAATTATCATTAATTTCATTTAAAAGAAATAGGATTTTAGTGAGATCATTATCACTCATAGTATCATCTCCTTTCGTATTGATTATACCAAAGGAGAAATAAAAAAATACTTACGAGAAGTACTTACATAATTAATCAACAGCATAATTATAACAAAAAATCACGCGGAGGTAAATATGGAAAAACCTTATTTAAACTTAAAAGAATTACAAATAGTTTTAGGCAAAGGTAGAAAACAAACTGTTAAAGTAATGAACCATCTTCTAAGTATTGCTGAAGATAAAAAATACTACATTCCTGAAACTAAAAGACAAATATTAATTCCAACCGAATTAGTAAAAAAAGAATTAAAAATTAAGGGAGAAATCCAAACAGAAATAAATTAAACATAAAATAAAAAATGTTCTTTGAAAATTTAGATTAAGCAAGTCAAACTTTACACTTTAAAATAGAAACTAAAAAAACAAATAAAAACTTGTTGACTTTATGTGTTCGGTTTAGTAAGATTATATTAACGAACACAATAACAAAGTTGGAAAGGAGTTGAAATGAAAAAAAAGATGGGTAGACCACCTAAAGAGTTCGTTAGAAGTTCAACTTTAACTGTAAGATATACGGAACAAGAAATAAAGTTGATAGAAAAAAAAGCAAAAGAAAAAGGGATATCAATGTCCCAATATGTTAGAGATAAATCTTTAACTAAATAGAATACAAAAAAAAGTTAGAAAAAGCACCAAAGTTTTGACGAACACAAATGCTTAATCTAACCAACAAACACACTCAAAAGAGTGAGACTAATTAGAAAAACTAACTAGCATTTTAATTATACAATAAAGTTAGCGATTAGTAAATCCTTTTGAGTAGTGTAAAACGAAAGAAAGGATTTTTTATATGAATGTAAAACAATTTAGAGAAATACAAGAAGTAATAAACGAATTAATTGAAATGAGAGAAAAAATAACAAATGCATTAATAAAAGCACAAAGAATATTAAGTGATGAATTACATAAAATTACAAAGAAAGGGAACGAAGAAAATGAAAACAATATTAAAAATAAAATGGGAAGAATTATTTAAATTAGCAATGATCATTTTAATGTTAGTAGCAATGTCAAAACACAACATAACAAGTCTTAATAATTTACTATTAGAACTAGCATTTTATCTACCATTTATATTTGTTTTTGCAGAGGTTATTAAAACTATTCGTATAGGTCTAAAAAATGGAAAAAATATTTTTGAATAAAATGTTAAAAAAATCTTAAAGAAAGGAGATAAAAATGAAACCTAGTAAGACAAGAGACATATTAGAACATCTAATGAAAGAGGGTAGTATAACTTCATGGGAAGCATACGAACTATATGACTTAACAAGATTATCAAGTGTAATTTTTGCATTAAGACAAAAATACATAATAGACACGTATATGATGACTAAGAAAAATAAATATGGAGACACCATAAATTACGCAAAATATATTTATAAAGGAGAAATAAATGAGGCTTAAAAGAAATGATTTAATGTATATTTCTTATTATAAAATACCTAAAGAATTAGTTAAAAATGATGTATTTTCTAACGTATCAATAGGGGCTAAATTACTATATGGAGTTATGGTCGATAGAACTGAATTATCAATTAAAAATAATTGGGTAAATAATGATGGCGAGATATTTATTTATTATAAACTTGATGAAATAGAAAAAGATTTATTAATTTCAAGACCAACTGCAATAAAGTATTTAAAAGAATTAACAACAAACCACTTATTAGAAATGGAAACAAAAGATTTTAATAAACCTAACAAATACTATCTTTTATCAATAGTAAAAAAAATTAACTACAATAGTAAAGAAACTTTACCACAAAAGTTAAATAATTTTACCACAATAGTAAAAAAACTTTACCCGAATAATACTGAATATAATAATACTGAATATAACAATACTGAATATAGTAATACAGTTGTGCTAAAAAGCACTGAAAACGATACGAAGCATCTAACCAAATTTATAAAACCAACTTTAGAAGAAATAGAAGAATATATTAATCAAAAACAATATTCAGTAAATGCAGAAGAATTTTATAGTTTCTACGAAAGTAAAAATTGGATGATTGGAAAAAACAAAATGAGTAAATGGAAATCGGCAGTAGCATTATGGAATAGCAGAAATAAAAACAATAGCAAAAGTGATTCTAAAAAAAGAAGCGACGAACAGTGGGAAATTTTGAAAGGAGTTTATGATGGAACAATCAAAATTAATTAGTAATATAATAGGAAGATTAAAAATTGCTTATCAGTATTATTTTAAAGATTTAGGTAAAGATGAAACTGTTGGTCTTATTGCAATGTATCAAGAAAATTTGTCTTGTTATAATGCTGAGACACTAGCAAATGCAATTAACAGAATAATCAAAAACAACAAGTTTATGCCAACAATTGCAGAGATTGTAGAAATGTGTGAAAAAGAAAGAGTATATAAAAGAAACTCAATTTTAGAACTTATGAAAAATGATGGGTATTTCAGACGAAGCGATTATGGAGAATTAAACATAATTCAAGAAGAAAAAAATTACAATAAAGCATTGATGTGGGCTGAAAGAAATGTAATTCCAGAATGGCTAATTGAAGATATGAAATATTATAATTCAAAACTAATAGAGGCTAAGAATGTTAAAAAACTTATGGAATAAAACATTTATTCAAGAAGAAAAAAATCTTATGAAGAAGAATTAGACATAAATTTAACTGTCAAGGAATTCTTGACAGTTCAAAAAGAAGAAAATAACGCATTAGAAATAAAATATTACTCTTTATTAGAAGAAGCAAAAGAAGATAAAGAAAGAATAATACGACAAGCAGAAACAATAGATTATGCTAAAACAACGATAAAATCACAATTAGCAGAGATTAGAACATTAAAAGAACAACTGGATAAAAAGAACAAGAAAACGTCTAAAAACAGCACAAAAATAGGCAATAAGAAAGGATTAAAAAATGGAAAATAAAATAATTACAAAATTAGCAACTATTCAAAAAAAATTAAAAGCGCCTAAAAATCAGTTTAATAAATTTGGAAATTATAAATATAGAAGTTGCGAAGATATATTAGAATCGTTAAAAGGCTTATTGGAAAAAACCGAAACAAGTTTAAAAATAAGTGATGAGTTAGTATTACTAGGAGATAGATTTTATGTAAAAGCAACTGCTACACTGTACGATTTAGAAAGTAAAGAAAAAATAGAAAATACAGCATATGCAAGAGAAGAAGAAACAAAAAAAGGAATGGATGGAAGTCAAATTACAGGTACTGCTTCAAGTTATGCACGAAAATATGCTTTAAATGGATTATTTTTAATAGATGATACAAAGGATGCTGACACAAATGAATATCATAAACAAACAAATAAAGCAAAAGAAAATAATATTGAACTTGATTATCGTCAAGAACTAATTAAATACTGCAAAGAAAACAACACTGATATTAATCTAATAGCGCAAGAACACAAACTAAATAGTAAATCAACAAACGAAGATTTTAAAGAAGTTTTAGAAGAAATGAGAAATCAAAATGAAAGAAGATAGTGTAATAAAAGATAGAGAAAAATATATTGGAGGCTCAGACATAGGAATAATAATGGACATTAGTCCATTTAAAACGAGATTTGACCTCTTGCTTGAAAAAGCAGGTCTAAAAGAAAATACTTTTGTTGGAAATGAATATACTGAATACGGCGATAAGTTAGAACCCAAAATACGAGATTTTATAAATGAAACTTTATATCAAAAAAATCCATTTAAACCAAATTGTAAAATTGTCGGAAAATTCAGAGGTAATTGCGATGGAGAAAATCACACATCAATATTAGAGATAAAAACAACATCTCAAATACATCAAGATGTAAATGAGTATAAATTGTATTTAGTTCAATTGTTAAAGTATATGGAAATTTACGAAAAAGAAAAAGGTGTGCTAGCAATTTATAATCGTCCTGAGGATTTTAATGAAGAGTTTGATAACAAAAGATTACAAATATTTGTGATTGATATAGATAACTATAAAGATTTGTTAAAAGAAATAAATGAAGCAATAGACAAGTTTTTAATAGATTTAGAAAAATTAAAAGGAAATCCATTTCTAACAGAAGAAGATTTATTACCTAAAGATTTAACAATTTTTGCTAATTCAGTTTTGCAACTAGAAAGTGATGTAATAAAAGCCAAAAAAATAATAGAAAAATATGAAGAAGAAAAAGAAAAATTAAGGCTAGCAATGATTAATGCGAATGTGAGAAAATGGGAAACTCCAAACGGCATAAAAATAACAACAATAGACGAAACAGAAGATGTAAAAATAAACGTTTTTGATGAAGAAACATTTAAAAAAGAAAATAAAGAATTGTTTGATAAATATCAAATAAAAAAAATAAAAAAAGGAAGAAAAGGAAGTTTAAGAATAACACTTCCAAATTTTCAAAAATAATACAAAAAATAAATTAGATAAAAAAATTAAATAATTTAAAAATGCTCACAGTAATATGTTCTTCGTTCTTACACTTCTTATAGCGAGTTTGAGAGTATGAGTTTGGCTATTTAATTTTAAAAGGAGAAAATATGATAGAAAAAGAATTATATGATAAAGCGGTTAAATTAACTAAAACGGATTATCAATTAAAAAATTATATATGCAACGAAGAAACATTTAACTGGATAATTGATGATTTAATTTACTTAGTAGAAGATTTAAAAGATAAGATAGATAATTTAGAAGAAGATATAAGAGAAAATTATAGACCTATACCATACACAGAACAAATAGGATATAACGAGAGAGATTTTTATTAGAAGGAGGAAGAAAAAGAAAATGATGAGAAATGATTTAATAATAGCTATCAATAACATATTTGATGAAAATGCAAGTCTAAAAGTTAGAAATGAATATTTAGAAGAATGCCATAAGGAACATGAAAAGCCTAAAACATGTTGTGTTGATGAAAGAACAGAAGTAAGTCCTATAGATTTAAAAGTAATTGCTTATGGGAAAGAAAAATTATGTGATGAAGTATTAAGAAGTTGGAGTGATATGAAAGTACATAGAGATAAAGAAACAAATGAATTAAAAATTATTTCTTATGAAGAATGGTTAGATGACAAAATATATAGAAATTATATTCCAAATAATATGACTATGAATGAAGTAATGAATATTATCTATGATAATGCTATTGAAATATATGAAAAAGAAAAAATACAAGCTATTAAAAGATTTGAAGAGAAAGAATTAGAAAAACAAAAAGGTGATGAAAAAGATGAATAAAATAATTTTAATTGGAAATATAACAAAAGATTTAGAAATAAAATATACAAAAAATGGGAAAGCAATTGTAGAGTTTAATTTAGCAGTAAGAAGAGATAAAGATATAACTGATTTTATAAATTGTGTTGTATTTGGAATGCAAGCGGAGAATTTAAATAGATATCAAGGTAAAGGTTCAAAAATAGCAGTATCAGGAGAATACAGAATAGATATCTATGATAAAACAGATGGAACACGAGGATACAGCCATTATGTATTAGCAAATGAAATTGAATATTTAAGCACTAAACAAAAAGAAGAAAAGGAAGTCGTTGAAGAAGAAAAAACAATGAATAATGTTTTTGAAGAATTTGGAGATATGGTAGAAAATGAAAATTTACCATTTTAGATAATATGAAGAAAATAAGAATTATAAAAAACAACAAAACATATTTTGAAAGTCATTTTTATCCATCATATGAAAATGAAAAAATTATCGAGATAGATTTTAATGATTTACAATATGCAGATTTACACCGTACAGATTTATACAATGCAGATTTAAGTTATGCAGATTTATACAATGCAGATTTAAGCTGTGCAATTTTATGTCATGCAGATTTAAGTCATGCAGATTTAAGTCATGCAGATTTAACTTGTGCAAATTTAAGCGGTGCATATTTAAACGGTGCGGGTTTACACCGTGCAAATTTATGTCATGTAAATTTAAACCATGCAAATTTACAAGATGCAATTTTACACAGTGCAGATTTAAACCATACAAATTTAACTTGTGCAAATTTAAGCGGCGCAAATTTACAATATGCAAATTTAAGTTGTGCAGATTTACACTGTACAAATTTAAGTTATGTAAATTTACAATATGCAAATTTACAATATGCAATTTTAGATGAAGAAGAAAGAATTAGAAAAGGGAAAATAATTAACAAAAAAACTTTTGTTTATAAGAAATGCCAAGGTAAAATCGTCAAATTAGAGCTTCAAATAGGCTCAATTGTATTTTCAATAAATAATAAGAAATGTAGAACTAACAAAGCAAAAGTAATTTCTATAGACGGAAATGAAAAAAAAGCCCTAAAAATTGCGAGCGATTACGATAATAATTTTATATATGAGGTTGGCAAAATAATGGAAGTAGAAGATTTTAATTTAATGTATAACGTTGAATGTGCTTCAGGAATACATTTCTTTTGGACGGAAAAAGAAGCGAATGAATATCGTGGTTAATAATTAAAGTGAAAAATGATTAAAGGAAATAAAAATAAAATATGAAGAATTAGATAGTAAATAATAATTAAAATGGAGGATACTAAAAATGATTAATTATGAAGAAATAACATTAGATGAAGTTGAAAATCTATTTAATCTTTTTAATTTTGAATGTAGTGGTGATGAACAAAAAATAAGATTAGAATATAAAAAAGCATTTAATGAGTTAATAAAATCGTTAAATATAATTAGAGAAGCATTTTTAAAAACAATGGATATTTTAGTAAAAAATATCCCAATTTACGAAGATTACGGCAATGGTAAAGTTTTAGATATTAAATATTATAAAAACTACTTAAAACACTATAAACAAAAGGAAAATTAACAAAAGTCTTATAACATAAAAACTTTACAGTCTTAGTGATTATGTAAAGTTTATCAATAAAGAAGAGAGAAGATATAAAGGAGTAAAATGGTTGAATGAAAATAGAAGATTTAGATAAATATTATTTTATCAACAAAGAAATACAATCTTTAAAACAGCAACTAAAAGACTTACAAAATATAGACATCGAGATATCAATAACTGATGGACTACCATTAGGAGTTAATACTTATAATCCAGCCAACATTATTAATTCAAAAAAAGAAAAGATTGAAAATAGAATAAAAACAAAAATAGAAACACTTCTAAGTGAATATGAAAAGTTAGAGAAGTGGTTAAATAAAATAGAAGAATCAGAAATAAGAATAATTATCAGGATGAGATATATAGAAATGAAGAGGTGGGAAGATATAGCTAATTATCTTCATACTGATAGAACTAATCCAAGAAAAAAATTAAAAACTTATTTGATAAAGAAAGGAGTTAAAAGAAATGTGGGTAATAGCAATAAGCATTTTTATAAGTAGTGTAATCTTGTGTGCTGGCATAGATAATGCAGTAGATAAAATTATTAATTACAAAAAGAAGCAGGATGATAAATAATGGCTAAATGGTTCAGTAAGAAGTTTTATAATACTTCAGCTTGGAAAAAGACACGAAATGCATTCTTTGATAGCAAGTTTGGCATATGTGAGTTATGTGGGGAGAAAGGTGAAGAAGTTCATCATATAATTCCTATTACTCCTAACAACATAAATAATCCAGATATAACACTTAACTGGAACAATCTACAATTATTATGTAGAAGCTGTCACGAACTTATAGAAGAGAAAGCAAAAGCAACAGTAGATGGACTTAAATTTGACACAAATGGTCAATTGATGGAGGAGAAAAAATATGAAGATAATAATATTAACAACGAGTGATATGACATTAACATATGAGTTAGAAGAAAACATATCAATAAAGAATATAATGGACGAATTAGAAGTTAACGAATACATAGGATTACAAACTAAAGATGGTGTAGAGATAATTATTAACTTAGATAAGATAGTAGCAATAGAGTTTCACAAAGATAAAGAATAGCCCCCTATAATTTAAATAGGTTACTATATATATAAACCACCCAATGAACCTCCAAAAACCTCAGAATGGTTTTTGGGGTGGTAGGGGTAGAAAGGAAAATGGAAAATGAACACTGCAAAAAAAGAAATTAAAAAGGAAGTAAAAAAAATTAGTAATAAATCATTAGCAAAACTTGATAATGCAAAGCAGATTGATAAACAAAAGAAATTGAAAAAAGCAACAAAAGAAATTAGTGAAATATTCAAAAATGTTTCTATGGCTAATCAATCAAAAATAAAAGAATTAATAAATAGATGTGCTTTTTTGTTAGTTATGGCAAAAGAAATGGAAGAAAATTTAATACAAACAGATGATTTTTATACTATTGTTATTAATAAAAGTCAGCAATATGTAAAAATAGATCCATTGTTAAGAGAATATAGAGATACAGTGAAAAGTTATCAGCAAGTAGTAAAGCAATTAATAGAAATAACAAAAGGCGAAGTTGTTGATAAAGATGATTTATTAAAAAAGTTTTTACAAAAGGATTAAAATTTGAAAAATTATATATTAGAATATAGTAATTTGATTAAATCTAAAAAAATAATTGTTTCTGCTAAAATAAAAAAACAAATTGATAAACTTGTTTTTGATATTAATAATCCAAAGGAATATTATTTTGATTTAAAAAAAGCTAGTAAACCTATAGAATTTATTGAAATATTTTGTAAACATTCAAAAGGTCAGTGGGCTGGAAAAAATGTAGTTTTAGATTTATGGCAGAAAATGATTATACAAGCAATATTTGGTTTTGTTGATAAAGATGGTTTTAGAAGATATAGAGAAGTTCTTTTAGTAGTAGCACGTAAAAATGGTAAATCTACTTTATTATCAGCTATTGCTTTATATTTACTTTTTGCAGATAAAGAGGGTGGAGCACAAATCTGTTGCGTAGCATCTAAAAAAGACCAAGCTAGAATTGTATTTAATGAAGCTAAAAATATGGTAGCACAGTCGCCAACTCTTGTAGAGCACATAAAAAAAAGAAAAAGTGATTTATATTTTCCTTTGACTTTTTCAACACTTGAACCTCTAGCAAGTGATTCTAATACTCTTGATGGATTAAACGTTCATGGAGGAATTATTGACGAACTTCACTCCATAAAGGATAGAAATTTGTATGATGTTATAAAACAATCAACTACAACTAGACAACAACCATTAATTTTAATGATAACTACTGCTGGTTTTGTTCGTGAATGTATATATGACGATATGTATGAATACGGAGATAATGTATTAAATGATGTGATTAAAGATGATAGATTTTTACCTTTAATATATGAACTTGATAGTAGAAGTGAGTGGACGATTCCTAAAATGTGGCAAAAAGCAAATCCAGGATTATCTACAATTAAAGATTTAGAAGCTTTAGAAGAAAATGTTGCAAGAGGGAAGAATGATAGAAAGTTTTTACCAACTTTATTAACTAAAGATTTCAATATTAGAGAAACAGGAGTAAATTCTTGGTTATCATTTGAAGCAATCAACAATCAAGAAATTTATGATATTAATAATTTTAATGATGTATATGCAGTAGGTGGAGTTGATTTATCTTCAACAACCGATTTAACTTGTGCAACTATTATTTTTAAAAAAGAAGAACAATTTTACGTTGCTCAAATGTATTTTATTCCAGAAGATAAAGTAGAACAAAAAGAAAAAGAAGATAAAGTTCCATATAAGATATGGGAAAAGCAAGGATATGTACGTTTTTGTCCTGGGAATAAAGTAAATTATAGTGATGTAACAGAATGGTTTATAGAATTAAGAGATACATATAAGATATATACTTTATGGATAGGATATGATCCTTGGGGTGCTAGTATGTGGGTTGATGAAATGAAGAGAAATGGCTTTCAAATGCTAGAAGTAAGGCAAGGAGCAAGGACAATGTCTTCACCAATGAAATTATTATCAAGTGAATTAGAAGCTAAAAAGCTTAATTATAATAACAATCCAATTCTAAAGTGGTGTTTGACAAATACTCAAATTGAAGTAGATAAAAATGAAAATATAAGACCAGTTAAGGGTAGAAATACAAAACAAAGGATAGATGGAGCTGTAGCATTAATTGATGCATATGTTATTCTGCAAGAAAAATGGGAAGACTACATCACGATGACTAATTATTAACACTTTTATTAATAAAATAAAGGTGTTTTTTATGTCATAAAGTTTCCCACAATTCCCATTTTATATATGTTATAAATATATTTGAGAAGTATAAATTAGAAAGGAGATAACTAGATGGGGCTATTTTCTAAATTATTTGAAAAAAGAAAATTACAAATATTAACTAATGATTTTAGAGTTCTGAATGGTTATACTCCAGCATTTACTACTTACAATGGTGGTTTATACGAAATGGAAGTAATCAGAAGTGTTATTTCATCTATTTCTAATCATTGTAGTAAATTAAATCCAGTAATAAATGGAAATAATAAACATAAAAAGTTCTCTAAAATATTGCAAACAAAACCTAATAAGTTAATGACTATGCAACAATTTTTAGAAAAATTAGTAAATATACTTCTAATAGAAAATAATGCATATATTGTTCCAATTTATAGTGATTGTTATGAATCTAATATTGTTGGATTATATCCGATAAGAAGCATAGATGCAAAGATTATAAAATATGAAGATGTTGATTATTTAGTTTATAAAATTGGAAACGAAGATTTTGCAACTGAATATGAAAAAGTAGGACACTTAAGAAACAATTTTTATTCTAAAGATTATCTTGCAGATGGTAATTCACCACTTAGAAATACACTTGATTTAATTAATTTACAAAATCAAGGTGTTAAAGAGGGAATAAAAAAAGGTGCTTCAATTAGATTTCTTGCAAGACTTACAAATACAATAGCACCAGAACATTTAAAAAAAGAAAGACAAGCTCTAACTGAAGCAAATCTTGGAATTGATAACTCTGGTGGAATAATGATATTTGATAACAAATATTCTGATGTTAAAGAAATATCTTCAAAACCATTCATAATTGATAATGAACAAATGAAGAGTATCAACAATAATATATTCAATTATTTTCATATCTCTGAAGCAATACTTCAAAATAAAGCAAATGAGGATGAATGGAATGCATTTTACGAGGGGAGAATCGAACCTATATCACTTCAAATAAGTCAAGTATTAACAAATATGTTATTTACTGATAAAGAATTAGAGAAAGGATATGGGGTAACATTTGAAAGTTCTAGACTTCAATTTGCGAGTAATAAAACAAAATTAGATTTTACTACTCAAATGTTTGATAGAGGTCAATTGACTATTAATCAATCATTAAGTATTTGGAATTTACCACCAGTTGTTGATGGAGATAAAAGATATATAAGAAAAGAATATACAGAAGTAAATAATCTAGATAAGGGGGTTATTGAAGATGATAAAACAAGTTGAAAATGCAAAAGTTTCTAATATAGAAATTAAAAAAGCAAACTTAGATATCAAGCCTAAAAAAAGAATAGTATTAAAAGAATATCATTCTAAAGAATATTTAAGCAAAATAGAACAAGCACAATCAGAAAAAGTGCTTTTTATTTTACCAAACGGAAAGGAGTACACTAATGAATAACAAAGAAGTTAGATTTTTTAGTGAATCTGTTGAAGTCAGATCTGAAGATGAAAATAAAATGATAATTGAGGGATATGCTGTGACTTTTGACAGTCCTGCAACTCATAATTTCTTTGGTGAAGAATATACAGAAATAATAGATAAAAAAGTATTTGATAATTGTAGAATGGATGATGTGCCATTGAAATATAATCACGATGATAGTCATTTAATTCTAGCAAGAACAAGAAATAAATCGCTTCAATTAACAATAGATGAAAAAGGTTTAAAAATAAGAGCAGAATTAATAGATACAACATCAAATGTAGATATTTATAAATCAATTAAGAGTGGTTTATTAGATAAAATGAGTTTTGCCTTTACTGTATCAGATGAAGAATATGATAGAAAGACAAATACTCGAAGAATTACTGGTATCGACTGTCTGTATGATGTGAGTGTGGTGGATACTCCATTCTATGATACGACAGAGGTATATGCTAGATCAATTAAAGATAATTTGGATAAAGAGTCTTTAAAGTTGGATAACTTAAGATCTAGAAAAAGACTTTTAGCAAATAAGTTAAAAGTTAGAAAAATGATTTTAGAAAATATGGAGGTAATAAAATGAAAGAAAGATTAGAAGAAATCATTAAAAGACTTCAAGAAATCACTGTTGAACTTGAAGATGAAAATACAGATGAAACAAAAACAGAAGAATTAGAGAAAGAAAGTAAAAGTCTAATTGAAGAACAAAAAAGTTTAATTGCAAGTGCAGAAAAGAGAAAACAAACACTTGAAAAAGTAAAAAGAGGCATGGTTGGAACAGAAGTAGAATCAGAAGAAAGAAAGGATAATAATATGGATGCTAAAAAAGTATATAGAAGTGCATTTTTCAAAAAATTACAAGGTAAGGAATTAACAGAAGAAGAAAAAAGAGCATTAACAACTGAAAATACAAGTGCAGGTGCAGTAGTACCAGAAGAAACAGCAAAAGAAATTATAAAAAAAATAACAAAAATAGCACCAGTATTAAATGATATTACATTATTAAAAACAAAGGGAAATGTAAAATTTGCAGTAGAGGGAGTAAAAACTGAAGCAAATAAGCATGGAGAAAATGCTTCAATTAATTCAGATAATGATACTTTAGTAGAAGTAAGTTTAGCTGGATATGAAGTTACAAAGAAAATTCAAATATCAGACAGTGTAAAAACTATGAGTATCGATTCATTTGAAACTTGGTTAGAAGATATGATTGCAGAAATGGTTGCTGTAAAATTATCAAATTTAATTTTCAATGGTACTGGAAATGGAGAAGCTAAAGGAATAACAAAAATAACTTATAATACATCTAATCAAGCAAAAGCAACAGCAATAACATCAGATTTAATAAGAAAAGCAGTCGGATTATTACCATCTGGATATGACGCAGGTGCAAAAATGTATATGAATAAGAAATTCTTATTTAATGAATTATTACCATTACAAGATAACGCTAAAAATGAATTAGTAAGAATAGTAGATGGAAAATACTATGTATATTCATATGAAGTATCACTTGATGATTCAATTGCAGATACTGAAGTATATTTAGGAAATATGAAAAAATATGTTGGAAATTTAGCAGAAGAGGTAAATATTAAGAGTGCATATGATATTGACACAAATAGCTATAAATATTTAGGTGTTGCAATTTTTGATGGTAAACCTGCAATAGAAGAAGCCTTTGTTCAAATTAAAAAAGGTGCATAGAAATATATAGGAGGAGATAGCAATGTTAGAAAAAATAAAACTATCATTAAGAATAAGTAATGATGCTTACGATAATGAGATACAAGATGAAATAAATTCTTGTAAAAAAGATTTAGAAATATCTGGCATTGCTAAATCTTTAATTAAAGAAGATGATCCATTGATAATTAAAGCAATAAAACAATATGTTAAAGCAAGTTTTGGTTATGATAATCCTGATTCTGAAAAGTTTAAAGAAAGTTATAAACTACTTAAACAACATTTAGCAATAGTTTATAAAGAAGAGGATTAATAGTATGTTTTTCAAAGATGTAGGCTATTTATGTAAAGAAATTCAAACTTTAGATAAATTAAAAAGACCAAGAGTATCATACAAAGAAGAAAAAGTATTATGTAATGTCAAATCAATAGGATACACAGAATTTTATCAAGCTCAAAGTGTTGGATTAAGACCAGAAATAAAAGTTCAGTTGAGATTAGTTGATTTAGATGATGTAACTCATTTTAAATATCAAGATAAGCTTTATAAAGTTATAAGATTTTATAAAAAAGAAGATATTAGTGAAATAATATTAACATCTATGGTAATTGATAATGAGTAAAGAACCTAAAATAGAATTTATTGATAGATCTACTGAAACTTTTAAAACAATGCAAAAATTATCGAGAAAAGGATTGCGTGAAGCTGGGAAAATAGTAACTAAAATAATACAAGATGATTTAAATGCTAAACATAAACATACTGGAAATATGGCGAAAGCCGTGAAAGCACGAATTAAAGTTGATAAAGAAAGTGGAATACCTTTTATGGAATTAGGATATCTTACTCGTAAGAATATGAAAAAGAAGTATGGTATTAAATATTTTGTTAATCCATCTTGGTTAGAATTTGGCACCTCATCTCATATTATTCAAACAAAACAAAAAAAGAGTAAATCTATAATTAAACTTTTAAGTTATGAATTAAAAGATTATAAAGGTAGAAAATTTGGTTTTGAGGTGAAACATCCAGGTGAAAAAGGTATTGATTTATTAAGAAGCACAGTATTCAGTAATGTTGATAAGATAAAAGAATGCGAAAACGAAGCACTACAAGCAATAGAACAAATGAGGATAGAAGCAGGAATGAGTGTTGATGTTGATTATGAGGAGGAAGAAGTTGGCTAGTTTATTTTTAGAAAAAATTATAGAAAAAATCAATGAAATTTATCCTTGTTATTACGAAGAAGTTCCAAGCAGTGCATCATTTCCATTTTGTGTTATTCCAACGATAAATATCAATGATTTAGATATGGGAAAAACAATAATGTTTACTATTGAGATATACAATAATAAATTATCAAAGATTATATCTGAAGATATAATGCAAAATTTAGAAAAGCAATTAGATAGATATCATTATATTGATGATACTATTGCATTTCATATAGGTTGGGACAACTCACGAAGTATTAAATCAATAGAACAAGATTTAATAATTAAAGAAGTGTCATTGACCGCAAGAATATTTAATATAGGAGGTTAAATATGGGATTAATTAGATTGACAAAAGATCAAACAGAAAAAATTCAAATTGATGAAGGTATTGTAGTTGTTGATTTAGGAGAAACTTCAGAGAAAGTTCTAGGTCCTACAAGGGGTGGAGCAGAATTTACTGCAACTCCTACAATTAGAGATATTGAATATGATGGAAGAAAAGGAAAAACAAAAGGATTACAAGTTAAAGATGGTGAAGATGTTTTATTAAAGGTTGCCTCACTTGATTGTAGTCAAGAAGTTTTAAAACTTGCAATTCCTAATTCAAAATTAGAACAAACAACAAAAGAAATCAAACAAGGTGAATTTGGGTTAATTAAAGAAGATAACTATTTAAAAAATGTAGCAATAATAACAAAAACATTAGATGGAAAATTTAAAATATTAACTTTAAAAAATCCAATGCACGAGGGAGCATTTGGTTTCAAAGCAACATCAAAAGCAGAAAATGAGCATAATTTAGAATTTATCGGTCATTATGATTATACAAATCCAGATGATCCAATTTGGAGCGTCAAAGATGCCGACACAAACCCAATAGTTGGCTAAAACCAACTATTTTTTATTAGGAGGAGAAAAATGAAAAAAATAGAAACAGAAATAATTATGTCTTTAAGTGAAATTATAGACAAAATGGGTATTGCTAATGAATTAAAACAATTAGAAGTAAATACAGGAGACGAAAAAAAGGATTTAGAAAAATTAGGTCAAGAAGTTATTATTTTAATATTCACTAAATTATATAAAGTAAAGGAAGAAGTTTATGACTTAATTTCTAAATATAAAAAGATTTCTATAGAACAAGCAAAAACAGAAGATGCTATAGGTATATTTAAAGAAATATTAAATATTGATGGTGTAAGAGATTTTTTATCATAAATGTAGGACTTGGAACACCAATGATCCTACACATTTTATATAAGTATTATGGGGGTATTGCTTTTTTTGAAAATAAACCAATTTCTCTTTTAAATAATTGTATAAATTATGGAATTAAAAAAGAACAAGAAATACCAAAATTAATATATGAAATATTTAAATATATATCTGGGCAATCAAGTGAATTAGAAGCAGAACCTATCAATAAACATATGAGAAGTAGAGAAGAAATATTAAAAGATTATGGAATGATATAGGAGGTAGACTATGGCAAAATTATTCAGTTTATTTGGTGAAATTGTTATTGATAATAACGATTCAAGAAAAAAAATAAATGAAACTATTAAAACAGCTAAATCTGCTTCTAGTAGTTTCAAAGAACAATTTGGAAAAGTAGCAAAATCAGCAGTGAAAATAGGTTCTGCAGTTGTAGGAACTGGAAGTGCTATTGTTGGAAGTTTAACAGCTATGGCAAATAAATCAGCAGATACTGCTGATCAATTTGATAAAGCAAGCTTAAGAACTGGAATAAATGTTGAAGAATTACAAAGATTAAAATATGCTGCAGGTCAATCTGGTATAGAACTTGGAAGTTTAGAAAAATCTGCTAAGAAAATGAATGAAAGATTGAGCGAAGTTGCTACTGGAAATAAAAAATCAAGTGAAATGTTTGAAAAATTAGGTGTATCAGTTAGAGATTCCAATGGTAATATGAGAAGTTCTACTGATATTTATAATGATGTTTTAAACAAACTGGCTGATATGGGAGATACAGCAGAAACAACGGCTTTAGGAACTGAATTATTTGGTAAAGCGTTTGTTGATATGAAACCATTACTAGCTGAGGGCTCAGATGGAATAAAAGCTTTAAAAAATAATGCTGATAAACTCGGAATAGTAATGAGCGAAAAATCAGTTAAAGCAGGAGTAAAATTTGGAGATACAATGGCTGATATAAAATCTTCAATTGGTGGAATATTAAATAATATAAATGGTGCATTATTTCCAGTAATTCAAGAGGTTTTAGACTTAGTTATTAAAAATTTGCCTACAATTCAGAGTTTATTTACTGGATTAGCTCCAGTTTTAGGTGGATTATTAAAAGGATTATTGCCACCACTAATTGAATTAGCAAAGAAAATATTTCCAATATTACTCAAGTTATTTAATAAAATAATGCCTTTTATTTCAAAATTGATAGAAGCAATATTACCAATAATAATTAAATTGTTAGAAATGTTATTACCACCTATATTACAAATAGTAGAAATGGTTTTACCAATATTATTAAAGTTAATTGAACCGTTATTGCCATTACTAAAACCTATTTTCGATTTGTTATCTCCATTTATTGAATTGTTTGTAGAACTTTTAAAGCCTTTAATAGATTTAATTAATTTAATATTACCTCCACTAATAACATTACTTAAAGTAATTTTAGAGCTTATATTGCCACCTCTCCAATTAGCATTTAGCGTTATTGCTGGGGTAATCAAAGCAAGCTTAGGTGGAGCATTTGAGTATATTAGAAATCAAGTACAAGTAGTAATGAATATTTTTAACAATATAATTGATTTTATTAAAAATGTCTTTACTGGAAATTGGAAAGATGCATGGGAGAATGTAAAAAATATATTTAAGAATATAGCACAAGGTTTAGGAAATATTTTTAAAGCACCGATTAATTTTATAATTGATATTATAAATGGATTTATCAAAGGATTAAATAAAATAAAAATACCAGATTGGGTACCAGGTGTTGGTGGAAAAGGTATAAATATAGGATTAATTAAAAAATTAAGAGTTGGTATGGATTATGTTCCATATGATGAAATGCCAGCAATTCTTCATAAAGGAGAAAGGGTGTTAACATCAGATGAAAACAAAGAATTTATTAAAAGGCAAAAAGAGCCAAAAGAAGAAAAGCAAGTAATTTATAACAATAATATTAATATTGAAAAATTAGAAGTGAGAAAAGATGATGATATTGAACAAATAGCTAAAGAATTATTTTTCTTAATGAAAAAGGAGGTAGATGTATAATGGAGACATTTAAATTTAAAAATGTTAATTCAAATGATTTAGGAATTATTGTTAAAGAAATGCCTCCAATAATTCGAGCTGAAAGAAATATAGAATCTATCGAAATTGCAGGAAGAAATGGAAATCTATATATTGATAACAATACTTATAAAACCAAAAAATATCAAATTAATTGTATTTTAAAGAATTTAGATCATGTAGATGAAATTAAATCTTTATATCTTGGCAAGGGGAAATTAGAATTATCAACGGAACCTAATCGTGAATATGATGCAGTAATTAGTAATAAAATAGATATATCTAAATATTTACAATATTTAAGAGAATTTCCTTTAGAATTTGAATTAAATCCAATTGCTTATTCTATTAATGAAAAGATTATTGAAATAACAAAATCTCAAAATATTAGTATTGATGGAAACACTAATGCTAAATTAATTCTAATAATTTTTGGAGTAGGAACAGTTACTATTAACAATATACCTGTTACAGTTACTGAATCTGAAGTTGTCATAGATTGTGATCTTATGAATTGTACTAAAAATAATATGAATAAAAATGATAAAGTTGACTTAGAAGAATTTCCATATTTAAAAAATGGAGAAAATGCTATAACTCTTGGAAGTGGAATAACAAAAATTAAAATAATTTATAAGGAGGGATGGCTATGATAACTATTTATAGTAAAAACATCCCTCTTTCAATAAATAATTTTCAAAATTTAGGCTATGGCGTATTAAAAGATTTTACTGAAGAACCTAAAATAACGGAAGTTTTAAATGCAGAATATAATCTTGAATTTAAATATGTTAAAAATGGATTTAATAGCGAATATTTAATTGAACAAAACATTATTAAAGCAAATGGTCAATTATTTAGAATTTGGCATATAAAAAAAGAATTGAATAGTATTTATATACTTGCAAAACACATCATATTTGACTTGCAAAAAAACTTTGTCGAAGATACATATCCACAAAATAAAACAGGACATGAGGCATTAGAATGGGTATTAAACAATACTCAATATCCTAATAATTTTTCAGTAAGTGGTAATACTGTAAAGATAGAATCAGCGAGATACGTTAGAAAAAATCCAATTGAAATAATATATGGTAGTGATAATTCGATTTTAAAAAGATTTGGTGGAGAATTAGAAATAGATAATTTTCACATTAAATTATTAGAAAAAAGAGGTAGTAGTAATAAATTATTTTTAAGACAAGGTAAAAATATTGTTGGTGCTACATATAACTTAGATTTATCTACAGTAGCAACACGAATTATTCCTCAAGGTAAAGACGGCTTATTTTTACCAGAAAAATATATTGATAGCTCATTTATTAATAATTATTTTAATCCATTTATTTATAAATTAGATTTAACAGATATTGGAGTAGATGAAGAAACTTCTCAAGAAGAAGCATTTCAAAAAATGAGAGAGACAGTATTGGAAATGTATAAAAATGGTATAGATAAACCAAAAATATCTGTCGAAATTGATTTTATAGAACTTTCAAAGACAGAAGAATATCAAAATTATTCTAATTTAGAAACTGCACACTTAGGAGATACTGTAAATTGTTATATTCCAACTTTTAACTTAAATATTGAAACAAGAATTGTAAAAACGATTTATAATTGCTCAAAAAATAGAATAGAAAAGTTAGAACTTGGCTCAGTCCAACCTAATTTTGTTAGAACTACAGTTGAAAATAAAGCTGAGATTAATAATTTTATGAATGAAGTAAATCCAGTAAATATTTTATCTAAAGCAAAAGAAGAGGCTTCTAAATTACTTAAACATCCATTCAAAGGCTATATTTCTATTAATGAAAATACTGGCGAAATGTATTTAATGGATAATCCAGATATCAATAAAGCAGTTAAAGTATGGAAATTTGGGCTTGGTGGAATAGGATATTCGAAAACGGGTATTAACGGAACTTATGAAACTGCAATTACTTCAAATGGAGAAATAGTAGCAGACTTTATTAAAACTGGGCAATTAAATACATCAGTTATTGCAGGATATTCTCAACTCCAAAATCAAGTTACGCAATTAAAATTCAATGTTGATAGTATTGAAAGCCAAGTTGTTAATAATATTAATTTAACAAAAGAAATAACTGAAAAAGGAACATATATTGCAAATAAAGCACTTGCGAGAGATAGTTTGGAGTTTAAATTATATGGAAGTGAAGAAAAATATAACAATATTTATCCTTGTGAAGTAACTTACCCATTTAATCAATTAAAATTAGGAGGTTTAAAAAATGATTTATACAATTGAAATTTCCCAAGAAAATAATAAAAGAGAATATAATATTGAAGTTTCTAGACCTTTGCTATTTTTAGGTGATATAAGTGATGAAATAGTAATTATAGGAGGACATGCTACTTTATACAGAAAAATAGGAATTAGTAAATATGGGAAATCATATTTATTAGAAACACCAAAACTAGAAGAATTAATTAGTGGTCAAGATATAAATATAGAACTATTTGATGGTGATAATCAGATAAGAATCATAGGTAGTAATGGGAAATCATATATTAAATACCTTTTAAAAAATGATTTTAATGAAACTTTTGCAACTAAAGTAGAATTATCAACATCAATTACACAAGCAAACGATAGAATTACATTAGTCGCAAGAAAAACAGTAGGTAAGAATGAAGTTATATCAAGTATAAATCAAAGTCCAGAGCAAATAACTATAAAGGCTAATAAATTAAATTTCCAAGGTAAAACATTTAATTTAACAGCGGAGGACATGGGTATTGTTTCAAATAATTTTTCAGTAGATAAATGGGGTAATATGACTGCTAACAATGGTAATTTTAGAGGTAATATTAATGCTTCTTCAATTAGTGGAGGGTCAATAACAGGAACATCAGTTAGTGCATCTTCAATTAGTGGAGGATCTATAAACGGTTCTTATTTAAATGGTAATTCCATAAATGGTGGTTCTATCACAATAGGAGCGAATTTTTTGGTTAATAACCAAGGTAAGGCACAATTATCTAATAGTACTGGTTATTTATCTTTTCTAAGTTCTCTCCATCCTTATGTAAGTGCTTTGAATATTGCTAGAAGTGGTCTTAATGCAATATCATTCAGAGACGCAACAAATCAAAACTCTGTAGGAAATCAAATAGCTAACATAGGTATTACTAATGGTGGTGATGCACTGTTAACGTTTAAAAGTAATACAGGTATGCAATTTATCACAGGTAATACAGCTTATATATATTTATGGTCGCAAGTTAAATTAGTTGCAGATGGTTCAGCAAGTTGTTGGGCCACTGGAAATGGTGGTAAAACAGGAAGAATACAAACAGACGGTGGAAATGCATCAAGTAAGATATTAAAGAAAAATATCAAAAAATTTAGCAAATTAAAATATCAAAAAGCATTAGACATTTTAAATTCAATTAATATATATGATTATGAGTATAAATATAATTTATATGATAAAAGAAAACAGTATGGCTTCATTATTGATGAAATTGAAGAAATAGATGGCTATGAGAATTTTTTCGATTTTACTGATGAATATGCACAAATAGATGGTGAAAATATAGATCCATCAGTTATGGAACAAGAAAAATTTAATAAAAACTCTAAAGAAATAGTACATTATAAACAATATGATACCAACGTCTTAGATAAATACTTATTAACCTGTATAAAAGGTTTACAACAAGAGGTTAATAATTTAAAAGAAGAACTAAAAAGTATAAAGGAGGTAATAAATGGCAATTAATATTATATGGAAAGACAGAAAAATGGTTAATCCACGAAAAATAAAACTTAAAAATATAGAAACTGGTAAAATTGTTGACTATGAAATACAAGATGATTCGGAAAATATTCTTGAAGAAAGTGATACACCACTAAATGCGACAACATTAAATTTAATGACAAATGCTATAAATGAGCAAATGGATAGGTTTGATAATTTTACAGCAAAAATTAATGAAGATTTAAATAATTTTAAAACAACAAAAGAAAGTGAATTAAACGAATGGGAAAAAAATTATAAAGCAGAGTTTCAAAATGAATTAAGTAATTTAGGTAATAATTATCTGCAAGTAATTGCAGTTGAAGAATATGAAGTTGAATAAGGAGAAAAAATGAATGGAAGTAGCAAGATTAAATAAAAAAATAATTACTGAAGATATTTATAAAAAAACATCAGAAAATAAGATAGAAAAATTTGATGATTATTTAGAAAAAAGAGGTAAAAAGAAAGTAGCAGTATGCACTTTAAATCAAAGATACAATCATCAACATTTAGTTGCGTGGAGTCCAGCTAAAATTAATTTAACCAATTTTAAAACAACAAGTTCAAAATTACAATTTGAAAATAATCAAATAAAAATTGGTAAAGGTATTGCAAAAGTATTAGTTAGTGGTCAAATAGCATTTTGGAAAGGTAATAATCCAGCTCTTGATTTTGTACAAGCAGATATTTTATTGAATGGGATATCAAAAGCATTTTGTACGATAATTCAAAATGATATTTATCAATTGTCATGTTTACTAACTCCTATTTTATTGGAAGTGAAAGAAAATGATTTGATTGGATTAGGAGCTTCATTTGGATCTAAACTACAAACTTTTGGAGTTTTAGAAAACGGAACATATTTAACAGTAGAAGTGATTGAATAGAAAGAAAATAAATATGGAATTAAAAATATTAATTGGTATTATTGGAAGTATTTTGGGATATATTTTTGTCGAAGTAATAGAGTAGGTAGGTGATAAAAATGGTTGCGATAATAGTGGCAATAATTTCAACAATTGGGGTTATTGCTCAAACATGGATTTCAAAGAAAAGTGATATGCGAAATGCAGAGGTTGTTAAAAAGAATGAAGATTTATTAGAAAAAATCGAAAGCAATCGGAGAGAATTAATCAACAAAATTGATTATATAGGAGTATCTGATTGCAAGAATTTTCTAGTAACAATGTTTGGAAAAATAGATAGTGGAAAAACGTTGAGTATGGAAGAAATAAAGAGATTATATGAAGTTTATGATGTCTATGCAAATGAATATCATAAAAACTCATATATTCACGATAAGTTTGAAAAATTAAGGGAGGAAAAGAAGATATGATTAATTTAATAATAGGATTAATTTCAGCAATGTTAGCAAATATATTGTTAGGAACAACTCTTGCAAAATTAAAAGAAGAATTTAAAAAGAAAAAATTTATAGATGGGATATTTAAGGCAATAACAATAGCGGTTGCTGTAATTTTAATGTTAGTGTGTGGCAATTATAACAAAGAATTAATTATTAATTTACAAGGGATTAAATTATCAATAAATGAGGCTATAATACTATTGTTTAAAACAACTTTAATAGCGTATATAACAAAAGATATTAAAGCAATAATTGATTTATTTGGGATTAAAATATCAAAAGAAGAAAATATCATAAATATTGAAAGAAGTGAAAACTAATGTTAAGAAATAAGAAATATATATCTAATACAGGGCAACAATATTTCATGTGTCCTGTTGAATATTTTAGAATAACACAGGGAAGTAATATAGGAACTCATTTAGGAACAAAAGCAGTCGATTTAGGCACTAGAGAAAATAAAAATGACCCTTATTTTGCTCCTGCAGATGTTGTTTGTCGTTGGATTTATCCTGCGAGTGGAGAAGCAATATGGACAACAATAAATGATGTGATATGTGCCAATGGATATGTAGGGAAAGTTTCATTTATAACTGTACATGATAATAATTTTTCTTCCAGCGTAGGGAAAATTGTAAAACAATCTGAATACCTTGGTAGTATGGGTACAAAAGGAAACGCAACAGGACAGCATTTGCATATAGAATTCACTCCAACGGAAAATTATAATTTTTCACAAAATAGTTATGGGATATGGACTTTCGTAAACGGTGAAAATTATATAGATGATTTGTGTTATTTTGATGATACTGAAATAGTAGACTATCCGGGACTAGAGGCAAAATATATACCACAAGTTGAAATAAATAAATCAACTTATTTAGGAACACCAGTTGCAAGAAATGAAAATGTTAATCAATTAGAAGTTTTAGCCGATAATTTACGTGTCAGAAATGCACCAAATGGCGAAGTTTTAGGCTATGTTAATAAAGGAATATATAACTCGCTAGAAATTGTCTCTAATAATGGTTTAAACTGGCATAAAATTGATACTGATATGTGGGTTGCTTTTGGAGATTGGGCAAATTGGTATCCTAAAAAAGAAGAGGTTAGACCTCAGCCAAAAATAGAAGACACTTTACCAAAAATTATAGATATATCTCATCACAACAATATAGATAGAATAGATACTGATTATGTATTTATAAAATTGACTGAGGGTGTAGGATATAAAGACGATAAAGCAGAAGAATACTATAATATGGCTCTATCTCAAAATAAAAAAATAGGGTTATATCATGTATGCAGATTTGATAATATAGAAAATACACCTGAACTAGAGGTAGAGTGGTTCTTATCGCAAATTAAGCCTAACACTTATCTTATTTTAGATATTGAGCCAAATTATGCTGGAGTAAATGAAATAGATACATCTCGTATATTGGCTTGGTTAAAATTAGTTGAAAAAAAAGCAGGTGTAAAACCTCTAATTTATATTAATGAGAATATGGAAAATAACGCAAATTGGGGAGAAGTAATAAACTACCCATTGTGGATTGCTAAATATTCTAAAAATAAGCCTAATTTAAAGAATTGGAATAATTATGTTGCTTGGCAATTTACAGATAATCCAGTAGATACATCATATCTATATGAAGATATAAAAAAATACTTATTTAAAGGCACTTTTAACGAAGAAAAGCCAAAAGATGATGAAATAGTCAAAGAAGACGATAAGGCAAAGGAAAATAAGCAAAATGATACAAATAATATAGTATTTAAGTATATTGCTAAACAAGATGCTAAATATCAGATTAATTTAAAGAAAAACGAAATATTAATAATAGAAAGCTAGACTTAATTGTCTAGCTTTTTAATTTTACAATTCTATCTGTAATCTAAATAATTCCTATGAAATATTTTTATAAAATATTCAATGTCACATTCATAAACTTTCAAAAACTTCCTTTCACATATCATTTTTAACATTTTATCTAATTCAATGTTATTGTGTACTCCTGAATTACCGGTGTGATGTTCTAAACATAATGGGACAACGCATCTATATTTCATCGAGTTTATTCTATTATTACCATAGAATATTTCATGTAAAAATATTCCTCGTTTTTTACAAATATAGCAATGTTCTAAATCATCAGTTAAAATTGATTTTCTATTTTTTTCTAATTTTCTAATTTTGTAACTTTTCTTTTTCATTATTTACTCCTTTTTTAGGTACTAAATAGTAACTAAAATAGTAAAACTAAAGATAACTTAATAAACTTTAATGTAAGTAATTAAAGGTTAATGTAATCTAATAGAACTTATAATTAAAATGTGCTATAATATTAAAGAAAAAGGAGGCATTATAATGGATAAATTAGCTAAAGAAGAAGTAATGCACGTAGCACATTTAGCTAGAATAGAAGTAACAGAAGAAGAAATAGAAAAATATCAAGTTGAATTAAAGAAATTATTAAATGATGTAGATAAAATAAATGAAGTAGAAGGGTATGATGATGAAATACTAATTGCGCCATGGAAAGAAGATGCTAAGCTAAGAGAAGATGAAAAAGGCGAAATGTTAGATGCAAAAGAAGTAATAGAAAATGCACCTACTCACATAGGAAATTATATAACAGTACCAATAGTAATAGGAGATGAAGAATAATGAGATATTTAGATAAAGATATAGAAGAAATAAATAAATTATTAAAAGAAAAAATAATAACTCCTAGAATATTAGTAGAAGAAGCATTTGAAAGTATTGAAAAAAATTATAATTTAAATCACTATATAACTTTAAATAAAGAAGAAGCTCTAAAGCAAGCTGATGAACTAAAAGATAAAGAAGTAGACAATATTTTATTTGGATTACCAATAGCGGTAAAAGATAATATTATAACTAAAGGTTTAAGAACTACATGTGCATCACACATATTAGATAATTTTATTCCTATATATGATGCTAAAGTAGTAGAAAAGATAAAAGAAAAGAATATGATTATAGTTGGAAAAACTAATATGGATGAATTCGCTATGGGTTCAACTTCTAAAACAAGTTATTTTAAGACTCCAAAGAATCCAAATAATAATGAAAAAGTATGTGGAGGATCAAGTGGAGGAAGTGCTGGAACAGTAAGTGCCAATGATTTATTTCTATCACTTGGAACAGATACGGGTGGATCAATTAGACAACCAGCTGCATACACTGGAATAGTCGGAATGAAACCAACTTATGGAAGAGTATCAAGAAATGGATTAGTAGCTTTTGCATCATCTCTAGATCAAATAGGGCCAATGACAAAAGATGTTAAAACAAATGCACTATTACTAAATGCTATATCCGGATATGATGAGAAAGATTTAACATCATTTGATAAAGAAGAAGATTTTACAAGATTATTAAATAACAAACTAGAAAACATCAAAGTTGCAATACCAAACTTTTTTATGAGCGATATTGTAAATGAAGAAATAAGAGAAAAAGTAAAAGAAATAGTAAAATTATTAGAAAAAAACAATATAGTAGTAGATTATATAGATATGAAATTTATAGATCATGCAGTAACACTATATCAAATTATAGCAATGGGAGAAGCTTCATCTAATTTAGCAAGATTTGATGGTATTAGATATGGTACACGTAGTAAGAATGCTAAAACAATTGAAGATGTATATTTAAAAACACGTGGTGAAGGATTTGGAAAAGAAGTTAAAAGAAGAATAATGGTTGGATCATACTTATTAAGCGGAGAAAATGCTAGAAAATATTACTATAAAGCATTATCTATAAGGGATGATATGAAAAAAGAATTTAACAAAGTATTTGAAAAATATGACTACATAATAGGGCCAACAACAACTACCACTGCACCACTTATAAAAGAAGAATCAAATGATCCGTCAAAATCATTCTTAGATGATGTATTAACAATACCAGTTAATATGGCAGGATTACCAGGGCTATCCCTTCCAATAGGCAAAGATAAAGACAATATGCCAATAGGAATGCAGATAATAGGAAATGATTATCAAGAAGCTAAAATATATAATTTAGCATACTTCATAGAAAATAAATTGAAAGGAGAAAATAATGAGTAATTATATACCAACAATAGGAATAGAAGTACACGTAGAGTTAAAAACTGCTACAAAAATTTTCTCATCGTCAATTAATGGTTATGGACAAATGGCTAATTCATTAACTAATGTAGTTGATTTAGGATATCCAGGAACATTACCTACAATTAATAAAGAAGTAATAAATTTAGGAATAAAAGCAGCCAATATATTAAATTGTAAAATAAGAAAACATATACATTTTGATAGAAAAAACTATTTCTACCCAGATAATTCAAAAAACTATCAAATAACACAATTTGAAACACCTATTGGATATGATGGATATGTAGAAATAGAAGTAAATGGAACTACAAAGAAAGTATATATAGAAGAAATGCATATCGAAGAAGATACATGTAAATCAACTCATAGAAAAGAAGAAACTCTACTAGATTTTAATCGTGCAGGAGTACCGCTAATAGAAATAGTAACAAAACCATGTATGACATTTCCTGAAGAAGCTAAAGCTTATCTTGAAAGATTAAAAGAACTATTATTTTACGCTGACATATCAGACTGTAAAATGGAAGAAGGTTCAATGAGGGCAGATGCCAATGTATCTATCAGAAAAGAAGGTACAGAAAAATTAGGAACAAAAGTAGAAATAAAAAATATAGGGTCAATATCTAATGTAGGATTATCAATACAAAAAGAAATAGAACGTCAAAAAAGAATATATGACAATAATGAAACTATAATCCCACAAACAAGAAGATTTGACGATAGACTAAATGATACTGTATTAATGCGTTTAAAAGAAACAGGAAACGATTATAGATATTTCCCAGAACCAAATATTCCATTTATAAATTTAACAGATGAATACATAGAAAAAGTATTAAAGACAATACCTCTATTACCAGATGAAAGAAGAAAACTATATAAAGAAAAGAATATATCAGAAAGTAATATAACTAAGTTAATACAAAATAGAAACTTATCTGATTACTTCAATGAATTATTAAAATTAGATACATCATATCAAACAGCTTCAAACTTATTATTAGGAGATATTTCAGCATACTTAAATAAAGAAGAAAAATCTATAAAAGAAACAAAATTAAGAGTAGAAAAATTAAAAGAGTTAACAGATATGATAGAGAATAAAGAATTAACTTCTAAAAATGTAAAAGATATATTAAATATGGTAATGGAAGAAGATTTAACAGTAGAAGAAATAGTTAAAAAAGCAGGTATAGAAAACATATCAGATGAAAACTTCATTATAGAAACAGTAAGAAATGTAATAAAAGAAAATGAAGAATCTGTAAACGACTATAAAGAAGGCCATGACAGAGCAATTAAATATTTAATGGGTCAAGTAATGAAATTATCACAAGGAAAAATCAACCCACAAAAAGCTATGGAATTATTAAAACAAGAATTAGACAACTAAAATATGTTAGTGTATAATTATTAATAATAGGAGTGAAATAATGAACGATATAAAAAGACTAATAAAGAAAAATAAAGAAGCATCAATATTTGCATTAGTAATATTTTCTCTAATTGTATTTATACTAATATTTAGATTCTTTTCAGATAACCAAGAAGGAAAAGCGCTATATGGGAACAGATTAGAAGGCTTAGTTAAAATAAAATCTTCAGAAATGGAGAATGCTAAAAAAATATTATCTGAAAAAGCAGATGAAATAGAAGTAAGAACACAAGGAAGAATCATTAAAATATCATATAAAATAAAAAATGGAGTAACAAAAGAAGATGCTAAAAATATTGGCATAAAATCTTTAGAAGCTTTCACAAAAGAAGAAAAATCATACTATGATGTACAAATAATAGTAACTGGTAGTGATAAAACATATCCAATTATGGGAACTCACCACCATACATCTGAAAATATGGTATGGACTAAAGATAGATAGGGGAAATCATGAATAAAAAATTAGCAATAATACTAACGCCTATAATAATTGCCGCAACAGCATTTGTATTAGTATATTATTTTTATTATAGAACAGATGCAAAAACAGCATTGACAATATCAGAAAAAAGATGGGCAGTAGAGAATAGTAAAAATAAATTTGACTTTGAAATAGTAAATGACTATCCAATATATAGTTTAAATGGTGAAGGATTAATATTTAAGTTTATAAAAGATTTAGAACAAGATACAGGATTGGAATTTAATAAAATACCTTATTTATCTACATCTACACCAAGACAAAGATCTCTTAAGACAAGAATATTATCAAATGATGAAAAATTAACTAATAATGACATATTAATATTTAAAGATAATTATGTTGCCTTAGGAAAAGATTATATGAGAATAAATCACATAAAAGATATGAGTAATCTATCAGTAGGAACATATACAAAAGATAAAGCTGATATATCATATTATTTAAAACAAGCATCAAATATATCTTATAAAACATATGATAAAGTAGAAGATTTATATAAAGCACTAGATAATAAAGAAGTTAATATAATAATAGTGCCTAATATTAAATCCCTTAGAGAAACAATAAAAAAAGGATCATATCATATAATATATAACTTTACAGAAATGAACAAAAAATTAGTATTAACATTAACAGACAATAATACTAAATTAAATACAATAGTTAGAAAGTATTATACAAGATGGAGAAAAAATAATTTCATAGATGCATATAATGAAGTATATTTAAACTACTATTTAGAACAAAATAATGTAGATGCTAAGACAAGAGCAGAATTAATATCTAAAGATTATGTGTATGGATATGTTGAAAAAGTACCATATGAAAAAATAGTAAATAATCATTTAGCTGGAATTGCTGGTGAATATGTAGAAAGAATGTCTAGACTAGGTGGTTTAAACTTCAAGTATAAAAAATATAAAAATAAAAAAGAATTACAAAAAGCAATTGATAAAAAAGAAATAGATTTCTATTTTGATTATTATGATTATAGAACATCTAACTATAAAGCAACAATATCTCCATTTATAGAAGATTATGTTGTTTTAGGAAAAGAAAAAGATTCCCACATAGTAACTTCATTTGAATCATTAAAAGGACAAAACTTAGTTATGTTAGGAGATGATTCACTATATTATTACTTTTCTAATAACTCAAGAAGTAATATTAAGACATTTAAAACATTAAATGAATTAAAAGGATCAGCTAATAACAGATTAATAGTAGTAGATTCAGAAGTATATTCATACTATCAAAATACTAAGTTTAAGGACTTTAAACTATTATACAAAGATACTATGATGAACGACTATAAGTTTATGGTAAAAAATGATGATGGAGCATTCTATGATTTATTTAACTATATAATAGGTACAAATTCATATTATAATTATAGAAATGCTGGAATTAATCACATGCATGAAACTATATTTGATAATCTAACATTTAGAGAAGTATATAAAGCAGTAATGCTACTAATATTTATACCACTAATAATTGGATTTATATCTTATTTAATATTAAAAGCAAAGAAGAAGAAAAAGAAAAAAGAAATAACAGAAAAACATAAATACATAGATGTATTAACATCATTAAAAAATAGAAATTATTTGAATTTCAAGATGAGTGAATGGGAAGAAAACAAAGTGTTACCACAAGCAATAGTTATAATTAATTTAAATAATGTACAATATGTTAATGACAATTATGGTCATGAAACAGGTGATGACTTAATAATTAAAGCATCAGGAATACTTGTTAATACACAATTAGAAAATAGTGAAATAATGAGAATTGATGGTAATGAATTCTTAGTATATCTAGTAGGATATAGTGAAAGACAAGTAGATGCTTACTCTAAAAAATTAGCAAAAGAATTAAAAACTCTACCACACGAATTTGGTGGAGCAGTAGGGTATAGTATTATAGAAGATAAAATAAAGACAATAGATGATGCTATCAATGAAGCAACTATTTCTATGAAGGATAATAAAAAAGAGTATAAATAGAGGTAAAGATGAAAAGAGCAAGAGGTTTTTTAAAAAGAATTATAAAGACAATACAAAAGACTGAGATGAGAATTCTCCCAGGCCAACTTGCTTTTTTTATTTTCATGTCATTTATACCAATTGCAATATTAATAGGCGCCTTAGCTGGAATCTTTAATATAACAGCAAATGAAATAAAATTAGTAATAGGAGCATCTATACCTAAAGCAGTAGTTAATACATTAGTTAATTTACTGGGAAACAAAAGAATAAGCTTAGAAACAATATTATTTCTAATAATAGCTTTTCTTATTGCATCAAACGGTGCTCACTCGATAATAATAACATCTAACGAAATATATAAAATTAAATCTAGAAACTTATTGTCAAGAAGAGTAAAAGCAATATTTTTAACATTTATATTAGTATTACTATTATCTGTATTATTACTAGGACCAGTATTTGGAGACCAAATATTTTCAATAATAAGTTCAAATATTAGTGATAAAAGTTATGTTGATTTTATTCATAAAATATATGAATTAGTTAAGTATCCGGCCATACTGGGAATAATATATATAAATATAAAAATAATATATATATTAGCACCTGATACTAAAGTAGAATCATTATCAACATCAAGAGGAGCAATATTTACAACAATACTATGGGTACTAGCATCAGACGTATTTGCAGTATATGCTTCACGTGCTGCTTATGATGAATTATATGGATCAGCTTCTGCTATAGTAGTAACTATGGTATGGATATATATAATATCTTATATATTTGTATTAGGTATGGCAATAAATGCCGGAATAGATAGAGAAGAAAATAAGGAGGAAAAATGAGTAAGATAATAAAATTTATAAAAGATAAAAGTAATAATCTAAAAAAGTTTATAAAAAATAAAGAATATATAGATTTTTTTAAAGAAAATATATTATTTACAATATATTTATTAACCATAATAATATCATCTACATTACTTAGAATAATATGTATGCCAACAATTGATACTTTATTATCTATTAAAGCAATATTTGCAGATTTAGCAGTCGCAATGTTTCTAGGGTCATTTGTATATTTATTAAAACCTAAAAATAGATTTACTTACTTAATGATTTGTGAAATATTCTTATGTGCTGTCTGTATGATAAACTCAATATATTTTACATTCTATACATCATTCGCATCAATTTCTATGTTATCTTTAACACATTATTTAAAAGATGTAGGAGATGCAGTTGTATATAATGTTCTTCAGCCAAAAGACATAATATATATAATTGGACCAATAGTATTATTTCTAGTCTATAAAAAGAATAAAGGTAAAGAATTTACTAAATATGAAACAAAAAAGGAAAAAAGAACAAAATTTATAAAAACAATATATGCTACTATACTAGTAACAATATTATTCCTAATTCAATTAACACCACTAGATATATCAAGATTTATAAAACAATGGAATAAAGAATATGTAGTTAAAAAGTATGGAATATATGTATATCAGGCAAATGACTTAGTAACATCCCTAAAACCTAAATTAAACTCTTTATTTGGAGCGGATAAAGCTAAGAAAGAGTTTACTGAGTATTTTAGTAATAAAGAAAAAGAAACAAAGAATGAATATTCTGATATATTCAAAGGCAAAAATGTAATAGTAATTCACGGAGAATCTATGATGTTAAATGCTATGAAGCTTAAGTTTAATGGAAGAGAAGTTACACCAAACTTAAATAGATTAGCTAAAGAAGGACTATTCTTTTCAAATTTTTATTCACAAGTAAGTGTAGGAACATCATCAGATGCTGAATTGACATTTAACACATCTCTTATGCCAACAAAATCAGGCACAGCATTTGTATCTTATTCAGATAGAACATATTTAGGCTTACCAAAGTATTTTAATGATTTAGGATACTACACATATAGTATGCATGCAAACAACGGAAATTTTTGGAATAGAAAGGCAATGCATGCTCAACTTGGATACAAAAAGTTTTTTGACAAATCAAAATACAAAGTAGATAAAGAAAACATAATAGGTTTAGGCTTATCTGATAAAGAATTTTTCAAACAATCAATAGATAAAATGAAAAAAATAAATGATAAGAATAAAAATTGGTATGGTTTATTAATAATGTTATCAAATCATACTCCATTCTCCGCAACCGATAAATATGGAGAATTTAAAGTGGATATGGAAGAAGAAATAACAAAAGAAGATGGAACAAAAGAAAAAGTAACATATCCATATATGGAAGGAACAAAATTAGGAAACTATTTTAAATCTCTTCACTATGCAGATGAAGCATTAGGTGAATTTATGAAAGAACTAGAAAATGCAGGATTGTTAGAAAATACAGTATTTGTATTATATGGAGATCATGATGCTAGACTTCCACATTCAGATTATAATAGACTTTATAATTATGATAAAGTTAATGATAAGACAATGGATAAAACAAATCCAGAGTATAAAGAATACGATTCATATGATTATGAAATAGGAAGAAGAGTACCATTCTTAATTTGGACAAATAAATCAAAAGATAATAAAAAATTAAATAGAGAAATAACAGATGTAATGGGAATGTATGATGTAGCTCCAACTCTTGCTAATATGTTTGGATTTAATATTCCATATGCAATAGGACACGATATATTCAATATAAAAGAAAATAATGTTGTAATATTCCCAAACGGCAATTGGGTTAATAATAAAGTTTACTATAACACACAAAAAAATGAATATAAAGCATTGGGACTAGAAGTAATAAGCGAAGAAGAAATAAGAAAAAACATAAAAGAAACAGAAAAAAAATTAGATATATCCAACGATATAATAGTATATAATTTATTAAAGGAGAATAAATGAAAATAAAGAAAAAAGTAAAAAGAAACTTAATAATATCATTAGTAATATTAGTAATAATTTTATTACTTTTAGTCTTATCACCATACATATTTAATAAAAATACTAAAACTAAAGTTAAAGTAATAAGCAAAATAACTGATTACGGATATGAATTAAAAGATAATAAACCAAGTAATTATAAAAAGAAATTTAAAGAATTAGACAAAATATTAAATGAAAAAGAAGTTGATTATGAAAAATATGCTTCTACATTATCAGAATTATTTATAATAGATTTCTACACCTTAGAAAATAAAAAATCTAAAACAGATGTAGGAGGAGTAGAATTCGTTCATCCTGATATAGAAGAAAACTTTCTAGAAAACGCAACAAATACTTATTATAAATATTTAGAAAGTAATATATATGGTAAGAGAAAACAAAACCTACCAGAAGTAAAAAATGTAGTAATATCAAACATTAAGAAGACAACATATACTTATCCAAATAAAACATATGAAGAAGCATATTCACTAACAGCAGAGTGGACATACCAAAGTGAAAGCTTTGCTAAATATCAATCTAAAGCTAATTTAACTTTAGTAAAAGATGGTAAAAAATTATTAATAGTAGAATTACAATAACTAGCTAAAACTAGTTATTTTTCTATAAAAAAAAAGCACCCTAAGGTGCTACAGTACTATGATTAGAAGAAGTAGTCGAATTAGAACTATTATTATTCGCATTATCTTTTTCTTCTTCTTTAGTCTTATCTTTATTATTCTTTTCGATATCCTTATTATCTTTATTTTTTAATTCTTTATTATTTTTGTCTTTAGTATTTTCTTCCAAATCATCAGCAGTTTTACTAAGAGTAAGAACAACATTTCCAGATATTAAATCAATTCTTTTTCCTTCAGGATAATTTTGTGAAACAACATTTCCGTTCCCTCCAGTAAATGATAAGCTAACACCATATTGTTGTGCACGAGTCTTCGCAGCTCCTTTGCTTAATCCTATAAAACTAGGTAATAAACTATATCCAGCAACACTTCTATAAGGACCACTACCAATTACTTCTTTTTCATATGGATGTGCAAGAGAAAATTTAAAAGTAGTAATTTCTTTATGTGGAATTAATCCTAGGTTAGATTTCATCGCATTAGTATCATCTTTAACACTAAGTGGGTTAGGAATAAAGTTCCATAATTTCATATTAGCTCTTTCATCAAATATCATTTGATTTGTTCCTACTATCTTAAGTTGCTCAACATTTATTAATTTAGCTTTATTACTACTTGAATTAGTACTAATCATATCCTTTAAAACATTGTAAAAAGATAACATTTGACTAGGTGTTAAATTAGTATCCATACTATTAGAAATAGTATTAAGTATTTGATTGAATTTAGAAACATCCCTAATTTCTTTTATTTTATCAATTATTGCAAGAACAACTTCTTGTTGGTGTTTATTTCTACCAAAATCACCATCTACAAGTTGTTTTCTATTTCTAGCATATACTAGAGCATGTTCTCCATCAAGAATTTGTTCACCTGGATTTACACATACAACTTTCTCTCTATTAGAGTTATCAGTACATAAGCTTTTCTCTACATTGATTTTAACGCCACCAACAGCATCAACCAATTTAGTAAATCCCTTAAAATTAATTTTAGCATAATAGTCTATTTTAACATCTAAAAATTCTTCTATAGTACTAATAGTACATTTATCACCATACATAGCTGCATGAGTTATTTTATTTTTAGCTTTATTTCTCCAACAAGCAATAGGTACGTAAGAGTCTCTTGGTATTGATAACATAGTAGTATTAAGTGTTTTCGGATCGAATGTAACAAGAATCAAAGTATCACCATGAGCTGCTTCCTTAGGATTTAATACTTCTTCAGTAGTATCAACTCCCATTAAAAGAATACTGAAAGGTTTAGTTAAGTCTCCACCATTTGATTTAACATGACTATTTAATTTAGTCTTTTTAAAACTCATTGTTTTCTTATAAATAATCTTAGTTTCAGAACCTATATTTTCATATCCTTGGCTACTTAGGGTTTCAACATAATTACTAGGAAGAAATGCTGCTTTTATTTCTTTCTTATATAATTTAGAAATAATAGAATTATAATCACTAAATTTTTCTATTGTATTATCATCTTCTAATTTATATTCATTAATTATGTTCTTGCTTATAGTGTAACCATCAGGAAGATTCTTATCATCAATCATACCAATAGTATACTTCTTAATATCATTTATATCATTTGCCTTATCATCACTTCTAACAACAAGATAAGTAGTATAAGAAACATTATCCTTGTTTAGACTACCAAGCTTACTATAAAAGAAGCTAATAACAAGTCCTAAAACAAGTAAAATAATCATATATATTAATGAAAGGGTAATATAAGGAATCCTCTTTTTATTAACTCCTTTATTAATATTTTTAACAATAAATATACCCCTAATAGCAAATACTAAATCCAATAGTATAAATGCACCTATTAACATATATCTAATTTCAGTTTCGATAGAATTTAATAAAATAATTTTACTAATAGCATATCCACTAGCAAAAAGTATAAGTAAATTTAAAAAAACAATTAAAAATTTTTTAAAAATATATTTTTTATTTTTTGATTTATTTTGTTGCATAATGCCTCCAATAAAAATATTTTAGCATATTTTTAACGATAATTATATTAGTAAAAAAATCAATTTGTAAAGATAATGTAAATAAAATACTAAATATTTTATTCATATAGACAAAACAAAGTATTAACTATAAAATTAATGTATATAATTATAATGGGAGGGATAATGTGAAAAAGATATTTGGTTTAATACTATTATTTGTTCTATTATTACCTCTAAAAGTAAATGCTGCAGTAAACTTTGGAGGTAGAGATATAGGACCAGATATGTATGAAATAGTTACATTTGAATATGATGGTCAAACAATAAATAGAATAGCAACAACTAATAATTTTGATGAAGCACTAAATAGAATGTATTCAACACCCCATGATGGAGCAGCTATACTTGAAAAGAAAAACGGTAGAGCATTTGTATCAGCAGCAAAATATGGATTAATAGATTTTACTGCTTTCTCATATGGAAATAATACCCTTCAAATTTATAGAGATAAAGATTGTACTAAAAAGTATACATATATAAATGGATCAACATGGATGTCATCAACTGATGGGGCATATATAAAAACAGAATATGGTGGTAACTTTTTAGTCCAAATATCTGGAGTAAGAGGATATGTAAAACAACTTAGTGTCAACATTCTACCAATAACATGGGTAGCGTCATCTTCATACTATATGGTAACAGATGAAATTACACATTTATATACACATGATATAAAAAATCCAAGAAGAGGATCATCAAATAAAATAGGTCCAAAACCAGAAATGCTAGAACAGGGTAATTATTTTTCATATGATGGTAATTATTTCTATAAAGATAGAAAAGTAATGTTAGATGATTACAGAAATAATAATTATAATAATGCCCATAATAAAATACCATACTATAATTACTATATGTATTTATCAACACACTCTAAAACAAATTACTCATCAACAGAAATGGATGAATACATTAGAAATGTAGTAAGGATGACAAAAGATTATCCTGGAGTATGGGATAGTGATATTAAGACTACTTATTCTAGATTATATGGAATGGGAACATTTTTATATAACTCTCAACAAAAATATGGGGTAAACGCATTAATAACATTGATGCATTCAAGAAACGAATCAGGAAATGGAATGAGCCGTATTGCAGTAAATAAAAACAATGGATTTGGATTAAATGCCGTAGACTCTAATCCATATGCAGATGCAAGTGGATATTTAACATTTGAGTCATCAATAGCATCTTTCACAAGAGACTGGGTTACAGATAGATATGCAAGATATGATACATATCAATACTTTGGACCACAATTTGGAAATAAAGCGAATGGAATGAATGTATTATACGCATCAGATGCATATTGGTCTGAAAACATGGCATCAATGTACTATGAATTTGATAAGTCAAAAGGACTTCAAGATTATAACTATTATCAACAAGGATTAACATTAGGACCAGCAATCGCATATAGGACTTCGAATATATCAACTCCAATATATAACTATTCTGAAAAAGGAGATGGAGTACTTATCGTAGGAGAAGAAAGAGGACAAGACCTAGGTGGTAATAATATTTGGTATAAGGTATTACCTGATGTAAATTTAGATTCAAATTATAATAAAATAAAAGGATCAACATACAACTGGGAGAATTATGTATATATTCATTCTAGTTATGTAGAAAAAATAAATAAACCAAAATATGGATATAAATCACCAAGTGATGTTATAGAATATAAAGACTCAAAATACACATTAGAAACATTTGCTGCTAATAGAGAGCTAACTCCCAAAGTAGCTTATGCTAAAACAACAACACCATTTTTCTATGGAGCCAATTTAGAAAGAGAAACAGGAGGATATCTACAAAAAGATAGACCTGTAATGGTATATACACAAGCAACAGATGAAAATGGAAAAGTTTTAGCTTATTTAGTAACATCTGACTATAATGAAGATCAAAAACATTGGGTAAAAGCAGAAGATTTAGTATTTAGAACATCTAAATATCTGAAAGTAAACTATGTATATAAAGATGTAAATACAGGAACATTAGTAAGAACAACTCCATCATGGAGTGGTAAAAATGCAGGCTCTGTATATACAAGAACATATTTACCAGTATTAGAAACAGTAGTTGCAGAAGGACAAACTTGGTATAAAATACCAACTCAAAATAGATATGGATGGTTATTAAGTCAATATAAAGATTCTGATCAAGATTTATCAACAAACCTATATGATTATATTGATAAGAATAATCCACCAGTAATAAATGCTAAAGATAAAAAATATTATATAAATACAGATTACAATTTATTAACTGGAGTAAGTGCATACGACCAAGAAGATAAAGATATAACACATAAAGTAAAAGTAAAAGAAGATAATATAAGAAAAGATAAGCCTGGAAAATATAAAGTAGTTTATGAAGTAACAGATTCAGCAAATGAAACGACAACAAAAGAAATAACAGTTGAAATAACAGATAAAACAGAAGAAAAGGAAGGTATATCTAACTTATATCATTTAAAAGAAATAAATAATAAATTAGAATATAAAGGAACAACATTTATAAATGGTATAAATCATGATAAAAATAAAAAAATAGAATATAACATTATCTACTACAATATAAAAACTAAAAAAGAAACAAAGAAAAAAGCAGAAAGAATACTAGATAATAAAGAAATACCATATAAAGCTATAGGATTAGATGATTCTAATTATGAATATTCATGGATAAAACATGACATAAATTTTGATGACTTGGAACAAGGAGACTATTACTTATATATAGAAGAAATAGTAGATGGATTTCACTACAAAAAGTTAATGAGTAATAAAGTATTTAATGAATCTGAAACATCATTTAAAAACAATAAATATGTAATTATAAAAAATGATTTTGATAACAGAGAGTCTCCTATAAAATTTTATGTAAGAGATAATAAACTTTCTGATAAGAAAACATCATATTACTATAATCAATTTAATATGATAACTAAGTTTGAAATTATAGATAAGAAATTACATATAAGAGGAAATGCTTATTCATATGGAATGAACTTATCAAAAGATATGAATGTAGAAAGAAAATTAATATTTGAAAATAAAGAAACATATAAAGCATATAAATATGATATAGGATCAATTATTAATGGAGATTACTATGTAGTCTTACCAGAAGAAGATAATATAGTTAAAACAAGAGCTTGGTATGATGCTACAATAGATTTAAAAGATTTAGAAAAAGGCCAATATCAAATATATATCGCAACCTCATCAGATACTAAAGATATATCAGAATTAGTTGAAAAAACAGGTGAAAATTATGATAATATCAGATATGAAATAGATGGTAAAAAATATTCTTTCCATATAAATATAACTAAGGGAAGTGAAGTAGAACTAACAGTAAGTTAGTTCTTTTTTTAACATAAAAAAATTCCTATTAATAGGAATTTTATTTTACTATTACAACAGTATAAGTGTCACAATAATTAACTATATTAGGGCCACTACAATATGAACCACTAGCTTGAGCACCATTAGGACATCTATCTACAAATTGAGCATTTATTTTTATACCAGGATTAGCTTTTATAAGCATTTGCTGTGTCTGATAGCCATTATTACCAACTTGTTTTATAAATGTTTTAGTAATACTCTTATCACATGCAGGAGCAGGTGGAGGATTATTATGATTATTATTGTTATTACTTTGATTATTATAATTACCATTATTATTAGGCTTATAGTTATTCTTAGGTGGACCTGTAGAAATAACTATTGTAATAGTAGAACCACTTGATACTGTAGAACCTTCAACAGGACTTTGTCTAACTACATGTCCTTCTGCTATATCTCTACTAGATGAATATGCATAGCTAACTTTAAATCCAGCATTTTGAAGTATATTAGTAGCTTTATTTTTACTTAATTTATATACACTAGGAACATCTACTTTCTTACCATTAGAAATATATACTTTAACTGCATCACCATTTTTAATAATATCTCCAGCATTATGAGAATATCTAATAACTCCACCAATAGGAACAGTGTCACTAAATTCATGTTCTTCTCCATATTGAATAGAATACTTAGTAGCCCAATTAACAAACTCATCTTTATTCTTAAAATTAGGAAGTTTTAATTTACCTTTAGAAACAACTATTTTTAAAGTATCTCCATTAGAAATAGCCATATCTTTATCATAATTAGATAGTACTATAGAACCACTTGGAATACTATCATCATATTTATCACTAACTTCTAGCTTAACGCCATTTTTTATAGCCCAACTAACTACATCAGTATACTTCATACCAATAAAGTTAGGAGAACTTATCTTCTTACCCTTACTAATAACAATAGTTATAGCCTCTCCAGTCTTAGTAATACTATCTTTCTTAATACTTTGACTTATTATTCTATCTTTTTCTATACTATCAGAATATTCAAACTTAATATCTATATTCATTAGATAACTCTTTAAATATATTAAAGCATCTAATTTATTACTGTTAACTAAATCTTTTATCTTAAACTCAGTACCAATTTCTCTATTAGTCGCAAAAACTATATTAATAAGGTCGCCTCTTTTAATAGTACCCTTAACACTTTGACTAATAACAGTATCTTGTTCTTCATCTACTTTAGTGAAATTAATATCAACATTGAATAAATGATTCTTCTTTATAAATTCAACAACTTTATCTAATTTCCAATGAGAAAAATCAGGTATTATAACTTCTTTATAAGGACTAGGTCCTTCACTAATTTCAACAGTTAATACTTTTTCTCCAATAACATCGCCATCAGTAATACTTTGTGAAATAATTTTACCAACAGGAATAATATCACTATATTCATATTCTTGTTTTAAAGTAATATTATTAGAACTAGCCCACTTAGAAGCATCTTCTATAGTTTTACCAGATAAATTTATCATTCTATTATTACTAACAACTTTACTCTTAATAACCCCAAATGAATTCATTGTATTAAGAATAAAAAATAGTATAAGTAAAATATTACTAATTAAAACTAATCCTTTGTTCTTTTTATTTAATTTAACAGTAAATACTACAAAAGTAATAGTAAATACTATTAAAAATAAATTACTTATAAAACCATAAAAGTTAGTATTAGTAAAAAATAATATTGTCATAAAACTAATTACACCAAAAATTAAAGTAATAAAAGAAGTAATATCTATAATAGGGTGTTTATAATTATTATTGATTATTTCCTTAACTTCCTCAACATTCCTCTTATCTTTATTCTTAATTTCATCACCTATAGTTTTCATAATAGTTTTATCCAAATCATCAATTTTTTCAATTTTTTTCTTTGACATTATACACCTCACTATTATATATCAACTATATTATACATTATAAATAAAATCGATTGTTAAAAAGATTAAAATAAATTGTAAAAATATGTATATAATAAATAATATATTATATATGATATAATCTATTTAGCGAGGTTAACATGAAAGAAATAAAAAAAGACTTATTAAAAGCAAATGAATTTATAAAAAACAATAAAAAAGATATTTTAAAATACACATTGATATCTTTCTTAATAATATTAATAGCGCTTATACCATTATTTAGATCAAATTTTAATTATATAGATGATTTAGGAAGAGTAAGATATGGCTATAGAGACTTTGGATTTTCAAGACACATTTCAAATATACTATCTACCTTTTTAGGTACAAGTAAACATTTATCAGATATCTCTCCATTTACTCAAATGTTAGGAGGACTTATCTTATCATTTACCGCAGCCCTATTAATAAAATTATTCACAAAAGATAAGAAATTTAACCCCCTATATTCATTAATAATTCTACCAGTATATTTAAATCCATATTTTTTAGAAAATTACTCATATAAATTTGACTCACCATTTATGGCATTATCTATACTAGTATGTGTAATACCATTTATATTTTATAATAAAAAATCAAACAATTATTTATACATGATAATATCTACCTTATGTATAATAATAATGACTACATCATATCAAGCTTCATCTGGAATATATCCAGTAATAACTCTTTTATATGCATTTGTCATGTATAATGAAAAAGAAGATAATAAAAAAATAACTAATTTTATTATTAAATCAGTAATATCTTATATACTAGGATTACTAATATTCAAACTATTCCTAGAAGCAAAGACATATAATTATATAAACACAGATACATTTACTATAAAAGAGTTAATACCAGGTATAATAAATAATTATTCAAAGTATTTTAATTATTTTATAACTGATTTTAAAAAGATACACTATTTATTAATAACAATAATATTAGTATCTTTTATAATAAACACATTAAAGCAAACAAAACAAGATAAATTAAAATCACTAATTTCTATATTACTAGTATTAACAGGAACTATACTTTTATTATTTGGAGTATACCCAGCTCTAAAAGCTGCCCAGTTCTATCCAAGAGTAATGTATCCAGTAGGTATATTATTAGGATTAATATCTCTACTATCAATAAAGGATAATAAACATATAATACCTAAATTAGTTGGATTATATTTATCATATTCTTTTGTAGTAATAGCTCTAACTTATGGAAACTGTTTATCTCTACAACAAAAATATACAGACACAAGAATAAATCTATTATTAAATGATTTAAACAAAATAGATGAACAATCATCATATAACTATAAATTAGATATAGTAGGAGATATAAAAAGCCCAGAACCAGTAGAAAGAATTAGATTAGATTATAAAATAATAGATAGACTAATACCACCTACACTAGGAGATAATAATTGGGTATGGGCAGGATATAGATTATGCTATTTTTATAATTTAAAAGGAATAGAATATAATTTTGGTAAAAAGAATAATATAGAAAAATATCAAATGAACAAAGTAGTAGAAACAAAATATCATAACATTTATACATTAGATGATAAAATGCTTATAGAACTAAAATAAATAACAAAATACATATGAAACATATCGTCATATGTATTTTTTATGTTATACTTCTATTAGAGGTATTATATGAAAACTTATATAAAAAACAACATATCTAACATAATAAGTATATTTATATTACTAAGTCCATTTATAGACTTAGTAACAGGAATAAATATTCATAATAATATAAATATAACATTAGGAGTAATATATAGATTATTAGTATTAGGAATACTATTTCTAATAGTAACAATAATATATAAAAAGAAAAAATTATTAATACCATATCTAATAGTAGTAATATATATATTATTATTCCTACTAGTAAATGATAAAACATATTTAATAAAAGAATTACAAGGAGCTTTAAGAGTATTTTATTTTCCACTTATCCTAGTAACTTTATTTAATATAAAAGATGAATTTAAAATTTCTAATAATATATTAATATTAACGCTAGTAGAATACACATTATTATTATTTATACCTAATGTATTAGGATTAGGATATAACACATATAGTGAATCTAAAGTAGGACATCTTGGTTTCTTTGCTTCTGCTAATGAAATAGGAGGAATATTATCTCTATTAATACCAATGTTATTTATAAATATAAAAGAAAGAATTATACCAAAAATAATATTTATATTAATATACTTATACGTAATACTTAACATAGGTACAAAAACTCCTATATTAGTGTTTATAATGACAATCTTAACACTATATTTATATTTAATATCAGTATGGAAAAAAGAAAGAAAAATAAAATATATAAAATATTCAATTCTAGTAATAATATTAGTATTATCAACAATATTATTTATATTACCAAAAACTAATTTCTATAAAAATATAAAGATACATCTAAACTATTTACATGTAGAAAAAATAACAGATTTGACTAAACCTAAAATAATAGATCACTTTATATTTTCATCTAGATTAAAATTTAAAGATAATAAACAAAAATTATATGATAAATCATCATTATCTAGACAACTATTTGGTATAGGCTATATAAATGGTAATAAAGAAATAAAAGATGCTGAAATGGACTTTTATGATATAGGATATTCTAATGGAACAATAGGATTAATAATATTCTTTGGAATAACTATTTACGTATTAAGAAATATTAAAACAAATACTAATAATATAACAAAAGTAGTAATAAAATTAGAATTATTATTAATACTATTATTATCAGGAATAACAGGTCATATTCTAACATCTCCATCAGTATCATTTATTGCGGCAATAATTATATTAATAACTACATCTAATAAAAAAGAATTATTATTCGCATCATACAATATGGATATAGGTGGAATAGAAAAAGCTCTATTAACATTAGTAAATAAAATAGATAAAAATAAATATAGAGTAACTATAGTATTAGAAAAAAAAGAAGGAATATTCCTAGATAAATTAGATAAAAATATAAAAGTAATAGAACTAAGAGTATCAAATAATAAAAACATATTTATAAGAAAATTTACTAATATGTTTAGAAAAGAAATATTTAGACTATTTAATAATAAAAAATATGATTTTTCTTGCTGCTACGCAACATACTCATATTCATCTAATAAAGTAGCATTAATCGCATCTAATAATAGAATGATATATATACATAATGACTACACTCATATATATAAGGAAAAAGAGTTAAATGAATTTTTTGACACAAGAAACTTAGGAGATTATAGATATATAACATTTGTATCAAATGAATCTAAAAATAATTTTACTAAAGTCTATAAAAAGTATAAAGAAAACTATATAGTAATAAATAATTTCGTAGACGTAAGTGAAATAATAGAAAAATCAAGTGAAAAAATTGATTGTATTAAGAAAAATAGAACTATGATATTTGTTGGAAGATTAGATGAACATCAAAAACGAATAACAAGACTATTAAAAATTATTAAATTATTAAAAAATGTTGATTTATGGATAGTTGGTGATGGACCAGATAAACAAATGTATAAAGCAATTGTAACAAAAGAAAAATTAAATGACAGAGTGACTTTCTTAGGTAAAAAATCTAATCCATTTCCTTATATTAAAGAATCTGATTGTATTATATTCACATCTGATTATGAAGGATTCCCTGTAACATATTTAGAATCTATAGTTTTAAATAAGCCGGTTATAACAACTCAAGCTTTATCAGACGATTTAGTAAAAATAAATGACTATGGCTATAAAATATCAAAGGACGAGAATGAAGCAGTTAAAGAAATAAAGGAAATATTCAAGAGTAAGAAAACTATAAAATATAAAAATTTAAATAATGTTCAAAATAAGCGAATGAAGAAATTAGAAAGTATATTTAATGAGGTGATTTAATGCCAAAATTCAGTATTATAATACCTGCATATAATGTAGAAAAATATATAAATAAATGTTTAAAAAGTGTATTTAATCAAACTTTTAAAGATTATGAAGTAATAGTGGTAAATGATGGTTCAACTGATAATACTAAAAAGTATATTGAGCCATACGATGTACTATTAATAAATAAAACAAATAGTGGATTATCATCTGCTAGAAATACAGGTGTATCATATGCAAAAGGAAAATACTTAATATTCTTAGATAGTGATGATTATATAGAAAAAGATTTATTAAAAGAAATAAATAAATCTCTATTTAACAATCCAGACATAGTAAGATATCAAGCACAAGAAGTATATGACAATACTAATAGAAAAACTCCATACCCTGAAAAACCATTTACTAATAAAAAAGGAGTAGAAGCATTTAATGAAATAGTAAAATTTCATTATGTAGAAAACGCTTGGTTATATGCTATAAAGAAAGATTATTATGAAAAAAACAATTATGCATTTTCAATAAATAAAACACATGAAGATTTTGGATTAATTCCATTGATAATAATAAAATCAAATAAGGTAAATTCAATAGATTATATAGGATACAACTATAGACAAAGAGAAAATAGTATTATGAGTAGTAATAGTTATAATAAAGTATTAAAAAAAGTAGAAGATTTTTATTATCATTATAAATATTTAATAAATGAGATAGATAAAACTAATTTAAATAGTAAAATATTTAAATCATTTATCGCAAACTCATTAATATTAAAAATAACAGAATTAAATAATAATGATTATAAGAAATATAAAAATAAGTTAATAGAAGATAAAGTATTTGATAATTTATTAGATGACACACTACCAAGAAAAATAAAAAAGATATTAATAAAAATATCTCCTAAAATATATTATAAATGGAGGTAATTATGAAAGATAAAATAAGTATAATTATACCTTGCCTAAATGAAGATAAAGCAATACCAATATTTTATAAAGAAATAACTAAAGTATTTTTTAACATGAAAACAAACTATGAACTAATATTTATAGATGATGGATCAACTGATAATACACTAAGTGTATTAAGAAAATTATCGAAAGAAGACAAAAAGTTAAAATATATATCATTTTCTAGGAACTTTGGCAAAGAAGCTGGCATGACAGCAGGATTAAAAAAATCAACAGGTGATTATGTTGCGATAATGGATGTTGATATGCAAGATCCACCATACTTATTAGAAGAAATGTATAAAGAAATAAAAAAAGAAGAATATGATATAGTTGGACTATACACTAAATCACACGAGGGTTATTCATTTATTAGAAATAGCCTAACTAAAATGTGGTATAAATTAATAGATAAAATATCCACAACTCCACAAATGCCAGGAGCAAGAGACTTCCGTCTGATGACAAGAAGAGTAGTAGATAAAATACTAGAATTAAAAGAGTATAACAGATATATAAAAGGAATATTTTCATACATAGGTTTTAATACTAAATGGATCGCATATGACGCTCCAATAAGAAGTGCAGGAGAGTCAAAATTCAATCTAAGAAAACTAGTATCTTATGCACTAGAAGGCATAATTTCTTTTTCAACAAAACCCCTAATAATATCAGCATTTGTTGGAATGATATTATGTCTAATATCATTTATCGCAATATTAGTAATAATAATAAAAACTATAATATGGACAGACCCAGTATCAGGATGGCCATCAATGGTATGTATTATGATGTTTTTAAGTGGAATACAATTATTATTCTTAGGAATAATAGGTCTATATTTATCTAAAATATATTTAGAAGTAAAAGGAAGACCACCTTATATAATTAAAGAAGAGGAAGAAAAATAATATGGCAGACATAAGTGTAATAGTACCAATTTATAATGCACAAAATTATATAGAAAAATGTATAGACTCAATCATTAATCAAACAAAAAAAGAATTAGAAATAATACTTATAAATGACGGCTCAACAGATGATACAGATAAGATAATAAAAAAATATAATGATAAAAGAATAAAATATTTTATCAACAATAATTGTGGAATAGGTTCAACAAGAAACTTTGGTATAGAAAAAGCAACTTCTAAATATATTTTATTTATAGATAGTGATGATTATTTAGAACTAGATGCTTGTGAAAAATTATATAAAAAAATAGAAGAAGATAAATCAGATATAGTAGTTTATAATTTTAATAAAATAGAAAAGGATATAGTTGAGAAAGTAACAATACAACCATTTCTAAAAACAAAATTAATGAATACACCTCATATATTACTAGATATTAATATGTCACCTTGGAATAAACTATACAAAAGAGAATTAATTATTAAAAATAAAATAAGATTTGTAGAAAATTTAAAGTATGAAGATGCTCCATTTGTAGCTGAAGCATTATATAAAGCAGAAAATATATCCTATTTAAATGAATATCTTTATAACTATATAATTCATTCAAATAGTGAAACTACTATAAGAGATAAGAAAATGTTTGATATTATAAAGATAGTAGACATAATCAGAAAAAAACTAAATGAACAATATTTAACTGATACTATAAATGAGTTAACTGTACGAATATTAACAAATTATACTATTCAACAAAGATATAATAAAAATAAAATTGAAAGAAACAAATTCATCGATAAAGCATTTGATTATTTAAAAAACAATGTTAAAGATTATAAAGATAATAAATATTATAAAAACAGAGGAATAAGAAAATATATTGAAAAGAGTAGAATAGTAACTAAAATTTATTGTATAATATATAATGCAATATAATTAACAATTGAGAAAGGTTATAGAAAATGAAAAATATAATTATAAATTTTAAAAATTATTGGTTTTTAATAACTCAACTAATATCTAGAGATTTCAAAGTTAAATATAAAAGAAGTGTATTAGGTGTAGTTTGGAGTTTACTAAATCCTATATTGATGATGACTGTTATGTCTGTCGTTTTTTCACATATGTTTAAGATGAAAGTAGAAGGTCAAAATTACCTTGTATATTTAATGACAGGAATTATTATGTGGAATTTTTTTAGCGAGGCTACTAATATGTCAATGGTAAGCGTTGTTGATAACTTTTCACTAATAAATAAAATATATATACCCAAATATGTATTTCCTATATCTAAGGTGTTATTTGTATGCATAAACTTCATGCTAACACTAATACCATGGATTGGAATAATAATACTTTCAAATTTTGGTTTAGGAAAATACCCATGCCCAATAACTTTTAATTACTTGTTATTACCATATATTTTTGTATGCTTTGTTCTATTTATTATTGGAATAAGTTTGATTTTATCAAGTACATCAGTATTTTTAAGAGATATATGGTATATATATGGAATAGTACTAATTATGTGGAATTATCTAACACCAGTATTTTATAGTTTAGAAATAATTCCTGGACATCTTCAAAAAATATTTAAAATTAATCCACTATATCAATATATAAGTCAAGTGAGACAGATAGTTATGCAGGGTGTGACACCTGATTTACTTCATTTAGCAATATTGCTTTTTATAGCTTTATTATCAATTACAATAGGTGGAATAGTATTTAAGAAGAATCAAGATAAATTTATTTATTATGTATAGGAGGAAATATGATTGAATTAGAAAATATATCAATGCGATTTAATTTAGGCATAGAAAAAGACTTCTCTATAAAACAAGCATTCGTAAATTTTTTTAGCTTCAAAAAAAGAAAAAAAGATAAAAAGAATGAAACGTTCTGGGCACTAAGTGATGTATCACTAAAAGTAAAAAAAGGTGAAGTAGTTGGGCTTATAGGCTCAAATGGTGCTGGGAAATCAACGCTTTTAAAAGTTGTAAGCGGAGTTATGAAGCCAACAAAAGGTAAAGTTACTGTTAATGGAGATATATCTCCAATGATAGAATTAGGAGCTGGATTCGATATGAATCTTACAGCTAGAGAAAACATATATCTTAATGGTTACATATTAGGATATAATAAGAAATTTATTGATAAGAATTTTACAGAAATAGTTGAATTTGCAGAACTTAATGAATTTATTGATGTCCCATTAAAAAATTTTTCTTCTGGAATGGTAGCAAGATTAGGATTTTCGATATCTACTATTGTAAAGCCTGATATCTTGATAGTAGATGAAATTTTATCAGTTGGTGATTTTAAATTTCAGGAAAAAAGTTTAAATAAAATAATACTAATTCGAAATAAATCTATACTTTTGCAATACATCAAATGAAAGCATATACTAAAAGCATATATTTAAGAATAAATCGTTATTATAATTTTGACAAACATTAAACTTATGAGAAAACTCATTGCAATGTCGTTTATGACACTAATTTGCCATTGCATAATGGCACAAACACCATCTTATGTCCAATTAAACAATAGTTCGTTGAACAAAGCTAAAATTGTTCGTAACAATAAAGCAGTGGTAAAGAAAACTTTGCCCATTAAAAGCGAAGATATTATAAAGGATAAACCTGATGGAGAAGATATAGACAAGCTGCAACGTGCATCTATTTGTGCGGTTCCAGAAAATGGCGGAGCTAATTTCTCCCAACAAAGTTGCGGTTTAGCCAACTATGTTATGGGCAGCGATAAAAACATTTACATATTCAACGCACTTGGAAAATGCTACACTTTCTCGTACACAAAGTTGGAGCCAAACGGCGAAAACAAATATGTGTTACATACTCCACAAGCCATTGACACTGGATACGACGACAACAGCGAGAAGATTAAGCTTTATGCTACTCGACTGGTGCTCGCAAAAGATGGTGAAGACTGGGTGTATGTGCCTGAATACGACAACAACAAGAACTTTAAAGGAGATGTAAACTTTACGTTCAACAACGGAGTACTGACGCAAGAAAACGAAGGAACAAACATTGAAACAGACTTGCCAAATGTTATCATCGGACTTACCGATAACGATGGAAAGTGGTATGGATTTGCATCTTCGAACA
>ERZ773267.155-NODE-155-length-50886-cov-18.343456_pt1 | contig 50886 bp, 50 predicted proteins | sample MGYA00511959_ERZ773267 | MGnify/ENA primary metagenome ERZ773267 (study PRJEB29015, sample SAMEA2738165) | human oral metagenome | biome: human oral; feature: human-associated habitat; material: saliva | place: China | collected 2240 ...
GCCATCCGATTGTGTCTTCCCTTTGGTCAGACCCATCGGATGCATTGTCGCCCAGAATGGGATTCTGTGCGCCAATGATATTCCACTGAAAGTTTCCATAAAAGAAGGTTTGGCCCGAAGGGGTGTTCCCCCGTAGGGCCATTGGTCAGGAAACAGATTGAATCAAAGGAATCATTCAAGGAAACAAACTTCAAGAACCAGAAGACGAAATGAAGACACCACCAGACGAACAACAAAAGAACCCAAAGACAAACCATCGGGCAAGACCACCGAAGACCGTCTTCCAACCACAAACAATCCAAACCACGCCTTCATACCCAAAAAGTCGAGGGAGGCTTTCTCAAAACGCAAAATTTGACACTGGAAATCAAGGGGTCAAATGAGCACTTTTTCGTGTTTTTGTACGTGGTCAATGTCCCCCACGAGGCCCCTCAACTACACAATCTTCTTATTTTCTTCACAATCTTGTAAGCCGTTGATTCTAAAGACGTTTTCAGATCGTTTAACAATCGTTTTACAAAATATGATAAGATTTTGGTCCGATTTAACAAATTTTTCTGACCTAAGTCTTTGATTTTAAAGGAAAGAGCAAATATGAAGATGCGTTTTTGGGGTCTTTTAAATCGCTTTTTCTGAAATTGTTAAATCTCTGCTTGGCTGGCCCGTTCTGGTGCTGTTGACTACATAAAATTTTGGACTATTGGAGTTACAGCCATGGTAGCTGTCATCAGCAAGGCGGATAACGTCTATATCCGCGTCAACGCGCCAAGGGAAGTTCGGTCGGCACTAGAGACACAGTTCGCCCGTTTCGTCAAAGGCTATCGCTTCCAGCCAAAGTACAAGGAAGGTCTGTGGGACGGCAAGATTCGCTTCTATAGTGCCACTTCTGGCCTGATCTATGCTGGTCTGATTCACGACGTCATCGAGCAGCTTCAAGCTTTGGGTGAGAAACCGACATTTGAAGACGGTGTGAAAGAGATGTTCAAGGGCTTTGACCCCAGCGAGTATCTGGATTCGCTGGAACTGTCAGCCCACGGCAACCGCATTGAGTTCAGGGACTACCAGAAGGCCGCCATCAAGGCCGCCCTGAAGCAAAGCCGTCGGTTGATCCAGTCTCCAACAAGTTCTGGCAAGTCCAGCGTCATCTATGGCATCGTTCGGACGCTTCTTGATGTTGAGTTCGACCGAGAGAAAGTTCTGGTGGTGGTCCCGAACATCTCCCTCGTGAACCAGCTGAAGGCCGACTTCAAGGACTATTCCACCATGAACGGCTGGGATGTTGAAGCGAATGTGTCCGTCTCCACAAGCAAGGACAAGTTCGTCAAGTTGAGAAACGTTCTCATCACCACATGGCAAAGCATCTACAAGCTTGAACGGGAGTGGTTCGACCAGTTCGGGGCGCTGATTGTTGACGAAGTGCATCTGGCGACCGCCAAAAGCCTTGTTGAGATCGGGAAGAAGTGCCAAGCACGGTATCGGATCGGCCTGTCTGGGTCCATTGAAAGTGATGACACCACAAGCGAAATGACGCTCCGTGGCCTGTTCGGCGCCAAGTACGTTGCCACCACCACCAAAGACCTGATGGCTGAAGGAACAGTTGCTCAACTGAATGTGGTCGGTGTACAATGTCAATGGGGCCACATCGGATTGAAGGGCGACTACCAGCATGAAATCAAGTGGCTTGCCAAACAGCAGATGAGAAACGATCTCATCGTGAACAAGGCAAACGAATTGGAAGGTAACGTGCTGATCCTGTTCTCTTTGGTCGAGGCACATGGGAAGGTTCTTCAGAAGATGGCCGATGGTGCTGGCAAGGAAGTCTTCTTCGTCTATGGGGGCGTTGATGGCGAGGAACGGGAACGGATCAGGAAGCTTGCAGAATCCCACAAAGGGTGTATAATACTGGCTTCATACCAGACATTTTCGACTGGGATCAACATTCGGAACATCAATCACATCATCTTTGCCTCGCCGACCAAATCGTTTACTCGGGTCATCCAGAGCATCGGCCGCGGTCTTCGGACTAGTGAGCGGAAGACGCATTGCACGGTCTGGGACGTGTTCGATGAGATGGACGGTGGGAAGAACTACACCTACAAGCATTTCTTGGAACGGGTGGAAATCTACATCAAGGAAGGCTTTGAATATGATGTACAACAATTGGAGTTAAAAGCAAATGACTGAAAATACTGAAGAAATCGTTGATGTAACTGAAAGCCTGCGTGACGGTCTTCGCGTCCTCCATGCATTCGGTGAACGGATCATCGGGTATGTGACGGAAGGCGAAGACGGCTTCTATCAAGTCCAGCACGCCACCGAAGTTCTCTTTGATGGTGGCCGCACTTCGTTCGCCACCTTCGATGCCCCATTCTGCGAATCGTCTGCCGTTCTTATCCGCAAGGGCGCGGTTGATGTAATTGCCGAACCGTCAGAAGCGATGTATCGGGATTTCATCATGTGGCTGTCAGATGCCAACAAAGAACACACGGTGCACTGAATGAAGATTGAAGACATTATGGAAGAAACCGAGGCCGCGCTTCAGATCGATGAGACGCGCCTCGACAAGGAATCGCTGGAGACGCCGAAGATTTACGGCCGCCTTCTGCGTCTTCGGACACAAGAAGCGTACACACTGATGAAGCTGAAATGGCAGCTTAAGCAACTCTATCAGGATAAGCGCGACTACTACCTTGGGCGCGCCAGCCCAGAAGTATACAAGGCAAAGCCGTTCGATCTGAAGATTTTGAAGTCAGAAGTTGACACGTATGTCAATGCAGATGAAGAAATCGGCGACGTGTCGCTGAAGATCGAAATGCAACAAGAGAAAGTGAAGTATCTGGAAGACGCACTGAAACAGGTTGCAAACCGCGGTTTCCAGATCAAGAATGCGATTGATTATCAGCGGATGATGAATGGGGGTTAAGAGTATGACGGATAGTATCAGTGCCAAAGTAGTTGCAGATAGCGTTTCGCCAGAAGGTAAGCGAATCACCACGTTTGAACTGGAATATCACCGCTACATTCTTGCAGAACTGAACACACATGCCATGACGGCAAGGAACACCGCCAGCAGCCGCGCCATCCCAATTCAACGCATGATTGATCTGGTCATGGAACAGCCAGTGAACCCAGTCGAATGGGGTCGCAACCGCGCTGGGATGCAAGCCACGGAAACGCTGGATGAGACTGAAAGCAAGCTTGCAGAGCACGTGTGGGATGATGCCCGCCGTGCTGCAGTGCGTTACGCAACTGATCTGATGAATCTTGGTGTACACAAGCAAGTGGTGAATCGTCTGTTAGAACCGTTCCAGAAAGCCAAAACGGTTCTAACCGCCACCGAACTGAACAACTTCTTCACGCTTCGTCTGCACAAAGATGCGCAGCCAGAAATCCGCGTCCTTGCCGAATTGATGAAAGAAGCGATGGATGCAAGCACACCGAACCAGCTTCAGTATGGCGAATGGCATACCCCATACTTCGATACTGGCTTCTGGTCTGGTACTATCCACGCCGACAGTTTAGAAGACGCGCTTGCCATCAGTTCTTCTTGCTGCGCGCAGGTGTCGTATCGAAAACTTGACCAGTCCATCGAGAAAGCCCGCGACATTTACCACAAACTGGTTACCAGCAAACCAGTTCACGCTTCTGCCTTTGCCCACTGCGCCACACCAATCAAGAGTTATTCTCAACAAGGTGTAACGCATGAACGGATTGATGATGGTACGTTGTGGTCTGGGCAGTTCCAAGGTTGGGTGCAGTATCGCCAACTAATCGAAGAGAACTACATCAAAGGCTGACCGTTCGTCTGTCAGAAGCCGATGGACGGCATTGACACCAAAGCAAAACGGGTGCATAATGCTGTCCATCAACTGGAGCAACAACATGATCAACGTCACACAAGTCATCTACGACAAACTTCAAAGGACCACCCATCGGAACTACGAATGGGACGGCATGAAACTGTATCTGGTCGGTTCCATGTCATATACTGAAGTTGAAGGCAAGAAAGAAGCCGACGGCAGCATGACTTACGCTATCCCCGTGATTGGTAGCAGCAAACTGAAGATCAACAGCAAACAGTTCTATTGACAACGATTGCGGGTGGTAGTAAGATACCACCCATCAACTTCATCGGAGCAAACACCATGAAAATCGCTTTCTCTGGCGCTCACCGCACGGGCAAGACCACCATCGCCCAACTGGCAGCCAAACACCTGAACACGGTGTATGTCAGCACGAAACCCGCCACCGCCACCGCCATCGACATCAAGACGCTTGAGGGGCTGAAAGGTCAGTTAGCCTTGACGAACCGCCTGCGTGTCCAAACGGATATGATGGTGAAAATGGGCGATCTGTACCTGAACAATAAGGGTGGCTTCTTTGATCGGTCAATGGTTGATGTTCTGGCCTATACGCTGGTGCACCTGGACCGCATCACCGAAACATACAACCCCGACCGTCTGGAAGAACAGCGGATTGGGCACCTGATTCGGAACCTTACAGATCGTCTGGTGATGGCTGACTTCACCTTCATCACCGTACCAAATATTCCGTTTGTGAATGAATCTGGTAAAGCAGGTCTTGATACCCAACTGGAAGTGCAAGAACGTGTCGAATGGATCGCCAAGACGTATCTGGCACCAAACCGCTACTTCATCCTTCCCGATTGGGCGGACACTGCTAACGCCAAACTTGCTGTAATCACTGATGTTCTCAAAGCCAAACGCGTCAAGGGAGTTTAATATGCCGTTCCTGTTCCATGGTGTGCCCGCGGATGATCAAGAATCCGCAGAAAAAGAGTTTGCTATCATGACGTATAACGACGATGTGGACTGCAAAGCGTGGTTCTGGGTCGAACCGCAGTGGGAACGGGTTCTGATGCCCACGTTTGACGAGGATACATGGTACGTCGTGAGCGACAAAGAACCCGAATTCAATCCCGAAGACGAAGGGGCTTTCCAAGAATGGCAGAACAACCAGTAATCAAACCAGCGGACCCGAAAGGAATCGCCGACGGCACGATCGTCTACTTTCCGAATCTGGTCCGCCCCTTTCAACCAGAGCAGATGATCTTCTACGGCCCAACATTCGGCGCAAACCTGCATCATCTGAACGCAGAACTGCTGCACACTTCGGCCGAAGCGGCAATCAAGCACGCTGAAGCACTTCTTGAAGCCAACAAGGCTTTGATCAAACGTAATGAGGAAACACAATGAGCGTAGAACAAGGCACCTTCAACATTCCAAGCAGCCCCGCCGACAAGAAGGCGATTCGCGATGTGCTGCAGACGATCAGCGACAGCTATACCCGCATTGAAGCGGAAAAGGACCTGATCAAGGAAGAAATCGTCGGTCTGGCAGAAAAGTATGAACTGCCGAAGAAGCTGCTGAACAAGATGGTCCGCGCCTACCACAAGCAAAACTTCCGTGAGACCGTGGATGAGGCTGATGATTTTCAAAATCTGTATGAAAACATTGTTGAGCTGCCGAACGAATGATGACACTACAATTCATGATTGTTTGCGTCGCCGTCGTAACGATGGTTGTCGCACTGCTCGATAACGACGATAGTGTTTGAACCATTTACGCGAACCCAGAACGGACGTAAAATCCCGAAGGGTTTGCGTTTTGCTATCTGCTTGATTCATTTGACGTTTGGGATAGGTGCCGCCCTCAATGGTTAGAAACCATTCGTCGGTTTCTGCATTCCGCGAATCTGTTGACGTTGACACAGACGGTTCAATGACTTAGGATAGTTCTGTCGCGCCCCGCACGGGCGCGTGGATTGAACTTGCATTTTCAGCCATCGGATGTATAATGGCCACATCAACAACACTTTGAGGGGTTCGCTATGAAAACGAAAGTCGCGCTTCTTTCCCTGATCCTTCTGGCTGCTTGTGGCGGCGGTTCCGATTCTTCAGCCGCACCAGCCCCCAAAACGGATCAAGTTGCCCAACAAGAACAACCACAACAAGAGCAGCAACAACCGAAAGAAGAAGAGAAGAAGGAAGAGAAAAAAGACCCGTCCATTGACTACTTCGAATACCTTGACCCGTATTCAGACGCATACAAACCGCCGTATGAAGTTCCGTCTTGGGACCACGAACTACGCAGAGATGGCGACACATACCCTTCTCTATCCCTTCAGAAGTTTATCAACCTTGGGATTGTTCGCATCATCAACGAAAACAAGATGACTGAAGGTGCTCTTGCCGCAGACCTGAAAGCAGAAATGGTGGACATGACGTTTGACATGGCCATGCAACGCTACGTCGGTCAGTGCCAAAACGAAAAAGACGGCACTTACGTCGCACCAGAAGAAAACGAAATCTACAACGCAACGTGCGTTGGGATCGGTTATGCTTACTGGGCACTGGTGCACGGCACGGAAGGAACCAAAGGAAACCCGTATCAGTGCGTGAACAAAGGCCACTGCGGATACATCTTTGACTGGTACAAATAAGGCAGTGCGCCCCTTCGGGGGCGCTTTTCGTTTCTTGGCATTAAATACATGATACATGAACATTTTCCATCAAAAGGTACCAAACATGGAAGATTTTTCCGCTAAACCCTACTTCGACGATTACAGCGAAGCGAAGGGTTTCCACAAGATTCTGTTCAAGCCGTCTGTAGCAGTACAGGCCCGAGAACTGAATCAGATGCAAGAAATCCTGCAACAACAGGTAGCCCGTCTGGGCACGCACCTATTCAAGAATGGTTCTCGCGTAGTTGCTGGCCAAAGCCGTCTGAACGGCAATGCTGCTTACGTTCTTCTGGAAACCACCGAAGACCTGCTTCCAGAGAAAGAACTGACCCAAGACTTTGATGGCAAGACACTGAAGGCGACCGTCCAGATGACCAAAAAGGTCAATGGCAAGACGCTGGCTGTTATCGTCTATAGCAACAGTGCCACCCGTGTAGTTGCTGGGGAGACCCAGAACGTCACTGCCTTCGACAAAGCGCTTCCACTGTCGTATGACGGTCAGTCTGGTGTTGTCACTATCACCACCGACGGTACGACGCCCGCCACTGGCCCAGCAACGTTCCTTGTGGTTGATGCTGGTGTGTTCTTCGTTGACGGCTACTTCGTCTACACCGAGAAACAGTCTACCTTGATCAGCTATAATGAGAAGCGGATCAACAAGAAGGCTGGTTTCCGTCTGGTGAAGGACATTGTTACCGCTTTCGACGATTCGTCACTGTACGATAACGCCACTGGCGCACCGAACGCCGCTGCACCTGGGGCAGATCGTTTCCACATCGGACTTGAACTGACCACGCTGGAACTGGACGATGAAGCCGACTTCATCGAAATGATTCGGTATGAAAACGGTCAACTGCGCGTTGCCAAGCTGGACGTGCAATACAACGTTCTGGAAGAAACGCTCGCACGTCGGACGTATGAAGAATCTGGAGACTATGCTGTTCGCGGCCTTGAAATCCGCGTGACCGACCACCTGAAAGACGATCAGCACCCAGACGGTTTCCGCACCAAATATGAAGGCGGTGACGATAACAAACTGGCCATTGAGATTGCCGCTGGTAAGGCATACGTCAAGGGTTACGAAGTTGAGAACCTGACCAGTCTGTATCTGGAAGTTGACAAGGCTCGCACACTGGAAACCGTCAAGGTCCAGAACAACGTAATTCAGGTCAATGAAGTCGGCGAGTATATCCTTCTGGCTGCTGGTAACCAGTTCTTCGACATGAGCAAGACGCCAGTTCTGTGGCTGACCGCTGGTCAAGAAAACACCGCAGACGTGATTGGCTATGCTATTCCGAAGTTCATCGAATCGATTTCGATCAGTGGTCAGACGATCTTCCGTCTTTACGGTTCGTTCCAACTGTCGCAGTCCCAAACCTACGGTTGGCAGCATGTCGGTGGTTGGAAGATTAACGATGTGAAAAACGGCCCAGTTCTGCAAGTGGTGACGCTTGATCGGATCGTCGGTTCGTTTGTGGTGAACGACGCCCAACCGCTCACGTCGCATGTCGGCTACACGCCGTATGCTTGGGATGCTAGTAACCGCACCTTGTATCTGAAGAAGTCTGCTACCGCTGGTGTGTTCGACATTAACCGTCAAGTGGTGAAGGGTTCTGCTTCTGGTTACGTCACTTCCCTGACCCAGAAGGTTACTGCTGCTGGTGGTTCTGGCAACCTGATCCCGCTGTCCATTGGGAACGTGAAGACCACGAAGGACGCTCAAGGCAACTTCGAGCTGACCACTGGCGTCGGCTTCAACGTCGCCATTCGGACGAACGCTCAAGGCTACGGTGCTTACGATTATCTCGGTTCTGGCGTGTTCACTGGCAACCCAATCTGTGCACATACTGGTCAAGATAATGCCTATTTCTCGAACATGGTTAACATCGAGAATGAGGGCAAGCGTCTGGTCATCAACAATGCACAGTATCCTAACGCCACGTTCTCTGTGTCTGCCAACCTGAACAAACAGGTAGCTGTGCGCAGCAAGACGCTGGTTGAAGGGAATACGGTGATTGCCAAGCCAAGCAATCGTGAAATGGTTCTGGAACACAAGGATGTGTACCGCATCAAGCACGTTTACGTTTCAAAGAACCCGAACACACCTGCCGCGAACACGGACAAGGACATTGGCCAGTATTTCAACCTGATCAATGGCGATAGCATCGAGTTCTACGGCAATACCCGTCTGAAGGCACAGAATGGCTTTGCGATCCCGTCTGGTCAACTGCTTGTTGTGTATGAGTATTTCCTGCATTCCGTGGGCGACGTATTCACTGCTGACAGTTACGAATCGCTGAAGGACAATCCGACGGATGAAAACGATGTGACCCACATCGGCCGCATCCAGACATTCCAGACAAGAGAGAAGAGTTATCAACTGGCTGACATGCTTGACTTCCGTCAGTCGCCGCGCGATGGCTTCTTCCTTGTGAAAGTGAACGTCACGGAAAACAGTGATGAAGCGCTGGTTGACTATGACTTCCAGAACGTGGTGAAGAAGAACGCCAAGGTATACAGCCCAGTGTTCCCCGAAACCGCCGTCGTGAAGGATGTGGCCGCCGACAAAATCGTGATGACCGAGAAAGCGTCCAAGACTGGCAGCTTCTATGCGGTGATTAATGCACAGAACGCCGCGAATCCTGCGGAAATGTTCGCAAACTCGATGAACATCATCGGTGCTGTTACTGGTCAGTCGATCGTCTATGACGCTTCGTACTTTGTGGACCGCTGGGACCGTGTGGTAATCTACAAGAACGGCGAGATTCGTTATGTGTACGGTGTACCTGGGGTTGAGCGGTATCCAGAAGTTCCAGTTGACGCTATGTCGCTGGCCACGCTGATCGTCCCAGCCTATACCCGCCAAGCCGCCTTCGTTCGCTATCGTGCTGATGATAACCGTCGGTACACGATGCGAGATATTGGCAAGCTGGAAAAACGGATTGAGAATCTGGAATATTACACCAGTCTCACCATGAAGGAACTGGAAACTAAGGACATGAAAATCACGGATGCGGAAGGTCTTGACCGTCACAAGTCGGGCTTCTTCGTAACGGATTTCTCTGACTTCGGCGTATTCAGCCCATTTGAGAATGGTTTCCAAGCAACGCTTGTTGCCGAGAAACAAATGGTGACGCCGCTTGAATATTCTGATAGCATCGGTCTGAAGTTCAACAAGACGCTTTCCAGCAACTATGTGATCAAGGGTGATAAGGTCTTCCTGCCTTATACGCATGTGGTTGAAATCGAACAGCCTTATGGCACTTCGACTGAAACCATCAACCCATACATGATCATTAAATGGAATCCGCAAACCACACTTACACCATCAAAGGACGTATGGTACGACACGAAGTTTGAAGCACCAGTTACAAACGTACGGAACATCATCAATCAGCAGTTCAACCATACCTACGTGAATGCTCGCGACGGGAAACCGATGCGGATTAACCCGAATAGTGTTTCTGGCCTATATGGTACGTCACACTGGACGGACGGTCGGATGGGCGTCACGCAAGGTTACAAGAACGCTGGTACCAGCACGACGCAGACTGTAACCACGACGCAGACAGTTTCTCGCCTTACGCGTATTCTTGGCCATTCTGTCTCCCCGTTCATGCGGTCCAAGACGGTTCGTTTCAACGTCAAGGGCAGCAAGCCTAATACCCGTTACTGGGCATCGTTCGATTCGGTGGACGTGAATCAGTATTGCCGCCCAGTTCAAGCCAATGGTAACGTCGGCCGCTGGGGTGAAGCGCTTGTTTCGGACGCTATGGGCAACCTGATGGGTGAGTTCCAGATTCCAGCAGAGACGTTTGCGACTGGTAAGAAGACGTTTGCACTGGCCGACGTTGATCTGAAGAAGTTCCCAGACACTGCGACAGATTGTGAAACCGCGGCGACGTATGAAGCCATGGGCACCACAACCACGATGCAAGAACAGATTGATGTGGTGAACAATATCACCCACACGGTGAATACTGTTACGACACTGCAGCATGTTCGCGTCGTTTCGCAGGCTGGTGATAGAAACTTCGACGTGGGATACAACGATATCCGTGCTTCTGGCGACCCGCTTGCCCAATCGTTCTTCACGAAAGGCATAGCTGGTGCTGGGATGTATGTCACGAAGGTCGATGTTTACTTCAGCAAGAAAGACCCGATCGCACCAGTCTTCATTGAACTGCGTGAAATGGTTAACGGTTACCCAGCAACCCAACGTATCAAGGGTTCTGTCGTGGCCATGCCACCAGAGCAAGTGAAAGTGTCAGACGATTCGCGTACGCCAACGACGTTCGAGTTTGATCAACCTATTTGGCTGACCGCAGATAAGGAATACGCGCTTGTGGTGTTCGGTGATTCCCCGCGGTACCGCGTGTGGATCAGCCGTATGGGTGAGAAAGTGGTTGATGCCGATCGGATCGTATCAACGCAGCCGCTGATGGGTTCGCTGTTCAAGTCGCAGAATGCCAGCACTTGGACGCCTTTCCAACTGGAAGACCTGAAATTCCGCCTGCACCGCGCCAAGTTCAACACGAACGTAAGTGCTGACTGGGTGTATGAGAACGAAGGTTCTGCCCATGTTCGGAAGGTGAATCTGGGAACGTTTGAAAGCACTGCTGGTAGCAAGTTTGTTACGGTGCAGCATCCGAACCACGGTCTGCAGACGAACGACAAGGTTACCATCAAAGCTGAAGACGGTATCGGCCAAACGGCCAACAGCCCAGCGCTGACGGAATCGTTCAATGGCATGACGTTCTCAAGCATCGTCGGCACACATGTGGTGAAGTCGGTGGTTGATATCAACAGCTACCAGATTGAACTGCAGTCGGCCGCAACTGCTTCTGGGAAGTTCGAAGACGTTGGTCGCTATGTGTACATCAGTGGTTCCGTGAACTACTATGCAACTCGCTTGAACGCAGTTGAACTGGTTGTTCCCGATACCCAGCTGAAATACACTGCTTCGCTGGTTTCTGGTAAAGACTTTGACGGTGGTCAGACGCCGAAAACAAGGATTGCCGACTTCCAGATGAAGAATGGGGATGTGGTTGAACTGCAAGACGTTTGCCTTGTACAGTCGGTTGAGAATGAGACTGCGAAATCAGTCACAATCACCGCCGCCGCCAAGACGAACAACGATTACCATAGTCCGACCCTCTCGCTGAACGATAACTCCCTGATCGTCGCTTCCCTGATGCTTAACAAGCCCCAGAACGACGCAAACGGATCGGCCATCGCCAGCAAGATTATTACCCAGACGGTTCGCCTGAAGACCGCGTCCGACACGCTTCGGATTCTGACTTCAGAGAACAAGGCAACACTGGATGACATTCAGGTCTACTACCGCACAACTGCAAACCGCGTTATCGAGGAACGCAGCTGGACGAAGGTAGAAGCACTGAAGACGGTGACAAACCCCGACACTGAAGGCTTCATCGAACATGAACGGCGCGTCGAGCACATCGCTGCTTTCGATGAGTTCCAGATCATGATTGCCTTCCAAGGGACGAACTCTTGCCGTAGGCCAGCACTGAAGGAACTGCGTGTGATCGCCGTGGCTGGTTGATAACGTTTCTCGAGTAGGTACCTTTTGAGGCCACCCGATAGCTTCGGCTTGACGGTGGCCTTTTTCTTTGCTATCATTGCTAGATAACAATCAAAGGCGCCTTTGGCGCCGCGTTTCTCTTGGAAGGTGAAGAATGGAACTGAAAGTCAAGGGTCATGACGGTTTGGTGCGCAGTGAGCAGGGGGCCATTATCAACACGGATGAAGCCGAACTGATCAAATATCGCCAACGGAAGATTGCCCTACTGAAAGAACGGGAACGGGATAACGAAATCCAGTCAATCAAGAATGAATTGAAGGACGTGCAAGCGATCCTTTTGGAGTTGCGGGACGCGGTTTTGAAGGCCGCCCGCTAAATAAATTTGTCCATTTTAACGTTAAAGGATACAAACATGGCAATTAGTCTTAGTCCTTCGGTAACCGTTAAGGAGCAAGACCTGACGCTTGTAACACCAGCCGTATCGACTTCCATCGGTGCGTTTGCTGGTGCTTTCCGTTGGGGTCCGATCAACGAGCCGAAGATTGTAGATACCGAAAAGTCTCTGGTTGAGCAGTTCGGTGCACCAGACCGTACTTCGCGGGTTGACTTCCTGACCGCCGCTTCGTTCCTTGCTTACAGCAATAACCTGCGTGTCGTTCGCGTCGGTGGTACCACTGCCAAGAACGCCTCCACTGGCACTGCCGTGCTGGTTGAGAATGCTGCTGATTACGAAGAAAAGAAAGCCGCGCTTGATGTGGAGTTTGTCGCAAAGTACGCTGGTTCGCTAGGCAACAGCCTTCGCGTGTCAGTTGCTGATGCTGCTACCTTCGCCGACTGGCCGTATGCTTCGCTGTTCGGTTCGCGGATTGAGCAAGCCAAACAAGGCACGTTCACCCAAGACGCCGACAAGGTTACGTTCACCGCCCCCGAAACCACTTCTGGTATTCTGGTGGGTATGTCTGTAACTGGCGCTGGCATCGCCGATGGCACTAAGGTGAAGTCGGTCGATTCTGTCACCCAAATCACCCTGACGAAGAACGCCACTGCTGCTGGTACGAATGCTGCTCTGACGTTTGTGCAGTACACTGGTGCCCCGAGCACGTCGCAAACGGTTGCCCAGCGCGGGGGCAAGAACGACGAACTGCACGCAGTGGTCATCGATGAACTGGGTGAATGGACTGGCACCGCTGGTGCCGTTCTAGAAACGTATCAAGGCATTTCCAAGTCGGCCGATGCCAAAGCTGTTGATGGCACGTCGAACTACATCGAAACCGTGTTCAACCGCCAGTCGCTGTATGTGTATGCTGGTAGCAAGAAACTCGGTACTGATTTCGGTTCGTCCGCTTCAACGAACTTTGCTGACCTGACCGCAGCTTTCAATAAGCCACTGTCTGGTGGTGTTGACGGTAACGATTCAATCACCGTCGGCTCACGGATGAAGGCATACACCGAGTATGAGCGTAAAGATTCGATTGATATCAATCTGATTATCGTTTCTGGTCTTGCAAGCGATGCCGATGCCCAGCAACTGACACGCCACTGCATCCAAATCGCAGAGAAACGGAATGACTGCATCGCGCTGTTCGGCCCGTCGCTGTCTGCCGCCACCGCCAAAGGTCGCGAACTGGCTTCTGTACTGGCGTTCCATGCTGGCGTGAATCCGTCAACCTATGGTGTTACGTCTTCGGCTTGGAAACTGATGTATGATCGCTTCCATGACGAAAACGTGTACGTGCCGCTGTCTGGTGATCTGGCTGGTCTGTGTGCCAACACGGATGCTGTTGCTGACCCGTGGTTCTCGCCCGCTGGTCAAAACCGCGGTTTCATCAAGAACAGTGTGAAGCTGTCGTACAACGCTGGCAGTAAATCGGAAAAAGACAGTCTCTACGTTGCTGGTATTAACCCCGTGGTGTCCCAAATCGGCTCTGGTACGTACCTGATGGGTGACAAAACGTTCGTTGCGAAGGAAGTGATGACTTCCCGCATCAACGTCCGCCGCCTGATGCTGTACGTTGAGAAACGTATCGAAGCGATGATGCAATTCGTGCTGTTCGAGCAGAACGATGCTTTCACCCGTCAACGGTCGGTTGCTACTGTTGAGCCGATGCTGCTTGAAATTCAAGGCCGCCAAGGTATTGCAGAATTCCGCGTGGTCTGCGACGAAACTAACAACACCAAAGCGATTGTTGATGCTAACCGCTTTGTGATGGACGTTTTCCTGCGCCCGACGGCTTCGATTAACTTTATTGAACTTCGGTTCAACGTGGTTAATGGTACGTTCAATTTCACCCAGAACTGAACGTAAGCAATTTACTTGAAAGACGAAAGCCCCCTTGGAGCAATCCTCGGGGGCTTTTTGTTGGGATGCTGGTTGACATGAACAGCCGTAAGGTGTATTATCTTTATAAATAAACGTGGTTGCAACCAATTTTAAGGATTACCAATGAGCATTTCTGCATTCAAGGCACAGTTTGACGGTGGCGTCCGTGCCACTTCATACGAAGTGACGATTAACTTCCCAGCGGCGGTTGTTGCTGGTACGGCTGCTCGGAAAGCGACGTATCTTGCTAAAGGCGCCCAGCTTCCCGATGACACGGTGAATCTCGTTGACGTATATTTCCAAGGACGGCAAGTGAAAGTAGCTGGCGACCGTACGTTTACCGACCTGACAATCACTTTCTATCTGGACAAAGAGTTTGCCTTGCGCGATGCGTTCGAGCGCTGGATGGGCATTCTTAACGGTCATAACAGCAATCTGGGTATTGCAAACCCGAACCTGTATAAGGCCGATATCTTTGTGACGGTTAAGGACCGTGACGGCCGTAGTCTGAAGACGTATCGTTATGTCGGCTGCATCCCAAATAACATCGCCACAATCGATCTGGGGTATGATCAAACTGACACCATTTTGGAATTTCCAGTGACGTTCGGATACGATTACTGGGAAACCGAAACGACGAAGTGATTTTGTCTTAATGGGCGCCTTCGGGCGCCCTTTTCTTGTCATTAAATAATCATATTGAATATATTAACGGATGATCTGCTATGGGCATGTTTGACACGTTTTTCAACCAATTCTCGAAGCAAGACACCAAAGAACTTGCCGCTGCCCAAGACGAAGCACGGGAACCGTCGTTTGCACCGCCGACCACGGCGTTTGATGATGCTAGCGTCTTGAATACTGGTGTGGGTGCGTTTGTCACACAGGGATATAGTTACTCTGGTGACAGCACATCCACCATGGATGAGAAGTCGCTCATAAACAAATACCGAGAACTGGACACGCAATACGACATTTCGTCCATGGTGGATGAGATCGTTTATCAAGCAGTGGTGTGTGACTTCATCAAGCCACCAGTGAAGCTTGAAGTGCCTGATGACCTGAAACTGCCAAAGTCGGTTACAAAACGTCTTGGTGAAGAAATGGATGTTATCCTTCACAAGCTGGATTTTGTCCGTGAAGGTCAGCGTTTGTTCCGTCGTTTCTATGTGGACGGGAAGGTTTATTTCCATGCCATCGTAGACCCGAAACGGCCAGCCGACGGGATCAAGGCGGTACGATTCATCGATCCACGCGCCATCAAACGGGTTATAGAAACGGAAACCATCACCCAGAATGGTGTGAAAGTCAAGCAGATCAAGGACCAGTATTTCCAATACACCGCAGACGTTGCAGAAAGCGGATTCATGGGTGCTTCTGTCGGTGGCCAGAATCTGGTGAAGGTGCATGTTGACGCGGTGGCATATGCCAACTGCGGCTACTTCAAAGAGAAATCCGACGGCACCACGCTTGCCGTATCCCCGCTGGACAAAGCAATCAAGCCAGCGAACCAGCTTCGGGCACTGGAAGACGCTTCCGTCATCAACCGTCTTGTTCGCGCGCCAGAACGTCGCGTCTTCTACGTGGACGTTGGCAACCTACCGAAGACGAAAGCGGAACAATTCCTTCATGACACTATGAATCGTTTCAGGAACAAACTGTCCTACGATTCGACTACTGGTGAGATTAAGGACCAGAAGAACAATCTTTCCATGCTGGAGGACTTCTGGCTGCCCCGCCGCGAAGGTTCCCGTGGTACGGAAGTCTCAACTCTTCCTGGGTCGCAAGGTCTGGGTGAAATGGATGACATTCTCTACTTCAAGAACAAGCTTCAGAAGTCTTTGGGTGTCCCAGCCAGCCGCTCCAACTCGGATGCAACATTTTCTGCTGGTCGAAGTGCCGAAATCACCCGCGAAGAAGTCAAGTTTGCCCAGATGATCGATGGTTTTCGCGTCCGCTTCACCGATGTTTTTACCCAGCTTCTGAAGGTTCAGGTGCTGACAAAGAACATCATGGACATCGAAGACTTCGAAGACATTAAGAATCGCCTGATCTTCGTCTGGGAGACAAACAGCTACTGGCGCGAACTGATGGACAATGAAGTATGGCAAACCCGTCTTGGGCTGCTGCAACAGGTTGATATGTTCGTCGGTAAGTATTTCAGTCAGCAATGGGTGAAAACTAACGTTCTGATGCTCACCAATGAAGAGCAGCGAGACATGCAAGCACAGATTGACAAAGAAGGCGAAAGCGATGTATCATCTAAGGATGATGAAACACCAGAGAAAACGTTCATTGACAGAAACAATGACGGCATTCCAGATCGGCCTGTCGGCGCTGGTGGTACGAAAACATCTGGAATGACTGGTTTCAACTTCTAATTGACGAACGTTCGCATATGTGATAGGTGCCCGAGTTTTGGGCACCATTCGCATATAAATAAAGGTATGCAATTTAATGGGATGTATTCATGGATTACCTAAACGAATCAGATATCCTCGCCGCGCTCCAAGAGCGTATGACTTCAAAACTGGAAGAGCTGCGTCATGAATACGCCCAAACGATTCTTGACGAAGCAGCCCGCCCGACTGATTTCGGTGTGTGGTATGAAGACGGTGAACAGATGGTCGCTGGTCCATTCAGAACCCAGAAGGAAGCAGAAAAGGCCCGTCGTGAACTGATCCAAATGGACCTTTTCAGTTCATCGGATATCGAAGTGCTGTCAGTGAAAGATATCAACAGTAGCTACAATCGCCTACCGACGCCATGAACGATTTCCTACCATCAAAAGAAGCACTTTTCCAACGGTTGAATGCCCTAGCAGAAGAGAAAGTCGGCTTCTTTGAACTGGTGTTCGAGGAAGTCGAAGCGAACGTTTCTGAAATCGCGTTTAAACGCGTCGTTCGCAAAGGCAAGATCGTTCGGAAGGTTGCTGTCAAGCGCAAAGGTTTCAAGGTTGTTCGTTCTGGCAATAAAGTCAAGTTCGTACGGATGACCCAACAAGAAAAACGTGCCCGCAGGAAAGCCGCAAGGAAAGCGTGGAAAGTCGGGAAGGCCGCCAGAAAGGTAAAGGCCGAACGGACAATGCGTCGTTCCAAGGTACGGATCAAATCACTTTACGGAAGGTAAAATGCTGATCATCGAAGCTGAACAGCTGACTGAATCCAGCAAGGACGGTCAGTACTGGTACATTGAAGGCGTGTTCGCCCAATCAGAGGCGGTGAACAAAAACCGTCGGATTTACAAGGAAGCGATCCTTGACCGCGAAGTGACTGCCTTCAATGAAGCGTATGTTAAGACTGGTCGCGCGGTCGGTGAACTGTCACACCCGCAACACAGCGAAATCAACCCCGATCGTGCCGCCATCTTGATTACCAAAATGGTAAAGGAAGGTCACGATTACATCGGGAAGGCCCGCGTGCTAGGCACGCCGTGCGGTCAGATCATTCAGGCCATGCTGGAAGGTGGAGTTACCATCGGCGTTTCAACCCGTGGTTCTGGAACGGTCAAGACACGTAAAGACGGCATTTCCGAAGTTTGCGAAGACTTCCGTCTGCATACTGTGGATGCGGTCATGAACCCGTCGGCACCGAAGGCAATCGTTTCTGCCGTCTATGAAAACGTCATGGACGTGATGACAAAGAACGATGCACTGTACGAAGAATTCAAGCAGTTCCTGATCCAGCGTAAGGCTTTCAGGGCTGAACAAAGATACAAAGGTACCAAAGCGTACGAAGCTGCCATGGTGGAATCGTTCGCCAAGGCTTTGAACGTTCTTTCGGGCCACTAAGTAATTTTAACGAAACTTTAATGGGGTCGATTATGACTGAAGAAGCCCGTATGGCGGAACTGTTGGCGCTGCTCGAAGACGAGCAAGAAAAGGACGCCGAACAGGAAGACGCCAAGGACAAAGACGACAAAGAAACTGAAGCAGACGATAAAGAAGCTGAAGCGAAAGAAGTCGAAGTCGAAGACAAAGAAGCCAAGGAAGACGAAGAGAAAGAAGTTGATGAAGCCGCCGCCGCTGGCTGGGAAGTGAAAGAAGGTGATAAGACTGTTGAAACCTTCCGCACCGCCCGTCAAGCCATTGACTATGTGAAAGACAATGGCGGCTTTGCTAAGCTTTACGTCTATGGCAAGCAAGTTGGTCGCAAGATCGATTCTGACGCCGCCGCCAAGAAGCTTCTGGAAGGCGTTGAGGAATCTGAAATCGTGGCGCTGGTTCCCGAACTGTCGGAAGAAGCCCAAGAGAAAATCGCCATCCTGTTCAAAACTGCCGTTGACGCTCAAGTGAAGCATCGGGTTGCTGAAGAAGTTGCTCTTCTGGAAGATGCCTATGATGCCAAGCTTGCCGAAGCCAAAGAACAAATGATGGATCAGGCTGACAAGTATCTGACTTCCGTCGTGAACGAATGGACCGAGGCGAACGCGCCAGCCGTCGAGCACAAGCTGAAGCACGACATTATGGAAAGCTTCATGGCTGACCTGTCGGACCTGTTCAAAAAGCACAACATCAACGTTTCTGAAAGCGAATACAAACTAGCCGAATCGCTGCAAGCCGACAATGACGCGCTGGCCGCTAAACTGTCTGAAAGCAAGCTGGCTGCCGAACGTATTGCCGTGGAACTGTCAGAAGCCAAGAAAGAACTGACCCGTCTGCATCTGTCCGAAGGCATGACCGAACTGGACAAAGCCAAGTTCTTTGAACTGATGGAAACTCACGCCGCAGAGCGCGCCGACAAGTTCGAAAAGACGGCTAAAATAGTAAAGGAAAGCTTCTTTGGCAAGAAACGCGAAGAAGTGAAGGCGATCGACGAATCAGTGCAGGAAGCACCGAAACAAGATGATGCGGTTGCACGTCTGATGGCTTCTATGCGGTCCATGTCGCGCGGCTACTGATTTAAAATCCCTAAGTAATTACGAACGGTTGGCAAACAACACTTCAACGTTTGCCAACCATCCAAAATTTCTCTGATATCAAAGGAATTCCAAATGAAACTGGATACGCAAATCAATGAATCTCTGATTCAAAAATGGGCACCCATGCTGGAAAGCGAGCAGTTTGCCCCGATCGCCACGAACTACAAGAAACACGTTGTGGCCACCCTGCTTGAAAACCAAACCCGCGCTGGTGCCCTTGACGAAAGCACGCCAACTAACCTGACTGGTGGTGTTGCTAAGTGGGAAGGTGTGCTTGCTGGTATGGCCCGCCGTGCCGTTCCTTCGCTGATCGCCTTCGACGTGATGGGCGTGCAGCCGATGACCCAGCCGTCGCAACTGCTGTTCGCGCTGCGTAGCCTGTACACGAACCAGAGCGGTGCCGAAGCCCTGTTCGGCGAAGCCAATACCGCCTTTGGTGGCACTGGTACCCACACGCTGGGTGGTGTGTATAGCCGCACCGTGAAGGCCACTGTGACGAACGGTTCCGCCACCGTGACGGTTCCTAGCGCTGCTGGTCTGGCTGTTGGTATGCTGGTGGTTGGTGCTGGTATGCCCCGTGGTCAGAAAGTGCAAAGCATCAGCGGTACGAACGTTACCCTGCTGCACAATGCTACCGCCGCTGGTACCGATGTTCCACTGAACTTCGTTGCTCAAGCTGGTACTGGCATGGCAGTTGCCCAAGGTGAAGGCGATATCGCCGCTCAAATGGGCCTGAAAGTTGAGAAGATCAACGTTGAAGCCAAGACCCGTGCTCTGAAAGCTTCGTTCTCGCTGGAACTGATGCAAGACCTGCAAGCCGTACACGGTCTGAACGCTGAACAGGAACTGATTAACATCCTGTCGAACGAATACATCAGCGAAGTGAACCGCGAAGTTCTGCGTACCATCTACGCACAAGCCCGCTTCGGTGCTGCCGTTGACACCCAACAAATCGGTGTGTTCGATCTGCAAGCCGACGCTGATGGCCGTTGGAGCGCAGAGCGTTTCAAAGGTCTGCATTTCGCCATCGAGCGTGACGCCAACGGTATCGCCAAAGACACCCGTCGCGGCAAAGCCAACGTGCTGATCTGCTCCGCTGACGTTGCTTCCGCTCTGTCGATGGCTAACATCCTGTCCACCAGCAATCTTGACGTTTCGGTGAACAGCGACTGGACGGTTAACACCTACGTGGGTAACATTGGTAACATCCGCGTTCACGTTGACCCGTATGCCGACCAGAACTTCTACTGCCTTGGCTACAAAGGTGCTTCTTCGTGGGACGCTGGTCTGATCTACGCTCCGTACGTTGCAATGCAACTGATGAAAACGACGGACACCATGTCCTTCCAGCCAATCCTTGGCGTTAAGGCCCGCTACGGCGTTGTTAACAACCCATTCGTAACTGGTCAAGTGCGCGAGAACGATTACTATCGTATCGCCGAAGTGAAGAACATCATCTGATGAACCACTAGCACGGTCTTCTGGCTGTGCTAGTTCTTCTGAAAGCCCCTTGGGTTCACGCCCTTGGGGCTTTTATTTTGTCCAAAATTCGACACTGGTTTTCAAGGGGTTTTAGAACAAAATCGATTTAGACCGTATCCGATGGTGTCCACCCCTTACCAACACCAAAAACTTGCAAAAGTGCTTCTAAACCACTATAAAACAAGGGGTCAAAATTCGTGTTTTGAGTAAGACTTCCTCGATCGAACCAAGAAACGACAAAGCCCCCAAGGACGAATCCAAGGGGGCTTTTATTATGGCTTCGAGCAAAGGCCGTGTAGCTGTTTGGCGTAATCTTGCGCCGCCTTAAGCTGCTCTACTACTCGGTCTGCGTCGTTTGCGAAGTTGAGAAGAAATTGAGTAGCCTCTCTAGAAAGTTCTCCGCCACTGGTGCTTCTGTTACTGCCGTTGGGGGTTGTGGAAGAACTACCTTGGGCGCTTCTGGTTCCTTCATTGGTAGCTGGGGCCTTTGGGTCGCGCAGGCGGAAACCATCAGCGACAAGGCGATCATACTTGCGACGGATAGCTTCCGCACGTTTGTTTGCTTCATGATACCGTTTCTCATTTGCGGTGTTGATGGCTGCAAGTTCCTGTTGACGTTTCAGGGCTGCCTCCGTGAGTTCCTTCAGCTTCTGGTTATATGCGTCTTGCTGACGTTTATACTCTTCAAGGTATAAACGCTCGGCCTTCAGTTCCCGTTGTGCTGCCTGCCCTTCTTTGTACTGGTTCACAAAGTAAGCCGCCCCACCAACAGACGCGATGAAGGCACCAATAATCAGCCAAAGACGGTTAGCCCTGATCCAGTTGGAAGCAATCAACCAGCCAACATTGATAATAGATTTCATTTCCGTTTGTCCAGTTCATCCTCAAGCCGATCGCGTTCGGCACTAAGCGCCCTGATCCGCTTGGCTTGTTCTTCAATGGTCCGTTGGAACGTCTTGTTTTCACGCTGCAGCCTGGCAACCTTCGCTTCAAGAGCGTTATTGACTGCGGTCATGTCTGCCGCTGCCCGCTCAAGCGGCGATTTGGTGGTACAGGCGGCCAGTAGAACGATAGTTGAAATGGCAATAATACGTTTTAGCATGTAGGTTCCTCCAAGTTAATCCGACCCAAGAAAGAACTGATTGATGAACGGTTCATACTTGTGTCTGCGAAGTTTCATAATATTATAGGGATATTCCCTGTTGATTTGGAAAGCCGACTTCTTGAACCCGTTGAAGGGGTTCTTTGTCTTCAGGGACGTGTTCTCGGTATTGCCCCACCACTTCATCGGGTCGCAACCTTCTGTCTTGGCACACAGCCGCTGGTCTTTCAGAATCCCGCCGACGCCACCATTATATGCGGCCAGTGCGAAAGCGAACCGTTCTTCATCGTCTGGGACTAAGAACGTCATGAAGTTCTGTCGTAGCTTCACAGCCAGAGCAAACAACTGTTTCTCTGGATCGTAGTAGTCTTCTGGGCGCCAGCCCTTCAGTTTCTCGTGGAGCGGTGCGGTTTCTTTGAAGGCATCAAAACGGCTTGTGATGGTGAACTGACCCAGACCGATTCCGTGTTCGTGCTTCGTCTTAAGTTCGGCATGTGGGTTCCAACACTTCACATGAGTTGGTGTTGGGCACGTTTCCTGCTCAATCAAACCAGCAACCGTAGCAGGTGCTTTGATATCTGGCCAAACGTCCTCCAAAGCCACCACCAGAAGGGGCAGATACTTGAAGAAACGTTCTGGTGGTTCCCCGTCCGTTGGCCAACCAGCAAGGCAGTTTCCCGTTCCTAGAAACAGGAAAGCCGCCATAAGAATCTTTCTCATGACGGCTTCACCTTAAGACAGAAGAATGATGTTCATCACCACGAAGGTAGCAGTGACGATGCAAATACCGAGATAGACAACAGCGGCGCCGATTGGGTTCTGAAGTGCGGCACGGGCCACTTCACCCATATAGATCGAGGGGAACAGAATCCGACGAATCAGGTGTGTGAAACCAGCAACAACCATGACGATGCTGGTTGAAGTGATGGTTGCCGTCAGGAAGGCGTATCTGGAACTGAACTGGAAACAGTTATCCAGTTCGGTGATAATGATGAGAATGATTCCCAGCATGGCCAGACGGCGAACGTCCCCCCAAATGTATTTGAGGAAGTCTCTTGTTGTTTCTATCATGTTAGTAGGTGCTCTTCATTTGTGGGTAATGTTTCCGCATCTGGTCGAAACGGTTCTTCAGATCGCCGCTGATCTTGTGCCCAGCGTTCACACCAGAAACCATCATTGGGGCGCTGATGTTGAAAGTGTGGTCCGTCTCATGGCCACATGAAGCACATTCCGTCTTCATGTGGTCCGTACGATTGGCGATTTTCTGGAATACGTCTTTGGTCGAACCACAGACATCACATGCAAACGTGTAAAGGGGCATATTGTCACCTGAAAATAGTAGAAACGTTTCGATCAAGAATACGTTGGATCGTCCCGTCTTGATTCCTTACCGACGGAACACCGATTCTAGTATTTACTGGTTGCTGCGGTTGAGAAACGTTATTGGCGGGTTGCTGAACTGGGATTGCTGCGATGATGGACTGCTTCATTGCTTCGGCTTTCTCAACATTACCCCGTTCCAGTTCTTCGATGATGCCCTCCATGTAGCGGATGCGGGTTTCTGTTGGCGTCACCACGATTTCTGGTGCGATCAGTTCGCGCACGCTGTCGCTCGAAAGCACGTTTTCGGCTGCTTTCTCTGTCTTCGGAACGATTTCCTCAATTGACAAGTCTTTTTGCGGCTGCAACGCTGACTTCTGAACGTCCGTGACGCTGTCTGGGGAGATTGCATTGATCAGACCACCGACCACTTCACCCGCCTTGTCGCCAAAGAAGTAACCACCGATGCCACCGAGAATGCCGCCGACGGCAGCACCGATCGGACCCAGCGGGGCGCCCAGCATGGCACCTAGCTTGGCACCACCCAAAGCGCCGACCGTCTGCCCACCAACCTTCGAGTATTCGACGGTCTTTTCATCTTGGGAAATGTCGGTCCGTTGGCTTGTGGCATACACGTCCATGGCGCCAGTGGCGAGCGTCAGGGGTAAGGCCGCCTTTCCTGCAACCTTACCCAGCGCCTTAGCAATGCCGCCCTTGGAAGCACCGACGATGCCCTTTGCAACAGAAGCCTCAGCAGCAACCGCACCTTTACCAGCAGCGGAAGAGGCTTTTGAAGCACCCATGGCTGCGGTGGTTGCCGTTGCGGCGCCCATGGCACCTTTGACACCCTTGCCAAGAAGTGCAGCACCAGCCAGTTTCTCAAAGACCTTGCCGATCAGGGAGTTATCATCCTGTTTCTTTTCCTTGTTCGGATCGATATTGACCGTCGGCGGAAGGATGATTGAGGAACGTTTCTCAAGTTCTGCTTCCCGTTCTTTCAGTTCGTCCCTGCGTGTATTGGCCGCAATCTCATCCAGACGGTCAATGATTACCCCATTCAATTCAACCAGTTCTGCCAGAACCACTTGTTCTTCTTCAGACGTTTCCAGAACCACATCGGGCAGTTCTTGGGAATCGTTCTCAAGAACGACGTCGGTTGCCCCATCGAGTTTCTGGATGATCTTCTCTAGAAGTTCGTCGGTGTGGTCGAACCCTTCCTCAATCGCCTCGACCAGATCATCAGCATCTAGGGAATCGTCTTCCCCATTGTCGATGTACGGTTCTGAAATGTCCCGAGAAACGTTCTTGGATGGCTTCTCTGCTGGAACGGCGTTCTTTGCTTTCTTCCCATTCTCGAAGTAGTTCAAAGCACCATTGACAAGAGTGGCCGCTGGTTTCGGTAGAATCGCGTTGACAATGTTCCTGCGATCAAAGAAACTCTTGTAGATGCGGAATGGGTCGAGAATGGGGGCGGTTATTTCCTCGACCACTTCTTCTGTGACGCCTTTAACGTCTTCCAACACTTCCTTCAGTTTACCTTTAACGTTGTTTGGCATGACGTTTCCTTTCTTCTTCGATGTGCCTTGCTAGCATGGCAATGTAAATCTCACGTTCAAACGGCAGTAGGTTTTCAATCTCGGCCAACGAATACCCATGATGTTGCATTAGCTTGAAGTTAATAGTGTAGTATTCGCCTAGCTGCCCGTGGTCGAGGATTACCTGAAAAAATTCAGGGCGCCCTTAAGGACAATTTCCGATTCATTCCCGCATCCAGAACACTTGGTTGGAACAACAAGCTTCGCCACTGGTTGCTTCTGGAAGAATTCATCAATGATATTCTTCTGCTTTGGTGGAAGTGAATCGTAGAAGTCTGACAGTTCGTCTTCCGTAAACTCGGTGCTGACTTCATCACCAGATACGATCATCCGCGTCTTCCGTGCCAGCATATGGGAACTATCAAGTTCGCCATCCATGGTGTCGAGCACGTCTTGGACAGTTGGATGTTCAAAGACGATGGCATAATCGTCGGAAAGCTTCACCGTCGTATCTGGAAACGGTTCCCAAGTAGTCTTCGTAATGTCGGCACTGACACGGTTGCGGGTTTCACATCCAGCACAGTTGCACCGCCAACCCATTTCAACCACATCACCGACCGAACGTGCACGGATGTGAACAAAAGCGACTTCAAAATCAACGAATGGCCGTTTCATCCAATCAAGTTTCCCAAAGGTGCAAACGTCCACCAGTTCCACCATGGCCTTCACAGCCCCAACATCACCACCACCGCCTTCAGAAACAAGAAGCACATTCTTCATTTCCTTAGTGGTGAATGGGCGATACTTGATCTTCTCGCCAGACGGGAGGGTCAGATTATAGGACGGATGATCAAATTTTGGAATCATGATAATCTCACTGGTTATTGTTGACTAGGACGGTTGAACTATTGGTATTGACTTGCCGAAGGTTTCTACTCGACGTGTCGGGCTTGATCGATTGACCACGGAAACGGTTCAAGTCGCTTTCGACCATTGGTTTCTGTGTGCGGAACGAAAACGTTACTTGCTGTTTATTGAACGTCCCTTGGGCATCAAAGCCGTACGAAAGCTGGCCAACGGTAATCGGGAACACGTTTTGGCATTCCACCCCATAGGCAACGGAACCATCTTCGCGCATCTGGACAATTTGCATAGTGCCTTCGTAGTCGGCCTTGTAGTGAATGTCGCCCGTGGTTGGATCATAGATGCAATTCACCCATTCGTCAAAGAATCGACGGATGTTCAACGCACCATCGAGACGGAACGTTACATTTAGTTCGTCGTGTGCCTTCTGGTAGGCGAACTTCTGTGGCATATTGTACACCCGCAGTTCTTGGGTCAGAATCTGCGTACCAGACATTTCCGCACTTTCCGCAAAGAATGACAGGTCTTTCATTAGTTCCGAGACACCAGAACGATTTAGAAGCAGCGCTGGTGCTTTGGTGATTTCTACCTTGTATAGCGTCGGTTTCGAGACACCGTATTTCCCAAGGATTGCCTTAAACGTATTAATCATCGCCGTACCGTAGTGACAGTAAATACTATTATTTAACACTTCAGAATGTCTATGAAGAACTTACATCAGGGACGATATCAACTCAAGAACCCTGAAAAGTATGAGGGTGATTCGTCCAATATCATCTTCCGTTCGTCTTGGGAGAAACGTTTGATGGTCTTCTTCGACCAGCATCCAAGCATCCTTTCATGGGGCAGTGAAGAACTGGTTGTGCCGTACTTCTGGGAAGCAGATCAGAAATACCATAGGTACTTCCCCGACTTCATGGTCACCATGATGACGCCAAAAGGCAAGGTGCGGGTGATGATTGAAGTGAAGCCGTATTCCCAGACGCAGGAACCGAAGAAGACCAAAGGGAAACGGGAAAAGACCTTTATCAATGAAGTGTTGACGTATACGAAGAATCAGGCCAAATGGAAGGCGGCCGAAGAATACTGTCTCGATCGGGGGTGGCACTTCCGCATCATTACCGAGAAAGAGATTTTCAAGAACGAAAAGGCGTGGTGAATATGGATACCGAAAAGGCAAGAGAACAACTTAGGAAACAAGACGGTGGTCGGCAGTTCTCCACACCAAAGACCACGCGACCAGACGCGGTTAACACCCAAACAGCTGGTCAGAAGAATTCTAAGACGTATTCTCAACAACCGCAGGAAATCAAACGGGGTGAGAATGGCGCTAAGCAACTGACGAACGGCAATGCAATCTGGTTCCCTGATGATCTGGGTAGCGAGAGTAATGCATACTGGGTCAAGTTTGACGTGTTCCTTCTGGATACGGACGGTTCACGGAAAAAGGTTCGCGGCGATTCCAAGACGGAAGTCGGGTTTGAAGAAGGCGTGAAGCCGCGCTTCGTGTCTGGTCTGGGCACGTCCGCTGGCCAGATCAGGAACGGTGCCCTGAACACCCCAACACTGAAGAAGCTGACCGAACTAATCGCGCTGCCGATGCCTGATTCACTGGTGACGGATCATAGCACGTCGTGGTCAAGAAGCGAGGGCGGGATGATCGCCGCAACACTTGCTCTTGGCGATGGCCTCGCAACTGACACCGAATCAGCCACCAATAACTTCATGAAGCTTGTGACGATCGGCGCTGGACAGGGGATCAGCAACCTACTGTCGAAACTCGGGGCTGATGGTGCACAGACAGCACTTAAGGTTCTGACGAAACGGGCAAGTAACCCACGGAATGAATTCCTGTTCGATGGCGTGAACAACCGTTCGTTCAACTTCCAATGGAAACTGATCCCGCGGTCAGAGAAAGAAGCGAAGCAACTGCGGCTTCTATTGGAAAAGATGAAGCTGTACATGTATCCTGAACTGGATCAATCGACGGCGGGAAACTTCTATCTGTTCCCAGCAATGTTCGACATTACCTTCATGCGCGGTTCAGAAGAAAATCCGTATCTGTACCGCACGTCCACATGCGCCCTGACCAATATGATTGTGAACTATGCTGGTGGCGGCCAGTGGGTCGGCATGGCTGGTTCTGGGGCACCAATGGGTTACGATGTAACACTTCAGTTCACCGAAGCGGAATTCCTGCACCGTCAACGTTTCAAATCCGAATCTAACCCTGATGGGGTGGCACGATGAACCTATTCCAGAAACTAAACATCATTGATTATCAATTCGGAACTGAATGGCAGCAGGTGAGAAACGTTTTCATCAAACTGCGCCTTCTGGATTCACTCAAGGACAATCCACAGTTCCTGACCACCTATACGCTTCATGCTGAAGAACGGGCCGATGTGGTGGCCCACAAGCTTTACGGTGATTCGGAACTGTTCTGGACGTTGTACCTTGTAAATGACATTATTGACCCCACCGACTGGATTATGCCATCCGCGGTGCTCGATTCATACGTAAAGGAAAAGTACGATAATCCGTATGGTTCCATCGTGGCAGAGGACAATACCACCGCGGAAGACTGGTTCCTGAAACGTAAGCCGTTCGATACGGTTGATTCTCATCCACAAGATCGGCGTGCAACTGCACACACCACCACGCCGTATGCGGTTGAGGAAGCGGCCAATGATGCGAAACGGATCATCCGTGCCATCAGGCCAGAGTTCATGCAAGCGTTTCTCAAAGACGCCGAAGACAAGTTGAGAGGCTATCGTGGCAACAGAAAGTAAACTCCCTTTCGGCGAGACATTCCGTGCGATTCGTCTGACCACCAAATCGGGCGACGAATACGATTTCACAGGTCTGGTTCAAGAGCTGTCCATTTACGAAGACCTTTTCTCGAACGTTCTGACTGGTGAAGCCGTTGTTGCTGACGGGCAGGGGGCGGCCGACAAGCTGTCCCTGTCTGGCGGGGAACGGTTAACCGTTGAACTGGTGGTTGCTGATGATATCAGCATTCACGATTTCTTCTGCTATGCAATTACCGACCGTCGGAAGGCAAATATGTCTTCCGAAGTATACAAGTTGAAGTTCGTTTCGTTCGAACAAATCCTGAACGAAAACACCCGCTGCTATTCGGCAATCCAAGGCACCAATGGTGAATCGGTGCAGAAGATTTTCAAATCTTACATTGGTTCCGAGAAAGTATTCAAGGTAGAACCCACCGTCGGCAACTTCAAGTTTGTCATGCCGTCATGGTCGCCGTTCGAAGCGATCAACTGGTATGCTGGGCGGTCCACTTCGGCAAATACGTCTGGCAGTTATTTCCTGTTTTGGGAGACACTGAACGGGTTCAACTTCCGTGCCGTCGAGACTGCCATTCAGGATTCTGTGAAGGCCGAATACCATTACTCACCAGTCACCAATCAAACGGTCGGGAAGGACGTTTCCAACATCAGGGAATATGAAGTCATCAGTCAAGGCGATATGCTTTCCGCGTCACGCGAGAGTAATACGACGCTTTGGACTGACGATTTGATCAGGAAGAAAATCCAGAAGACCCGTTACGAAGCAGACGATTCCAGACATACGTTACAAGATAACAAACTGGTGGCGTTTGACAAGAACGCCTTTGGTGTCGGGCTGAAGGAACGACGCGACGTGTTTGGAAGCGAAACGATCTACCGCCCAGAAACGCGGAACGTCCACACCCAGACGCGCCAATACACCTTTGGCTCAATCCAGCCAAAACTATCAGGGATGCGTCAGATGCAAGGTCTGAAGGTACGGTTCCTAGCACATGGCCAACGGACATATTCCGCTGGTGATGTGATTAAACTCGATTTCCAGCAGTCAAGGGCAATCACCCAAGAGGACAAACAGGAAGCACGCGATAATGTGTTAAGTGGTAAATATCTGGTGACGGCCATCCACTACCTGTTTAAGCCGCAGGATTTTCATATGTCGGTGGAGGCGGTAAAAGACAGCACAAGGGATTGATAATATGTTTGAGAATCGTTTCTATACTGGTGTAGTGGAATCGCGGGCCGACCCGCTGAAGATTGGTCGGTGTAAGGTGCGTGTGGTCGGCATCCATACAGAGAACACCGCACTGCTTCCGACGAAAGATTTGCCGTGGGCCATCCCGCTGCAGCCGATCACCAGCGCTTCAGTGTCTGGTATCGGCCATAGTCCTACTGGACCAGTAGAAGGAACGCTTGTGATGGTGTTCTTCCGTGATGAGGGTAGCTGGCAAGAACCCGTCATGATGGGCACCATCGCTGGTATCCCCGAAAGCAAGGAACAGTCGCTGAAAGACCCATATCAGGGCACTGTGTCTGGGGTCTATGCTGGTGTGAAGGATGCCGTTGAATACGAAGACGAGGCCCAACAAGGCACCAGCGAGAACGGTTCTCAAGAAAGCACGTCATCTGTAGCAGAGAATCCATTTGGCACCGCCGATGATAACATCCTACGGCAGGTCGATGGAAGCACCAGAGAAACGGCCATCGAGAACGTTTCTCAAAAACCTGTCGGAACCATCACCACACGTTCTCTTGGGCCATCGGATACCATCACAGAATCTGACGGGGTGAAGGGTGCGTCATACGGTTCTTTTGGTCTTGAATCGTATTCCAAGGGCGGCCTGCCCGTATCGAACAGGGTTGCTTCTGCTCCAGTCAAAGGCTTTGTTGATCAATACTACCCAGACGATTTCAGGGGCCTTACCCCGTCTTCTGAAGCATTCGATTCCAAGTGGAAGGAAGTGGCCGCCAAGTCACCACTAGAGTTCCAAGACAATCAGCGGGCATACGCTTCCCAGACCAAATACACACCAGCGCTGAACTTCCTTCGGGCGGAAGGTATCGATCTAACCGACCGTTCGCCAGCGGTTCAGGAAGTGGTGTTTAGTGCTTCGGTCCACGGGGAAACGGAACAAGTCCACAAGGCACTTGATGGCAAGAACCTTGCTGAAATGACAGACGCGGATATCATCCAAGCAGTCCAGCAAGCACGGGCCGAATTGATTAAGAACCTTGACGCCACGGAAGAAGAACGTCGGCTGGAACAGAAACGGTTGGACGATGAGACTTCTTCTCTTCTGAACCTTGCTGAAGGCGAATCGGTTCTGACAAGAGAAGAACTAGAAGCAGTCAAGAAGAAAGGCGGCACGATTAGCAGTGCGGGTGTTGCGGTCCCAAGAACGATTCCAGAGAACACGAAGAGCGGTTTCTCTGATCCGTTTGGTCTGTATCCAAGGAATAACTGGCTGAACGAAGCAGATGTGTCCCGTCTGGCGCGCGGCGAGCGGAAAGAACAAACGATTCTGGCCGCCAAAGAACGGACCCTGATTCGTGGTGTTGGCACCGCCAATGGTGGCAACTGGTCCGAACCCAAGTCGGCATATAACGCCCAATACCCACTGAATCACGTCTGGCAGACGGAATCGGGACACGTTCAAGAGTTTGACGATACCCCAGAGGCCGAACGGATTCACATTTACCATCGGAAAGGTAGTTTCGTCGAGTTTCATCCAGACGGTTCAGTAGTATTCAAGTCTGTCAAGGACCACTATTCGGTGACTGTCAGGGATCAGAACGTCTATGTTGGCGGTAGCTGTAACGTAACTGTGATGGGTGATGCCAACATCCATTCTAAAGGCGCTCTGACGCTTCAGTCTGACGGTGACATGACCATCAAGACGGGTTCAAACCTGTACATTGGTGCTGAAGGCAAGGCAGAAATCGTGTCCAACGGCGACCTTCATCTGGGTTCCAACGGGAACCTTCACGAAGGTGCGCGGAACGTCATGATGAACTGCTCATGGTATCCGCAAAACGTTACAGTTGCTGATGTGGCAGTCGGGAAGATCGAAGTGGCCACCTACGACGACGACGAAAACGTGCCAACCGTTGCCCCGCTGGAAGAAGAAGACGCGATCAACGAAGCATACAACGATGGTTCGATTGCCCCGCATGTAGAGCGTCCGAAACGTGGTGCCAATGGTCAAATGGTGTCTTTGACCACCAAACCGAACAATGAGATTGCCAAACTGGAACCATCCAAGGTAACCGACCAGAAGGAAGTGCGGTGCCATGGAGATGATACCATGGGAAGCGATTTCCTTTCGACGAACTATCGTGTTGCAGATCTAACAACTAGTCCAGTTCTGACAAAGGTATCCTTGCAAGCCCAAGCGGGCCTGACGAAGTGTGAAGTGTTCGAGAATCTTTCTCAACTGGCCAAGAACGTGATGGAACCGCTGCGCGCCAGATACGGGAACAACTTCATCATCACTTCGGCTTTCAGGAAACCATCTGGGAATGGTCGCAGCCAGCACATCAAAGGGCAGGCGGTTGATATCCAGTTCCCGCGGCTGCCAGCAGATCAATACGTACATCGGATTGAAGAAATCTCAAAAATCCTGCCAACGTTTGACCAAATGATTCTGGAATACCACGGGCGTAACCCAGTCATTCACATTAGCTTCAACGCAAACCACAATCGTAGAGAGAAAAAGTCCACCCCGAACCTAAGACAGTATTTCACTGGTTTCAGGGATCGGGCGATGGGCCTCGTCTACAACTAAACGGAGAATAACCACCATGACAGCAGCAGTAACCAGACTAGGGGATATGTCAACTGGTCATGGTGGTTTCCCACCACGGCCGAACCTAGAAGCCAGCCCAAACGTATTCGCCAACATGATGCCAGTTCATCGGCAAGGCGATAAGTGGGCGGTGCACTGCACGAAGCACTGCCATACGGGCGTGCTGGCTTCTGGTTCTTCCACCGTCTACGTAAATGGTAAGCAGGTTGGGCGTGTTGGCGACCCAATTTCTTGTGGCGATCAGGTAGCAAGTGGGAGTAACAATGTCTTCGCTTAACGGGGTTTTCGAACCAATCAAACTTGATGTTGACTTAGTGGCTGACCGCAGAACCAGTAGTGTTCCTGATGCGGTCGGCTTTGTCGTACCCAAAGAAGACATAACGTCTGGTGGCGTGTATGAGTTCACCCTGACTGGCTGGAAACCAGACGGAAACTACACCATCACCGTAGACCACGGGGAGATTCAACTCCAACTGCCGAAGATCATCTATACCGCTCCGACCGATTATGTCGGTCTGGTGGTGATGAAGGTGGTTCAGAAGGACGCCGTAACTGGCCGCGTGGTGTTTCCAGATGGCACGTCATATGACGAAGACGGGAACGTTTTTCATTCGGAATACCCGTCAACGGTGGAAGTGGTTGCTGCGGATGAAATTACCCCTCCAGTCCCGACGAACGAAGACGGTGGACCAGTCGGTTCCATCTCGCTGGAAAGCTTTTCGGTAACATCCCTGTTCGGGGATATTGGTTCGGTGGAAGTATCTTCCGATCGAGAACAAACGAAGAACGGAAACGTTGCCGACTATTACCTGAATTCAGAGCAGAACAAAGAACCAGACCAGCAACCGTATCTTTACAAGGTTGACCACGAAAAGAATGTGGGCATCCCAAGGAACAGTAACGTTACTGGTTCTGGTGGTAATATCTTCGTTGGATACGGCACTGAAGGGGGCGTCGGTGGCAGTCTGAAGGTCATCCGTGGTTCGAACAATGAAGAACGGGTTGACATGGTGGAGTTTGAGATCGTTTCTCGCCTCATCGATGCGATCATGCCAGAAAATATCGTCTCGCTGTGCTTGACCACCGCCACATTCACCCCGATCATCAAGGGTGAGATGAAAGGACACACATTCGAATGGGAACAAGTAGACGGCGACACTTCATCCATTACTTGGCTGACGCCAAAGAATCAAATCTCGATGACAGTTGCCATCGGCACGATCAAGGTAGACCGCACATTCCGTTTCTGGATTGACAAGGGCACGAAGTTCCAGAAGTGGTACGACGTGAACATCTGGTCAACCCCGCGTGAAGAAGTTCATGGGCCACAAGCACCAGCGTTCTTTGGGGAAACGAATAATCACCTCCAAACCCAGCAAACAATGCGTACGATGCCACTGCTTCTGTGGGATCAAATGCTTGTTGATAAGGAACTAGTGAAGGCTGGCAACCAGACGGAAACGTTCACGGCGGAATCGTTCTATGAGATGAGTTCCTATCGTGAATTGGTGGTCACGGACATGCCGCGCGATGGGAAGTATGCCAAGTTCATTCCAACCACGGATATCAACATCAACGAGGAAGAAGTGCGACGTGGAACGTTTGTGGTTGACTTCAGATTTGATTTCGACACCGCCGACATTAAGCGCATCAACGTCATCCTCGAAACACCAGACGGTAATACGAGGCTGGATACGTTTTTCTGGCGCGATCGTCGTTTTGCTGCCAGAGACCCACACATCATCTTCCACGCGTTCGATAAGACCCGAGTTTCTCTGGCCGTTCCTATCCACTGCGTTTCGAAGAAAGAGAATCAATTCCTGATTGAAGTTGAGTTCCTCTCAAGGGATGTTAAAGACCCAGTTCGTGGTATGGTCGATCGGGAGATGTACAAAATCCCGTTCCAAGCGCACTTTGAACAGAATGACCCATGGGTTAATCTAGCGGATAACGTTCGCTTCGGTCTCGGCGGTTCGGAAAACGTTAGCTTCACACCAGAACTGGTTGAACAGCTAGTAACGAATCTGCAGTTTCAGGATGAATACAGGAACGTCCCGTCCGTCGGTCTGGTCGGTGCCGATCTCCAAACAGAAGAACTAAGTATTTTGACGCTGGGTTATCAAGAAGAATGGAATAACCGCTTTAGTTCAATCTACAAGCCGATGTGGAAAACTGAATACGTTGATTTGTATTCCATCAGCATCGGTGGATAAGGGGCTTTGAAAATGAAATACAAAGGCGAAGCACGGTTTATTTTTACTGATGAAGCAGGTAACGTGCTTCGCGAAGAAGTGCGGTCTAACTTCCTGTTTGAAGACGGTTATATTCGTCTGGCCACAACAGACACGCCTTATAGCATTGTCATTTATGAACCAGACAACGACACGTATCCGCTGATGGGGCGTTCTAACTCGAAACACTATGACCAATCGATTCGTTATCTCGAAGGTACGCTCCCACAGGGTCGGGAATCCATGGTGTTTTACCAGAAAACGGATAAAAGCCCAGCATACGTTGAACTGTATCGTCTGTTTCAACCAGGGGCAATGGATAGAACCATCCGTGCCATTGGTCTTTCCAGAACCAACCCAGATTATTCCGCGATCAACCTTGAGCCGCCATGCATTCAGCGCAACGCCGAATACCTGAACATCTATTATCGCATCATTCTCATCGATGATGGCAGCAATGAAGTTTCCGAATATGTCCGCGATCTGTATCTGAAGGACATTACAACCAACCAGAAAACATTCATTTCAAACAACCCAGAGCTTCAGTTTTATCCATGGCAAATCAACCAAGATTTGTCCGATACAGGGTGGGTCAATATACTTTCTTCGGTGAAGCGTTTCTACGCGCCACCAAACACGCTTAATAATTTCACGAAAAACGGCGTTGAGAAATATCAAACCAATATCAAACTGGAATATTTCCCTCTGGCGGCACCAAACCAATACAAGCAATTCGAAGGCGACTACCTTAACACCATCGTTCACGGTTCGACGTATAACGGCATCAACCAAAGGCGCTTCGTAAAGCCGCTTGGGAGCAATAATACAGGTATCGGAAACGTGTTCGGTTCCGCTCCGCAGCACGACACATTCCTGTTTGACCCAACCAAACTACCAGTCGGGACTGGGCGGATGTATGCCGCTGGTCTTTGGGAACCAGTTCGTGCTTCGCGTCCATCAAAGTTCGTTGCAACGATTACAAAGACTGGCCAAACTTTGACAGAAAGTGAATACATTCTGGCCGAATATTTCGATTCACCATCAGCGGCTTTCCCTCTGCTGCCGACTTTCAATTATACTAGAGGGACATATCAGCAAGCACTCGATTCAAACAACCAATTCAGGAAAGATAGAACGCACTTTTACGGTTATGTCGAAGGCGCACCGAACGTTCAAGGTCATGCAATTCCGTACATCGAAGACGAAAAATTCATCCTCGCAGATGGGAAAGGCATTTCTATTGTAGATTGGGGTGGGGGCCTTGTAATTCCGTTTGACATTGATTCATCACCAGCGCTACCAGTAACCCAACTGAAAGACGTTTGTGTTGATAAAGACATGAACATCTGGGTTGCATGTGCTGCGACTGGCCTTTGGAAGCTTCATATTGACTGGAATACTGACACCAAAACACTATCGCATATTTCAGTACCCCCAGGATGCCAGTCTAAAGTTTATGCTTTGGCAACAGACAACTTTGGTACGGTTTATGCGATCTGGCATGGTCTCGGATTGCACTGGACAAAAGACGGTGGTTCTACGTGGGTCAATGCGATCATCAACTATCCGATGTTTAGTGATAGTGATGAAGGCGGGACGAACAGCCGTTGGCGCTTCGTTCAACGTCTTCTCGTGAATCCACATATGGACGCCGCTAACGGTAATGCCCAACTTCTGATGCTGGCGGTAGATGATTATAACAGCAGCGCTGGTTGCTGGTATGATCAGATTTCCGCCAACACCACTGGAATAACAAACAGCCAACTGAAACAGGCGTTTCAATTCCTCCGTAACAAACCGAACAGTGCAAGCATGCACTCGTGTTCGAAGTATACGGATAAGTGGTATTTCGCCACACAATATTTTACTTCAGCCGAAACCACACCCGCCAATCTTTACGTCAATGGTACTTGGAGCATCGCCATTACGTCGTTTGGTGAAAATGCGACACCATCGTACAAACCCACTGGTGTTTATGGTATTCGGATTTATTACAGAGAATCGTTTGATCCAGACATTGGTGATAACCATGAAATCATTGAAATCTGTGGCGGTATAGAAGGGTCCAATTCTGATACTTCTGAATATTCCACCTCAATACCAGCCAACAAAGATTATAATTCATATGCCATCTTTAGTATCAAGTTTGGCTATACCATAGCAACCACCAACAACACGTACACGGGCGAGACGAACGGCCTACAATGCAAGATAGGCAGAAATGCGACTTTCGTCGCTTTGAATTATTCTGCTTCAGGCGGAACGCCAAACTTTAGCACCCCTTGCATTGTGCAAAGCGTCAGGCCAGACAGACGGTTTAAACTGTCGATCGCCGACTTTTACGGCTGGGATGGTAATAAATGGGTGAAGGACCTTCTGTCCAGCAAACGCTGCCACGACAACTATCAGCCACTGATTCATGGTGTTCAGAATCGGTTTGTCAACGGCACTGCCGCAACCACATCGTTCGCTGTGGGCGATAGGTACGTTTTCACGTGCTTTGACGGTTACTTCAAGGACAACTCCAGCAAGGTGTATCTGAATGACACAATCTATCTTCGTCCGACCGAAGTTGTGGAACAAACCACACCAACGGTTGTTACAAAGGTTGACGCGTCGCGTGATGTTGGTGTTCTTAGTAACGCAAACATCGAGCAAGATTGGGATGTTACACAATTACCAGACTTGTCTCTGAAGGGGGGCGCTGTTGTTACGGATGGTGACATTTCGTTTGATTCTGTGCGAATGATGTTCACGCTATATGAAGGGACCGAGAGCAATAACCACGCAAAGACTGGTGGCGTTCGTCTAACGGACACACCAAATCTTCAATTGTCGAATGTTTCGATGGTGTGGCCAGACGGCACGTCGAAGAAGGTATATGCCCCATCCCTCGACCTGTCTTATGACAAGGACAATTCGAGCGACGATTGGATTACAAATAAAGAATATACATTTGAAGGTTGGGTCTATCTTAATAACCATCAGGAAAACGTTTTGATGGCCTTTGGTGCCGAACAAAATACGTTTTCTTTCGGTGTTAATGGAAACGGTCAACTGTATATCTCCGAAACCAGAAGCAATCAAACCTGGGGTAATGTCGGTCAGGCGGTTCCGTTGCGTCAATGGGTTCACGTCGCTGCGACGCTTTCCAAACAGAATCTTTCGTTGTATCTTAATGGTGTTGCGCAAGCGGCGGTCTCTGTCGATGGCATCTATGCAAACATTAGAAACTATTCCATTGGTGCTTCTGTCCAAAAAACGTCTCGGTGGTCCGATAATGATAATTTCAAGAAGAGCACACTTACTTCACCAGTGCCGAACTACCCGAATCTTCAGGTCTCCGAACTGTTCGGTCATGGTGATAGGCCATCCATTGGCAGTATTTCAAACTACAGTGGGAGAACGTTGAGCGTGTATGCTAAATCCACATCACCTTCTTATCCGAGCATTGATATTGGTAATGCAATGTTCCAACTTGTGGGCGCTGGTTCGACTAATCGCCCGCAAAACTCTTCGATCGAGGCAGTTGGTGATGGGTGGTATCGGATTGCTTCATGGGAAGATGGCACCCCTCTGCAGATCAAGTCGCAATATAACGTTGCTCTTTGCGGCCCAATGCTGAATGCTGGTACTACTGCACTCCCATTCACGCTTGACCCGTCGGTGAACCTAATTGCTGATGCGGTTACGATACACAAGGAACGTAAACTGATTGATGGTTATGTTGCTGATGTGCGCTTGACCGCCTCCATTCGTTATCGTGGTAACTTCACGGTTCCGCAAAGCCCATTCAAGACGTACGGCAACGTCTACGAAGGCGCGAACATCAAATTTGGTTCTACTCATAAACAGGGCGGCATCGTTTCAAGGAAGAAACTAATTGGTGACTGGTGGGTTCTCTTCCAAGACCTTCCAGAAACGTTTTCAAGAGAAATAATCGGTGGTAATGCGCTGGCGAGGCCACACGTTATGTTTGGTATTACCACATCACCAGTGATACACCATAGTCAATATCTGGATTACAGGGTATTCAGTCTGAATTCTGGTAATTCGAAGAAGATGATGTTCCAGACGTTTGATTCTTCTGTGTATGTTGGCCAGAGCAACGCCGTCAATAACAACACCCTCAACTACTACATTGACAAAATTCCGAAACACGTTCTTTTCCAAAAGAAAGGCAACACGATTTCGGTTTCATATGACTTTGGTTCTGGTTTTGAGAAATACGCTTCATATCAAGACAATGCCAACGTCCATTATGTGGGTATGTGGTTGGAACGGCCGTTTGATTTGTCTGGGGTTGAACCGACACTTGGACCAGCAGTCAACATTTTCCAGAACGGTTCGGCGTGTGTCGCCCAAGTCGGCGATGCAGTGAAACAGAATGGTGTGTTTGGGAGACACTTCAAGCTGACGGATTCTTACTGGTCTTCGGATTTCGAAATTCTTCTAGATGGCGTGCCAGCGAAGAAGAAACGTACCGAAACCCAAGACCCAGGTGATCCGTTGGAAGGTGAAGTGTATCTCCACCCGAACGGCTCTCTGCGGTTCAACGAAGCCGATATTGGTAAGAAAATCACTGGCAAGTTTATGGTTGTGAAACACTAACCAGAAACAACAAAGGCCCCGAGGGAGTAATCCCAAGGGGCCTTCTTTTTGCCTTTTGTTAAGACAGTCTCACACATTCCAGCTTCGCCTTCGAATCAAAAACCATTATGTGGAAATAAGCGATTAAACGCGTTTCGAACTGTGCGGAATGCGATTCCAGACGGAACAAAGATTGTGTGAGATGAAACATTATTATGTATTCATGTTCGAAGGAACTTGGCCAGTGCCCGAACTTCTATTGGTCTGAAGGCCCATTCAGGCACATCCGACCAGCAGTCAACGCCCACATCATGTTGAAGACGTTTGTCGCCCATCGGGTGGGTTCTGCCCATGGTTCCGTGGCAATGTCCATGGATGAACAGCCCATCAACCGCGATCGGCTGCCACGGATGATGCCTCATATGAAGCGCAACACCGTCAACATCGAGAACAGTTCTTGTTGATACTGATTCCCATCTTGGATGTTTCTTGATACGATGATCATGGTTCCCCACAACCAGATGCAACCGACCGTTTAGATGCCCAAGATACGATTCTGGTTCTGGTCCCATGGCCACATCACCCAGATGATAGACGATATCATCTGGACCGACGGTCTCATTCCACCGTCGGATAAGTTCGGAATCCATTTCCACCCAATCCGACCACGGTCTACCCGAATACTGGCAGATATTCCTATGTCCGAAATGGGTGTCGGCGATGATAAGTGTTCTCATACTGGAATCAGGTCCATATTCACCGTCATCTGACCAATCTGCAGAACCCAAGATTCAACTGGACCGCCTACGGTAGCGTTTGTCTCAAACCACTTTGGCGAAGCCATGATATGATCTGCAAACCGTTGCTTGTCCGCTTCCAGATCGCCAGACGGATCAAACTTCCTTGGTTGATCCATAAAGGCCATCGCGTCAAGAATGTCAATTTCCTTTCCATCAGTATTGATGACCATATGGTCCATAAGGAACGGATTGTAAAGGTCCAAATCTTGTTCAACCTTGAAGACGCAGAGGGTCAGCTTCGGGGTCAGCCAATCCGACTTATACTCTGTCTTGTGCCAACGGATGATCCGATCATCGTCGTATTCCGACATGGGGCGGTAGAGCGCTTCGGCAAACACACGTGTACCATTTGGAACCCAGTTCATCACTTTGTGTTTCAGAACCAATTCCATCATGGCATCATAGTGCTTGGCGCGCTCGATGTAGCTACCGCCAGTCCGAAGACAATAGTCGGAGAAACCGCCGAACTCATAGACGGGGCCAGACTTGCTGTTCTCAAAGAACAGCTTACCGTCGTAGTCCCGCCCAAAGCGGACGGAATCCCCGTCCACTTTCTCAAGGATGCGGTAGCTTCCGTAAGTTTTCCAAGCTTCCATCAGCTTATCAAACTGCCCCCGTGTCATCTTTGACAGGCGGATCATTGGGCGTCGTTTGCTCGATTGCATCGCGTTCATCCTTTTGATAGAGGCGGTAGTTCACCATCCCCTGTTTGCATGTAATATCCGAAATTGCTGACTTGTTCCCAATGATGCGAAGGAACGATTCACCAGACTTAGTGAAACAAAAGTCTATCACACCAGAAAGCCACTTGTCAACTGCTAGGTTAGCCTGAATGTATGACTTATCACACAGAATGTCCATAAACTGTTCTTTGGTTTCTGGACACGCTTCCATGTTGGCCGCAAGCGCACGACAGAAAAACGACGTGATGCTGTTTGGCAAGGCCGCCTTGATCTGGTCAGAAGCGAACGGGTGACTTCTGATGGCGTCCGTCACGTCGATCAGACGGGGGTGGTGTTGACCGTTCTTGACCGCTGCAAAGATCGAAACGGGGTCTCTGATATCCACATTAAGAACCGTTCGCATTCCGTAGTGGTATAGAACGTCCTTCGATCCCGTCTTGTTCAAAAGCGTTTCCGCCGACACCCCAGCATCCCTACTGGCCGCGACCAGTTTACCAAGAACCCCAGTTGCACCGCGCTTGATTGCCAATGGAAGGATGTTGCTGAAGACGCTTGCGGCTGCGCCATGGCCAAACTTGCTGCTGACTGGCCAGACAGTTTGCCCATCATCAATCCAGCTATCAACCCCACAGAACGATGGGTCCGCTGGAATCAGGAATCGTTTCGCCTTCCCCCAAGGTGCCAAACCAGTCTCCCCGACAAGCGCCTGATAGCCGATCAGTAGTTCCCCCAGATAGACCCCAAGACGCTTTCGTTCCTGTTCTATTGCGGCGTCCGACCACCGTACGTATGGTAGTCCGCTAATTGTCTCCAATAGATGAGAATCTATCTTGATACGTTCAGCATTCCGCTTGATAGTTTGAAGAAGAGCTTCGCCGTCATGAAACACGTAGCACTTTACCCCGTTATACTCGGTGGTCTGTGCCTCTGCGATGAAGTCTGCTGCAGTGATTCTTTCCAGAACCATTCCCAACAGACCGTTTCCTTTCGGTTTACCAGTGTTCGCGTCACTGATAAACCCAACTGCAAGGCAGTCTCGGTGGTCCCTATACTCGATTCGATATCGTCCTTCGAATGTCGCTGCTGGTAGAACTGTTATTGGATGGCCGTTGGGAATCGTTCCTAACACCCAAGGCCCAAGGGGCTTTCCGAAGACACAAACTGCCAGCCCCCGCTGCCCCTTGGCGTATGTTTCAACTCTAGTTTTGCCAGCAAAGTATTTGTCAAATTTTTGTTTCCCAGAACTCGCCATCGTAATAATCCTGCGTTAAGCGATCGTAAAAGTATGATCGGCCGATACGCAGTTCAAACGATAGTACGAAAACTGCTGCTTCTTTCAAAGCCCGATCCTCCTTCGGATCATTAGAAACTTTCTGTGCACCCTTACCGAAGCAAATGTCACAGAACAACTCAAACACGTTCTGACGCATGTCTTGCGGGAAGTGTTCTTTGACCATTTTGACCAGACCGACAAAAGACCATACATCACCACGTTTGATCTGGTGGTATGCACCGTCCCAAAACAGCTTTGTGAAGATGATGGTTACGTCGCGATCGTACACTGCGTCCTTGGCACCAAGACGTTTCCATCCGCCCTCTGCTGGGGTAAAACGTTCACGAAGACCATTATCAACGCTGAAGGAATACTTTCCAGCGTATTCTTCCTTGATTCCGTTCCGCGTCACCACTGGCCAATACTTGGAATCGGCACCACAGATTGCACGGATCAGATACTTGTGGAAGACGCCCTTGATGGCATGCGACCCCCAGTCATTCCAGTTGGCGCTATGCGAAAAATCGTCCCATTCCATGGGCAGACCAGTTTCATCCATGGCTGCTCGATTCAGGTCGATTTGCATGACAGAACCGCCAAGCGGATCGGCAATGAGCAGCACAGAAACACCCATGGACGTTTTGGCTGCGCCAAGGAAAGCACCAAAGGGAATCTTAACAGCCCCCTTCGGAAGTTCGGCAAGCGGTCTCGGATCGTCATACACCATGAAATCCAAATCCCCAAACGTGGGCTTCTTCAGAAGAAGTTGTTCGTCTGGAATCGATTCCTCAAACAGCCATTGCGTGCTCCCTGTGGTGTAATGGGAAATGTCATGGGGGAAAAGATTCAGGCCAGATTGTTCTTGGATGTGCTTCAGTGCGGTTCTGATGAACTCCACCGTCACCCACCGTCCGTACTTCTTAACATCGATTTTGTCGGCACCGTGGCCGTTAACCTTGATATTTCCACCCATGACGAAACCCCCAAAATTATTCAGCAGTGAACGCAGTCAGTTGAGCGTGCGTCATCATACCATTGTGTCGTTTCAGAACCGTACCAAACTCATCCACCAGAAGCGTCACTGGAACAGCACGGATGCCGTATTTTGCCACAAGCTCTGGGTGTTCGTCAACATCCACGTCTTCCCTCGCTTGGATCAGCGGATCGGTCGATTTTTCCATCAGTTTACCCAGCGCCACGCACGGCCCGCATCCAGTCATCCAGAACTTCAGAACCTTCTTCATATCGTCTCTCCAAAAGTAAACGGGGCTGACTGACCACCAGCCAACCCCGTCATTCTACCACTTATCTGCCGTTTGTCAAGACACCATCACTGACAGGCGACACATTCCGTTTCCTTGGCGGCACCGATACCAGCTTGCGTGTAGATGTAGTACAGTCCAAGGATGTTCGGGTCTTCAAACGCCTGCTGGTGCACTTCGGAAATCCATTCTGGCCGCTCTTCTGCGGCAAAGAACAGATTCAGCGATTGCCACTGGTCGATGTACCGCCCGCGGGCCGAAGCTAGAGCAACCACCGTCTTCTGATTGATCTCAAAGGCGGTCTTGAACACGGCCTTTTCATCATCCGAAAGCCAGTCAACGTGCTGCACGCTTCCGAAACGTTCTGTAATAGTCTTGATAGTCCGTTTGTTGTAGACCCCGCGTTCTTTCATAATCTTCAGCAGGCTTGGCACGATCCGATCAATGCTACCACCCGCCGACTTCTGTGTAAAGACCATGGCTGGATCGGGGTTGATTCCTTCCGACACACCGCCGAACATGATAGCACTACTCTTCGTCGGGGCGATGGCGATGCGGGAAGCGTTCCGAACACCAAACCCACGGCACCATTCTGGTTCACCCAGTTCCTTCGCCATATCTTGGCTAGCACGAAGTGATTCTTCCCAGATGTGTTTGGCTACCTGCTGGGACACCATACGCGCCTCAAGTGATTCAAAAGGAATCATATGGTCTTGAAGGTAGGTATGAAACCCAGCCTGACCAAGACCAAGAGCGCGGGCTTTCTGCGTGAAACGGACCGTTTTCTCCAGACCTTCAATGTCCTTTGCCCGCTGGATAAACTCTTCGGCCACACAATCAAGGAAGATCGTCGCCCAGTAAACTGCATCCGTGTCCTTCCATTCGTCAAAACGATGAACAAGCATGGATGACAGAACACATGTAAACTGGTGCTCATTGTCTGCTGGCAGTGCTATTTCGACGCAAAGGTTAGATGCGTGGTTCTTCATCCCCGTGCGTTTATATGGTTCTGGGAGTTTTCGATTCACCTTATCCACAAACCAGAAGTATCCGCGGCCGACCACCATTTTCATTTTAAGGCAACGCTGGTAGCGACGGATCGCATCAGAATCACCAGACCGCAGACGTTCGAGTAAAGCATCCGTAATAATCCAGCCAACATTCATCCCGTCTGGGTCATTATAAATGTGGTCATACACTTCGTCGAAATCTTTATGATCGATTTCAAGATAGCCAGCCCAAGCCCCGCGGCGCGTATTGCCGCAAACCAGTGTATGACCGTTTGCACGAACAATTAGCCCGCCAGCAGGGACGACAGCACAAACAACAACACCTTCATAAGGAACTTCGGCGCGACGAACATGGTCCGCACAGAACTTCTCACCCTGCGAAACGAAAACGTTGTAAATTGGCTTTCTCGGTTCTTGGCGCTCGGTTCTGGTCAATCTCGATTTACAACCGCTCATTGATGCGACCGCCTGGACATAGTCAGCATTCTTTGAGACAATCGTCGAATAAGAGAAAGAAAGTACTTTATCTTGCGAACCACGTAGCGAACCGTCCCAGTTAGCAACCTCCGAAAGGATCTCAATACCTCGCTGGCCGCCACTGACGCCAACCCGCCACAGGTTCTTTTCGCCAAGATTAATTGCCGCATTAACAAGTGTTGTGCCGTCCTTCCGAACAGAAACCGCATACTCGACCCCAGCACCATCGAGCAGCCAACAAATCCTATCAATTTTGCGTTGCTTCTTAAGGTGAAAGTGCGTTTTCTGCCCAATGACGCGCCCATCGGCCTGATGGGCGATAATCAGACGATCCATGAATGACAACTGTTCTGTGTCGCTACCAATTGCAGAATGGTTGAAATAAACGTCCCTATGAAGTTTCAAATCTTCTGCTGGAATGACAGTAAAAGCGGAATCGACCGCTTTCTTATGGCACGCATGTTTGCCATTGATGCGCCCGTTGCAAACCCTGCGCGCACGACGAATATACATCCTGTGATTTGGTGTAACCAGCAGATTTATATTCTTAGAATCGAAGAAGTGAATCAAATTCCCAGAAAATTCATTCTCAACCCATTCAACAACTGGAGCAATTGAAACCTCACCATCTGTCGAAACCTGATACGGCAAGGCACCGATCCGCTTTGCTTCTGCAAAACTCAACCATCCAAGATTGGTTAGTAGTTCTGTTTCTGGGTGATAGCACGAACCTTGGGCAACATCAATCATGTCTTGTGCGTGACCCTTGAATACTGGCCAGATACCAGAAGCGGTGCCTTTCTTATCTTTACCATATGGCGTGCCGCGGGGGCGGATGCCGCCAAGATACGCGCTAGTACCAAATCCGTGTTTGGTTAGAATGGCGGTTTCATAACGGTTTTTGTAGAAGCCGTTGATTGAATCATCTACAACACCACCAGAGCAAGAGACAGGCAATGCACGGTCGGTCCCCATATTCGACATGATCGGTGTGGACAGCGACAGCCAGTTGTTCCACATAAGATCGAAGAACTTGCTTTCAGCTTCAGCTTCGAACTTCGTGCCTTTCAGGTGCTTTGCTGCCGCCTTTGCAATCCGTTCGAATTGACCACGGACCGAACGTCCGTTTGTGTCGTATTCATACTTCTGTGTGAACATGGAATATCCACCAGTGGTGAACCATTCTGGCACCAGACCTTCTTTCTGAAGCCGCTTCCGTTCTTTGCTTAATTTGTCGTAGATACTCTCGCTCATATCACACCATTGCCTTTACATGTTTTTGAATACTTTCCCCAATCACTTCACCAAGACGAACGGGAACAGAATTTCCGATCATCCGACCCACAGACGCGTACGATAAAGGTTTGTTTTCATCAAAGAAAACATAATCTTCTGGGTATGTCTGGAAGATTGCTGCTTCGCGCAGAGAAATTGCACGATCCTGTTCTGGGTGGCCGAAACGCCCATTTCCAAATCCGTAGCACTGCGTGGTCATCGTCGGTGCTGGTTTGTCCCATTCCATCCGACCATATACTGAAGCGTATGTTGCACCAGAAGCCTTTTTGTGCGCGCCAATACGCAGTTCTTCTGGCCAATCCCGCCAAGTACCACCAGCAACAGAAGCCTTGATTCGTTTCAGGTTCACTTCAGACAGCTTGGCCGCGCGATGAAGTGGGTCCGACGGATCAACTCCACCAGATTCAATGCGTGGTAGATGCCCAATTGCTTCGCGCACAGTAACTGGGGTTTCGTGGGTCTTCGAAAGCAGATTGATTGGACCAATCCGAGAGCACAGAACGATTTGGCGTTTACGTTTCTGTGGAATGCCGTAATCAACACAAGAAACGTTGTCCTCACTTGCATGATACCCAAGATTTTTCAGATGGGAAACGAAATCGTGATAAACCTTGTGACGTACCACATCAGTAACGTTTTCCATCACAATGATTTCTGGCATCACACCTTCAATAATCCGCTGGAACGAATACAGCAGCCACCATTTTTCGGAAAGTGATGTATCAACACCGTTGTTGTACTTTGAAAACGGTTGGCACGGTGCACAACCAGCAAGAACCCGAACGGCGCCTTTTGAATAAAGCGCGGCCACATCGGCCGCTTCCGTTTTTGCAATATCCCAGTTCAGAAACTTTGCGCCGTTATTCTTTTCGTATGGGTATTGACATTCTTTCTCGAAATCGACCCCAGCAAGCACATTCATGCCAGATTGACGAAGACCACACGTCAGACCACCAGAACCACAAAACAAATCGACCGCTTCTATCATAATGCCTCCAAAACATCCATAGTGGGATAATATCTATACCACTATGGTTAGTGTTTACATCAAACGTCCCATTCCTTGTTCAGATCATCCGCGGATTTCCAGACGAAAGCAGTTTCGTCCCAGTCGCGGTGATACTCTGACAGTGCCCCAGCGAAAATGTCACCAAAGGCATAGTTGTTAATCATCTTGTAGAACCAGTCAGCGATTGGGTTCTTCCCGATCTTGTAGATTTCCTTGAAGCCTAGCAGCTTCATGACTTCATTAATGCGGGATTTGATGAACTCGATGAACGTTTCTGCAGTGATGCCATCAATCGGGCCTTTCTCAAATACCATACGGACGATTTCCGTTTCGTGCTCAAGCACCTTGGCAGCGGCTTCACGGATGATCCGTTCGTGCTCTGAACGCTTCTCTTCAGATAGTTGCGCAGCCAGTTGGCGATAGCAGTACGCTGAAGCAAGGCAGTGCATGTTTTCGTCGCGGACACTGAAGGCAATGCCACGGTTCAGGTTCAGAAGCTTGTTCTTGCCTTCTGCTTGGAAGTGCATCAGGAAGGCAAAGCTACTGTACAGAACAACACCTTCTACGAAAGCAAAACCAGCAAGCGCAAGCGCTGGGTCTGGATCGTTGACGATATCATCAATGTGACGAATTCGGTCCGTCAGGGTCGGATTGTCCAAATACGACAGGTAGAAATCTTCATTGTCTAGGTGAAGTAGCGTATTAATTTTATCGTAAAATGGTGCATGTACGCAGTTTTCAAAGAAAGAAAACGCACTTCCCATCTGATGGTATTGATAGACTGGGAAGATTTCCTTGAAACGGCCGCCCCACCATTCATCACCAGCAAAAGCCTCATACACGGTGAACAGTTTCAGAACAGTGATGACACCATGACGTTCAGATTCGGTGAAATTTACCAGAACGTCTTGAATGTCCTTCTCGACCTTGATTTCCGTGGGCAACCAGAACAGCTTCATCTGGTCATCCATGAACTTCTGAATGATATTGTTGGGTTTGACGGGAATCAGGTAGTCGGCAATCCGACCGTTCGTGTCAAGCGCAGTGCGTTTTTCAGTCATTTGCATTTCTCCATGTTGTTCCGAATGACGATGATGCTTCCTTCCACCAGATGCTGATAGTCTAGCACAGACGTTCCAGAGGCGCAAGACCGCCCGTCGGCCCTAGAACAATCACACAAGACAGCGGTAGTATAACACACAATGAGTAAATAAGCAAGAACGATTCTCAAAGGAACGAATGATGCCGCAACCGAGATACCATTACGATGTTTTGAACATCAACAGCTTCATTGTCGATATCGTCAAGGCCCCGACAATCCGCTACCACGTGCAAGAGGCGACACTCCCCGATATCAGTCTAGGTTCGGTGACGCAAGCAAACCCGTTCTTGGACATTGCGAACGCTGGCGACAAGCTGACCTATGGCGACTTCAGCATGACCTTCATGGTGGACGAAATGCTGTTCAACTATGGGGCACTTCACACGTGGATCAAGGGGCTTGGGTTCCCAACATGCTGGACTGACTATCAGATGCTGATCAACGGCGACCATGGGAACCAAGAACTGCTGACGCTTTCCCGCGGAACGCGCAATGAAGTGTCCGACATTGTGGTAACGATTCTCACTAACCACAAGAACCCCAAAGCGTCCTTCATCTTACACGACGCCTTCCCAACGTCCCTTTCTGGTCTGCAGATGAACGTAACCGATCAGGATACGACGCCAGTCACCTGCACCGCTACTTTCAAATTCACTGGCATGACGTTCAAACCGTCTGCCGCATAAAGCAAAGGCCCCTTGGAGAAATCCTTGGGCCTTTGTCGTTTATTCAGTGCCTTCTTTGTCTTCTTCGACTTTCTCGGTCTGCTCTGCAGCAAACTCTTTGAAGCTTTTCGGCTTGCGGCGCTGTGGTTCGGAACCAATCGGCGTTTCCGTCTGTGCCACACCACCTGTCACGTTCACGGGCGTATCTTCATTCATTTGGTTTCTCCGTAAGTTGGGTTGTATGCTGAAGAAAACTCTTCATGGCAAACAACCCGTTCGGTCCATAAGCCAACAACCGCACATGTCTTGGCGATGAACGTATCTCGCACGGCTGGACAAGAAACGTTCTCAATGAGCATTCGTTCCAAGAACGATAATCCGAAGCAGTTAGCGGAACTGATGAAATCGTTCAGTGCCTTATTCGGCTTCAGGCACCGCCGCCAATCGTTCAACATCCGTATCAAAGCGTGTATGTGCCCAACGTCTGCCTCAAATTCAGATTCAAGGAAGAATGGGACGTGATACGAACGTCTGGCCTCTGCCTTGATCTGGTTGCGTGTCATAGTTCGTCGTAATCGTCCAGTTCTACACCGAACAGGAAATCTTCGTCATCTTCTAGTTCATCTTCCCACGAATACTGAAGTTCGAAGGCGATATCATAGGCGCCGTCGCGGAAGTAGGTGATGGCGAGATTATACTCACTGACAGCACCGTCTTTGTAAACTGGCAGAAGAATCCGTTCGCCTTCGTCTTCAAATGCGGGCGCGTCCAGATTCTCGATGGTGCTTTCAAGTTCGTCTTCGTTCAGGTCATAACCTTCTTCACGAAGCACTTCAACGGCACGTTCAATCTGTGGAATCAGGTCCGATAGTTCTTCAATGCCGCCTTTGTCACATTCGGTCAGTTTATCGTTAATGATATCAATACGATCTTCGGTCATTTTGCTTTACGGGAATGCTTCTTCGGCTTTTCCACTTCCTCGGTTAGGTTGGCTTCTTCGGTTTCGGTTTCGTCAATCACTTCTTCTGGGATGGCACCATCGGACAGTACAGCCAGCGGTTGCAGAGTTTCCATGATGACTTCTTGCGAAATGGTTTCATCGATGATACAGCCGCCACGGATGGAAACCAGCAGTTCGCCAGTTTTGCGGTCGCGCCATCCACGATCTGAAGGAACTGCATCAGGCGCCCATGGGGGCGGAAATTTTCGGATATCTGGTAATGCCATTACAATCACCTTGATAAAAGTCGCTGATGATTGTATATAACCGAAAATTTTGCTCGGGAGTAAACGCGTTTGGGCAGTTTTCCAAAAACGCTTCGTATTCACCATGGCGAGCATATTCCCGTTGGCGGGTACCAGATGCCACGACAGCACCATCACCTTCCCTTGACCCAACTGAAACCGCTTCAACCGTCTTGAAGCGGGTTCTATTGCGTTCCGCAGTTGGTTGATACTTTTCCACCCGATCGCCACCACAAAGCCACCAAACCCGTTCGACCGATTCACCAGCAAGCCATCTGAAGGCATCAATGGGGCTTCTGACCGCTGGTAGGTCTGGAAAGAGAATGTCTGGGTAGGCTTCAGAAAGCATTTGATGGCGAACCACAAATGGAACTGGATTCTCTTTGGTGTCTTCCTTCCGAGACAAGAACACCACTGGTTGAGAATGATTCTCTTTGGCAAGAGCCACAAGCCGCTGTATGAGAAGCTCATGACCAATGGTCGGTGGTTGCATCCTAGCGAAGGCAAAACAGACGTTTGGGTTCATCGTTGACCTCCTGAAACAAGATTGGCCAATGATACACCACATCGAGAACGTCTGTCAAGCCCATCTTTGCCCGAATCTTAGGCAATTTTGAACCACAAAAATTGACACTGGTTTTCAAGGGGTTTTAGAACAAAAGTGATTTTGACCACCCCTCCCTAGTGGGGGACATTGACCACGTGCAAAAAGTCACAAAAGTGTTTCCAAAGTACCTATAAAACAAGGGGTCAAATTTTGAGTTTTGGAAGAGGCTACCTTTGGTTTCCTTCTGTTTGACCTTGATTCGTCTTAAGTGGTCTTCTTGGGTGTCTTAGATGGGCAAGTTCAAGGAAACTCTTCTTTGAACTTTTATGGTAAGATCATCGACACACAGAATCCCATTCTGGGTGGCGATGCTGGGTGAACGACAGTGAACCCAGCCAATGGCATCTATGGGAAATCTTCCTAATCGGTTCTCAATGGGAATTCTTCTCAATCTTTTCTCATCGGCAATCCTTTCTCAAATGGAAACTTCCTTGAATCCAAAATTCATGACA